>Ga0214472_10000044_pt1:0-177500 | contig 178509 bp, 176 predicted proteins | sample RVTome_6_FD_207662 | JGI IMG/M metagenome (GOLD analysis project Ga0214472, IMG submission 207662) | Soil microbial communities from uranium-contaminated site in the Upper Colorado River Basin, Wyoming, United States - RVT140D175 | ecosystem: Environmental > Terrestrial > Soil >... | reverse complement strand
AGCAAAGTTGCGGTGAATACGTTCTCGGGGCTTGTACACACCGCCCGTCACATCACGGAAGTCGGTAACGCCCGAAGTCAGTGGCCTAACCCCTCGGGGAAGGAGCTGCCGAAGGTGGGATCGGTGACTGGGATGAAGTCGTAACAAGGTAGCCGTACGGGAACGTGCGGCTGGATCACCTCCTTTCTAAGGAGCGTTTGAGAGACCCTTCACGAGGGTCTCGAGCTACTAGATGGATATGCTGGTTACTCGACCTATCTTGTCTGCCACGCAGATTTCAGATGGTCGTGACACATCTCTCCGGAGATGTAACGACGTACTGGTCTCGGACCAGGCGTATAGATCGGACACGCTGTTTAGTCGTGAGGGAGCCCGATGCGAAGCATCGGGCCTCTTTGCGACACACTCCAAGACACAGGCTGTTTAGGGGTGTGTAATGCTCTTTGAGAACTGCATAGCGAGCACAAAAGTCAAAGTATTCTATACAATCCAAGCTACAAAGGGTTGACGGTGGATGCCTTGGCGTCAGGAGCCGATGAAGGACGTGGCAGGCTGCGAAAAGCCTCGATGAGCTGTCAAGCGAGCATTGAATCGGGGATGTCCGAATTGGGAAACCAGGCTGGGGTAATGCCCAGTCACTCTGGTCTGAACACATAGGGCCAGCAGAGGCAACCAGGGGAATTGAAACATCTCAGTACCCTGAGGAAAGGAAAGCAACAGCGACTCCCTCAGTAGCGGCGAGCGAAGCGGGAGCAGCCTAAACCGATGTGGTGTGATAGCCCGGTGGCGTTGCCGCATCGGTGTTGTGGGACCTTCTAGCCGGTTCACCGGAACCGGCAAAGAGTTACAAATCTTGGAGATAGTCGAAGCTGTCTGGAAAGCAGCGCCATAGGGGGTAACAGCCCCGTAGACGAAATCTCTCAAGACTCTTTGAAGTGTTCCCGAGTAGCACGGGGCCCGTGAAATCCCGTGTGAATCTGCGAGGACCACCTCGTAAGGCTAAGTACTTCCTGACGACCGATAGCGGACTAGTACCGTGAGGGAAAGGTGAAAAGTACCCCGGTGAGGGGAGTGAAATAGTACCTGAAACCGTTGACTTACAAGCAGTGGGAGGCTTCCATTTATGGGGGCTGACCGCCTGCCTTTTGAAGAATGAGCCGACGAGTTATCGATACGTGGCAAGGTTAAGCCGTGAGGTGTAGCCGCAGCGAAAGCGAGTCTGAATAGGGCGTCTAGTCGCGTGTCATAGACCCGAAGCCGAGTGATCTATCCATGGGCAGGGTGAAGCGAGGGTAAGACCTCGTGGAGGCCCGAACCCACCTAGGTTGAAAACTGGGGGGATGACCTGTGGATAGGGGTGAAAGGCCAAGCAAACTCGGCGATAGCTGGTTCTCCCCGAAATAGCTTTAGGGCTAGCGTTGCATGTTCCACATTGGGGGTAGAGCACTGATTGGGTAAGGGGGCCAACAAGCTTACTGACCCCAGTCAAACTCCGAATCTCAATGTGCCAAGTGCAGCAGTCAGACCTTGGGGGATAAGCCTCATGGTCAAAAGGGAAACAGCCCAGACCGCCAGCTAAGGTTCCAAAGTCAGTACTAAGTGGGGAACGATGTGGAGTTGCCCAAACAGCCAGTAGGTTGGCTTAGAAGCAGCCATCCTTTAAAGAGTGCGTAACAGCTCACTGGTCGAGTGATTCCGCGCGGATGATGTAACGGAGCTCAAGTACTGCACCGAAGCTGCGGGATTCTGTCTTAACCCAGGCGCCTAGCGTCCAGGGGACAGGATCGGTAGGGGAGCGTCGAATGGCCGGCGAAGCGGCGGCGGAAGCCAGCCGTGGAGGCCATTCGAGTGAGAATGTCGGCATGAGTAGCGAATGAAGAGTGAGAATCTCTTCCGCCGGATGTCCAAGGGTTCCTGGGGAAGGCTCGTCCGCCCAGGGTTAGTCGGGACCTAAGGTGAGGCCGTAAGGCGTAATCGATGGATAACGGATTGATATTTCCGTACCGCCATATGCACGCCCAGACCGAATCCAACTTGCTAAGGAAAGCCCTTCGGGGCCTACCGACCCAGTTGGTATTAGGTCAGCGATGGAGTGACGCAGGAGGGTAAGTGGACCCGGGCGATGGTTGACCCGGGGCAAGTATGTAGGGCGAGGCCCAGGTAAATCCGGTCCTCACAAAGCCTGAGATACGATACCGAGCCGAAAGAGGCGAAGCCACCGATCCCATGCTGCCTAGAAAAGCTTCTAGCCAGTTCATATGGCGCCCGTACCCCAAACCAACACAGGTGGACAGGTAGAGAATACTAAGGCGAGCGAGATAACTTTGGTTAAGGAATTCGGCAAAATAGATCCGTAACTTCGGGAGAAGGATCGCCCCGGTAAGGTGAAGGCCCTCGCGGCCGGAGCCCGATGGGGTTGCAGAAACCAGGCCCTAACGACTGTTTACTAAAAACACAGGAGCGTGCGAAGTCGCAAGACGCTGTATACGCTCTGACGCCTGCCCGGTGCTGGAAGGTTAAGGGGATCGGTTAGCTTCGGCGAAGCTGTGAACCTAAGCCCCAGTAAACGGCGGCCGTAATTGAGTTGCGGCTCTGGAGAGGTAACTCACCAGAACAAACTTTGCTATATGCTGGAACACCCCTGTATCCGGCGGTACTCGTTCATGTCACACGCGTGCGATAGGTTTGCGACATGATCAGTGACAATCCGACCGGTGGGGACAATCAGCAGGAAAGGCCCAGTTATCCAACCTGGCTGAAAGAAGTCCCGGTAGATCTAGGACACTGGATCGCCGGCTTCGTAGACGGAGAAGGGAGCTTCAATGTCCCAATCCGTCGAGAGCGTGATAGGCGCCTTCCTTGGCGAGTCGGTCTTTCGTTCAACGTGTCACAGCGTGGACGTGAGGCTGCCGAGCTGCTGGAAGCAACCTTCCGAGTCGGGACCATCAGGTCTCGAAAGGACGGTGTCGTCTACTACGAGGTCACTAAACCGTCCGATCTGGAGGAACGGGTTGTTCCGTTCTTCGGCTACTTCCCTCTCCGGGGAAGCAAAGCAGCAGATCTGAGGCGGTTCGAAGAGATCCTCGAGTTCGTTCGGTCGGGCAGACATCTCTGCCCACAAGGCATTAGAGAAGTTGTAGCGATGAGAAACGGCATGAACGGTGGAGGAAAACGACACCGCTCAGACCGTGAGATCCTCATCGTTCTGGACGATTGGGAATCCTCAGAGGCCATACGCAAGGCTCCCTGATAGAAGCTCAGGGATGAAGATATGGTCCATGCCTCATGGCGACATGGGGAGTTCATGAACTATAACGGTTATACCCAAATGGCCGTGGGTAAACCTCGCTATATGCTGGAACATCCGAGTATCCGACGGTACTCGTCCTGTCCCACCCGATTTCTAGGGTGGCGACACGGGCAGTGACAATTCGTTCGGTGCGGACAATCAGCAGGAAACCGGAAACGGGATCCTCAGAGACTACACGCGAGGCACCACCTGGAAAGGTGGTGAAGATATAGTCCGATCCTCATGGCGACATGAGGAGCCAGGCAGAAATGACCTGGCCGCTCAACCGAGGTCCGATTTGGATACAACGGAGAGTAGTAACAAGAATGCCTAAGGTAGCGAAATTCCTTGTCGGGTAAGACAAGGACACCTCTTCGGAGGTGTTGAACTTGCCCTGTATGGGGGCGACTCCATACGAAACACCCGCTCATAACGGCGAAACCCCACCTGCATCAGCAGCGGGTAATGCCGTGGGAAGTCCTCTGCCCAGCAATGGGTATGACCCCGTAACGACTGAGCCCTTCGGGGCGAGGCGCCGGTGCTGTCACACCCGCAACTTGTGTTGTAGGGATGGCAAATCTACCGCCGGCGCAATACGCGGGCTCTCGCATAGCAGAAGCTATCGAGATGAAGGCATAGTCTGTGCCCCTGGAAAACAGGGGACGAACATGAAGTTCCGACCTGCACGAATGGCGTAACGATTTGGGCACTGTCTCAACCAAAGACTCGGCGAAATTGCAATGTGAGTAAAGATGCTCACTACCCGCGACAGGACGGAAAGACCCCGGGACCTTTACTGCAGGTTGACATTGGGGTTTGTCATGTGATGTGTAGGATAGGTGGGAGGCTTTGAAGCGGCGGCGCTAGTCGTCGTGGAGCCAACCTTGAAATACCACCCTTCGCATGATAGGCCTCTAACCTCGGTCCGTTATCCGGATCAGGAACAGTGTCTGCCGGGCAGTTTCACTGGGGTGGTGGCCTCCCAAAGTGTAACGGAGGCGCCCAAAGGTTCCCTCAGCCTGGTCGGCAATCAGGCGGCGAGTGCAAGCGCACAAGGGAGCTTGACTGCGACACATACAAGTGAAGCAGGTACGAAAGTAGGGGCTAGTGATCCCTCGGCTGCATGTGGATGCGCCGAGGCCAACGGCTAAAAGGTACCCCGGGGATAACAGGCTCATACCGCCCAAGAGTCCATATCGACGGCGGTGTTTGGCACCTCGATGTCGGCTCGTCTCATCCTGGGGCTGAAGCATGTCCCAAGGGTCGGGCTGTTCGCCCGTTAAAGAGGCACGCGAGCTGGGTTTAGAACGTCGTGAGACAGTGAATGACCTTGCTGTCTCAAAATTCGGCTATTTGCTGGAACATCCGGAAGTATCCGACGGTACTCCTCCTCGGTCTGTCACACCGACGCCATACGGTAGATGAACCATGGAGAGTGATAATCCGATCGGTGAACCGGACAATCAGCAGGGAAGGCTGGAAGCGTATTTGAGCGGTTTCGTAGATGGAGAAGGAACGTTCTCGGTTGGGGTTACACGACGCCCCGATCTCGAGTTCGGTTTCCAGCTCGTCCCCGAGTTCAGGGTTAGCCAGAACACGGAACGAGCGTCGGTATTGGAGATCCTTCGCAATGAACTCGGCTGTGGCCGCATCGTTGAAAACGATCGGCACCGCCGCAATGATCGAGCGATGGTCCTTGTGGTCCGTCGGCGATCAGACCTCATTGCCAGGGTGGTCCCCTTCTTCGATCGAAACCCGCTGCTGTCCGACAAACGGAGGTCGTATGAGACCTTCAGAGAAATCGTCACGGCCATGGCGGCCGGGCGGCACCATCAACGTGCCAGCTTTGAAGAGCTGGTGCGAATGGCCTTCACCATGAACGGTGAAGGTAGGTACCGCAAGTGGCGTTTGTCGGACGTGATAAGCAACCAGAACCCTCAGAGACTGCACGCCGAACCCTCGACTCGAGAGTCGAGGTGAAGATACAGTCCGAGCTGCATGGCGACATGCAGAGTCAGGCAGAAATGACCTGGCCACTCATCAAGCAGCAACCAACTTGATGGGAAGTAACAAAATCTGTCGGTCCCTATCCGTCGCGGGCGCAGGAGATTTGAGGAGAGTTGTCCCTAGTACGAGAGGACCGGGATGAACGTACCTCTGGTGTGCCAGTTGTTCTGCCAAGAGCACGGCTGGTTTGCTACGTACGGAACGGATAAGCGCTGAAGGCATCTAAGCGCGAAGCCGCCTCCAAGATGAGATCTCCCACCGGATTAACCGGGTAAGGCCCCTGGTCAGAACACCAGGTTGATAGGCCGGAAGTAGAAGTGCAGTGATGCATGTAGCTGACCGGTACTAATAGGCCGAGGGCTTGAATTTGAATACCGCGACGATTGTGCTCGCTATGGAGTGCTCAAAGAGCGCTCGAGATGTTTCGGTGGCCATGGCGACAGTGTTCCACCCGTTCCCATTCCGAACACGGAAGTTAAGCCTGTCAGCGCCGATGGTACTTGGGCCGTAGGGCCCCGGGAGAGTAGGACGCCGCCGACGTAAACTAGAGTGAAGCCGCCCTCATTGGGCGGCTTCACTTGTTTCTGCCATGGGAGATCTACGTGAGCGATCGGCGCGACCGAAAACCGAATAGCGGGGATCCCCGACGCAAGCAACCCAAACGTAAGGGTGGTTCACAGCAAGGTCGCACTCCGGCCAAGCGATCGTCATCACGTCAACGGGCCCACGACGGCCGCGATGAGCCGGCCAAGCAGCGGAAGCTCCCCGCGTCGGCTGCCGGGCTACCACGACATGTTGTTGAGGCTCTGATCAGAGTCACCCCTCCCGCCCGGCAGAGCGCCGCACTCTCTGCGCTCGCCGCGGCCGCAGAGGCCTTCACCGAAGGCCAGTTCCACGTCGCCGTCCGCAAGGCCGAGCATGCCAAGGATCTGGCATCCAGGGATGCGACGATCCGCGAGATACTAGGGCTGGCGTCATATCGCATCGGCGACTGGCAAACCGCCCTGCGGGAATTGCGCACCTACCGGCGGCTCAGTGGGGAGACCACCCATATGCCGGTCGAGATGGACACGCTGCGGGCGTTGGGACGCAACGACGACGTCAGGGGTGTATGGGACGAGTTCAACAAGCGAGGTGGTTCCCCCGGCGTCGAAAAGGAAGCCCGCGTCGTCTATGGCTCGCACCTGATCGACGAGGAAGACCTTCACGGGGCGGCAGACGTCATCGGCAAGCCCCGAATCGCCGCCGACCCCTGGCCGGAGGACTTGCGACTCTGGTACGTCGCCGCCCGCATCGCGGCGTTACAGGGTGGTCGGGCGAGAGCCAAGGAACTTGCAAAAGCCATCATGCTCGAGGACCCGTCCTTTCCGGGACTGGACGAGTTGGACAGGCTCATCGAGTCCGTCTGATTTCTGTCAGACCCACGAGATACCTTCGATCCATCTCCCGGCGCTTCCCCTGAAAGGAACGTGCAATGGATACGAATCTCGTAGTGGTATCGGGGAAGATCGCAGCACCGCCGGAACTTCGGGAGTTCGAGTCGGGGTCCCGGCTGCTACGGATACTGGTGACCGTCCGGAGTGACGCCCCACGCCGGCGGGTCGATGTGCTCCCTGTGACACTCTGGGACCCACCGGCCGACCACGAGCTGATCGACGCCCCCGTCGACAAGGCCGTCTGGTTTGTTGGCTCGGTGCAAAGACGCTTCTGGAGCGGTACCGAAGGAAGACGCAGCCGGCTGGAGCTCGTTGCCCACCACATGGAGGCAAAGCCCTGCGATGTGACTGCGTCCTCGACCGCCAACGGCGACACCAAGCGCCGGGCATCGGCCGGCATCGAGTAGGGTGCGCCGAATGCGAAGAGTCTCGATCGCCTCGGCATCGCGTCTTGCCGCGGACGCGGGAGCGGCTATCGCGGATCTGGGTGGCAACGCCGTCGATGCGGCGGTGGGCGCAGTGATCTGTTCCATGGTGACCGAGCCGGGCATCATTGCTCCGGGCGCGGGCGGCTTTGTGACCGTGTGGCCCGACAACGCGGATCCAGTGGTCATCGACTGCTATGCCGAGATGCCGGGTCGCGGCTTGCCCAAGGAGCGTTTTGGCCGTGGCGGCCGGAAGGTGGAACTCGCATACGGCGGGAAGACCACGACTATCGTCGGCTACGGTTCCGTGGCAACGCCCGGAGCGTTCGCCGGGTTGAGGCTCGCCTGGGAGCGGTACGGCGAAGCCCCGTGGCATGAGTTGTTTGGCCCTGCGATTTCTGCGGTCGATTCCGGTTTCCCCTTGTCACGGGCGGCCGCGGAGTATCTGGGTCACTCCCACGAACTCGTCTTCGGGTGGGATTCGCCGAGCTACGACGTGGTTCACCACGACAACGGGAGACATCTGTCCGCCGGGGACACCGTCCTGATCCCTCACCTGGCCGACACGCTCCGGCTCCTTGCCGACCAGGGTGTCGAACCGCTCTACGGTGGGGAACTCGGAGAGAGGGTGGTCGCGGCGTCGGAGGCCAACGACGGCATCCTGACGATCGACGATCTCGATCAATACGAGGCAATCATCCGCAAGCCGATCATGGTCCAGGTCGACGACTGGTCTATCGCCACGAACGCCTCCCCGGCCGTGGGTGGGTCAACCATGGCCGCGATGTTGGTGCTAATGGGCAACCAGGGCTTCGACAAGTGGGATGCCGCCAGCGTTGCCCGGCTGGTTGAAGTACAGGATGCGGTGCGCGAGTTCCGGCGCAACCGTCTGGACGAGCTCCACGATCGTGGGGCGGAGGTTGCCCGGCTCCTGGACCTGGCTTCCCTCGGCGATATGAAGGAGATGCTGAGGTCGTCGGCGACATGTCACACCTCGAGTGTTGACTCAGACGGTGTCGGGTGCTCGGTGACGGTCTCGGCAGGGTACGGCTCGGGGGCAATGGTGCCCGGCACCGGTATGTGGTTGAACAACTCGCTCGGCGAGATCGAGCTGCACAGCGGTGGTTTCCATGCCCTAGAACCGGGTGTCCGGTTGGTGTCGAATATGGCGCCGACGATTGCCCGCTCCCGGCACGGTTCGGTGCTTGCGATCGGGTCGCCGGGCGCTTCGCGGATCACCACGGCGATCAGCGGCGTTCTCGTGAACTTCATTCATCTGGGTATGTCACTGAGCGATGCCATCGAGCATCCGCGCCTGCACACAGAGATCTTCATCGACACGCCAACGGTGTCGTATGAGCCGGGGATCGACGTGTCGGCGGTGACTGGCTTCGACCTGCGGCGCTTCCCCGACATCTCGATGTATTTTGGCGGTGTTCAGGCGTCACTGTGGGATCCGCGGGCCGGGTTCTTCGAGATGGCAGACCCACGAAGAGACGGGGCGGTTGCACATGGAGGTTGATCACTGGTGATCAGCGACCCGGCGGACTTGATCCGAGTAGTTGCCGACCCCCTCCGTCTCAGCATTCTCGGCAGGGCCGCCGAGGGCCGCGTGTCCCTCGACGAGTTGTCAGAATCATTCGGCGTCCCAAAGAAGAAGGTTGTCGAAGCAATCGGAAAGCTCAGGGCCCTTGGTCTTGTCGACAATGAGTTGCGTCTCGTGCCCGACGTGCTGCGATCTGTAGCTGCCGAACTGCCAACGGCGGCTGAAGCTGCCGCCACGATCGTCGAAGGACCGTGGAGCGGAGACGAGCGCGACATTCTACGCCGCTTCTTCAGCGGGACACGGCTTGTGGAAATCCCGACAAGCCGGGCAAAGCGGCTGCTCGTGCTCGAGCGGTTGGCCCAGGAGTTCGAGCCCGGCCTGCGCTACGAGGAGAGCGCCGTCAGTTTCACGCTGCAACTCTTCCATCGCGACTACGCGGCATTGCGCCGCTATCTCGTCGACGAAGGCTTCCTCACACGGGCAGATGGCGTGTACTGGCGAACCGGTGGCCGGTTTGCGTCGCGGGAGATGGCCAATGGCGGCTTTGACACTCGACAGCCCGGCGGTGGCCGAGCTACGGGACATTGACTACACGTGACGACACGAACCAGGGACTACGGCTTCCTACTGGCACCACGATGGATCGTCGGGCATATTGTCGCGCTGGTGGCCGTGATCGTGTTTGTCAACATGGGTCTGTGGCAGATCCGCCGGTTGCACGAGCGGCAAGAGTTCAACGAGATCGTCACAACCCGTGGGTCCGCGGCTTCACAGCCTCTATCGGATGTGCTTGGGTTGTTTGGCCCCGACCAGGACGACCTCGAGTTGAGACGTGTGGTGGCGACCGGCACGTACAACGCCTCAGAAGAGGTGATCCTGCTCGCTCGGTCCTACAACGGTGTGTCCGGACACCACATGCTGACACCACTCGAGCTCGGCGACGGGTCGGCGGTGATCGTCGATCGCGGGTGGGTGCCGATAGATCTGAACACACCAGGGCAGGTGGAGTCGGCACCTCCCGCCGGATCGGTGCACGTAAACGGGGTGCTTCGCAAGACCGAGACACGCGGCAGCTTTGGCCCGGTGGATCCACCTCAGGGGACGCTCGACCAGATGGCCCGTGTCGATGTTACACGTCTGGATCGACAGACCACAAGCACGCTCGTGCCCGTATACATCCAGCTCACCGAGCAGACGCCGGTTCAACCAGCGGGGCTCCCACAGATCGTGCCCTTGCCGGAACCGACGGAGGGGCCACATAGAGGCTATGCGATTCAGTGGTTCCTGTTTACCGCCGTCGTGGTCGTTGGGTACCCGATCCTGCTGCGGAGGACCGCAGAAGACGACGGCTCGGAGACCCCTCCGGTCCAGTAGGTTTGGTGACGCCCTGTATTAATGTCGTGACAAATCCGAAGAATCGGGTGGAGCGGAGGTTTCGTGAAGGCCATACGACTCAACGACGCACGACGAATGGAGCTCATCGAGCGGCGAGACCCCGTGCCGGGTCCTGGTGAGGTCCTCGTCAGGTCGTACTACTGCGGTATCTGCGGCACTGATCTGCACGCCGGCGAGATCGATGTGTTTCAGACGGGTGTGATCATCGGCCACGAATTTTCCGGTGAAGTCGTGGCACTCGGTGGGGGCGTTACCGATTGGTCTGTCGGCGACCGCATCGTGGCCAACCCGAACGGGCTGGTCTGTGGTGAGTGCAAGTATTGCAGGTCAGGTCGGTACAACCTCTGCTCGGTTGCCACGGTGGAGAACCCGCTCGGTGTCGGCAAGGACGGCGGCATGGCAGAGCTCGTGGCAGTGAAAACCCCCTACCTGAACCGGGTTCCTGAAGGACTCGACATGAAGACCGCGGCGTGGACCGAGCCGCTCGCGGTTGCCGTGCGAGCGGTCCGGACATCCGGGATCCGTGTTGGTGATTCGGTCGCCGTTGTCGGCGGTGGCCCGGTTGGGCAGCTCGTCTTGCAGGTTGCACGGCGATCCGGAGCCGGTGTCATCACCGTCATCGAGCCGTCCCCGTTCCGGCGTGAGCTGGCTCTCGCCGTCGGCGCGGATGAGGCGCTCTCCCCGGAGGACCTGAAACAGCGTCTGGAGTTCGGGGATTGGCAAGAGGTGGACCTCGTGATGGAGTGCTCAGGCCATCCAACCGCGGTGCAGACATCTGTGGACATCGCGGCGGCGGGCGGGACGATCCGTCTGATCGGAATGGCACCGACGTCGCCTTCGTTCAACAGCCAACAGCTGCTATTCAAGGAACTGAGCATTCTCGGTGGCTTCATCTACATAGAAGAGTTCCCGATCGCGCTGGACCTCCTAGCCAGAGGGGCGATCGACACAACAACCCTGACTTCACTCGTCACCAGCATGGACAACTTTGACGCGGCGTTCAAGGCTCTCGAGAACCCCGAGTCAACCATGAAGGTGCTGATCGCCACCGGTGTTGACGCATGAACCGGGTCTGGGTTGGGCTCCAGGGTGGGCTCGTGTAGCCCGCACGGCGCAGCTAAAACGCCGGTTGACCCGTTCGAGCCGGTGGCCGCGGGTGTTGAAGGCTGCAGCCACGGGAGATATGGTCAGGCTCGTCGACCGGCTAGGAGGTTATGAAAGCAGCCGTGGCGGCTCGCCCCACCGACAATCCGGCGCTTACGGCGGCGCTAGCGCTAGCGAGCCCGAACAGGCGACTCACACCATCCTTCTACGCCTGTGACTCCTTCCAGGCCTTCTTGCGTATCTTGAGTTCAGCCAGATCGTCCAGCGACCTGACATCGGCTATCGACGGCCATGTTGGGGCGTGCTTCATCCAACCATCAGGGGTCACCCCGATGTGTTCGCCAAGGACGCCGACGTAGATACGGGCCTTGTACTCGCCAAAGCCGGGGATAGCCATCAGCCGCTCCATGAGCTCGTCGGCATCGGCCACCCCCTCCCAGAGCAACGGGACCGAGCCGTTGTACTGTTCTGCGAGATGCCGGCACACAGCATGGACACGTTTTGCCATCGCGCCTGGGAAGCGATGCAACGCAGGCTTCTGCTTGAACACTCCCTCGAGATCATCCGGGTCCATCGCCGCGATGTCGGTTGCATCCAGGTCGGCACCCAGTCTCTCGCGAAGAACCAAGGGGCCCTGGAAGGCCTTCTCGGTTGGAACCTGCTGGTGTAGCACGAGGCCGATCAGCAGCGCGAGCGGGTCGCGAGCAATCAGCTCGTTGGCTTCGTCGTCGTTCGTCAGGTACAGCATCGTGGGCTCGTTCATGTCCGTCCATTCTCCGCGAGACAACCACCCCGGTGCGACGAGCGTACCCGACTGCCGGCGGGACGGTTGGCGTACATGAACTGACGATGATTGCCGGTACTCGTCGCAGACAGGTGAGGCGAGGACCCCTAACGAAGAACCGGTCCGGCACATCAGAGCGCCTATCCTCAACGGCGGGAAGGACATGCAATGACTGACAAGATCTACTCGACAAAGGCTTACGAACGATCGATTCTCGCGTCGGTGGTTGACACCAACGGGGAAGACAATCGTGTCCTCCTCGATAGAACCGTTTTTTACCCCGGTGGAGGTGGACAGCCGCACGACGTCGGAGAGTTGTGGGTCGGTGAGGACAGGCTGGCGGTTGTGCGGGTTACGAGCGATCGTGATGGCGTTTGGCACTGGCTCGACGGCAGCTTGCCCAAGGTCGGAACCACGGTTCGTGGAGAGCTCGATTGGGCGCGGCGGTACAGGCTCATGCGCACTCACACGGCTATGCACGCCATGTGCGGCATCATCTGGCGGCGGTATCAGGTGCCGGTCACGGGAGGGAACATGGAAGCGGGGGAGGGGCGGCTCGATTTCGAGCTGCCGGACTGGGACCCGGAGCACAGGCCCGAGATCGAGGCCGAGTTGAACGTCGAGCTGGCAAACCGGCTTCCGGTGGAGGTGTCGTTCCTGCCCCGTGACGAGGCCGACCGGGACCCAAGCCTGATCCGCACCAAAGTGAGCCTGCTGCCGCCCGAGCTGCGCGAGGTGCGGGTGATCGACATCGTCGGTCTCGATCGCCAAGCGGACGGCGGCACGCACGTCGACTCAACCGGCGAGGTGGGAACACTCACCCTCGGTACGGTGAAATCTAAAGGGCGGGGTTTCCGGCGTTTCCGGTTCACGCTCGACACATAGACCCGGGGTGCGACCGGCGTCCAACGAGCCCTTCACGCAAGGTACACTTTCGTCACGGTGACGCAATCATCAGAGTCGATTCGCTGTGAATGGTGTGGTCTCGACTTCCCGAGGCCGGCCGGGCCGGGGAGGCCGCCACGCTATTGCAGACGTTCGCACCGCCAGCGCGCCTACGAGGCCCGACGGCTGGGAGCCGAGCGTGGTATCGGCCGGCACGAGGTGCTGCTGGCACGCCATACGTGGGACGCGCTACGCGATGCGCTCTACCGTCTAGAGGCCGCGTCCGAGGACGTAGCGATGGACCTCATGGCAGGACGACCGACGAAGACCGAGTATGTCGAGGCACTGGCTCACCTGTCGGCGGCGGTTCGGGATTTACAGGAGATCGTGGTCGAGCCGATTGCTCTCACCGAGTGAGTGACACAGTGCCACCGATCGCGACCATCTGGGTGCGGTTCAGCGTGGGTCGTATTCCTCGATCCACTCGCCGTATCCGGGGTAGACCTCGTCTGTGGTGGGTGGCCGCATGCGCAGATCGATTGCGGTCCAGACGGTCTTGGACGTGGGGTAGAAGAGGATCGGGAACAGGGCGGCGACGCCCATGACGGTGAGCGTCAGCGGCAGGACCGGAAGCTCGGGGTAGGTGGCAATGAACCCGCCGATACCCACGAGGAGCACGACGAGCAGGCTGAACACCGTATTCACACCGACGGCGCCGGTTAGGTGCCCATCGATTCGCTCAAAGCGAAGGTTGCAGCGCGGGCATCGCTCCACCATGGAGAACCACCCGTTGAAGATGCCGCCCTGGCCGCAGACGCCACACCTCTTTGTCAAGCCGCGCCAGAGGAGTCGTGTCAAGATCAAGTCCGGTTGCGCCTACTTCGTGAACCTACCGTCGCGCAGCCGTTCGGCCTCCATGAGTTCCAGCTCCCGAGCACCCGAGATCACGACCTCGGGGTCCGGGGCGAAGTCGAGGTCCGGATTACGATTCTCGTAGGGTACGGAGTTGAGGATCACCTTCATCGCATTTAGCCGGGCGAGATGCTTGTTCCCTGAGCGGATGATCGTCCACGGAGCGACCACGGTCGAGGTGCGCTTCAACATCCGATACTTCATCTCCGTGAACTCGTCCCACCTGTCCTGAGCCTGCATGTCCACCTCGGACAGCTTCCACTGTCGCAGCGGATCGGATTTGCGCCGCTCGAACCGTCTAGCTTGCTCGTCCTTGCTGACGCTGAAGTAGAGCTTCACCAGGTTTGTGTTCTGACGAACCAGGTCCTTCTCGAACCCCACGACACCACGGAGGAACGTCTTGTACTCCTCCTCGGTACAGAAATCGAATACCGGTTCCACCATCGCACGGTTATACCATGATCTGTCAAATAGAACTATCTCACCCCCGGTGGGGAAGTGATTGACGTAACGCTGGAAGTACCACTGGTTGCGTTGTTCCTCTGTCGGCTTGCCGAGCGCCACGACCCGGTAGTGCTTCTCATTCATGAAGCGGGTCGCTCTGCGGATTGTCCCGCCCTTGCCGGCGGCGTCACGTCCCTCGAAGACGACGATCATCCGGGTGTTCTCTCGTTCGAGGTGCTTTTGCAGTTTGATGAGCTCGACCTGGTACGGCCGTAACACGCGCTCGCGGCTGCGGCGTCGCTCCGCCCTTTCGAGCTGGTGCTCGAGTTCGTCGATGCGTGCCGCGAGCTCGGCCCTGGTTCGCTCGTCAGCGTGCTCGATCTCGGGAACGACCCGGATCGGTTTTTCGGGATTGGTCATCGCAGTGCCCCAGGGTTGGAACTCGGATTGAAGCATAGAGCGAACCGAAACGCTAACGTTACGTCACTGTGACGGAATCCACCGGGTATCGAGAGAAGGGGAGAGTGCGGGATGACACCTCTACTGGTAAAACAGATCGTCGAGGTGACCGGCCCACCGGTTGATCCAGCTGCCGACCAACTTCGCCAGCGCGTGTAACGCGGTCCCCGTGAAGGCGAAGGCAGCGAACATGTTCCAGGGTTCGGCAAATCCAACTGCTATGAAGACAGCTGCGACCGAGGCGAATAGCTGACCGATCCAGCCCTTCCTGCGTTCTATCTCGACGGCGGTGGCGCTCAGTAGCTCGGCCTCACGTTTGGCGCCGCTCAGTGTGCGGGTCACCGCCAGTGGTGTCGGAACCGCGTGAACCACGGCGCGGTCGTCATCGTGGCGCTCGGTGAGCGTCCATCGCGCCGGCGCAGCCAGCCGGATCACAAATCCGTTGGAACGCCAGGTCTCTCCGTCGTGTCTCCAGTTCAGCATCTCCGTCTCCAGTTCAGCTTCCATTCGATAATACCGGCCGATCTACATGAGAGGGGGGCCTAAATGGACCCGTGAGGCAACCCGTTGTTTGGTTGAGAGTGCCGATAATCCATGTTATGTATAGTTCGAGCATCACTTGAAGGTTCGTGACACACCGGCGCTCGGCCGCTCGAGCCGATGCGGAAGCGGCTGGCCCTCTAGACTTCGGCAAGACAGACTTCGGCAAGACAAACTTCGGCAGGACGCAGAGACGTCTCGGGATCGATCCTGCGCCTTGACCTCCCACCCACGAAGCGGTCGCCGTCATCGGCCTGCGACATAAAGCGAGACATCATGAGCTACACCATCGAACCGTCCTCCGACGGGAAGTATGTCATTGTCACGCAAACCGGCGACATCACCGCCGAGACGGCCGCCGAGAGCAAGCACGCCAGCAATGAGCTGGGACGGACCCTCGGCATCAATTGCTACCTGATAGACGTGACCGAGGCGCGCAACACCGAGAGGGTTCTCGGGAACGTTCACCTCGCGCAAGAGGACGCGCCGCTCGCAATTGAGTCGGGTGTGCGCTACGCCGTCCTCGTCAAGCCGGGCGATCACTCCCATGACTTTGTTGTAGCGTTCGCCCGGACCCAGGGGATCGACACCACCTTGTTCGACGATCGCAGCGAAGCTGTAGAACACCTCGAGAGCGCGGCCGGTCGCCTCAACACCACTCCCCCGGATCGGGGTGAGTCCGGCGGTGTATCGACGCGACGCCCGGTGGCCTGAAGCCACCCACACGATCCTATTCGCCGGGCCCGTGCTCCCTGACGACCCTGTCGTTGCGATGGCCGCCGAGATACCCCACATAACGGCTCATTATCTCGGTCATCATCTCCCGGGATCGCTCCACACCAAAAACCTCGCCCGGAAAGTCGAGTGGCTCCTGGAGCTCCCAGATCGCATCATGCTCGGTCGTTGGAAGAATCTCGGCGGGCTCACCGACCGCCACCCAGCCAATTGGTACCGTTGTCCCCTCCGGCAGCACCGTTTTTAGATGCACAGTGCCGTTGATCCTCACCTCGGCGCGGGCGCCAATGTGGGCGCCGTTGAAGACAGATGCGCCCGTAGCGAGGAATACCTCATCGGCAATCGTGCACCCGCAGAGATACGCCCGTGGCCCGACCAGGACACGATCGCCGATGGCGAGCGGATGGCGCCGGGTACCGCGGAGGACAGCGTTCTCCATCACCACGCACTGCGACCCGATCCGGACCGGTCCCCCGTCCGCGGTGATCACCGCCCCGAACAACACCCTGGTCTCGGCTCCGACGGTGACGTCCCCAACCAAAGTCGCGTTGGGCGCCACCCAGGCTGATGGGTGAATGCGAGGGACCACTCCCGCGTGCTCGATCAGCATCTCGCAACACTAGCGACGCCCAGGAGCCACAGACGAAGCGTCGATGTTCCTTCTATGTTCTTTGGGCGATCAGTCGCTACGGGCTGTGGGCGGTGAGGCCCGGCCCACCGCCCCGCAGCCGTGCGCCTGCCGCTGAAGCTGCTCGGGGTCGGTGGTTCCTGGCGGCGCCGATACCCTCTTAGCATCGCCGATCGCCTCGCCGCAGGTGTACGTCGGTTCTAACGGCCTACGTGGCCAGCTCGTCGGCGCCTTTCCGCTCCCGGCCCCTCCCGGTCACCTTTGAGTACGCCAGCAGGAACGGATACGTCGCGGCCGCGGGCGCAAGCAGCCACAGTGGACGAGACGCCCACCATTCGAGACTTGGCTCGTCCGGTGGCAGATAGTGGAACAGCAGGAAGATGGCTGTCACCACGATCGCCATGCCCGTCGTATGTAGCAGGAACAGCGGCAGCGAATTGGCGTTGACCCACCGAAACAGCCGCTGCCAGGCAGAGCTGCTGGCGAGGCGATCCTCCACCCATCCCCTGGCCAGGAGCACGAGACCCACCTGCAGTACGGTCAATGCCACAATGACGAGAGTCGGTGGCCCCATGTTGGAGAAACGCTCGCCGGGGACACCCACCGTTGACCGGGGGTACAGACCCATGTTGGTGAGTGCGATCATCCCGAACCACCCGGCCCAGAAGAAGACCCAGCCGACTCGGCGCGGGGCTGCCGCCAAGCGATCGTAGAAGAACCCCAGCTGATGAGCCAGACCCCAAATGACGATGAAGTTGAGCCACGCCGCCCAGCCCTGCAGATGGTGAAACCGAAGCACATCGAAGACCGCGGCCAGTCCGATCAGCCAGACAATCACGAGCTCGCCCCATCGCCAATGAGCGCGAACGGCCAGCGGGGCTATTGCCACCAGCAGCAGGTACACCGCCAGGAACCACAGCGGCGAGAGTACGAGGATGACGGCCGACCAGGTCCAGGCGGCCTCGAGTGTCGCACGTAGCACGAAACCGGTCGCAACCCAGGCTGCTACCAGCACTAGGGCCGGGAGGAGAAGCCGCTTGGTCCGTCGTTTCAGGAACCGTCGCGACGTGCCACTCACATAGTCGTCGAAGGCCAAGCGATGTGTATAGCCCCCGACGAAGAAGAAGATGGGCATCACCTGGAGGATCCATGTCACCGCCCACATACCTCGCGTGAATCCAATCGGGTTCGAGGGGGAGACGGTGTCGGAGGAGATCTCGAGGATGGTGAACGTCCAGTGCCAGATCACCACCACCACCAGTGAGAATGCCCGCAGGAAGTCGACGTAACTATCTCGCTGCCTGGTTACGCCGACCGTGAGCTCCTTGTCCATCCTCGGCGACGTTAGTGCACCGTGGCTCCTCCTTGCGGGAAACAGGATGCCGGCGGTCGAGCTCGGCGGCATGCGGGATACGCTCCAATTGCCCGTTAGATCTGGCACCGTCCCCAACAGACTCCGAGCGCCGCCGGCGCCGACGCGGGTTGGCGTGTCTGTCGAGTAGCCTCGATCCGGTGGAACGCTTCGTGATCTCCATCCCCGAGCCGGATCTCGTCGATCTCAAACGGCGTCTGGGCGACACTCGCCTCGGCGTCCCCCCGGTGGGAGATCCTTGGGAGACAGGAGTCGATTACGGTTATCTATCCGAACTCCTCGAATACTGGAGAGAGGGGTTCGACTGGCGGTCGCAGGAGCAACGGCTCAACGCTTTCCCTCAGTACACGGCCGAGGTCGACGGCATCCGTATCCACTTTGTACACGTCGAGGGAGGGGCGGCGGGCCTTCCCGTGATCCTCAGCCATGGATGGCCTTACTCCTTCGTCGAGATGCTGGCGCTCGTCCCTCATCTCGATGGCTGCTCGGTCGTGATCCCCTCCCTCCCGGGCTATGGATTCTCCCAACCACTCGGGGACAGGTCGTTCACCTCAGACGACGTCGCCCGGGTGTGGCATCGGCTCATGACTGGAGTGCTGGGGTACCAGCACTACGTGACCTACGGCGAGGACGTCGGGTGTGGGATCAGCGACTGGCTGGGCGCTCTCTTCCCGGAGGCAGTCGCCGGGATCTTTGCCACCCACGCCGCCTTCCCGCCCGATGAGCGAGGCGGGGACCTGACCGAGGCGGAGGCCCGCTTCATCGGGTGGCTGGACGACAGGTGGCGGACGGGAAAGGGTTACGCCCACCTCCAGGGGACCAGGCCTGACACACTGGCGGTCGGCCTCAACGACTCGCCGGCGGGTCTTCTGGCGTGGATGGTCGAGAAGATCCACGAATGGAGTGGTGAGGACTTCGCCACATCATGGAGCCGCGACGATATTCTCACCACCGTCAGCCTCTACTGGTTCACCGGCACCATCGGCACATCCTTCCTCCCCTACTACCACGGGCGGCACGAGCCCACCCTTCCGATGATCGACGTACCGGTTGCTGTGTCGGTCCAATGGGGGGAGCGAGGATTCCCCCGTGAGTACGCCGAACGAACCTACCGTGACATCCGGGTCTGGAAGGACTTGCCCCGCGGCGGCCACTTTGCTGCCAAGCAGACACCGGACCTCGTTGCCAAAGACCTGGCGGACTTCGTCGGCGCGCTCGAATCGCAGATCCGCTAGCGATCCGTGACGGTGACATGCGCCGGACTCCGGGCGACGCTGCTAGCCGTCCGTTGGGAAAGCGATCTCCAGCACCTGGTCGATGGTCTCGGCGAGGCGGATGGTCATCTCGTCGCGGACACGCTCGGGAAGGTCGGGGATGTCGATCTCGTTGCGGGCCGGAATCACGACCGTATCGAGCCCGGCGCGATGCGCAGCCAGCACCTTCTGTTTGATGCCACCCACCGGCAGCACCTTCCCCTGAAGCGTCACCTCGCCGGTCATGCCGACGGTGCCGGACACGCGCCGATTGGTGAGAAGGGACACGAGCGCCGTCGTCATGGTGACTCCTGCGGAGGGCCCATCTTTGGGGATAGCACCGGCGGGCACGTGGAGATGGAATCGACGTCTCGTCGACTCCGGATCGATGCCGAGCTTGTCGGCATGTGCCTCGACGTACGACAATGCAATCCGTGCGGACTCCTTCATGACGTCACCCAACTGACCGGTGAGCGTTAGCGACTGCTCCCCTTCCATGGCCGTGGCCTCCACAAACAGCACGTCTCCGCCTGCCCCGGTCACGGCCAGGCCCGTCGCCACGCCTGGAACGTCGGTTCGGTCGGATGCCTCGTCCTTCCACACCTTCGGTTTGCCCAAGTATGCCGCGACGTCCTCGGGTTCCACCGACACCGACTCTGTGGTCTCGCCTCCCGCCACTGAGGTGGCGACCTTTCTCGTCAGCCTGCCGAGCTCCCGTTCGAGGTTGCGGACACCTGCCTCCCGGGTGTACCGGTCGACCACTACGGCGAGCGCCTCGTCGGAGATCGAGATCTCCTCGGGCTCGAGACCGGCCGTCCGTACCTGCCGCGGCAGGAGGTGGTCCCTGGCAATGGCGACCTTCTCCTCGTCGGTGTAGCCGTCGATCCGAATCACCTCGGTCCTGTCGAGGAGCGGGCCGGGTATCGTCTCGGCTACGTTGGCAGTGGCGATGAACATCACGTCCGACAGATCGAGGTCGTTCTCCAGGTAGTGATCCCGGAACGTGTGATTCTGGGCGGGATCGAGCACCTCGAGCAGCGCCGACGAAGGGTCGCCCCGCCAATCGTTGCCAACCTTGTCCATCTCGTCCAACAGGAACACGGGGTTCATGGTCCCGGCTTCCGTCAACGCCCGGACGATCCGTCCCGGACGGGCACCGACATAGGTGCGGCGGTGTCCCCTGATCTCGGCCTCGTCCCGGACACCGCCGAGCGCCACCCGCACAAAGCGGCGTCCGAGCGCTCTCGCCACCGACTCGCCGAGTGATGTCTTTCCGACGCCAGGCGGGCCGACCAGCAGCAGGATCGCACCGGCGCTGCGGCCGTCACCCTCTGCAAGACCTCGCTCCTGTCGTAGCTTGCGAACCGCCAGATGTTCGACGATACGTTCCTTGACGTCGGCAAGACCGGTGTGGTCGGCGTCCAAGACGGCCCACGCCTCGCTGAGATCCAGCCGGTCCTCGGTACGCGTAGCCCATGGAATCTCAAACACGGTGTCGAGCCAGGTGCGAACCCAGGACTGCTCTGGTGACTGCTCGCTCATCCGTTCCAGTCGGTCGATCTCGCGCGAGACCATGTCGGCCATGGCCTCAGGGAGCTTGCCATCTTCGAGCTTGCGGCGGTATTCCCCGGCGACATCCGTGTCATCGCCCAGCTCCCTCTTGATTGCCTCTAGCTGCTGGCGGAGTATGTACTCCCGCTGGCTCTTGTCGATCCGCTCTGCGGCCTCGTCGCGGACCCGGCGACGCAGTTCGAGATCGGCAAGGACCTCACGCATCCAGGCGAGCACCTTGCCGAGCCGGGCGTGAATGTCGAGCGTCTCGAGGATCTCGACCTTTTGCTCGAGCGAGAGGTCGGGTGAGTACACCGCCAGATCCGCAAGCCGGCTCGGGTTGTCCATCGCCAGCAGCTGTTCGGCTCGACCGCCTATGCCGCGTAGCTCGAGCACGGATCCCACCACTGCACGGTATTCGTTGACTAGCGCGTCGAGTTCGTCGTCGACAAAGTCGACCTCGGGATACGTTTCGGCATCTACCCACAGAGCTCCGGTGGCGTCAACCGATCCAACACCGACCCTGGCCCGAGCAAGACCGGCAACCACAACGCTGCCTTCGTCGTCCATCTGTCTGATTTCGGCGACGGTGCCAACCGACGCGTACTCCCCCTCGACCCGGGGCACGAGCAGAAGGTGCCCGTCGTTGTTCTCGGCGGCGGAGACGGCGACTTTGCCCTCTCCGGTCTCGATGCGGAGAGTGACGACCATGTGAGGGAAGACCACCCCGTTACGTAGGGGTAGCACGGGAAGGGTGACCTGAGTTGCGTTTGCCATACGCGCACTTCCTGACTCTCTGGGACCGTTTCAACACGCAAAGCCCACCGCGTATTCCCAATGTGAGTGTTATGTGCTGAGATTTGTTGCGCGTCCGGTTTTGGGGTGAGACGACCACCCTTTTAGCGTTTCGCTCAAATCGGATTCCGCGAGATCGTGGTAACATCGAACAACTGTTCGCTGGGGCGCAGACTAAGGGCTCAGACTAAGGGCTCAGACTAAGGGCTCAGACTGGGGTTCAAGATGCCTTCCACAATCGCACAACGTCGAGCTCGGTTCCGGCAACTCCACCGCCATGGGTGCTTTGTCATCCCCAACCCGTGGGATGTCGGCACTGCACGGGTGCTCTCCCAGATGGGCTTTCCGGCGCTGGCGACGACGAGCGCAGGACTGGGTTTCACCATGGGACGGCCCGACGCACCGGACGCCCTCGATGTCAACACGGTAATCGACCACATCGCCGCAATAGTCACGGCCACCGACCTACCGGTGAGCGCGGATTTCCAAGCCGGTTATTCAGCGGATACCGATGGAATGGCGGCAAACGTCGCCAGGTGTCTCGACACCGGAGTCGCCGGGCTGTCAATCGAGGACGCCGTGATCGACGCTGATGGTTCGCTATTCGAGTTACCCGAGGCCGTAGAAAGGGTTGCTGCGGCCCGGGCCGCCATCGACGCCGCCGGAGTCGACGTGCTTCTCACCGCACGCGCGGAGTGCTTTCTCGTCGATCACCCGGACCCGGTGCGCGACGCGATCAGACGCCTAAAGGCATACGCCGATGCGGGCGCCGACGTTCTTTACGCTCCCGGTCCGAAGAATCCCGCCGACATCCGGGCCATCGTCGAGGCGGTTCACCCCAAGCCGGTGAACGTGCTCCTTCCCCCAGGGATGCATGTCGGCGAACTTGCCGAAATCGGAGTACGCCGTGTCAGCGTCGGGTCGGCGCTAGCCCGGGCGGCCTGGGGCGCCTTTCTCGACAGCGCCCGTGAACTGGCAAACGAGGGCACGTCGAACGGCTTGCAGAACGCGGTGAGCTTCGACGAGTTGAACGCGTTGTTCTGACCTCCCAGCCGGTCAAACGGGCGCCAGCCATTGTTGTCGCGCCGGAAGGTGGCATAATCGATACATCCAACGGAGGAACGTCGTATGGCACGCTCTCCAAGACACCGGGGTGGTCCCGGCATCGACTCCGGGAATCGCACCGGGAATCCGTTGCGGCCGTATCGAATGGCGATGCTCCAGCACGGCTTTGTGGACGAGAATGCGCAGCCGACCTTCAAGCCCGACGAGACTGACCCCATGGCCTACGGCATCGTAAAGCTTCGTGGCCGGCCACTGTCGAAGGCTGCGGTCATTGTTGGGGTGATAGTGGGGATTGCCCTCATCGTCATCGCACTCTTCACCTGAGCCACTCCCCTGCTCTCGCGGTCCCGCTCCGGGACAGGACGGCCATCGGGTGCTCAGGGTTCGAGCCATACCACTGTGTCGCGAATGTCGGTTGGGCTTCCGTCCTGTGCCGAGCTCTCGAAGATCCTGATTGTCACCTGTTGTCTGGTGTCGACGTCGACGTCGATGTCGAATTCCATCGGGCCGAAGTCGGGGCCGGCGCTACCCGTTGTCTCGAATCCCTCGGTTATCAGCGCACCCGTGTCGTCGAGCAGCTGCCACTGGATCGTCGCCTCGAAGGCTCGGGAGTATCCCGTGACGATAACTGGCGCTTCGACGAACTCGTGCCAGGCGGGTGCCGTCGGGAAGTGCTCGGGCACCACACCGGCCCCGAAGAAGAAGTCCGGGTCGAGGCCGTCGGAGATGTCGATGCCCTCGGATGAGAAGATGTCGATGGGGCTGCCATCCAACTCGAGCTCTACCGAGTCGATTTCCGGAAACTCGGTGAGGGTGAACGACAACTGCCCGAGCCGCGCCAGCATGGTGGCCGAACCGCCGCCGTCGTCGTACTCGTCCGACAGGTCGACGGTCGCTACCCCACCGGCGATGGTGAGATCGTTCAGCGTGGTGCCAAACGGGACCTCGGTTGAGAATGTCGGGGTTTGGGCTTGCTCGGCATCGGACGGACCTTCAAGCAGCGCCAGCACGGCTTGCTCGGGTGTGTCGATCCCGCTGTCGACATAGCGGGCGACTGCGGCCAGGTATGGGCCGTCTTCTGGTTGGTCGAGCATGAAGAACGGTCTAACCAGATCGGCCTCGGCGACCGATGGAGGCAGAAGGGGTGCAAGCCCGAGGGTGCGGGTGAGAAACGACGCCATCTGGGCCCGGGTGACCGCATCATCTGGGCAATACCGGTCGTTGTCCGGCGGGTTGCAGCCGAGGGTGACACCGGCGGCCGCCAATGCTTCGATATCCCCCTCGAACACCGAGTCGTCGTCATCGACGAATCGATCTTCATCGGGGTCGTCGTCTGTGAATTCGAAGGCGCGGGTCAAGAGTGCGGCCATTTGTCCGCGGGTCACCGGATCGCCCGGGCAGAATTCGTTGTTGTCCGGTGGGTTGCAGCCACGGATGACGTCGATCGCGGCTAAGGCGTTGATCGCCGACTCGTGAAGCGAGTCGTCATCGTCCACAAAGGCATCGTCGCCCGGTGTTAGCGGCGGGCCATCGAATTCGAGCGCCCGCTGTAGGAATGTTGCCATCTGCTCACGGGTGATTGCGTCCTGCGGGCAGTACTCGTCGTTGAGCGGTGGGTTGCATCCACGGGTAATTTCCGCTTCGGCGATCGCTTCGATCGCGGCCTCATGGACCGAGTAATCGTCATCGATGAATGTGCCGTTCGGATCGACGGGCACCGCCCATGCCGGAAGCGACAGCGTCATCAGCCCCAGCGAAGCAACCAGAAACGTCAACAGTCTTGATTTCATTGCAATCCTCCAGATCGCCTGCCCGCAGCGCAATAATACGGAACTCGCCACCGTACCGAGCGTCGCCGGGCAATGCCTCTACCCGCACGCATTGGAGACCAAACACAGTATTGGTTCTGGCTGGGCCTCGAACGGCAGTGAATGGCTGGCATGATGGTCGCTATCAGCGAGCGATCTCGAATGCGTGCTGTCGACGGGTTCCGAATCGGTAGATGGCAAAGTCATTGTCAAAGGTCACCACTCGCTTGATCCGTAGCCGTTCCATTACGGCAAACGATGTGCAGTCGACCAACGAGAAATCCTGGTCCGTCCATTTCATCCGGATCTCGTGAGCCGACGTCAGGTCGGCCAGACCGACGAGTTCGAGCGTTGCCTGGCCCCCCATTACCGCGGCCCAGAATCGGTCGGCAACCTCCCGGCCGAGTCTGTGCCCGGCGAGCAGATGTGTTTCCACGAGTACATGATCCGTCAACACGAGCTCTTCGTCTGAAGTGAGAGTCGACACCGCAGCTTGGTGTGAAGTGTCAGATCGGTCGAGTAGCGCATACCAGGCGGATGTGTCAACGAAGCAAGTCACCTATCGAGTGCCTCGACGAGATAGTCGTCCTTGTTCGTGGCTACATCACTGCCACCGGAGTTGCCTATGCCGGCGAGCTCGCCGATCGTCGACTTCGGTTCGCGCCCACAGAGATCGTCGGTGATGACGCGTCGCACGTACTCGGCAAACGAGATACCCAAATCCTTGGCTCGTTGCTTCGCTCGCCGATCCAGGTCTGTATCAAGTGTGATCTGGGTGCGTGATGGCATGATGTCGCCATCATAACATCGGCAGCGATGTGTCAAACGCCGCGACCGTTAGTGGCGGTTCGCACGTCCTGTAGCGTCTTGCTGATGAAGATGTTCGAGAACTCAGACCTCGAAGTCCTATACCGGGTGAGTGATCTCTGGCAGGAGACGGTGTTCGCCATCGGTGATGACCAGTGGGGTCTCCCGACACCGTGCACCGAGTGGGATATCGGTCAACTGGTGGACCACGTCATCGGGGGCAATTGGTTCACCATCGCCATACTCGAGGGGCAATCGGCCGATACGGCGATGGCATCAGCGATCAGCTCTTTCACCGCCGGCCTCGACCGAGCCGCGACCGCGGCTACAACGACCAGAGCGCAGCGCGACCTGCTCGGTACTGCCGGAATGCTCGACGGCCGGTACAGCCATACAGCGGGAGAGCTCACCGGTGGCGATGTGCTGAGACTCCGGCTGCACGACCTCATCATCCACCATTGGGACCTTGGGCAAGCTCTTCATCCGCCGGCGATGATCGACGACGACCTGGTCTCATGGGCACTGAGCGATCTGGCTGCGCCCGACTCGCTTCCGGCGACCCACTTCGAGCTCCCAGTACCGGCTCCGGGAGATGGTCGTGATCGGCACACCCGGCTTCTGGCGGCGTTTGGTCGCCGAACGTAGGTCTCGCCGGATGATCCGTCCCCCGTGCGCCACACCACCCGGCAGTGCATCGGCCCCTCTTCCACGGGTCACACGCTATGTCTCCGCACCTGTCGGCGTCTCAACCGCCGTCGGCCACGCAGACCGGCGTGTCCGAGGTGACGAACCGGCGTGTAGCTTGACTTGGTGACTTCGATCGAGACGGGACCGGCGACGCTTATCCGTCGCTACTACCTCTATGCGGGGATCTACACTTTGGCCGCCTCGATCATCTGGGGCATCAACACGCTGTTTCTCCTCGATGCCGGTCTGTCGATCGCCGAGGCGTTTGTTGCCAACTCCGCATTCTCGGTGGGCACGCTGGCATTTGAGATACCGACCGGGGTGATCGCCGACACATTGGGCAGGAGGGCGTCTTTCCTGCTCTCGCTGGCGGTGCTGGCAACGACGACATTGCTCTATGTCTGGATGTCCTCGCTCGGCGCCGGGGTCGTTGCATTCTCTGGCGTGTCGGTCCTGATGGGTCTCGGCTTCACGTTCTATTCCGGAGCGATGGAGGCATGGCTCGTCGACGGAGCCACAGCACTTGGTTTCACAGGTGGGTTCGACCACGTCTTCTCCCGGGGCCAGACCGTAAGCGGGGCGGCGATGCTTGTCGGAACGGTCGGTGGCGGTCTCCTCGGTCAGCTCGATCTCGCCCTCCCATATCTGCTGCGCGCCGGACTGCTGTCGATCTTGTTCGTCCTCGCATTCCGTGGCATGCATGACACGGGCTTCGAACCGCAGCACATTGCACCGCGCCATATCCCCACCGCTGCGCTCGCCATCGCCAAGAACGGAATCCGTTTTGGGTGGGCCCATCGCGGGCTGCGCCTCGTCATGATTGCCGGCGCACTACAGAGCGGTTTCCTGTTCTGGGGCTGGTACGCGTGGCAGCCGTACTTCCTGGAGTTGCTGGACAACGATGCCGTGTGGGTGGCAGGGGTGGTTGCCGCCCTGCTTGCGGTGGCGATGATGGTGGGTAACAGCGTTGTCGAGATTGTGACCCGGTGGTGTGGACGCCGCACCACTCTCTTGCTTTGGTCAGGTGTGGTGTTTGCCGCTGCGATGGTCGGGGTTGGTGCGGCTGATGCGTTTCTGCCCGCGCTGGCCCTTTTACTTGTGGCCGGTATCGCGATTGGGGTGCAGGCGCCCGTTCGTCAGGCCTTTGTACATGCGATCGTTCCGACCGGACAGCGAGCGACCGTCGTCTCATTCGACTCCATGGTGTCCGGAGGTGGCGGTGTGGTTGCCCAGGCAGGGCTCGGGGCGTTCTCCGAGCGAAGTGGTTATGGGGCGGGCTATGTCCTCGGTGGTGCGGCAACGGTGTTGGTTGTGCCGCTGCTGTGGTTGGTCCGCAAACGTAGTGACCCGGAGGACTTCTTCGAGGGGACGCACAGTGGCAGCAACAGCGCGTGTGCAGCCGACGGGCTCCCCGCACTGGCTGCGGTTGAAGGAAAGCCCCCCGTCGATGCCACAACATGAGATGCCGCCGACCACATGAGCGTCAGACACGAGTTCGAGCGACTTCGCTAGCTGCTCTCGTTCCCGCGCTTGTAGTTTCCAGTGAGACGCGCCATCAGCGCCTGGTCATCGACGGAATCGACCTCTGCCAGAAACTTGGCAGCCTTGCGGCCGCGGAGGACCGTCGCCGACCGGCCGTGATGTGTGATCACGACGTCCCCGTGCTTTCGCCTCTTCCAGGCGAATCCAGTTGGTCTGGGCATGCAAGGAGCGTACAGTCGAGCACGCCGATACTTCCACAGCCGGCTGTGGTGGCACAGACCGCAGCTGGGAGCGGACCGTACGTGCGCCGTCACTAGGATCGCGTGCAGCTGTTCTCGGAGGTATGCCGGACGATGCGCATCGACACCGCCGCCAAACTGGAGGGTGCTCATCGTTTCCCTACCGACTACGCGACAACAGGGATGTTGTGGGTCCGGCTGGTCCGATCCCCGCTGCCTCACGCAACGATCCGCCGGATCGACGTACAGCCGAGTAGGGCCGTCTCGGGGGTCGTGGCCGTGCTCACCGCGGCCGACCTCCCCGGCGCACGCACCCACGGGCTCCTCGTCGCAGACCAGCCCGTCCTGTGTGAGGACGTCGTCCGCCGGGTCGGCGATCCCATAGCCATCGTCGTAGCCGAGTCCGACGCTGCCGCCCGTGCCGCGGTGGAGGCTATCGACGTCGACCTCGACCCGCTCCCTCCTGTCACCGACATGGCAGCGGCCCTCCACGCTGACACACCCAATATCCACCCCGGCGGCAACCTCTGCTCCGAGATCACATTGGGTGTCTCCCGCGAGGAGGCTGCCACTGCCCTTGCCGGAGCCGACATCGTCCATGAGTCCAGCTACCGCACCCCCCGGCAAGAGCACGCATTCATGGAGGTCGAAGGCGGAGCGGCATGGATCGACCATGGTCGCATCACGGTCGTCGCAGGCGGGCAGAACCGTTTCTCGACCGGGGCCAGGTTGCCGCCGCACTGGGAGTCTCCCCCGATGAGGTTCGGGTCATCAACCCTCCATCGGGCGGCGCCTTTGGGGGCAAGGAGGACGCTTCGGTGCAGATCCCCCTGGCGCTGGCCGTCCAGGCAACGGGCCGGGCGTGCCGGTTCGTTTACGACCGCACGGAATCGCTCATCGCTGGATACAAACGTCACCCCTTCGAGGTGACCTATCGATCGGCTGCGGGTCGGGACGGTCGGATCAAGGCACTCGACGTTACGTTCATTGCGGACGCGGGCGCATATACAGCCCTCTCCCCCGCCGTGATCGCACTCGCCGCAGAGCATGCCGCCGGTTGTTATGACATTCCGGTAACACGCGTCGAAGGCAGGGCCGTATTCACCAACAACGGCGTCTCGAGTGCTTTCCGTGGTTTTGGCAACCCGCAGATGCTGGTCGGGCTCGAGCAGCACATCGACCTCATCGCCCGGGCGACGTCCCTCGACCCGATCGAGGTGCGACGAAGGAACCTACCCAGCGGTACTGCCTGTGGAATCGTCGGTCTGGTGCGTGTCGATTCGGGTTCGGCGGAGGCCGTCCTGGACACACTCGAGAACTTGCCGCCGGCCACGGGCTTTCCGCCGCCGGGTCCCGGTTGGCAACGAGGCATCGGGGTGGCGATGGTCACCCAGGGCTACGGTCTGGGAATCGGGGTGGAGTCGGGAGCGACCGCGGTCGCGCGACTCAGCGAATCGGGAGCAGTGTCTCTCGAGGTCAGCTCACCGGCGATGGGGACCGGAGTTCACAGCTCTTATGGGGGTCTCCGTATCAAATGGACGAAACACAACGGTTTCAGGTGCGGAGGGGGCGTAGTTGCCCGTCTGGCGGGGGTGTGGGGTTGGTGAAGTCGTAGCGGCCGTAGAAGTTGATGTGGTCGTGACCCGCCGGTGAGAGCCGGGCGAGGTGCTCGTCCCGGATCGGGTTGTCTTGGCTGGTGAGGTGTGCAACGGCTGCCTGGGTGTAGATGGTGTTCCAGCAGATGACGGCGTTGGTGAGGAGGGTGAGGCATTCGCCTTGGAGGTCCTGGTCATCGGAGCGGCGGCGCCGGATTTGGCCTTGGTTGGCGAAGAACAGCTGTCGGCGGAGGGCGTGGAGTGATTCGCCCTTGTTGAGTTGAGCGTGGATGCGACGCCGGTGTAGTTCGTCGTGGAGGTAGCGGAGGATGGAGATCGTCTTGATGATCCGCCCGTACTCTTGGATGGCTCGGGTGAGCTGGTTCTGGCGGGCGGAGGCCTGAAGCCGAGAGACGAGTAGCGATGCCGGTAGGTAGCCGTGGCGGATGGTTGTGGCGACGCGCAGCATGTCGTCCCACCGGTCGATGAACCGGGCCGGGTTGATCCGGTGCTGGAGCAGGCTGGCGGCGGGTCCGTCGATGGGTGTGTTGGGGAGTCGCCAGAGGCGCTGGTCGGCGAGGTCTCGGATGCGGGGCGAGAAGGTGAGGCCGGTGAGGTCGAACAGGCCGAAGACCAAGTCGGTGTAGCCGGCGGTGTCGGTGGTGTGTTCTTCAATATCGAGGTCGGTCTCGTTGTCGAAGATGGCGTCGAGCACATAGGTCGCCTCCCGCACCGTGGTGGGGACGATGCGGGTGCCGTACTGGGTGTGCCGATCAGAGGTCCAGGTGTAGATTGTGGCTCCGGAGCCGGTGAAGTAGCGGCGCATCGCCCGGGCTCTCGGGCTGGAGGCGACCATGGGGAAGCGTTGCCCGTCAGACGAGGACAGGGTGCCGGTGCCCCACAGTTGGGCGATGGGTTGGCGGATCTGGTGGTTGACGATCCGGTCGTTACCGGCCCGGACCGTTTCGGTGCGCAGGTACCAGTCTTGGGTCCAGGTGAGCTCGTCGGCGGTGAAGCCGGCGATGCGGGCCATGGTGGCGAGCCCGAAGTTGCACCCGTTGGCCACGACGGCGGCGAGGAGCCGGGCGGGGCGATCGGGGCTGCGGTCGGAGCTGTGACCGGCGTGGACGAGGCTGTCGAGGAACCCGCACCATGAGTTCACTTCAACGAGGAGATCGACGAGGTCGACCTCGGGAAGCAGGTGGCTGACGCTGTTTCGTAGCTGCTTGAGCTCCGGGTCGGGGGTCTCGGCTGAGAGCGGGGTGACGACGAGCCGGTCGTCTTCGATACGGACTGAATCGGTATCGGTGAGCGCCGCATCGAGCGCCGATAGGTGGCCGTTGACGACAGCAGCGAGCTGGTGGAGACGTTCGTCTGGGTCGAGTGGGATTCCGGTAGCGGCGGGACTCTCGGGTCGGAGCCGTTCCCAGTCTTGAACCGGGATCAGGTAGCTGGTCGGGTCCCGGTACCGGCGACTGTGCTCGACCCAGATGTCGGCGGCCCGCAGCGCACCGCGCAACCTGGTGAGCACACTGAGTTCCCAGCCGTGCCGGTCGATCCGACCGTCGTCGCCGGTGACGTATCGCCGCCATTTCGCTGGAACGAAACCGACAGGGGCGTCGTCGGGGACCCGGCGAGCGCCCTCGGCGTTGAGCCGCCGCAACAGCGTGATTGCGTCTAGCAGGTCATGGTTGCCGTTGCCGTGGAAGTCGAATGCCGCCAGCACGTGGGGCGCGTACTGGCGGATCCGGCGGTACCGGGCGAGCACCAGATCGAGGTGACTGCCGTCGACGGGACGCTCGATTTGGGCGGCGCGCTCCACTGCCCGGGAGAACTGCTCTTCGCCGACCTGGTTGAGGATGACGGAGCGGACCCGGTGGTCGAGGATCGTCGGGTCCAGCAAATACCTTGGCGATCTGCCCGAACAGCCTGACGGTTTCGTTGGCGGCCGTGGCGTTGGATCGGGTCATACGCTCCAGCTCGCTGCGGGCGTCACGATCCACCGTCGCCAGCGCGATGTCGAACAGATCCAGCACGCCGTCGGTGAGCCGAACCAGCTCGTCGCCGACGGTTGCGGCCAGAATCTGATAGCGGCGGGCCCCTTCAAGTCGAGCGATCGCCTGCCGCGTCATCCGCCTCCCCAGCTGCGCCAGGTGACGGACCCGGTTCGGGTTCACCCCGCTGAGATCGAGTCGGTCTGCCCCGAGGGTGCGCAGCAGTGCGAGCCGGTCCAGATGTTCTCGAATCACGACTGGAACCGATCCCGTTGTAGGGCGGCGGAGCCACACCAGGCGAGTCATGCCCACCTCGTCGTCGACGGCGAGCAGCCCATCGAGCTGCACCCGCATCTCGGGGTCGAGTTGAGGAACGACCCGCAGATAGGTCTCCTCGGTGGCGCGCTGCCGAGCAGCAATCACGGCACGTTCCACCGTGGTGACCCCTGGGCGCACCAAACCTTCGGCCAGTATCCAATCACAGGCCAGTCGGAATAGGACAGTTGGCCGATCGTGCTCGAGCGCCCGCTCGGTGAGCCAGTCGCCGAGGCGCTTGACGTCACCCCTCTCCGGCTTCCGGAAGCCCAGGTGTCGCTCGACGGTGGCGACGTGATCACTGCGAGTTTGTGCCCGGTCCGTGTACTCGACGAGATCCGCCGGCACTGCTCCTACCTGATCCGCCACAAAGCGCACCACGTCGGGTAGTGCCGTCGTCAGATCAGATGGGACGAAACCGAGCAGCCGCAGGGCCCCGATCTGCAGCCCGGCCGCCAATCGACCCGCCGGGCCATAACGACCCTCGACCACCTCGGCGTGATCCGAAGGACGCAGTGCGAAGCAGCGGACCAGATCGTCAGGGCCGATCTCAGCGGGGAACCGAGCCAGCTCGTCGCGGTCTGATGCCGTGAGAAAGCCTCCCCGCTTCAACCGCTCTCCCTCCAAGATGCCTGGTCGAGATACGTCCACAGTATCTCCCAGACGGCTACTCTGCACCCCAGACAGGACAACATGTTTCGCGACCCCGAAATCGGGTGAAACCATGGTGAATATCTCCCATAAGGCGCCGGATCATGGGTGAAGTCGTCCCCCTCCCCGAACGGACACCCGCCCTCGGAACGGCGGTCGAGGCGTTCTTCGCCGACAAGGACCTATCCGCCAACAGTCGCCGCAGCTACCACCAGACCCTCGACGCCCTGGTCGTCGACCTGGGCGAAGACCTACCTGTCGACAAGCTCACCAGTGCCAAGATCAAGCGAGTGCTCGGGTGGCGGTGGGGTGAAGCATCGCCGGCGACCTGGAACGCCCGCATCACCGCCCTGCAATCCTTCGTCCGCTACTGCCGCCGCAACCAATGGCTCCGAAAGAACCCGATGGAACCGATCGAGCGCAAACGCAGACCCCGAGACCAAACCAAGGCCATCGCTTACGACGACCTTGAACGGCTGTGGTCACGCTCCGATATCGGGGTCAGGGAGAAGACCCTGTGGCGGATGCTGTACGAAACCGCAGCACGGGCCAACGAGATCCTTGCCCTCAACATCGAAGACCTCGATCTCTCACGCAAACGAGCCGTCGTCATCGGCAAGGGCGGCCACCGCGAGATCGTGATCTGGGCATCCGGCACCGCCCGACTCCTTCCCAGATATCTGGCTGGTCGCAGTCGTGGACCAGTGTTCGTCACCAACCGTCGGCCCAACGTGGTGCCCGCCGACCCCGACGTCTGCCCCGACACCGGCCTCGGACGCCTCTCCTACGGACGAGCCTGGTCGGCATTCAAGGAGGCCAGCGGCGGATGGACCCTCCACCAACTACGGCATTCGTCGCTCACCCACCTCGGAGAAGAAGGCGTCTCCGCCGTTCTGCTGCAAGCCAAAAGCCGACACCAAGACGCACGCACCCTCGCCAGCTACGCCAAACCCGGCATCGAAGCCGTCGCCGCCCTCACCGCCGAATTCGACCGCGGACGGCGTCACCGCCGGTAACTGGCCTTCGTCAGGACGAGCTGGCGGACAGATACGCTCGCGTGCACGGCCGCTGCCGGGCGGGAACCGGGCAGTTGACCACCTCAGCGGTGAACCTTGCGGTCAGCTAGTGGCCCGACTAGTCGGGAAGAGGGAGGCCGGATGACCCTAGCGAGTAGTCGAACGCCTACTTAGCGTGAACGGTAAGGGATGTGGTGCGTTCCGGTAGGCGTGTGGCCAATCGTCTTCATCCGATTTGACTACATGGAAGGGGACGACCGATGACGAATTCAAGTGGCTCTGCCATCTTGAAAGCTGTTCTTGCTCTTGTTGCTCTGCTCTTGCTGGGAGCTGCCGGGGCGGAGTCGCTGGAAGACGAAAGCAAGCTACCGCCGCCTCCGCCGCCTGAAGAGGAGCAGGGGTTGCCGGGGAATTGGGAGGTGTCTGACGGCTGGAACCTTGGCGATGAGGTCGTGGAACTCTTCGCCAAGGAGCACGGGCTGACACCGGAAGAGGGTCTGGCGGTGCTGGACTACCAAACGAAGATCGCCGCGGGTCGTGAGGCTGTGTTCAAGGAGTTCAGTGACACGATCGCTGAGACAGAGTTCGTGCTTGGTGAGCAGAAGTGGATCGTTCACGTGACTGCCGAGAAGTCACAGGACCGTCAAAGCCTGGACAGAATCTATCCCGAGCTGACGGGCACGATCGAAATCCGATCCGGAGCCGCGATGACGCTCGAAGAACTCGTCGTTCGTCAGAATTCTGAGATGAGAGAGCTCGATGCTGTCACCGGCCGCGAGATTATCGATGCGTCGTACGGCGATACCCAGATCAGTGATTGTCAACATCTCACGGGCGCGGCTTCGGAGGGCGGCCGGCTGATCACTATGAAGGTTCCCGGGGCGTCACTTGTCACGGGGGTTGACTACAACAACTGGGTCGGCTGCTCAGGTCTTTCGAGTATCTCCACTTGCACGACTGGTATGTCTGCGACCAAGGGGACCTTGCAAGGCTATGTCACGGCCGCTCACTGTGGAGGCAGCTCAAGCAGCCACTGGTACTCGTCGATGATGGCCTACAACCAGCTATACCCGTACGCGTCTCACAGGTGGAGCAACGGATCCTACGGATGGTCGAATGATTCGGAGTTCATTAAGGAACGGTTCGGATCTACTGCGCTCAATAATCGAGTCTACAGAGACGAGTCAGCTGGATTCCTCAACATGACAACCCACATAACGGTTCCGCCGAGTACTAACGAGGCCGTATGTGGCAAGTCAGCGGTCAACACGTTCCCTGAAGGGTACGGCATCTATGGTCGGTTCGATGACACCGCTGGCTACTTCTGCGGAAAGGTTGTAGACAGTAACTCGACCGTCTTTCTAAATCACAACAGTGCCAACTTTGCCAAGATGGAGATCAGCTCGTTGTACATCATGTCCGGCAGGGTTGTAATGGGTGGGGGGTCCGGAGGACCGGTCTGGCATGGCTCGGAGTTCCACGGCATCATGGTCCATGCCAACGACATAGTCGGTTACTACGGCTCTCAGCAGAGAGCCGGGTACCGCGACGTCTACTACCAGCACGCTGACGCCATCGAGCAACAGCTCGGTGTCACGCTCTACATGGGGAGCTGACCATTCCAGAACTGATCACCACACCCGTAGTGGTCGATACCATGCTCGCTCTGGGGTGTGTCTTCCTCATCGGCCTCGGAAGGAGACTGGCCAATCGCAGTCGTTTCGCGTGGGTGATGGCAGCCACCGGCCTGGCTGTCATGAGCGCTGTGTTCTGGGCGAGGGAGCTTGAGAGTTCGTTTCGCACGGCACCCGTCGCTGTGGCTGGCGTCGTTATGTCAGCTGCCCTAGCGTTCGGATTGCTGCTGGGTTGGTTTGGTCGGCGGGAGCGAAGCGCATGATCACACTTGCCGATAGTTTCAAGTTCGCTGATGTGATCATCATCGTTCTCGGCGTTGCCACGTATTTCGCGGGGCACCAGGTCGGACGACGACTCCCCCTTGCGATCCTCGTCGGCATGGCCATCGCAACAATTGTCGGTGCCGCTATCTCGCAGAATGCAAGGGATCACACAGATTCTTGGCACGAGGTCTATCTCGTTGGAGCGATCGTCATGCTCATAACCGCGACTGTCGGCGCGGCCGCGGGTCACTGGGTGGCCCGGAGCCGACACGCGCCGAACTGACCAGCAGCAAGGAACGGGTCACCCGCTGGCTGATGACGGGTGACCCGTTCAGCGCGCCGGCGTCGACTCTCCAGCGACTGCTATGTGCTGAACACCGGTGGTCACCGTGCCCACCTGAAGAACTGATAGTCAGGCTGGAAAGAGACCTGCCGTACGATCGCGTGCACCGCAGCCATTCTGTGGCCCAGCCTTTCCTCTGAGCTGGCGAAAACGTTGTGTTTCGTCCATTTGATACGGAGACCCCTTATGCGGCCCTCGTCGCTGCAGCCGTTGGCGTCGAACCCGGGTCGGTCTCTGTGATCTCCGGCGACTCCGACTCGACCGACACCGGTTCGAGCAACGCGTCACGCAGCCTGTGCATCACAGGCAATGCCGTGTGCGAAGCAGCGGGCCACCTTCGTGACCGCGTGCGCACCGCGGTGGCCAAGATGCTCGACATCGACCTCGATGACGTCACGATCACACCCGACGGAGTGGTGGCGGGCAACGATCTTGTGACCCTGGCTCAGGTAGGTGGCTACGCGGGGGCAATCAGCGTTGAAGGAAGCTTCCACCCCACGGCGGATGTGGAGGCGCCCCGGCCCGGTCTCCTCCACTACGGGTACGCCGTCGGTGCAGTCGAGGTAACCCTGGACGTGGACGAGTACACAGGGTCCGTCGTATTGCGGTCGATCCGGGCAGTTGCCGATCCTGGGCGGATGGTCGATCCGGCTGCGGTCCGCTCCCAGATCGAAGGTGCCATGGCCCAGGGTGTGGGCTACGCCCTGTTTGAGGACGCACCTTACGAAGAGTCGATTCCTACCAGGACACGGCTCGCCACCTACATCATCCCGACGGCGACGGATCTCCCCCACAGCATCGCCGTCGTGCTGTTGGAGACGCCCACAACAACCAATCCACTCGGTGCCCGGGGTATTGCCGAGCTGGGGCTCGCCCCGATGGCCCCAGCCATCGCCAACGCCATCGCGGACGCCATCGGACAACGGTTCAACCGATTCCCCATCACGGCAGAGGACATCCTCGGTTCAAGTCAACGGGCACCAACACACGATCGACGACGGAAGGGTTTCGCTCCTCGACTACCTGCGTGAGCACCTCGGTCTGCTCGGGAGCAAGTACGGTTGCGGTGAGGGCGAATGCGGAGCGTGCACCGTTCTCGTCGACGGTGAGGCACGACTGTCATGTCTCACCACCACCGGGCAGGTCGTTGGGCGTCATGTCACCACCGTTGAGGGCCTCGCAGGGGAAGTCCGGGCGGAGATAACCGCCGTCCTGGCCGCCGAGGATGCCGTCCAATGCGGTTTTTGCACTCCAGGTATGGCGATGTCGCTGGCCGCCGCCCGCGCCCCAGGGGCGGCGGTCGGCCAGGGCGAGGCTGCCTCCGTGCTCGCCGGCAACCTGTGCCGCTGCACCGGGTACCGGCCTTGCTGGCAGCAGCGTCAACCCTCACGCTATCGAGCCCCGCACTATCGGTCCCGGCCCTGGTAGGCCCATGGGCGAGCGCCGGTTTTGCCCGGCCCGCAACGATCGAAGAGGCAGTCGTGCTGCTCGGTTCGGAACGATGCGCCGTGTTGGCGGGTGGGACCGACCTGCTCGTCAATGGTCGACCGGACGGGTCGCTACTTGTGGACCTGGGAGCCATTCGCAGCGTCGCCGAGGTCCGTGAAGACGGGGACATGATTCGCATCGGAGCCACCGCCACCTACACGGATCTAGCAGGATCGGATCTGGTGACGGCTTGGTGCGACCCGCTCCGGGACGCAGCACTGGAGATCGGAGGACGCCAGATCCAGAACCAAGGAACCATCGGTGGCAACGTCGCCAACGCCTCCCCGGCCGGAGATACCCTCCCGGTGCTCGCCGTCTTGGACGCAACGGTCGAACTGAGCTCGGCCCGTGGGATCCGCACGGTGCCCATCGATCAATTCTGCACGGGACCGGGCGCCACGGTTCGCCGACCCGACGAGCTCATCACCGCCATCGTTGTGCCAAAGCGGCCACGTGACGACGTGGCGTTCTTCGTAAAGGTCGGACCCCGGCGTGCCCAGGCGATCAGCATCGCCAGTGTTGCCGTACGGGCGCAACGCCGCGGCGACCGGCTGGGGGCGGTCCGTCTCAGCTACGGTGCGGTGTCGCCGGTCGTGGCCCGGGACCGGGCTGTCGAGGCGGTGCTCGAATCTGCGCCGCTGACGCCCGACCTTGTCAGAGCCGCGGCCGCAACGTCGAGCGCCACGCCGATCACAGACGTTCGGGCTACTGCGTCCTACCGCCGCCGGCTACTGGCGGGCACCCTGCTGCGCGGCTTCAGCGACGGCGGGCCACTCGGAGACACTTAGATCGGGCGGGCCGCGTCGTTCTGGTGTCACAAGGCATATCCCAGCCACCCAGAACCGTGTTCGACATGGCCTATCACCGCATCCTCGCCACCGCGTCCAGCGTTCCCCACCTCGGTGCGGTTGGGTATCGGGCTGCTCCGGAACGGGGCTAGTGCCCCGTTGGGTTTCGTCGGCGATGATCAAAAGACCCGTGTTCGCCCGGTGTTCCTCCCGAGCAATGGTCAACCCTTCTTCGTCGGCTTGGGCGGGAGGCTACCGATCCACTCGGAGCTTCTCTCGAACCATCGTGTGAGCTCCCCGGGTCGGTCTAGGAGATCCGACGGCACTGAGACGTAACCTCGCATCACCTTCCCGTACTGCATCACCGGCCCACTGTCATACGCCGCGAGAAATTCGGCGGTCGCACCATCCGGCAGGCGTAGTGCCATCGACCCTTCCTTGTCCAGGAAGCTGAACATGTGCCCGTTGCGTGAGGTGTACGGGTTCTTTGCCCCCTTTAGCTCGCCGCCACTCTGGATAACAACGGCTGTGTAGCGCTCGAGCGCATCCTGAGGACCTTCGTACTGCGATCCACCCGGCATTGCGCCACCTCCTCACGCCGAGGATATCGATGATCAGTGCCGGCTGCGACACCGAGTTGTGCTGCCTGCGCTGTGGCGATGAATCCGAACCGGCTGGGTTTATCGCGTCCGATTGAAGGGCGCGTAGCTGTGGCCCTCGGACTACATCCCTATCGATCGGGACGTACGATCGCCTTGATGATGCCCGGTCGGTATCCCGCCGCGTCCGCAAAGGCGCCGGCGGCATCTTCGAGACCGACTTGGTCCGTGACCAAGGTCTTCACGTCCACCAAGCCTCTGTTCACCAGCTCGATCGCGCGGGGGTAGGTGTGTTTCATGCGCCGGCAGATGGCGATAGTCAAGCCACGCCTGCGGACCGCGGAGTGGTTGAAGGTGAGGGTGTCGTCTCCGGAAATCCCAACAACAACCAAGCGTCCGCCGGGGCGCAGTACGTCCACAGCCTGAGCGATCGCCTCGTCGCTCGACCAGGCACACTCCAGCGCGACATCGACACCGCGGCCGTTTGTTGCATTCATGATCGTCGCCACCGGATCGACACTCCCGATGTCGACGATTGTCGCCCCGAAGCCCTTCGCGGCATCGAGCCGCCAGCCGTGAAGGTCGGTAGAGAAGACCGTTGCCGCACCTGCGAGAGTCGCCATCTGGAGGCAACAGAGGCCGATCGTGCCCGAGCCGACGATCGCAACCGTATCGCCCGGCTTGATATGGGCGAGATCCACCGCGTGGATCGCGATACCGAGCGGCTCGAGCATGGCTGCTTCGGCGTCGTCGACCGTGTCTGGCACCGGGAAACAGCAATGTGCGGGGACGGTCAGGTATTCCTGGAGGGCGCCCGGAACGGGATATAGCCCGGTGAACTCCAGGCTGGTGCAGAGGTTGGGATGGCCTAGGTGACACAACTCACAACGTCCGCAAGAGCGGGCGGGGTCCACGGCAACCCTGGTGCCTACCACGAGCGTCTTGCCCTCGCCGTCCATCGCCGTGTCGCCGATCGATTCGACAACACCGGCGAACTCGTGACCGAGCGGCAGCGGGCTCTTCAGCCTCGTGGTGCCGATCGCACCGTCCAGGTAGGTGTGCAGGTCGGACCCGCATATGCCGACTGCGGTTATCCGGACCCGGGCTTGTCGTCGGCCCGGTGCGTCTGCAGCGGGGATGTCGTCGACACGAAGATCCTTGGGGCCGTGCAGCCTGGCAGCACGCTGTACGGCCTGTTTGCTTCGATCGGTCACCCGGGCATCATACGCCGTCGGCCGACTGAGCCCGTGGTCATCGTGTCGGTGCGGGAAGCGACCGGCCCGTCTCGACCAGGCTCTTTAGACCGCTGATGATATAAGGAAGTCCCTCTTTGAAATCCTGCAGCGTCTTGTCACCGATCTGGTAGATCGACACTTTCAGCTCCACCATGTCTCCCATCGCCGTCAGCTCCCATGTTTCGTTGGCTGCGCCTTCGGCTTCCATCTCTTCGTCCCACATGGCTTGAAAGGTGAACTGCATCATGTTCGGTGGGTCGATCGATATAACCTCACCGCGCGAGGCTTGTCTGCCGTCCGGGTAGAAGTAGTTCATGGGTGACCCGACCTCCCAGTCGGACTCGACCCTTGTCCCGTAGAAGTACTGGGCGGTCTTGTCTGGATTGACAATGGCGTCCCATACGGCTTCGAGCGTTGCGTGTATGTACGACTTGTAGACGTGCGCCGGTTTCTCCATCGGTTGGTCTCCTGTCTCGAGATGAGCCTTGATGCCGGCGATCGCCCCGACCCGTGGCTCCGCGAATCTGCTGATCCAGCGATCATGAATCAGCCGGATCGGTACCGGATTGAGGTAGTGGAGCTTGGAACGGCCCTGTTTGAGGGTCGTTACCAGCCCAGCCTTCTCGAGGATTCTGAGATGGTTCATCACCCCGTATCTCGTCATCTCGGAAAGGTGGGCACACAGCTCCCCCAGCGTCTGACCGTCCTGGTCGTTGAGCTTGTCCAGGAGCAGCCGTCTGCTGGGGTCGTTGATCGCCTTGAACACCTCGTCCATGCAATGGACTATATGTGAGTGTTTACTCACATGTCAAGTGTTTGCACAGACGCTCAGTCCAGACCCAATGCGACCCGACCGGTGAAGTCACGCTGCCGCGCCGGAGCCAGGGGGTGGAACATCACCGCGCCGATGTCCCGTGCCAGGCGCGCAAACGGTGTCAGCGACGCCAGGTGTGGCTCCAGTCATTTACCAGTACGCGTCTGTGTACTGGTCGTAGGTCACTTCGCTGCCGGACAGGTGCGTGCGGTTGATGTGTTGATTGATCTGCTGGATGTGGAGCGACTTTGCCCTGATCGCCAGGTAGCGCTGGTAGCTTGGTCCCATGGCTGCAACGCGTTATCTCGCACTGCTTCGCGGTATCAACGTCGGTGGTCGCAACAAGGTTGCGATGGCTGATCTCCGTGGTGTCTTTGAGCAACACGGCCACTCGAACGTCTCGACATACATCCAATCCGGCAACGTGATCTTCGAGTCAGACGTAGCTCGGGACTCGCTCGAGAGCGCCGTCGAGTCGATGCTCGAAACCGATCTCGGCCTGCCAATTGTCGTCGTCGTGCGCTCACACGCACAACTCCGCAACGTCGTTGCGAAAGCCCCCGACGACTTCGGGAATCGCCCGGACGAGTACCACTCGGATGTCGTCTTCCTGAAGGCGCCGCTGACTCCAAGACGAACCATGAGCGTGGTGCAGCTACGTGACGGCGTCGACCAGGCATGGGCTGGGGCCGGCGTTATCTACTTCCAGCGGCTCAGTGCAAGACGCACACAGAGCAAGCTGAGCAAACTCGCATCTACGCCGGAGTACTCGCTGATGACGATCCGGAGTTGGAGGACCACCACTAGGCTTCTCGAGATCCTCGACGGCGACCGGTAGACGTGTGTTAAACGGCCGCCAGCACCGATGCCAGCGGCAGGGGCACGTTGTCATCGGGCACCGCATCTGTGAGCAGCCGGGCGTAGCGCAGCTTGCGACGCGCCCCGGCGCCGAGGAACCGACGCACCTGGGCTTCGATTGGACGCTCCCGCCAAGCCGGCTGGCGTTGCATCGTACGGAAGGACCCGATGTCACCGTTGGTGGCAAAAACGTCCAGGACGTGTGGTACTCCCGCCGCCCGGATCAGCTCGTCTTCGAGATCCTCGTCACAGACGTAGAACCGAGCACGAGCGAGATTGTCACGGTCCTCGATCGCACCCATGCCGGCGCGACGTAGAGCTCTCGATACCACCGGCACCTCAGCCGCATCGCACAACCCGGCTATCTGCAGGTCGGCCCCCGCAGGACCAAACCGGCGCAGGTACACCCCGACCCCATGGGCTCCGCCGATTGGCAGGACAACTACTCCTTCCCGATCGAGGTCACGACCGTTGCGAACCGCCAAGGTTTCAACGGCTATCTGGTCGCTGACGCCCTCGACCAGCACCACAGCCCCAGCGTTGTGCATCCGTTCGAGCGCTCGCCTCGTGGGTTCAACGGCAGCGTCCGGTCCGTCGACATAACCGGCCAAAGCGGCCCGGGCGAGACTCCGTCTTTGGTCGCTATCCATCGCAAGTCCAACCTTCCCTCAACCGCCCGCAGCTGCATCGGGCCAACATAGCGGCGACGATTGCCTCACCACACGTCCCCCGAGCGCATCGTACAGACCAGGTGCCCCGACAGCGGTAGTCCCATGGAGTCACCCCAGCGCAGGAGCATGACGGCGTCGTCATCCTCCGGCGTTGGTCGTGTACCTTCGCCGGTGCGCACGTGAGTCCCTCCGGTCCAGCGCTCCCACCCGGTTCGCTCGTAGAACTCCCACTCCCCCGTTGCTAGTGCCCCCAACTCATGGTCTCGTCTGATGACGTGGTTGACATGATGCATGAGCCGGAGACCGATACCCTGCCGCTGCAGGGAGGGGTCGACGGCAACTCCCTCTACGTAGCCGACGTCGACCGGGACGTCGTTCAGCCAGAGACGCCGGGGGACGACCGCAGCATGGCCGACAAGACGGCCGCCCTCGAGGGCTAGCAGATGAACGCCACCGAGACAGTGCTCCCAGTCTTCATCCCCGAACTCACCGTCGAATGCGTCCAGCAGCAACCTCCGAGCCCGCACAACGAGGTCTCCGTCAAGTTCGGCGGTCTCGAGAGTCGCCCATCGTGCCACCGGGTATCGTTCAGCGGGTCGACGCGGTCCGGTACTCACACCACGCCGATCCCTCGGTTTCGAATGTCCGGCACGAAGCCTGCATCCACCGATTTGCCTTGGCTCCTCGCCCGGCTCGCCAATGGGCACGGCGGATTTGTCGGCCCAGGGCATGTCACCAAACGGAGTCGGAACTGGACGTGCGGACCTTCAATGCTGGCGGAACGCCGGGAGCGATCCGCCTCGTCAATCGGTGGATGCAAGCCAAGAACCTCCTGTGAGATCGCCCCGCAAAGTTAACCGGACCACACCTGCCCGGCCGACGGATCTCGGTCCGACCGACCGCGTCTTGGTCTTGATCCCGAGGTCAAGAGGCCGGCAACAATGGCGGAGCCGGCCGAGGTGTGCGGTGCATCTGTGGCAGTAGATGGAAGCCTCCGGGCGACTATCACCGTGCGTCGTCGGGATTCCTGTGCCCACGCGGCGTCTTTGGTGTTGAATAGAGCCATGCCGGCTTCACCGGATGGCGAGAACGCCACGACCATGAATCAATACCGGTTCGAATCCATCTGGGTCATCGACGCCCCCGCCACTGCCATCTTCGACGTTCTGAGCGATTATGAGCACTATCCGACATGGTGGCCGGATGTGCGCCGGGTCACCAGACTGGACACGGGCGGCGCGGTCGACTTGGGGCTCGAGGTGCGCTACGTAGTTGCCAGCCCCCTCGGCTACTCCTTGGGATTCGACGTGACTCTCGACCACCTGGCTCGACCGTCGCTGATCTCGACTCGGGCGCGAGGCGATCTAGTCGGAACGGGGATATGGAACCTGACAGATACCGGCGGGGTCACGACGGCCAGGTACTCATGGCACGTCGCGACGACAAGACGCTGGATGAACATCCTGGCCCCGCTTGCCCGGCCCGCTTTCTCGTGGGCGCATTCGCGGGTGATGGAGCGAGGAGCGCTGGGTCTTGCCCGGTACCTCGGTGTGCCGCTTGTTCACGCCGGCTCGGCCTGAGGAACTCTCCCGTCACTCCGCCGGAAAGCCGATACCACCGATCGGTCTGGTGGTTGCTCTCGTCTCGAATCCCGCAATCAGGGCCCGGCCGGCCGCGATCGCCGCTTGCACCTCGGGCAGCTCCAGTGAAGCTTGGTGAGCTTCTGCCGACTCCCATATCTCCGTGACCCAGACACCGTCTTCGTCTTCGAGATCCTCGCTCACGATGTATCGAAGACAACCGGGCATCGTCCCCGGGGCGGTTAGCGTGTCAATCAGCTCAATCCTGGCTCCGGGGACAGACCTGAGTTTTCCGATGACTCCGTACACAGCAACAGCTCCCGAACCCGACGTGTGGGCCCAGAAGCCTAACCGCGAGATGTCAACGACGGCAGCCGACCTGAAGCGCGCCATGTGCCGATTTCGCTCCTGGGAGGACGCGTTCGACGGAGACATACGTGACGTGGATGCGAATCTTCCCACACCGCTAGAGATGCGGCTGTAGATTCGGGTTCGACAGCGATGAGACATCTGGAAGGGGAAACTCATGGGCAACGTCGCCCGGCGCCTCGGGTCGATCGGAACCATCGCAATTGCGGTGCTTCTCCTTATCCCGGCTGCCGCAAGTAGTAGCTACCGGGAGCCGGCCGCAAGCGTTGTCGGAATTGAGTTCCTCGGAGAACACACAGTCGCTACCGGAACAAGCTTTGATGGCACGGAGGTCGGTGGGCTGTCGAGCATCACATACGACGCCCAACGCGACGTGTACTACACGATTTCGGACGACCAGGGCAGCCGCGAAACCGGCGACCCCGTCCGGTACTACACGCTGAGTCTGGGGTTCGATGCTTCCGGCCAAACCGACCCCGAGGTGAGGTTCCTGGAGGTGACCCAGCTTTACGGAGGGCGGAACGAAGCGTTCGAGCCGGGCGGGGTCGACCCGGAGGGGTTGGCCTACGACGGCAGGGCACAGCTATACGTATCCGCTGAAGGGATCCTGGGTGACACAATCGTCGACCCCTTCATCCGTCGCTACAACCGGAACGGCCGGCCAACTGCCCGGCTCCCCATACCCCTTTACTACCTTCCCAACGGCCTCGACCACGGCGTTCGCCAGAACCTCTCATTCGAGAGCCTGAACCTGACACCTGACGGCCGAAGCCTGGTAACCGCCGGCGAGGGCGCCCTGTTCCAGGATGGCCCCGCGTCAAGCTTCACCAACAGCAGCCTCGCACGCATCCTCACCTACGACATTCGGAGGCGAAGGCCCGTAGCCGAGCATGTGTACGAGGTGGGACCGTGGGCAGAGCCTTCGGACATCTTCGGCGTCAATGGGATCGTTGAGCTGCTCCCACTTGACAACGATGGCTCGATGCTGGTGATGGAGCGATCGTTCTCCGTCGGAGGGGCTCTCGGTGGTGGGACGGGGAATGCTGTGGCGATCTACGCGGTCTCGACCCTGGGAGCGAGCAACGTCCTCGGAATCGACGCGCTGTATGCGGGCGGGACTGCGATCGACGTCACGCCGGTCTCAAAACGCCTCGTGTTCGAGTTCGACTCCCTCGGAATCCCGATCGACAACATCGAGGGTATGACGTTCGGCCCGGACCTTCCGGACGGCCGGCGCAGCCTGATCATCGTGAGCGACAACAATTTCGCTGCCGGCCAGTTCACACAATTCATCGTCCTCGCGGTGGAGATCGAATAGGGACCGCCGGTGAGCGGTCACAACCCCGACTCGTCGACATAGTCCCATAGCGTGGGGAACAGCTTCACCGGTTTGGGTTCCGCGCCGGTCGCGTGCTGCGGTCCGAGCAGACGCGCCAACAAACCTCCCCAGTCAAACGACTCGGTGATTTTGGAGGCCGCAAGGGTGACAAGCTTGTCCTCGGGGACGTACATCGGGATGATTGCGTTGAGGATCTGCTCGATCTCGTTTCGAAACCTGGTGTTGGTGCTCCGCACGCCATCGCCCTGTACGGGCACGTCAGGCAACAGCCGCACGAACAGATCGTACGAAAGGCACCACCGGCGCACCAGCGATGTCACCTCAAATGGATCTTCACCGCCGGTGACCCTCAAGAAGTATGCAAAGTTGTCGACGATGGCCCGGTCTGTGACGAGCACCTCGGCCCGGTTCCGCAACTCCAGCTCTTGTTGCACTTGGGCCATGATCACCCACAACTGTGCTTCGGGTGTTGCGCCCTCATTGAGTCCGAGCGGGTTGAAACGGACAACCTCCCTCCCTACTTCGACGCTCCTGCCCGCACGGCCGACCGCACCGGCAAACGAGTGCACGGCATTTGTCTTACGTACGGAATGGGAACCGATGAAAGCGATCTTTGTGGAGATTGACATGACCGATCGTGTGGCGACTTCCATGACGATAACCGCAGGCCCGGTGTTCACGTGATCACCAAATGCGACGACGTCTGATTTTCTGTACCAGCCACCCGATAAGATCGACCGCCACATGGCCGATCAGACACACCACGCTCATGACCATTGCTCACATCACCCGACTGCTCGGTGTGTCGAACACATCGAATACATCGCCGGTAGGCTCTCCAACCGGTATCTCGCGCAGAAATGACGGTCGCTCGCATGTACCCCCTCAAAACCGAAGTAGTACGCAGCCCACGCCGTAAAAAGACGGTCGAGGCGCGAGTCGTCGGCGACACGCTGCGGGTCCTTCTTCCGGCCTCGCTGTCAGAAGAAGAAGAGCAGCATTGGGTCGACGAGATGCGTCGACGTATCGAGCGCAAGACACGATCCACTCACGTTGACCTGTCCGAGCGGGCTCGCTCGCTTGCCCGTAAGTACCGGTTGCCTGAGCCTGCTGCCATCTCGTTCACATCTCGCCAGCAGGCCCGCTGGGGCTCCTGCTCCCCCGAGTCGCGGAGCATTCGTATCTCGAGCCGGCTTGTCGAGTTTCCGGCGTGGGTGCTCGACTATGTGATCATCCACGAGCTGGCGCACCTCGTGGAAACACACCACACGCGACGCTTTTGGAGTCTCGTCAACCGCTATACGCTCACCGAACGTGCCCGTGGCTTCCTGATCGCTATGGAGGATCGCTGAGGTCGTCGCCCAACTCCGCGATGAGGTCGGCCTCCAGGTTGGCGAACTCGGCGGTGAACAGGGCGTTGAAGACCGCGTCGGCACAGGGCTGAGCCCGGTCGGGATCGTCTGCTATCAACTTGGCGACATGCTCGCCGGTCTCTTCGAGGAACCTCTCGATCTCCTCCGGACCGGCATCGCTGTCAACGAGTTCCCGGACCTCCGCTGCATACTCATCGCAAGTTGACGCTGATGAGCCACTACCACACGATCCCAGTAACAGCATGAGCGGAAGAGCCGCAGCCAACACTCGTCTCATGTTCGATGCATCGGAGCCAAAAACAATCTCCTTGATGGGTTCCCGCACTCGACAGCGCCGGTCGTCTACCGTATCGAGGGTGACCCACCCACCAGAGCTCATCTCGGCCGAGACCATCAGCCGGCGTGTCCGCAGCCTGGCTGCCGATGTCGACGCCTTCTACGCCGGTACCGATCGGCTGGTCTTGATCGGAGTTCTCAAGGGGTCCTTCATCTTCCTGTCCGATCTTGCCCGGCACCTGACGGTTCCCCATAGAATCGAGTTCATCGCCGTTACCAGCTACGGGGCGTTAGAGAGCGAGCACGCCGACCCGGTGCGTCTCATCATGGATGTCCGACACGGCATCGACGGTGAGGACGTTTTGATTGTTGAAGACATAGTTGATACCGGGCACACACTCGCGTACCTCATGCGGCTTTTCAGTGCTCGCAACCCCCGCTCGCTGCGCACCTGCACTCTCCTGCACAAGCCCGAACGCACCGAACGCGACATCACTATCGACTTTCTCGGGTTCACGATTCCGGACGTCTGGGTGGTCGGTTACGGTCTCGACTACGCCGAGCGCTACCGCACTCTCCCCTACCTCGCGGAGCTGCCTCCAGAGCTACGCTGACGGCTCTCATCAAATTCAAGGAGAGAACCTAGCGAGTCCCGGTATGAGGTACTCGTCGTCTGATTCTGCGGTCGGCGGAGTGCGGGGCCTGGCGACGGCGCTGCTGGTGGGGATCGCCCTCAGCTGATCTCGACTGCTCTCCAATGGTCGTTTCGAGCGACCGAGCCATCGGCGCCGACAATGAGAAAAGCGATCGGCTCATCGAGGCCATCGACAAAGCCCGCCCGCTCCTCCTCACCGAGGACGGTCAGAGCGGTCGTCGCGGCGTCGGCCGTGCATGCCGACTCTGCCACCACGCTCACTTGGGCGACGGTCTCGGTCGGCATGCCGGTGCGGGGGTCGAGGACATCGCTGTAGTGCTTGCCTGCGATGCTCCATCCCTTTCGGGCGCGTCCACTGGTTGCAATCGCACCCCTTTTGATGGCGGCTACCGCCAGCGGCGCTGCGTTGTCGTAGGGGCGGGTCGGGTTCTCGATACCCACCTTCAACCGGGCGGGGCCGGTGTGGCGGATGTCTCCCCCACCGTTGATCGTGATCTGGCTTGATCCGGGGAGCGCCATTGCCAGGTCGACCGCCCGATCTACGATCCAGCCCTTGGCGATCCCGTTCAGATCGACGCTGGTGACACCTGTGCGCGCACGGGCGCGCTCCAACTCCGCCGCGGTCGGCAGCCGGTCGGCTTCGGCCGCCGCTGCCCAGGTCTCGCTGAGTCGGCCGGCGTGGTGATCGAATGCGCCGCCGCTCCACCGGAACCAGCGATCGGCGATCGCAAGCACCTGTTCGATCTCTGCGAGCGGTTCCTCCTCGCCTCGTCGCCACCGGTTGATCGCAGACGCCTCGTCGAAGATGTTGAACATGGTCTCCAGACGGGCGATCTCGCTGACGGCGACTCCGTCCATCTCGAGTGCGGCGTCATCCGAGTCTGCCTCGATCCGCAGCTCGATAACCGTTCCCAGGTGGCCGTGGTGACGGGTGACCAGAGTGCTACTCACCGATGTCTTCGCTCCACAGCTCAGGGTGCGTCGCGATGAACTGTTCCATCAGCATCCGGCATGCCTCGTCATTCGCAACGACCACCTCAACACCCCGTGCCCGCAGCAGGTCCTCGCCGCCGAGGAAAGTGACATTCTCGCCGATGACGACCCTGGGGATCCCATATAGGAGGATCGCCCCGGTGCACATATCGCACGGCGACAGCGTTGTGTACATCGTGGCCCGCCGATAAACGGAAGCAGGCAGCCTCCCGGCGTTGTCGAGAGCGTCAGTCTCGCCGTGACGGATCGGGGAGCCGAGCTGGACCCGACGATTGCGACCCGTACCCAGCACATCGCCGCCGACGACCAGGGCGGCACCGATTGGGATACCGCCTTCTTCCAGGCCGATGCGGGCTTGTTCTCTTGCGACGGCAAGGTACTCGGTGTCTCGTGGCTCCATAGATCCTCCACAGGGCGCTACTCACTCTATCGTTATCGTTCCGCCCATCCTCGGAGTTGTATCGCCCATGGCCAACCCTCTCACCAACGTCGGAACGAACACAGGCGCATACGGTCCGGCGGAGTGGTCGCTCACATTCACGATTGGGCTGATTTGGGGATCGGCCTTCCTCTGGATAGCGCTTGGTGTCGACCACCTCTCCCCCGGCGTCGTTGCGTTTGGAAGGGTGGCACTCGGGAGCATTGCCCTTGCCACCTTCTCCCGCGCTCGGCGCCGTGTCGCCCGGGAGGACTGGGCACGGATCTTGGCCGTCGCCGTCTTCGGCAACGCGGCGCCGGCTCTTTTGTTTGCCATCGCCGAGACGGAGCTCGACTCTGCCGTTGCCGGGATGATCACCAGCGGCACACCGATCCTCAGCCTTGTGGTGGCCGGTGTGATGATGCGGTCTCTTCCTCCACGCACCCAGGCAGCCGGCATCAGTGTTGGCTTCGTCGGAATCGTGTTGATGACCCTGCCCTCGCTACGCGGCGCGAATGCCGCTCCTGCCGGTGTCGTACTCGTCCTGGTCGCCACCGTCGGTTATGCGATCAGCGGGAACCTGCTCGTCCCGCTTCAGCAACGCTATGGCGGTCCGGCCGTCACTCTGTGGGCACTCGGATTGTCGTCCGTGGTGCTGGCGCCCTTTGCCGTTGCCACGGTTGCCGAGTCGGACTTCACGCTCGGCAGCGTGGTTGCCGTCCTGATTCTGGGGATCGTCGGGACCGGTATCGCCAGATCGCTGGCAGCGACGCTTGCCGGGCGGGCGGGTGCTCCCAGAATGTCGACCACGACGTACCTGGTCCCGGTCGTCGCCATCGTCCTCGGGGTCACCTTCCGGAACGAGACGGTCACGCCGATCGCCGTCGCCGGCGTTGCCCTCGTGCTTGCGGGTGCAATCATCGCCAGTCGCGCCATCTCCAACAATCCGGCAGCGGTTACTCGATCGTCGAGTTGAGCACCTGTATGGGGCCTTTTCCCAGATAGAAGATGCCGGGGAAACCTTGTGTCTCGAAGCCGTCACTCGGGTTCCGGCGCAACGTCGAGTCTTCGATCCTTAGGGTTCCCGATCTGTCGTTGCTCACAAAGAAGATGGCACCACCGCCCTCGTTGGCGTGGTTGTCTTCAATGATCGTGTCGACGACGGTGAGCGTGAATGTGTTTCCATCGTTATAGATGGCTCCGCCGCTGCCACCACCGGGTGTCCCAGGTTGTGAAGGGTTGGCCCCGTCGCCGATCGCCAGGTTGTGAGTGAACAGGCTGTTGATAACCGTGTAGGACACCCCGATGCTGCTGAGACCACCGCCGTTGGAGCACACGTTCCCGTAGCCGTCTCCCCCGCCGAATGTCGACTGGACGACGTAGACGGGCAATCCCTCGTACTGGCTGAACACTCTTACCGCGGCACCACCGACATCGGGGCCGGTGTCGTCGCAGACGTTGTTGAAGAACCGGGAGTTGACGATCTTGAAACGGCCACCACGTACCCAGATGGCACCGCCGCCGTCGGGATCGGCCCCCTTGGAGTTGCCGTCCACGAAGGTCAGGTTCTGCACGGTGAGACGGGGGTGGTCCTGGTTCTGACAATGCGAGGTCGTCCATACGAGATCGGGATCACATGTGTTCATGTACAGGATGCGGTTCTCACCGCGGCCGCTCAGTGTCACCAGGCCGCCACCATCGATGACGATGTCGGGGTTGGCATCGTTGAACACCCGGGCGGGCTCCAGCATTTCGATCACGACCGGGTCGGCTCCGCAGTCGAAGACGATGACACCTCCCTGTGCGACCGCATCGACCACCGCCTCTGAGGTGCAGCTTGCCGGGCTTCCATCACCAATGACAATGTCCGGATCCGATACGTTCTCCAGTTGAGCCTCTTGCGGAACGTTTCCGTTGCCGTCGGGGTTGCCGACCGGCGGGCCGGGACGCTCCGCTGGATCTAGCGGCGTGAGGCCGAGGCCTCTCGTGAGAAACGTCGCCATCTGCTCACGGGTGACGACACTGTCCGGGCAGTACTGGTCGTTGACCGGCGGGTTGCATCCCTTGGTGATTCCTTCGGCGGCCATGGATTCGATGGCCGTCTCGAACACCGATCCGTTGTCATCGGTGAACGTGTCGCCGGAGGCACCGGGCAGGTTGAGCGCCCTGACGAGGAACGCCGCCATTTGGCCGCGTGTGACCAGGTCATCGGGACAGAACCTGTCGTTGACCGGCGGGTTGCATCCCTTGGTGATGCCTGCCGCTGCCAGCCGGTTGATCGAGTCTTCAAACACCCCCTCTGCATCCAGGAATGGGGCATAGGTAGTTTCGGGCAGGTCGAGGGCCCTGACGAGGAACGCCGCCATCTGCCCCCTGGTCACCGGATCGCCTGGGCAGAAGAGATTGTTGAGCGGTGGGTTGCATCCCTTGGTGATTCCCGCTGCCGCGATTGCTTCAATAGCGGGTTCATGGGCGCTGTAGTCATCGTCGAGGAACGAGCCGCCGGGGGGAAGCGCGTCTGCTCCACTGGCCGCCCCTGCGGTGGTCACCAGGACCAGGCACACCAGCGCCAATATCAGCATTCGACTCCGCATGTCGTGCGAGGCTAATAGCCGCCCGGTCGCTATGAGGATTCCATGCACAGCCGCTTCTCCAACGGGTTCCGGAAGCGAGGGGTGCGTTTGTCGTAAAGGGCTTGTTCGAGGTTCTGTCGCTCGAACCCGGCGACCCGCGCCCGGGCCGACAGATACGCACTTGCCGGATCGGTTGAGTGGAGCCCGACCAGCCTTCGAGCGACTCCAAGGACGCTCGACGCCGGCTCCGCCAGGAAGTGACGCAACCCAAGCCGCCGTCGCCGTTCCGCCACATCTATCGAGATACGGTGACAGGCGATCGGGTCGGTTCCTCCTGTCGCTCGGTGCGGTCCATATACTCCGGGCATGGGCTTGACACCGGAGTCACTGAACGAGCTGGTCTTCGCAGCGTTTCCTCTCATCGAGGAGATGGGGATATCTTGTGTGGAGCTGGGAGAAGGAACGGCCGTCGCCCGCCTGGCCTTCACCGATGACAACGTGCGCCCCGGCGGTATTGTGCCGGGGCCGTCGGTTTTCGGAGTCGCAGACGTCTCACTGTGGTTCGCCGTCTTTACCAAGATCGGCTTTGAGCCGATGGCCGTCACCAGCGACCTCACCATCCATTTCCTGCGTCCGGCTATTGGGCGGGCACTGCTGGCCCGGTGCAACGTCACCAAGGTCGGCAAACGCCTAGCGCACGGAGAGATCAGGGTGTGGGAGGAAGGTGGCGACCCGGACCGCCTCATCGCCTTTGCCTCCGGTGCATATGCGCTCCCCGAGAATGGAGGTGGAGCTTGATGGGTCGACCGGTGCTCCCACTTCGCGATCGAGCCGCGCTGAAAAGCGAATGGCTCACCACCCGTCTTGACACCGTGGTCCCGAAGATCATGCGAGACGCGGGCGTTGACTGCTGGGTGCTCATTGCCAGGGAGTACAACGATGACCCCGCTCTCAAGACCATGCTCCCGGCAACGTGGGAAACGGCTCGCCGCCGGACCATCCTCGTCTTTACCGAGTTCGGTGAAACCCGGGTGTCCATCTCCCGCTACGACCTCGACACGTTGTTCGCCGGAGTGTGGGACCCATCCACCCAACCAGACCAGTGGCAGTGCCTCGCCGACCACATCGCAGAACAGTCGCCCCGGCGGATCGCCATCAACCGTTCGGAGACCTTCCCGCTCGCGGATGGTCTGTCGAGCAGCGAGGCAGCACGCTTGCTGGCGGCGCTGCCACCCAGCCTGTGCAACCGTCTCGAGCCGTCCGACGCCCTGGCGGTCGGCTGGCTCGAGACGAGGATTGCCCCCGAGATTGCCGCCTTCCCCGATGTGTGCGCCCGCGCTCACGGCATACTGCGTGATGCGCTGTCTGCGACTGTGATCACGCCCGGGGCCACAACGACACAGGACGTGGAATGGTGGCTCCGGGAGGAAGCCCGGTTCTGCGGATACCAAACCTGGTTCCATCCAACGGTGTCGCTTCAAAGATCCGGCGGCGACGCCGATGACGTGATCCGCCATGGTGACCTCGTCCACATCGATTTTGGCATCGAGTACCTGACCCTCCACACCGACCAGCAGCAACACGGCTATGTCCTGCTCCCCGACGAGACGGCACCACCGCCCGGTCTCCGTACTGCCCTCGAGGTGGGCAACCGGCTCCAGGACATCGTCATGGCGCAGTTCCGGACCGGAGTGACGGGCAACGCGATCCTCCGAAGTGCTCACCGAATCGCCGAAGAAGAAGGCATCGCCGCCACGATCTACAGCCATCCAATCGGGCTCCACGGCCATGGCGCCGGCCCCACGATCGGGCTTTGGGACAATCAACGTGGCGTAGCCGGCACCGGCGACTACCCGGTCCGCCCCGATACTGCGTATTCCATCGAGCTGGCTGTAGAAGTTTCCGTGCCCGAGTGGGACGATCAGCCGGTGCACATCATGCTCGAGGAGGACGCGTTCTTCGACGGCAACGTGTTCGAGTTGCTCGACGGACGTCAGACCGAATTGTGGACCGTTTAGCCCTCGGCCCCTTCCCCGACGCGTTCGGCTTCGAGACGGGCCGCCGGCTTGATGACACAGATCCACTCCGCGATTACCGGCAACGTTTTGTCATCGAGGATCCCGACCTGATCTACCTCGATGGCAACTCGCTGGGACGCATGCCGCGTGTCACTGCGGAGCACCTCGTGGACGTGATAGAGCGGGAATGGGGACGGGATCTGATTGAGTCTTGGGGCGAGAGATGGTGGCGGCTCGCCCGAGATACAGGTGCCGAGATCGCCTCGGTGATTGGTGCCGATCCTGATTCGGTGGTCGTCGCCGATTCGACGTCGGTGTGTCTCTACAAGCTGGCGGTCGGCGCTCTGCGTCTGCGCCCGGGTCGCAACCGGATCGTCACGGACGCGCCCAACTTCCCCACCGACATACACGTGCTGAATGCGGCAGCCAACTCCGCCGGGGGAAGGGAGGTCACCATGGTCCCCGCAGGTGCGGATGGGTATCCCGACGAGAATGGCATCGTTGCGGCGCTCGACGAGCAAGTTGCGCTCTTGTCGCTTTCGCACGTGGCCTTCAAGAGCGGCTACCTCTACGACCTCGAACACCTCACGGCCGCCGCCCACGCGGCCGGAACCCTGGTTCTGTGGGATCTCAGCCACTCTGCGGGTGTCGTCCCGATGGAACTGGGCACGGTCGATCTCGCCGTGGGGTGCACATACAAGTACCTGAACGGCGGTCCCGGGTCGCCCGCCTTCCTGTACGTGAATCCTGTTCTCGACATGGAGAACCCGCTGACAGGATGGTGGGGTCACCGGAGCCCGTTTGCATTCGATCTCACGTACTCCCCGGCCGCGTCGATCGATCAGTTCCAGACCGGGACGAGCCCGATTCTGTCTCTCACGGCGATCGGCCCGGGGATCTCGATCCTGAAGGAAGCGGGCATCGACGCGATTCGGGCAAAGTCCGTAGCTCTGTCGTCCTATCTCATCGACATTGCCGACGAGGTGTTGAGCCCGCATGGCTTCGATCTCGCCTCGCCACGGTCAAGCGCACAGCGAGGTTCACACGTGTCGCTAACTCACTCCGACGCTTGGCGCGTCACCCGGGCGATGCGCGACCTAGGTCGTGTGGTCCCCGACTTCCGGGAGCCCGACAACATACGCCTGGCGTTGGCACCGCTCTACACCAGCTTTGAGGACGTTCATTCGGCAGTGCACCGCATGGCCAACCTCGTCGCCGCAGGTGCCCATGAGCGGTACTCCGGCCACCGCAGCCCAGTGACCTGAGTAGGCGTATCGGAAGCCGATACGTTGGCGAGGCAGGTGAGGCTACGACATTCCTCTCCCTCCGGGAGAGGTCCCGAGCCCAGCGAAGGGGGTGAGCCAGGGCATTCCTCTCCCTTAGCCTGAATCCACGGTTGCAGATTGTCGGATCGCTCGATTAGCGCGTCACCACCGACGCTTTCTTCTCACACATCGCTTCCCTATTTCGGTGAAACAGCCATGGCTCAAAACCCCCCGGACACATTGCGAAATCGAGCGATTCCTCCTCCCCAATCCGTGGATCCAGGCTTAGGGAGAGGACAGCCGAGCGCCAGCGAGGCAGGTGAGGGCTTCTTTGAATCCAGCTTGAATCCATAAGGCCCTCATCGCCCTCGCTGCGCACCGTCACGGGAGGTGACGCCACTTCATCCCAGAGGGAGAAGAATGTCTGGCTCATCGCCCTCGCTGCGCACCGTCACCGCAGATGACGGTCGGCCGGCGGTTAATCTCCCCTCCATGGCCATTGTCGTTGTCGGCAGCATGGGGATCGACTTCGTGTCTGTCTCCCCGAGACTCCCCGAGGTGGGCGAGACGGTTCTAGCAAGCGAGGATCTCTATGTCGGGCCCGGGGGTAAGGGTTTCAACCAAGCTGCCGGTGCCGCCCGGCTGGGCGCTCGGGTTACCTTTTTCACAAAGGTCGGGAGCGGCGATCTTGGCAATCAAGCCCGGGCTTTCCTCGAACAAGAGAGGTTGCTCGGGCCATCGGTCCAGGAATCGTCGAAGCCGAACCAGGTAGCGCTGATCTTCGTCGACGAGGAGGGCCGCAACATGATCTCAGTTGCGTCCGGAGCAAGTTGGGATCTACAGCCATCGGATGTTGCGAGTCTCCACATCGAGGCGGGTGATGTTCTACTCGCACAGCTCGAGACACCCATTCCAACAGTGACTGCGGCTGCCCGCCGAGCCAAGGAGATGGGCGCCACCGTTGTGCTCAACCCCGCACCTGCAGCGGCGTTGCCGGCGGAGCTACTGGGGCTCGTCGATATCGCAACGCCCAATGAGACTGAGCTGGCGATCCTGACCGACGCGCCCACCGGAACCGATGACGAGGTCGCCGCAGCAGGCAGGAGGCTGCTCGCGATGGGTGTGCGACACGTGATAGCGACTCTTGGCAAACGTGGTGCGGTCCACATCACCCCCGACGGGGTGTCTCGATATGAGCCTCTTCGGGTAACGGCTGTCGACACGACCGGTGCGGGGGATGCCTTCAATGCCGGGTTGGTGGTCGGTCTGAGCACTGGGGACTCGGTTGAGGACGCGATCGCACTTGGGACCCGTGCCGGTGCCTACTGTGTCACCCGCCTCGGTGTCCTCGACGGGCTGGCGACCCGCACCCAGCTCGACGAGTTTGCGGCCGGAGCCGGATAGCGCGACCGTCCCATTCTCACCCGGGCCGAATGGGCCGTTTGAACGGTTCCGATGGTATCGATTGCGGGACCTTCGCCCCTGGCTCACCTACAGCCACATCTGGGACATTGTCGGTTGCTATGCGACCTATCTTCATCGCGCTCGCTGCGATCGTGTTTGTCCTCGCCGCTGCCGGCCCGGCATCGGCGGCATCCGATGAGACCACAGAGTTGTGGTACCCCGCCGACGAGGACGGGGCCACCGAGGTCGGCCTCTACTTCGTGTACTCGGAGACCTGCCCGCACTGCATGGAAGCCAAGCCTGTCGTCGCTGAGTGGGCGGAGCGTCTGGATTGGCTCCAGGTCGAGATGGTGAGCGTCCAGGATGCTACGGATGAACAGGTTGACCGTGTACTCATGCTTGCGGATGAGATCGACGAGGAGATCGTCGGGGTACCGGCGTTTCTGTTCTGCGAGTCGATGGAGGCCGGGTTCGACACGGAAGAGACCACCGGGGTAGATCTCGAAAAGGCGCTCACCGCTTGCTACGACCGGCTCGATGGAACCGCCGAGGACCTGGCAGCCGCCGCGGAGGAGACGACCACGACCGGGCCGACCGGTGACGACGCCACAGATGGTGAGGACCTCCACGTACCGGTGCTGGGCGACATCGACGCGGCCGCGGTGTCGTTGCCGCTGTTTACCGTCGCCGTTGCCGGTCTCGACGCCTTCAATCCCTATGCGTTTTTTGTGCTCCTCTTCCTGCTCAGTCTCCTGGTTCATGCCCGCAGCCGCTGGCGTATGGCCCTCGTCGGAGGAGTCTTCGTCGTCATGTCGGGAGTCATGTACTTTGCATTCATGGCCGCGTGGCTCAATGTCTTCCTGGTTACCGGACAGCTGCGCTGGGTGACCGCTGTGGCGGGAGCCATCGCGCTTGTGATCGCAATCTTCAACATGAAGGACTACTTCGCCCCGGACAGCGCCGGAAGCTTGTCGATACCCAGCGCCGCCAAACCCGGGCTGTTCGCCCGGATGCGGAAGCTGACGACCGGAGACGCCATGCCAACGGTGCTGCTCGGCACGATCGCACTGGCGGCGGTGGCCAACAGCTACGAGCTGTTGTGCACGGCCGGTTTCCCACTCGTCTTCACCCGGGTGCTGACCCTGAACGAGCTCGGCACGTCCAGCTACTACGGGTATCTCGTGCTCTACAACGTGGTCTATGTGATCCCGCTGCTGGTGATCGTTGGAGTATTCGTGTGGACCCTCGGGTCACGCAAGCTGTCGGAGCGTGAGGGTCGGTTCCTCAAGCTCATTTCCGGCATGATGATGCTTGGCCTCGGGCTGCTGCTGGTCGTCAAACCGGACCTGTTGGAAAACATGTTTGCCGCCGCCGGCATCCTGCTGATCGCGGTGACGGCGTCGGTCGTGATCACGTTGATCAGCCGGCGCCGCAGCCGGCGGCGCGTCGCCGTCTGAGCTCATGTCTCCGCCCGGTGCAGGAATGCTGCCATCTGGCCCCTGGTGACGCTTTCGCCGGGGCAGAACCGGTCGTTGGTTGGTGGGTTGCAGCCCTTGGTAATCCCGGCGGCCGCTATCGATTCGATCGCGCTCTCGAAGACGGACCCGTTGTCATCTGTGAACGGGTCGCCCGCCGCCGGCGGGAGGCCGAACGCCCTCGCCAGGAACGCAGCCATCTCGCCACGGGTGACGCTCTGACCGGGGCAGAACCGGTCGTTGGCCGGTGGGTTGCAGCCCTTGGTAATCCCGGCGTCGGCCAACGACTCGATGGCACTTTCGAACACGGAACCGTCGTCGTCGCCGAAGGTGTTCCCTGAGCTGCTCGGAAGGGCAAGCGCCCTCGCAAGGAATGCGGCCATCTGTCCTCGTGTGACCGGCTCGTCCGGGCAGAATCGGTCGTTGGTTGGTGGGTTGCAGCCCTCGGTGATGCCCGCAGCGGACAGCCACACAATGTCCGGCTCGAACACCGAGCCGTCGTCATCGCGGAACGGTGGAGTAAACACACCGCCGTCGTCGCACCCGATCTTCTCCCAGCCGAGCGCAAGCGAGTCGAAGTGGATCTCATTGTCGACCACAGATCCCGCGCCGCCGTAGTACACGTCGAACCAGAAGCTCTTTATGTCTATGTCCACCTCAGCGGTGCGCCGGAACGCGATGTCATCCCTGGCGAAGGCGTTGGCTCCGTCCACCCAGCCCTCGAGCACACCATCGTGCTGGCCGGGGGTGTTCAGCTCTATGTGGCCCTCGACGCAGTACCACGGCCCATGGTCGAGTGTGGCGACGTCGGGGTCCCACGTCCATATGTCCCCCCGGGTTGCGGGGCTGTCGAGGTGATAGACGTAGTAGCCGATTAGCGTCTTGTCATCCGGTCCGTTGGGGTATCCCGGCTCGCCAAAACTGGGATAGGTGCGCGAGAAGAGCATCCGCGCCGAGAAACACGGCTCCTCGGGTGTAGACGGTCGGCCACCAAGACAGTTGTATGTGTACAGACCACCAACACCGGGTAGCTTGCCCCGATTTGGCGGCTCGATGTAGAACCCGTCCGGAAATCTAACCCAATACCGCCACCAAAGCTCCTCAGGATCGTCCATCCCATGGTCCGAGAAGTACCAGTGACCGCTACCCCCCCAGTGCTCACCCGCAGGAATGATAGATCTGAGCCCTGCTCCGTCGTGACCCGTGCTCAGCTCCTCCATCCCCCAGGCACCTTCTGAGAAGACGTCAGTCCCGTTCTCGAAGTCCTCATCGAGGATCGTGTCGGGACCGGCGGCACTCACCGCGGTCACATTCAGCAAACTGGTGGCAAGGATCACAAACAGCAGGCGCCGCATACTCCCCCCTTCGAGGCTCAGAGAATCAGGGTCATCTTATGCGTGTTTGGGACCAAGCCCGGCTCTGGGACGTTTCAAAACCAACGCTCCATGATGAGCACCGAGTGGTAAACACCCAGCTTATGACCGACCTCGTCGAGTATCCCCACCTCCCGGTAGCCGTTGGCGGTGTGTAGCGCCACGGACGGCTCGTTGGGTAGTGCGATCAGGGCGTAGGCACGATGTATGTCGCTGCCGGTCAGTTCCTCCAACAGTGCCGGGAACAGCCGGCGACCCAATCCTCTGCCGACCACCCGCTCATCGAGCACGATTGTGGTCTCGACCGATGTGTCGTACGCCCTCTTGTCGCGGAACGGACTGCTCGAGGCGAATCCCACAACTTCGCCGTCGGTCTCGAGCACAAGGACCCGATACCTCCCCGCCACACGATACTTCTCGAACCACGCCAGACGCTCATCTATCGTCCATGGCTCGAGATCAAACGAGGTGTGCCGGCCGACGATGTAGTCGTTGTAGATCTCGTTGATCCGAACGAGATCCGCCTCGGTAGCCGTTCTGATCGTCGGGTCCATAGCGTTGGGCACGTTACACTGAAGATACGCCCGTGTGAGTTACAGGGTTGTAATTGATCCGCACGGCCCATTCAGGGATGCAGTCGGAGGGTCGACACTCTTGTGAGACGCTCTGGAAGGATTCCGTGACCCGTTTTCACCGGCTGCTTGCGGCCAATGATCCCGATCTCGCCGCGCATTGCGAGCGGACCGGGAGATTGGCAGCCGACATCGCGGAGTATATGGGGCTGAGTTCCGAGCGAATCGAGCTTCTCGAAGTTGCTTCCCAGGTACACGACATAGGCAAGGTCTTCATTCCCCGCGACATCCTCGACAAGCCGGGTCCGCTCAACACCGAGGAATGGGCCGAGCTACGCCGTCACCCCCGGCTCGGGTACGAACTGGTCGAGCGGAGCATGCCCGATATCGTCGCCTCCGTCGTCCTCACTCACCACGAGCGCTTTGACGGCACCGGCTACCCCAACGAGCTGCCCGGCCCACGGATCTCGCTCGAGGCCCGGATCCTCCAAGCTGCCGACGCTATCGACGCCATCACAAGCGATCGGCCCTACCAGCCGGCGCTGCCCCTCGAGTACGCCCTGAACGAGCTGGAGAGATACTCAGGATCCCAGTTCGACCCCGTCGTCGTCGATGCGGTCATGGAGCTGGCCAACCGAGAGAGCCGCGCCCACCTCGCCTCAGTCGCCAGCTGACCCCACCCGCCCGAACTTGCGTATCTCAGCCACGTGGTTTGCGCCCAGCTACGCAAGAAGGTGATACTCAGCGGAGAGGTAGCCCCAGACTTCGGGCGATCAGGATCCGCTGTACCTCCGAGGTGCCTTCACCGATCTCGAGAACCTTGGCATCGCGATAGAAACGGGCTACAGGTGACGTCTCCATAAAGCCTGCACCGCCGTGGACCTGGGTGGCGATCCGGGTCGCCGATACGGCCGCCTCGCTGGAGTAGAGCTTGGCGACCGCGGCAGGCTCACTGACGGGCCGCCCGGCATCCCGCAGCGCCGCCGCACGGTATGTCAACAGCCTTGCAGCTTCGACCATCACCTTGATGTCCGCGATCTGGAAGGCGACCCCCTGATTGGACCCAATCGGCCTTCCGAACGTGTGACGGCTCTTGGCGTACTCGACCGACTGCTCGAGACATGCCTGCGCTAGACCGACCGCCAGGGCAGCGATGGCGATGCGGCCGTCGTCGAGTGTCGCCAGGAACTGTCTGAAGCCGGCACCACGTTCGCCCAGCAGGTTTGCTACGGGCACCCGGCAGTCGGTGAAGACCAAACCCCTGGTGTCTGAGCCGTGCCAACCCATCTTGCGGTACGGCGGATCGACGCTGAAGCCTTCGGCTTCTGTAGGAACGATAATCGACGAGATCTCGTCCGGGCCTGTCCTTGCGGTGATAGTCACCACCGAAGTGATCGGGGTTCCGGCGTTGGTGATGAATGCCTTCGACCCGTTAATGACCCACTCGTCTCCCTCGATCGTTGCTTTCGTGCGGGTAGCCCCTGCGTCTGAGCCTGCTTCGGCCTCGGTGAGACCGAAGCCCGCCAGCGCCCTTCCCGTGAGTAGATCGGGGAGATACTTCTCACGCTGCTCGTTGCTGCCGTAGTTGAAGATCGGGTTGATCCCCAGACCCACCGCGGCTTCGAGGGTGATCCCCATGGACTGGTCGACCCGACCGATTTCCTCGATAGCGACACAGAGAGAAGTGAAGTCTCCACCCATGCCGCCTACTTCTTCCGGGAACGGAAGGCCAAACAGACCCAGATCACCCATCTTGTGGACCAGTTCCACCGGGAACGGTGCTCCGTGCTCCCAGTTCACAGCCAGTGGGGTTATCTCCTGTTCAGCAAACTCGCGAACTACCTTGCGGAATGTCTCGTGCTCCTGGCTCAGCTCAAAGTGCATCTGGCTCCCCTCGTGTCGGCATGATCCCGCGTCTCGTCAGAAGGTCGACCACGTGCTCGAGTGGCAATCCGATGACTGTCGATCGCAGACCCTCCACCTTTGTAACAAACCCTCCGCCTTTGCCCTGCAGAGCATACGCGCCTGCCTTGTCCAGTGGCTCTCCACTGGCGGCATATGCCTCCGCTTCGGTTCGGGCAACCGCCCGGAGCGTTACCTTCGCCGCGTCGACCCCCCACTCCTCGTCGTCGCTGCCCGCCTGGGCGAGGCAGTATCCGGTGAGCACGACGTGGCTGCGCCCGGCCAGCGAGAGCAGCATCTCTACTGCCTCGGACTCATCGCGCGGCTTGCCGAGAATCCGGCCGTCGAGGACCACGCCCGTGTCGAACGCGATCACATGTGTCGCGTCGGGCTGGCTGCCCGCCACCGCCGCTGCCTTCTCGCGGGCCATTCGCACCACGAACTCCTCCGCAGGCTCGCCGGGTCCCAAGACCTCGTCAATGTCGGGCGAAACCACCGCAAAGTCGTATCCGGCAATGCTGAGCAGCAGCCGCCGTCGCGGTGATCCGCTGGCGAGCACCAAACTCGGAGTGTTGTGATGTGCAGACATCCCGTGTCACGGTAGTCGCATGGCCATCTACGATATGGCCGGAACTTCCATCGGTCTGGCCGATCAGAGCCAGGGCTGAGCACAAGGAACAAGATGCGTTGGCGCAATCTGGAACGCAGCGGCAATGTCGAGGACCGGCGAGGTCGAAGTGCCAGGGTCGCCGGTGGGGTCGGCGGTCTGGGCATCATCGGCGTGCTTATCGCGCTTCTCTTCGGAGGTGGGGGCGAAGGTGGGGTCGGCGATCTGCTCAACCAGCTGAACAGCTCGCAAACACCCGAGCAGACCCAGGATTCCGGTGAGTTCGACGGTATCGACGACGAAGAGGCGTTCGTCCAGGCGATCCTCGGCACCACCGAGACGCTCTGGAGTGAGATCTTCGCCGCAAGCGACCGCACCTACGACCCGGCCACGCTCGTGTTGTTCCGAGAGGCGACCGAGTCCGCCTGTGGTGGCGCCAACTCGGCGACCGGTCCGCACTATTGCCCGCTCGATGAGACTGTTTACGTAGATCTCACCTTCTACGACGAGCTACAGCGACGCTTCGGGGCGAGTGGCGGCGACTTTGCCGAGGCGTACGTGCTTGCTCACGAGATCGGCCACCACGTCCAGAACGAGCTCGGGATCATGGACGACGTGCGCTCGCTCCAGCAGTCCCAGCCGGACGACGCAAACGACTACTCGGTGCGGCTCGAGCTTCAGGCGGACTGTCTCGCCGGGGTCTGGGCCAATTCGATCTACCAGCGTGGTGACGTGCTAGAGCCCGGAGACATTGCCGAGGGTCTCAATGCAGCGGAGGCAGTGGGCGATGACCGGATCCAGCTGACTACGACCGGGCGCGTCAATCCGGAGTCGTTCACTCACGGTACGTCGGAACAGCGGGTCGAGTGGTTCAACGCCGGCTACGACACCGGCGACCCGGCAGCCTGCGACACCTTCAACACGGACATCTGAGCCTCACTCGAATGCCGGGATACCGGTGATCGCGTGACCCATGATCAGTGTATGTACCTCGTTGGTGCCCTCGTAGGTGAACACCGACTCCAGGTTGTTCATGTGACGGATCACCGGGTACTCGAGTGTGATCCCGTTGGCTCCGAGCACGGACCGTGCCTCTCTGGCTACATCAAGGGCCATGCGAACGTTGTCCATCTTGCCGAATGAGATGTCCTCGACACCAACCCGCCCCTCGTCTTTCATCCGGCCGACGTGTAACGCAACGAGCATGCCGCGATTGACGGCGATCATCATCTCGACCAGCTTGCGCTGAGTCAGTTGGAATGACGCGATCGGTTTGCCGAACTGTTTGCGATCCTTGGCGTAGTCCACTGCCGCCTCGTAGCACGCCCTCGCTGCGCCGACGGCCCCAAACATGATGCCGAACCTGGCTTCGTTGAGACAGGCAAGCGGGCCCTTGAGCCCGACAACATCCGGCAGCATCGCATCTGCCGGCAACCTGACGTCATCCAGCACCAGCTCGGAGGTGATCGAGGCCCGCAGCGACATCTTCTTGTGTACGTCGTTTGTCGAGAAGCCGGTGGTCCCTTTGGGAACGATAAATCCTCGGATCCCCTCCTCCGTATGCGCCCAAACAATGGCCACGTCTGCGATGCCACCGTTGGTGATCCACATCTTGGTTCCGTTGAGCAGCCAATCCGACCCGTCCCGCCGCGCATGAGTCTTCATTGCGCCTGGATCGCTACCGGCATCTGATTCGGTCAATCCGAAACACCCGATGATCTCCCCCGCCGCCATCGATGGGAGCCACTCCTGCTTTTGTTCTTCGGATCCAAATGCCCAGATGGGGAACATCGAGAGCGAGCCCTGGACCGAGACGAAGCTGCGGGCCCCGGAATCACCCGCTTCGAGTTCCGTGCAGGCGAGCCCATATTGCACCGCGGACGTCCCGGCACAGTCATAGCCCTCGAGATGCATCCCAAGTAGCCCGAGAGCCCCCATCTCCTTGGCGAGCTCCAGCGGGAAGTACCCCTGCTCGAACCAATCCGCCACATCGGGGAGTATGCGATCTGACACCCACTCGCGCACCGTGTCGCGCAACAGCCTGTCCTCACCGTCGAGGAGCGCATCCACGTTGAGATAGTCCCGTGGATCGGGATTCCGCGGACCGACAACTCGTGCACTCATCGCAACTCCTGTACTCGGGATGGACCCCCTCATGCTACGCGATCTCGGGACCCACATCGCTCTCCGGTAGCTTTCCCCAGTCACGTAGACCAGTCACGTAGACCAGTTATCGTCCTCATCATGCGCCAACTCCCTCCCCGTATCCGAATCGCACAAACCCCGACACCTCTCGAGAGGGCTCCGCGTCTCACCGAATCCTGGGGTGGGCCTTCCATCTGGATCAAGCGGGACGACCTCACCGGGTTCGGGCTCTCCGGGAACAAGGTCCGAAAACTCGAGTTCCATCTTGCCGCGGCCGAGGCCGCCGGCGCCGATACCGTGATCACCTGTGGTGCGGTGCAATCGAATCACTCCCGTGCCACGGCTCTTGCCGCGGCCCGGACCGGCTTTCGCTGTGTACTGCTGTTGCGTCGGGACCCCGCTGTGGAGCCGCTCCTTACCGGCAACCTGCTGCTCGACAGGCTTGCAGGTGCAGAGGTCCGGTTTGTCACACCGGACGAGTACGAACGCCGAGACGAGCTGATGGCGGAGACCGCTGAACACCTGACAGCCGACGGTCGTCGAGCGTGGGTAATCCCAGAGGGAGCATCCGACGCACTGGGAATGTGGGGCTTTGTGGTGGCAATGCAGGAACTTGCGGACCAGCTGGTGGTGATTCCCGGCCGGTCCCCCGTGGTTTGGCACGCAGCCTCCTCCGGGGGCACCACCGCGGGCATGGGCTGGGCCGTCGACCGTCTCGGCTTGGATCTACGCCTGGTGGCCTGCTCGATCGGCGACCCGGCACCAGACATCGTCGCAAAGGTGCAAGGAATCTGGCAGGAAGCGGCGGGCTCTGCCGACTCCCGAGTCCCCGACGTGAGCATCGAGTACAACGAGGCTCATATTGGCGGTGGCTACGGGGTCGTCGACGACGAGGAGCTGGCAATCCAGACGGAAGCCACATCCTTGACCGGGCTGATCTTCGACCCCACCTACACCGGCAAGGCGCTGGCAGGCCTTCGTCGCGAGGTCCTCGCCGGCAAATACAGCGCCGACGACAACGTAGTGTTCTGGCACACCGGCGGAGGTTTTGCGGTCTTCGCCCACGACTTCAGTCGAACAGCCTTTGCTGCGGATCCGGCCGCACCACACGCCTGATCCCTGTCCAGGGCAGGTACTCCATGAACACCCACGAGCGCCGGTGCAGCGTTGACGGCCCGTACCAGTGGAGCGCTGCTTTGTGGGCCGGCCCGGGGTACCCCTTGTTGGCTTCGAATCGGTAGTGGGGAAACTCGGCGGACGCGCAACGCATGATCCGGTCCCGTGTGACCTTGGCCAGTATCGAAGCGGTAGCTATCGACAAAGACCGGGCATCGCCCTTGATCAACAGGTCCGCCGCACCGTTGAGAGCAAAATCCCAGTTGCCGTCGAGAAGCACGTGGTCGAAGTCGATGGGCAACTCCTCTAGCGCGCGCGACGCGGCGAGCGAAAGCGCCGCCGACATACCAAGCTCGTCGCACTCCCGATGTGAGGCATGACCCACCGACCACACAACACACCATTCGGCGAGCCGATCGAACATCGCCTCGCGCTCGACTTCCGTGAGCATCTTCGAGTCCCGGATCTTGTAGATACGCTTGTGTTTCGGTATCACCGCTGCACCCACGGTGACCGGGCCCGCCCACGCACCGCGGCCTACCTCGTCCATGCCGACCACGATGTCCTTACCGGCATCCCATAGAGCACGCTCGTGGTGTAGCGACGGGGACTTGCCCTGGAGAACGGGCCGGAGCTTGGGAACCAATGTCACTAGTTGAGGGAGAGGTCGTCGGGAAATCGCGCATACAACTTCAGGTGACCGGGCTGGCGTTCCAGCACCCGACTCCAGAGGTTGTCCGGGTCACCAAAGATATCGTCGGCAATCGCATCGACGATAAACCACGAGTCCACCGCCAGCTCCACTTCGAGCTGTCCGGAATCCCAGCCTGAATAGCCGGAGAAAACCCGGATTCGTTGCGGTGGGTTGCCCGGCTCGGGAGGTTCGCTCAGATCGATGAAGCCGATGCCCGCAAACAGGCCACCGTCGGCCTGTTGATCCTCGAACTCAGCGACACCCACGGCCACCTCGTTGCGAACCGGGCCACCCACGAACACGACGGCCGGCTCAGTGATCAGATCGCGCCAGTCAGGGAGGTGATCGGCGGCGACTTCCGGCGTTGGGCGGTTGAGCACGGTACCGAGCGCACCGTCTTCCCCATGCTCGAACAGAAAGACAACCGTGCGATAGAAGTTCGGGTCCACAAGGCGTGGGCTTGCCACGAGAAGCTTGCCCTTGAATGATGCGGCCATAGCATGCTCCGTTCGCCCCGACCCTACAACATACGCCCTCGCCCAGAGTCCGGTAGTGTCAGCGCTATCGACAGGCAGAAGGAGGTACCCAATGGACCTGACGTCTTCGAGCTTCGCCGACGGAGCCCCGATCCCCGGTGAGTTTGCATTCTGTGTCCCAGACCCGGGTAGCCACGCAACGTTCGGGGCAAATCGCAATCCCGCCCTGACCTGGAGTGATGAACCGGAGGGTACACGGTCGTTTGGTCTCATTTGCCACGACCCGGACGTACCGACACGCCCCGACGACGTCAACCAGGAAGACCGGGAAGTGCCGAGCACCCTGGCCCGCACCGATTTCTTCCACTGGGTTGTCGCCGATCTGGACCCAAATGTCCGGTCGATCGCCGCAGGGACGTTCTCGGACGGTGTCCAGCCGCACGGCAAGAAGCCCGATGCGGCTCCGGTTCCGTGCCGGCTTGGCCTCAACGACTACACCGGTTGGTTTGCCGGTGACCCGGGTATGGAGGGGCAGTACTTCGGCTACGACGGGCCCTGCCCGCCCTGGAACGACAGCCTTCTTCATCACTATGTCTTTACCGTGTTTGCGCTTGACATCCCCAGGCTCGATCTCCCCGAACTGTTCGGGGGTCCCGATGCCAGGACGGCTATGGGAGGCCATGTGCTCGCGTCGGTATCGGTCACAGGGACATATACGCTCAATCCGCGTCTCGACGGCTAGAAGGCTGTGGGAATCGCCTGTTCTGGCTCGCAGGCGCCGCCGGAAACGCCGGAGTTATCGGTCGGGCGAGCCGTCACGGATGCTCTCACACCAGCCACCTAGTGCTCAGATCGCTCCAACCGGGCCCTCGGCTAGCATGTCAGGTTCCATGAATCTAGACGTGCAGCATCTTCCGAAAATCGAATTACACAACCACCTGGACGGCGGGGTGCGGGTAGCGACTCTGATCGAGCTCGCGGACGACGTCGGCCATGAGCTCCCCGCCCGCTCGCCCGACGAGCTGGCAGCCTGGCTGTACCAGGGAGATTCCGGTTCTCTAGTCACGTACCTGGCCGCGTTCGAGCACACCCTGGCTGTCATGCAGAAACCCGAGGCGGTCGAGCGAATCGCCTACGAAGCCGGTCTGGACCTCGCCGAAGACGGCATCATCTATGCCGAGATGCGGTATGCACCGGTATTGACTACCCGCGATGGGATGTCCAGAGAGGATTCCATAGAGGCGTCACTCAATGGCTTCGCCAGGGCACAGCAGGAGACGGGAACCATTATCAACCTTCTCGTCGATGCGATGAGGGACCTGCCGGACTCCCTTGCCGACGCTCGATCCGCCGCACGCTTTGTCGGAGAAGGCGTCGTGGGGTTCGATCTGGCCGGACCGGAAAAGGGTTTTCCACCCTCAGCTCACGCCGAGGCGTGCCGGTATGCGCGGGAACACGGTCTCCACATAACGGTTCATGCCGGTGAGGCGGACGGGCCGGACAGCATCTCCGGGGCGATCACGGCTTGTGCGGCGGAACGGATCGGCCACGGTGTCGCGATCGTCGACGACATCAGTGCCGGAGGTGAGATGGGACCCACCGCCCGTCTCGTGCACGACCGTCGTATCCCACTCGAGGTGTGTCCCACATCCAATCTGCACACGCTCCGCATCCCACCACAGCAACATCCACTGGGACGTCTGTACCGGTATGGCTTCAACATCACCCTCAACACCGACAACCGGCTCATGAGCCAGGTCACTCTGACCGACGAGTTCCGTCTAGCCATCGAGCACCAGGGCCTGGTTTTGAGCGACCTACACCAGATCACCCGGGCGGCCGCGGAGGCGGCATTCACCGACGCGTCGACACGACGTAAGCTCCTGGCCACCATCGATGCCGGTTACGTCACCTGATCGTTGAGATCTGGTCATCGAGCCAGGCGGCCACAAAGCCAAGCACCTCATCATGCTCCGGCTCATTGTGCGTCTCGTGGCGCAACCCTGCGAAGAGTTTCCGCTCGACGTTGTCCAATGCCGCCAGCGGGGCTGATGCATGCGGTGGCACCAACTTGTCCTCCGCACCATGGATGACCAGCGCCGGGCGGGTCAGCCTTCCGTAGTTGCCGCGAAGAGCGTCCATCTGCTTGAACACTGTCAGCCCAAACCTGACGGTCGCCTTTGTCTCCACCAACGGGTCGGCGAAGTATCTCTCACCGACTGCAGGGTCGCGCGAGAGCTGTTCCGCTTTGAGTGAGTTAGGCGCCCTGAATCGCGGCCAGAGACGGCCAAGCACGTGCGCCAGCAAGCGAAGTGCCAGCGGAATATTGGCCATGAGCGAGGGTGCCGACAGGACATAGAGGTCCGGTTGAGGCCGGTCGCTCATCCCGTACGAAGTGGCAATCAAGCCACCGAGCGAATGCCCGTAAATGATGCGTGGCACATCGGCGGGTGTCTCACCAAAGACAACCGCCACGTCATCGAGGAACTCCTCGAAAGACTCGAGATCCACACGGGCTCCCCCGGACGCACCGTGGCCACGGAGATCGAACGCCGTGACATCGATCCCCCGGTCCCCAAAGAAGCTACCGACATGCTCCCACCGACCGGAGTGCTCACCGACGCCGTGGATGAGAAGCATTCGTGCTCGAGGTTCGTCACATTCCCAGCGGCGTACCAAGAGACCCAACCCGTCGTTTGTTGTCGCCTGGGCAGCTGTGCTGATCACACCGTCTCCTTCTCTGTTGCCAGCGCAGCACCGATGATCCCTGCGCGGTTGCGGAATCGGGCCGGGCGGATCGTCGCGGTGGTGTCCAACAGGTCGCTGTAGTCGTCGAACTTCTTCGAAATGCCACCACCGAGTATGAAGTGATCGGGAGACAGTACGTCCTCCACGTAGTTCAGGTACTCGTTCAGTCGAACCGCCCATTCCCGTCGTTTCAAGCCTCCCTCATCGACCAGCCGGGCCGCGGCGTAGTGCTCGGCGTCCATGCCTTTGAACTCGAGGTGTCCGAGCTCCGTGTTCGGCAGAAGAGCTCCGTCGCGGAACATGGCACTGCCTATCCCGGTCCCAAGAGTCAATAGCAGCACCGTCCCGTTGAGGTCGCGCGCCTCACCGAAACGCTGCTCGGCAATGCCGGCCGCATCTGCGTCGTTCACAACGGAGACTGGCATGGAATACCGCTCGGTGAGCTCGGTCGCGACGTCACGTCCGATCCACCCGTCGTCGATGTTTGCAGCCGTGTAGACGACCCCCGATCGAACCACCGACGGCAAGGCACAGCCGATTGCCCCATCCCACCGGTAGTGCTCGATCAGCTGGTCAAAGACGGCGTAGACGGCTTCCGGCGTGGATGGCTGTGGTGTTGCGATGCGCAACCGCGTCTCCAAGCGCTCCCCCGTGTCGAGATCGACCGGAGCGGCCTTGACACCGCTGCCGCCAACATCGATTCCTAGCGCCTCCATGGTCTCCTCTCCAGCCGGCGATATCCCCCCCCATACCGTACTATCACCGGCCTACAGCCACGCTTTCTTCTCCCTCCGGGAGAAGAAAGTGTGCAGCGAAGGGGGATGAGCCACACATTCTTCTCCCTCCGGGAGAAGTGCCCGAGCGCAGCGAGGGCGATGAGGGCCTTATGAATTTGAGGTTTGGATTGAACACCCCCTCATCTGCCTCGCCAACATATCGGCTTCCGATACGCCTCGCCTCTCCCGAAGGGGGACAATGCCGTGGCTCTACCCGACGGCGACTTCCTCGTCGTCGCCGAGGTCCTCGATCCGTGGGGGGCCCGGCAGTCGGGTCGGTGCAGCGGGCAGATCCTGATCCGGCGGCTCCTCCAACCCGTATTTGACCAGCAGGTTCAGATAGTCACGCTGGTAGAAGAGCTTGCATTGGATGTCTGGGTACAAGTCACGAAGCAGCCGCAGCTTCTTGTTCTTCTTGGTGACGAGCTTCTGACTCATCGTGGTGATCTCGATGTAGACGTCCTCCCCCGGCAAGTAGAAGTCGGGTCGGAAGAACTTCGTCGGATGACCGGTGTCGTCATGCTTGATAGCGAACTCGCGAGGCTCATACAGCCACTCGACGTCATAGAAGTCGAGCAAGCGCGCAAACTGACGCTCGCTCTCGTGGGCAAACTCGGTGAAATCTGCAGGCTGAACGTCGTCGATGTAGTCGTTACTCAGTTCGCCTTCGCCTCCGTGATAGCCGCAGTGGTGTCCCCCGCCACTGGGAAGAGACCGTGGATCTCTCCCTCGAGCTCCTGCTGCACCGGGCCAACGGCGATCCCGAACACACCCTGTCCCTTCTGGAAGACATCCACAACCTCGTCGGCGCTGTGAGCGGCAAAGATCGTGGTTCCGTCCGAGAGCAGAGTCACATCGTTCAGCGGGTTGTTGCTGGCAAGCTGTTCGCGCAGGATCGCCATCGCGCTGCGGATCTTCTTGAGGCTCATCCCGGCGTCGAGCAGTCTCTTGACCACCTTCAGCTGGACGATGTCCGTGAACGAGTAGAGCCGCTGGGTACCCGAGCCTTGTGCCGCCTGGAGTGACGGCTTGATCAGACTGGTGCGAGCCCAATAGTCGAGCTGGCGATAGGTGATGCCGACCAGGCTGCACACCTGCGGGGCGCGATATCCACTGTCCTGCTCATTCAAGGCAAGCCTCCTTGTGGCTTGTAGCTTACACCGACGTAATTCCGCCCGCCGAACTACGACAGTGAAGTTAACGACTCCGGCAACAACTTGTCAACAACCCCTGTGGATAACCGACCGGGTCGGAGTCACGAATCGGTGGAGTGACCGGACTCAAAGTCCTCGGGCGATATGTCCTCGAGGAACTCACGGAACCGCTCGATCTCGTCCTCTTCGCCGTCCTCTTCGATCTCGACACCGGCATCACTGAGAAGCTCCCTGTCCGCAAACACCGGTGAGCCGGTACGGGCGGCGATTGCCACCGCATCCGATGGCCGAGCCGAGATGGTCACTTCGCTCCCCTCCCGATCCATGACCAGATTGGCGAAGAAGGTACCGCCGATGAGCTCGGTGACGTCAACCCTGGTGACCGTTGCCTGTAGCTGCTCGATCACGAGTCTGAGCAGGTCGTGGGTCATCGGGCGTTGCGGTTCAACACCCTGTAGCGCCAGGGCTATCGCGGTCGCTTCGTTTGGGCCTATCCAGATGGGCAGGTATCGAGCACCATCACGCTCGCGAAGCAAGAGAATCGGCACGTTCGACGGCAGCTCGATCCTTATCCCAACCAGGTCCATGGGTACCGGGTCCATGTCGACCAGCCTATCACCGGTGGAGTTGACGACCGTCGATGTCCGGGAAGGCTACCTCCGGGAAAGTCTGATGGAGATCGTTCAGTCGTTCCATGTCCATCACAGCCCAAACCCCAGGCAGGTTGCGGTAACGGCCCTCCCAATCGAGACCGTAGCCCAGCAGGAACTCGTCTCCGATCTCGAACCCGCGGTACTCGACGGGGACGTCGACGATGCGTCGGGCTACCTTGTCGAACAGGGCAACGGTTTTGACACTCGCCGGGTTCCGCACCTCGAGGTTCCTGATCAAGGTGCTCAGGGTGAGCCCGGTATCGACAATGTCCTCAACGAGAAGAACGTGTCGCCCTTCGAGGGAGATGGCGGTGTCCATGGCAACCGAAACTCGGCCGTGCTCACCAAACCGGGTGAGCAGGAGGAAGTCGACCTCGTGGGGCATAGCCAAGCTCCTGATGAGGTCGGCGAGAAACGGGATCGCTCCTTTCATGATGCCGACGAGCACCGGGTTCAGTCCCTTGTAGTCGTCTGTGATCGTCTCACCGAGCTCGCCGATTCTGCGTTGCAGTCCTTCGGCATCGACCACTTCGAGAAACCGGCCGCTCACCTCGTTCCGCCAAAGACGATCGGGATCATGCCGCGCACCATGTCGAGTACCTGCTGGGAGCCGGGGGTTCCTCCCCAGGGGGTGACCGACTCCTGCCCGTCGGACTCGGTGTTGCGGGTCTTGACGAAAGCTTCTGTGACCGGGTCGAGCAGACCGACGGCGCCACCACCACCACCTTCGAATTCAACCAAAGGCAACAGGAACCGATCGGTGACAGTGAGCCGCTGGGTGAGGTAGTCAAGGATCGCCGCGCTGTCGGCGAAGTGATCTTCGCTTCCCATGACGACGACGACAAACGTCTGATCCTCAACCTCGAACGCCGTTACCAGCACCCGCCCGGCTTCGGTCGTATAGCCCGTTTTCAGCCCAACCACCCCCGGATAAGTGTTGAGGAGATGGTTTGTATTCACCGCAATGCGAGATGTGCCGTCGGGGGCGGGCTTGAAACGGATGATCCCGGTTTGGGCAAGCTGGCTCAACACGTCGTCGTCCAGCACCGCCTCGCCTATGGTCGCAAGATCTCGCGCTGATGTGTAGTGCCCGTCCTCGTCCAGGCCATGTGGGTTCGTGAAGTGGGAGTGTTGGAGACCCAACTCGGCCGCTTTCTCGTTCATGAGAACGGCGAAACCCTCGATGTCACCACCGACGTATTCGGCGAGGGCGTATGCCGCATCGTTGGCGGAGCGAACCATGACGGCCGCCAGCAGATCTCGCACACTCCACACTTCGCCGGCTACCAGGCCGATCTCGGCCTCCCCCACATCCGCCGCCGCGTCGCTGACACGTACACGCTCGTCGAGACCGGAGTGATCCCGGGCTACGAGGGCCGTCATCAGCTTTGTCACCGATGCCATCGCCCGCTGCTCATCGGCGTTGAACTCGACCACGGCTACACCCGAAGCTGCGTCGACCGCGATCCAAGCCTCTGCAGTGAGCGCGGGCAATGTGGTCGGAGCAGGTGTGCGGACCGGTGCCGCGATCATGGTGAGTGCGGCAAACACTGCGAGCGGTGACAACAAGCGGTGGTTCATCCCTCGAGCAGCTTTCGCAGGCGGGCTCGCACCAGGTTCTCCTGGAGTTTGGCGCCCGCGCTGGCACCGTCGGCCAGCACCTCGGCGGCGCGGCGCCGGTTCTTGGGGTTCCTGTGGTGAAGCAGCGGGGTGACCAGTTGCCCGAGAAGGTCCACCTCACGATCGGCTGCCAGACGAAGCGAACGGATATGTCGGCCCTCGAAACCCCTTGCGTACAGTCGTTGAGCCGACCGAGCAATGGCCAGGTCCTCGTCGCGGAATACCTGCCGTCCGTCCGGCAGCTCTGCGGGACTCAACACCTGCTGGGCGACGAGCTCATCGATCTGGTTGCGGTTGAGACCGCTCGCCCTCCCCAGCTCGTCAACCGCCATCGACACGCCGTCACCGCCAAAGTAGGCCTCCGGAGCGGGTCCGGTCTCCCTGGGCACCTCGGTGTCCTCCCCCCGGTCCCATGAGGTCAGTTTGGATTTGATCACTTTGAGCGGGAGAAAGTGGTCACGCTGCTCGCTCAACACGTAGCGCAACCGGTCGATGTCGTCGTCGGTGAACATGCGGTATCCCGACGGGCTTCGATCGGGGTCGATCAGTCCTTGTGCTTCGAGGAATCGGACCTTCGACACGGTCAAGTCCGGGAACTCCGCGCGGAGGCTGTTGATCACCTCGCCGATGGACACGGCTTTCCGATCGGAGAACCGGGCCGGCGCAGAGCCGTTCTCAACCATGGCCGCCGGCTACCACGAGATGGAACTTGCCGATGATGACCTCGTCGCCGGGTTGCAGCGTTGCTCGGTCGTGGCGTTCCGCGTTCACGTAGGTGCCGTTGGTTGACCTGAGATCTTCCACCGAGAGGCCTTGCTCGTCCACTGTAAAGCGGGCGTGCTGCCGGGAAACGGTCACATCACCGAGGAAGATGTCGACTTCGTCCGAACGCCCCGCGACGGTCTCCCCCTCACCGAGAACATAGGTCAGGCCGGCGCGCGGCCCCCGCTCGACGACGAGCGCATAGCGGAACGCACCTTCGATCCTTCCTACGATCTCGCCAACGTCGGCTGTTCCGGCGCTTGGATCGTAGAAAATGGTCTTGTCGACGTCACCCGCTTCGTCGGGCACCTTGGGATCATCAGCCATGATCGAATGGTAGTCGGTAAGTCTCGACAAGAGGTTGAGGCTTTTGGATCGCCGCGGCTACTCGCAGAACTCGGCGTAGGCGGCAGCGTCCATGAGATCATCCAAGGCCGAGGGGTCGCCGTCGATGACCACGAACCAGGCCGAGCCGTATGGATCGCTGTTGATGATCTCCGGCTCGTCGGCAAGTTGCTCGTTCACCGCCGCGACCGTGCCGGTGATGGGGGCATAGACGTCGGCCACAGACTTGGTCGACTCGATCTCGGCAAATGACTCCCCTGCCGTAACCGCGGTGCCGACGTCTGGAAGCTCGACAAACACGACGTCCCCCAGGGCATCCTGCGCATAGTCGGTGATCCCGACTTTTACCATGCCGTCCTCTACGGCAACCCACTCGTGATTCTCGCTGTAGCGGAGGCCTTTTGGAATCTGCACTGCGTCTCCTGTTTCCGACAGCCGCGAGCTTACCCGGTTTCGTGACCCGTCCCAGATCAGACGTCGAGTGTCTGCGTCCGGCCCTTGATCACCGCCGCGGCATCGCCTGCATACTGAACCGCGACCACGTAATAGAGGACCAACCCCGGTATCCCGGAGACCCAGGCAACCACGAGCGCCGGCTCCCATCCGCCCCCGACAAAGAACCAGGCGACCGAGGTATACAAGAGGAGCGTCGCGAGCTTCCCGAGCTTTCTCACAGCAAGGCTGGTGTGACCGCGGAGGGCAACGACGATTGCACCGATGCCGACGATAACCTCTCGCACAATGAGCAGCCAGGCGAACCACGCCGGGATGTACCCGGTTGCCAGACCGGTGACAAGGGCGACGACAACAGCGATCCTGTCGGCGAGCGGGTCGAGGATCTTGCCCACTTCGGAAACCTGGTCCAGCCTGCGAGCCAGGTACCCGTCTACCCAGTCGGTAGCTCCGATGACACCTAGCAGCAGGCCCGCCCAGATGGGCTCATCGGCGGAAACCAGCAACACCACGAAGATCGGGATGAGCGCCAGCCGGATGACCGAAATCAGATTCGGGATCGTGAGCATGCGCTTACGGTATCAGCCGACGCGGACCACCCGGAAGCGGATGCGGTCGAGTTCTTTGTCTTCGAAGGTGATGACGAAGGCATATCCCTTGGCGTCGGGAAACTCGATACCGTGAAATGGGCTGACGATGGGAACGATGCTCGATGACCCCGGCGGGAGGTTTGGCGGTGCGCCGACCCGAAGCTTGCCTTTCGCTTCCACTCCCATGTCGACGCCGTCCTCATCGATGAGCCTGAGCGCGATCTCGAGATCACGATGGCGCTCATCGGGTTCGATCTCCGCAACCAGGGCGACGGTCAGGCTTCGATGAATGACTGGGAGCTTGCGTGCACTGATGGTGTCGAAGCCACCGCCGAGCACGAATAGCTTGCCGCCCTGTACTTGTGCCGCGTCGGCGAGCATTGCCGTCGTCAATCGCACCGTCGTCTCCTCATCTTCGCTGGCGGGAACACATTAACGCCCCGTTGATCCACATCTTTTGGTCACTATCGGCCGACGCTCGGTCGGACTCAACCAATCTCTGGCGCTCGGCTACCCAGGTTTGGCCGGGTCTCGCCCTCACTACCACCCGCCGGTCTTATCCTCCCCGGCATGTCCTTACGCATTCTCACCATGAATCTCTACAACGGCGCCGTGGATCCGGTTGGTTTGGCGGCAGTGCTGGAACAGTCCGCCCCGGATATCGCCGCGGTCCAGGAGCTCACCGACAGCAGCGCCCGGGTGCTACGTGACTGGGCGTCGCATTGCCTGCTTGATCCCCAGGATGACATCACCGGTATGGGGATCGCAGCGCGGGTGCCGTTCGAAGCCTGTCGCCCGGAGTTCCCCCATCGTGATCCGATCATCGGCAGTTTCGATGCCAGACCGTGGGGGCTCGGCACGGTCGAACTCATCAACGCCCATCTCACCAACCCGATCGCGCTTCCCATCGGCGCCTCGCGACGGCTGCGGCAGGGTGAGGCGGATGCCCTTGAGAAGCTGCTCAGCAACCGTCACGCGTCGACGGCGCGTGTCCTGGTCGGCGACTTGAACTCGTCACCGGCGTGGCCCCTGTACCGGCGGCTGGCGTCCCTCGCCACCGACGGGGCGGTGCAAGCCGGTACCGCCAAGCGCACCTGGAGCTACTACCCCTGGTCACCACGAATGCTGCGAATCGACCACGTGTTTCTCCAAGGCGCCGTCCGGTGTGTGGCCACGCGGCTCGTCAAGATCCGCGGCGCCGATCACCGTGGCTTGCTGATCGATCTCGAACCGGATCCGTCCGTCGACTGAGCCACCAGCCATACCCGATCCGCCAAGCGACCAGCCCAAAACCACTGGTGAGCATCGTGACCAGCACGAACACCCACGAGATGTCCCGGTTCAACGCCATCCCGCGCAAGAAGGTCGCCAGCGGAGCCGCCACCAACCATGCCCACCCAACCCGCCAGACGGCTCCCGGGTTCCGGATGAGCCGTTCGTCGTACACACCCAGGAAGGGTGCCACGGCGGCCCATGCAACCACACCCGAGACGGCGGTAACCACCATCCGGCCAAAGGCATCCAGCGTGAGGTGTACTGCGAAACCCACGACGGTCAACAAAACGAGCACCGCCAGGTCCCCAAGGATGACGTTCTTCTGAATCCGACTGAACTGCACCATCGAGTCCGCAAGGTTACCCGAGGCAGGTGAGCCAAGACATTCCTCTCCCTTCGGGAGAGGACAGGCGAGGCGTATCGGAAGCCGATACGTTGGCGAGGCAGGTGAGCCAGGACATTCCTCTCCCTTCGGGAGAGGACAGCCGAGCGCCAGCGAGGCAGGTGAGGGGGTCTTCATCACAGGCCGCAAATTCATAAGGCCCTCATCCCCCATCGCTTCGCTCGGGTACTTCTCCCAGAGGCAGAAGAATGTGTGGCTCCCCCTTCGCTTCACAGTGTCACCGTAGGTGATTCCATTTCGTTCCTCTCCCTTTGCTTTGACAGAGGACAGGCGAGGCGTATCGGAAGCCGATACGTTGGCGAGGCAGGTGAGCCAGGACATTCCTCTCCCTTCGGGAGAGGACAGGCGAGCGCCAGGAGGGCAGGTGAGGGGGTTCTTCAATGCAACCTGCAACCCCATAAGGTACTTCTCCCAGAGGCAGAAGAATGTGTCGCTCCGTAGCGTTCAGGGAAGTGTTCACGGAAGCGTTCAGGGAAGTAGGACTCCGCTGGCCACGAGCCTGATCGCCGTGGGGTCATCGACAAGGCCGGCTACCGCCTGTGCGGTTGCTCGGTCGGCAACAGGGACATGTATTTCCACACGTCCTCCCGGTCCGGTCCCGATGCCGTAGTTGCCTGCCAGCTCTGGAACCTCGGCGAGCAGCGGGACGATCGTGTCTTGGATACGCCGCTGTTCCGCCTCCGAGCGTCCAACCTCGACCACGCACGCACCCCCAAACGTCGCCATCATCTCCCGATGTGGCGTCGGGTCCCCGACGACCTGGAGCACGAGGGTTCCGTCGTTGGCAACGTATAGGCCGCCGTTTGCCCCGCCTAGCGAGGCCGCGTACTCGTTGACCGGTCCTGCTCCGGCGTCCGTCTCTGTGTCCTCGCACTCTTCGGGAAGTTCGCCGGGCGGGTATAGGAGGTCGCGGACCAATATCTCCGACTGGGAGATCACCTCTACGGACCCGTCAACAGGCGGCCAGGAGACAACTACCGACCGTTCGCCCCAGCGCACACCATTGGCTTGTTGTGACCAGCCATCCATATCGAGCCCGGTCGCCACCGGACCGGAGCATTGCGGCGGGAGCGATTCGTCGACACCGCCCAGACATAGTTCCGGGCCGGCCCCCGAGTCGATCACGGTTGTGTTGAACTCGACGCGCGTCGCGTGGTCGGGTAGCTCCGACAGTTGGCTGGGTACCACCACCTCCACCCCGTCCACCTCATGCACCTGAATCGCGACACCATCTTCTGCCGCTGCCATCGTTGTGGTGGTCTCGGGCGGCGGCGCGTCATCCCGGCGAAATGTGATGGGGTATGTGGCGCCTTCGAGGTTGCTGCCAAACCACTCCATCCGGTCGCCATCCATTATCACCTCGACACCATCGGGGGTGTTTGAGAGCACGGTGAGCAGCACTTCCTCTGCAGTGCCGGGTTCGCAGTCTGCGGCCGTGACGTTGAAGTCTCCGTGCATGAGAAACCCGGCCGCGTACTCGTAGCCTGCCGGGAGTATGTCGTTGCATCCCGTCGACCCCCCGAATGTGCCGTCGGAGCGGAACTCCAGCCACGGTTCCCCTGCGGCGTTGACACCAACCTCGACGGTAATCCGCTCGTCTCCTTCTTCCCACGATTCGAAGATCCAGCGTCCTTCGATGGAGACGTTCCCTGCGGCACCTCCAACCTCGGTGTCCTCCGGTGACCCCTCGTCGGGGCCGCCGACTCGCCCGAGCAGGAAGAACGAACCCAAGCCCACCAGAACCACCGCCGCCGCTGCCACCGCGGCTATCCAGGCATTGCCGACACGGTGAGTCGGTTGCATCTCGAATTGAAGCGACTCCCACACCGGTGCGCCCGGCAGTTCCTCCAGCAACGGTGAGAGGCCTTCGTTGAACACCGCTGCGATGTCGAGGTCATCATTCATCGGTGAACCTCCCGAGTCTGTTCCGGACCAGGTGGAGGTAGCGCCGTACCGTGCCGTCACTCCACCCCATCAGCTCGGCTGCCTCGGCCGCCGTGTACTCGCACCAGTAGACCAAGTAGGCCGCAGCTCGCTGCTGTGGTGGCAACGCCATCACCGCATCGGTGAGGTCGCTCTCAGCAATGTCGGCCGTATCGCGTGCATGCTGTCCGGGCCCCACGCGCACAATGGCGGCTCGCTGCCGACTCCGCCCCCGGTGAAGCTGACGTACTTCGTTCATGACCGCCTGCATCAGATATGCCTTCGGCTTTTCGATCGACGACAGGGAACGCTTCGAGAGCACACGTACCACCACCGCCGAGACGACGTCGGGTGCGTCTGCGGGGCCCACAAGTGCCGTGGCAAACCGCACCAACGCCGGTGCGACGGACTCGTAGACCTCTCTGTCGCCAGACCCCACGCTGCTCATCTTCTCCTGTTGAATGCCGCAGACCACCAAAGCGTTGCACACAGCCGCAGCTACTCAACCGACCTGGCTCCGACGAGCGGGCCTCACGGGTTGGGCAGTACCGCCGGGACACGGATGCGACGGCGGTACTCGGCCGGAGTCAGGTGCGTGATTCGCTTGAACAGACGCCGGAATGACGCCGGCTCGGCATAGCCGACCTCGAAGCAGACCCGATCCGTGGAGAGATCGGTACGCTCCAACAGTCGCTTTGCGTGCTCGATTCTCAGCTGCTGCACGTAGGAGATCGGAGTGAGCCCGGTTGCCTTTGCGAAACGCCGCTTGAAGGTCCGTTCGGCAAGTCCGGAAAGGGCAACCATCTCTCGTACCGCGTGCTGTGTGTCGTATTCGTCTTCCAGCCAGCGTTGGACTTCGAGTACGACGCCGTCTCCGTGATCAGTCGGCGGGGCGAAAGCCATGTACGGGGCCTGGCCGTCGGTGTGCCACTGCAGGAGCAGGAAGTTGGCGATGGCCTGGGCGGCGGTCGGCCCGACCAGGCGCGCTATGAGGTAGAGAACGAGGTCGTGCCCCGAGGCCGACGCGCCCGACATTGCGAACTCCCTGTTGTCGCCGGTGACAACGAGCACTTCCTCGAGGCGCAGCTTGATCGACGGGTAGTTCTGGCGAAAGGTGTCGGCGTCAGCCCAATGAATCGTGGCATCCAAGCCGTTGAGAAGGTTGGTCTCGGCCAAAAGCAACACCCCTGAGCATGCCGAGCAGAGCAGCGCACCGGTGTCGTGCATCGCGATGAGCCATTCGACGACTTCCGGATATCGACCCGGTTCCCATCTCCCGTTCCTCACCAGTAGTGACGGAACCACCACGATGTCTGATTCGGTGGTTTCCGCAAGGGTACGGTGTGGGATCAGCGGGAGGCCCGATGCAGTGTCGGCCGGACCGCTAGACGCGGCGACGATAGCGACGTCGAACGGTGCCTCGGCGGGGACGGCATCCGAGAGGCCGCTCAACGCATCGAATCCGTTGAGCACGTCGTACAGCCCCGTGATGGTCGAGACGATCGCATCCGGGATGGCAAGGATGCTCACACTGATTCTGTCGGTCATGTCCCTCCGTATTTGGCACAATCGGACCGGTCTTGGTGATTATGACCCTTCCCGGTAGGTCCGCCAACCCGTACTTTCCCCTAGGTCTAGGAAAAAGAGGGTCGACCGAATGCCCAAGGGTCGCCCCACCAACGAAGGAAGGTAGCTATGCAAGCCGTATTGGATCAGAACAAACTGGAGGAGTTACTGGGACGGGTCGTTCACGACCTCGCCGCCGGTGAGTCGGGAGTGTCGACCTACGTGGGTGACACGCTCGGCCTGTATCGAGCGATGGACGGCGCCGGGCCGTTGACCGCAGGTGAGCTGGCGGCGATGACCGCGACTCACGAGCGGTACGTGCGGGAGTGGCTCCAGAACCAGGCGATTGGCGGGTATGTGGTGTTCGATCCCGCCACCGACCGTTTCGAGTTGCCTCCTGAGCAGGCTGCCGTGTTCGCCGACGAGACTTCACCGGCATTTCTTGCCGGGGTAATCGAGATCACGGCAGCAATGTGGGCGTCGGCGGACCGCGTTGTGGAAGCGTTCCAGACGGGGCGCGGAATCGACTACGCGGATCACGACCCCCGGCTCGCCAGGGGAATCAGCCGCTCCTTCGCGCCGCTGTATCGGAGCGCGCTCGTCTCTCAGTGGATCCCGGCGATCGCCGGCCTCGAGGAGCGCCTCGAAACGGGTACACGGGTTCTCGACGTCGGCTGCGGTACCGGCATCTCGACAGTCCTGCTGGCCGAGGCGTTCCCCAACTCCGAGTTCGTCGGTTACGACCTCCACGAGGAGGCGATCGAGCTCGCACGCAAGGGAGCCGCGGACGCCGGGCTCGGCGACCGGGTTCGCTTCGAGGTCGCCCATGCCGATGCACCACCGGCCGGTGAGTACGGTCTGGTGTGCTTTTTCGATGCTCTCCACGACATCGGCGATCCGGAGCAAACGGTTGCTGTCATCGCATCACAGCTTGCTGGTGTCGTGATGGTTGTCGAGCCGGCCGCGGCCGACCGGCTCGAAGCCAACATGAATCCCGTAAGCCGTCTGTATTCGGCGGGATCGGTGGCACTGTGCACCCCAAGTGCCCTGGCGCACGGCGACCACGCCCTTGGTGCCCAGGCGGGTCCGGAGGCGCTACGCCGGGTGCTCGAGGCTGGGGGCCTGCGCGATGTGAAGGTGGCGGCCACAACGCCGTTCAACCTGATCATCGAAGCACACGCCTGACCCAACCGAACATGCGTACCTGAGCCACCACAGTTGCGCTCAGGTACGCATGTTCACCGTGGTCAGGCCGCGGCGTCCCACCAGTCGAGCACTCGAAGTGCCCGCAGTGTGTTCCATCGGCTCGGTTCGCCGACGGGGCTCTCGATGTCGAAGTGCACCCGGCCTGGATGGATGCGATCGAGGAGCCACCGGCCGTCTGGCTGCCGCCTCGACCGCACGATCTCGACGGCCTCCGCCATTCTCGGATCAGGTCTCGCCACCGCCCGGCGGAAGTAGTCGAGCACGCGTAACACGTCGTAGTGCCAGTAGTACGGGAACGCGAACTCCAGATATGCGGAGTCGACAACCTCCCCCGTACTCTTCCTCCGGTGCAGCCTCCGCTCGAGCAGATACTCCTCGCCGCTCCGCCGAGCCTCTTGCGCCTCTGGCGAGCCGCCGGTCGCCCGCTCGTACTCCAGCAGACCGTCGAGCACATTGATCGTGGTGTCAATCGATGAGCGCACCGAGCCGTTCTCGGCTTCGCAGTTCCAGCCGCCATCGTCCATACGCTCGCCGAGGATCCGCTCGACGATCGGTTCCACATCGACCCCGAAGTATGCCCCGGTCTCGATCGTCCGGCCGTTGATACAGGGCTCTACCTCGCCGTCGAAGTACCGCTGACCTTCGTGCTCCCAGCGCCCGTTCTCGGCAACGAGCGACACCGCCCGGCGGGCCGAATCTGACTTCGGGTCGAGACCGAGGATTTGGAGTGTCTGCAGCGTGTGCATCGTGGCCGTCCACGGCTGTCCCGGCTCGTCGCCCCGGTACTTGGCCGGAAAACACGCGCCACCGTCCCAGAGCCCATCGGAGTCTGCGACGGAGAGGAGCCGGCTGCCCCAGCCTTCGTGCTCGACCCGGGCACGCTCCCGGCTCACCTCAGCTTCCGGTGCTTGGCCGAGGTCGGCAAGCACCTGCCAGCGGATAGCCACGTCACCCTCGAGGAGCCAATCGGTCACATTCATGGTGAAAAACCATACACGTCGGTCTGCCTGGCTCGGGTCGAAGCGCTCAACGGTTCTCGTCATCGAGCATCGCGGCCAGCAACGACTCGGTCGAGCCCTCATACTTGCTCTTTGCATCTCCGAGGACACCGCGTTCAGTCAGGCTGAATAGGTAGACGAGCGATGGCACGGCAAGCAAGCCGGCCAGCAGGAACGCACCGAGTAGAGCCGCCAGGACCGGGTTCGATGCCGCATAGTCATCAACGCCGATGTCCGGCTCGATGAGGTACGGGTACTGGCCCGCCCCCCAGCCCCACAGAACAGCCGCCGTCGCAAGCACAGCCGCGAGCCGCGCCGGCGCAAAACGCCGGTGAAAAAGCAACCAAAGCGCGCTCACACCACCGGCGGCCGACGCAACCAGCAGCGGTATCCCCCGGGCCGAGATGAGACCGTCGAACAGTTCCGGTGCATCGGCTGCAAGGACACCGATGCCGCCGATCGCCACGACACCCACAACAAAACCGGTGGCGACCGCCCTGGTGCGGAAATACTCAGCGAGTCCGCTCTCTCCGGCGGTGGCGGCCTCACGACTCGCAAATGTCGCCGCGATGAACGCCGTCGCCCCTACCGCGAGCACACCCCCGAGAATCGATGTCGGGTTGAGCCATGATGTGACCGGATCCCCGGCCGCGTTGCCGAGCGGCACCCGGTCCGACGCCACACCCCCGGCGACGGTGCCCAGGAAGAACGGTGTCAGGATCGACGACAATGCAAACGTCGCCCCGAGGGCACGTTGCCGGTTGAGAGTCGCCGCCCACTTGCGGAACGCAAACGACGAGCCACGCAGGATGATCCCGAACGCAGCCAGTGTCAGCGGGATGAACATGGTCGTCGCTATCGAGACGAACGGCTCCGGAAACGCAGTCCACAGGTAAACGAGGACGAAGATCAGCCAGACGTGGTTGGCCTCCCACACCGGTCCGATGGTCTTCTCGAGGAATGTGCGCACCGGACCGCCCTTGGTGGCGTTGCCCGCAAACAGGTCCCAGAACCCCGCCCCGAAGTCGGCTCCGCCGAAGATGCCGTATGCGGTGACCCCGAGCCAGATGATGACGAGGATGACGTCGGCGAGGCTCATCGACTCACCGCCGGGTCCGGCCCGTAAGGCGCCGGAGTGTCGTCGCCTGCAGCAAAGCGTTTCGCCATGCGCCGGAGCACCGCCACCGTGATGATGCTCAGCGCTAGGTACGTCAGGCTTATCGCGGTGGCAGACACGACGATGCCGTCGGCACGGGTGACTGCGTCGGAAGTGCGTACGAGGCCGTATACGATCCACGGCTGTCTGCCGACCTCAGTCGTTACCCAACCCGACTCCATCGCCACGATCGCAGCGATTCCCGCTACCGCGGCAAACCGCCAGAACCACGTCGACAGGGGCAGGTCACGTCGCCGCCACCACACAACGGCGAACCACAGAGCGAGAGCCAGCAGTGCCGTGCCGATAGCCACCATCAGCTGAAATGACATGTGAACGACGTTCGCCGGCGGCCGGTTCTCCGGGACAACCGAGTCGAGCCCGGGTACCTCGCCGTTGATATCCCGGGTCCCGAGCCAGGAGGCTACCCCGGGGATCTCGATCGCTCCGACTACGTCGCCGTCGTCGGTGATCACACCGCCCAGCGTGAGTGGTGCCCTGGTTCGGGTCTCCGGTAGCAGCTCCATCGCCGCGAACTTTGCCGGTTGGGCGTCGATGAGACGGCGCGTCGCCACATCGCCCACCAATATCTGCACCGGAGCGGCGATACCGGCCAGAGTGAACGGAATCAGGAACCCGAGACGGTGGATACGGTCACGGCGGCCTCTCAGCCACCCGACCGCGTACACGCCGGCGACGGTGAAGCCGGCCACCATGTAGGCCGCGAGCAGCATGTGGACGTATTGAACACCGACGGCCGGGTTGAACATGGCGGCCAGTGGGTTCACGTCGGTGATCGAGCCGTCGGGGGCGATCGAGAATCCGGCGGGTGAGTTCATCCAGGCGTTGGCCGACAAGATGAAGAACGACCCTGCGATCCCGGCGCCGACGATCGGCAACAACGTGAGGAAATGCAGCCTCGCCGGTAGCCGGTTCCAGCCGTAGAGATAGATGGCGATGAAGATCGCCTCCATAAAGAAGGACACACCCTCGAGTGCAAACGGCAGCCCGATGACATCGCCGTAGGGGCCCATGAGACCGGGCCACAGCATCCCCATCTCAAAGCTGAGGATTGTGCCCGAAACGGCCCCTACCGCAAACAGGACGGCCATTGCCTTTGCCCAGCGTTTGGCGAGCTGCAGTGCCGCAGGGTCGCGATGACGGATGCCCCGCCGGTGTGCGATGAGGGTGATTACGGGAAAGCCGATGCCCATCGCGGCGAAGATGATGTGGAACCCGAGACTGATCGCCATCTGGTACCGGGCCGCGGTCAGGTTTGCATCGGCTATTACCCCCACCCATTCGAACATACCCGAGTACCTCCAATCGCCCCGACGATCAATTGGCTGTCGACAACTTCAAGTTAGCGTCGCCCTCAACTGTGTTTGGCGTTGCGGACCGGAATATATTCCGGTTTCTGACGCAAGAGCCCAGTGGTGTCCGGGCGGCGGTCGTCGAGTGGGAGGCGGACTATGAATGTCGAGCCCGCACCCGGGACCGACTCGAATTCCAGGGTGCCGTCGTGTTTGTCGACTATCACGGATCGAGCGATGGCGAGACCCTGGCCGGTTCCGTTTCCGACGTCTCTGGTGGTGAAGAACGGGGTGAAGACGTGTTCCTGGATCTCCTCGGGAATCCCGACGCCCGTATCGGCTATCCGCAGCTCGACGGAGGTGCCGTCGTAGCCGGTCGTGATGCGGATTACGCCCTTGTGGTCGCTGCCGTCCGCCGCGTCGCGGATTGCGTGCGCGGCATTGACGATGAGGTTGAGAAGCACCTGGTTGATCTCGCCGGCGAGGGCGGGCACGTGCGGCAGGTTGTCGGCCAGGTCGGTTTCCATGTCTGCGACGTATTTCCACTCGTTTCGAGACACGGTCACCGTTGTCTCGACGGCCCGGTTGATATCCAGTGGGGCCTTCTCTTTCGACCCGGGACGGGCGAACTCCCGCATCGCCTGGACAATCGCCGCCACCCGATCAACTCCCTCCAGCGTCTGGTCGATCGCGTCCGGCACTTCCTCGCCGAGGAAATCGACGTCGGCTTCCTTCACTACGGCGTCGAGTGCCACGTAGTACTGGCGGACCTCCGGGGTCGCCTCAGCCTCGGCGAGCACGCCCTGAAGACATTCAACGACTACCGCGTACGCCTCGAAGGCAGACCGCAGGAAGGCGGTGTTGTCACCGATGTACTGGATTGGCGTGTTGATCTCGTGGGCGATCCCAGCGGCGAGCTGCCCGACCGCCTCGAGCTTCTGGGCAATACGCAGCTCGGCCTCGACCCGCTCCCTTTCCTCCATCTCGGCTTTGAGAAGTTCGTTCGCCTCGCGCAGATCCTGCCGCTCTCTGCGGACCTCCCCGACGAGCTGGGCGTTACGGAGCTGAGCGGCAAGGTGGCTGCCAAACATCGCGAAGTGCCCCCGGTCGCTGTCGGAGAGCGAGTGAAATGCGGCAGCGTGCGGGGAGAACCCTGCAATCAGCAGGTAACGCACCCCTTCGCCGACTGAGGCTGAGTGCCAGAAGTACTTCTCCAACCCCGTTGCCTGGGTGATACGGACACATCGTTCCGCGTCGGTCTCGTCACGGGCACCGCTGCCCGCAGCCAGGAGCGGATCCTGGGCACCGCCGGTGATGCGGATCGGGGCCATTGTCCGCGAGCCCGGGTGGATAGCGACCGGCGTCATCGTTTCGTCGCCGATCTCGTACCGGTAGATGGCCACCGCCTCGAAACCGAGATGCTCGATCAGCATTGCAGACGACTCGGAGACAAGTACCGCCTCCTCTGTCACCGCCAGCATCTCGGAGAGCGCATAGAACACACCAAGCCACGTCGCTACGCGATCGCGCTCCTGGGTGAGCTCGAACAGCTCCTTCTCGCGCCGCATCAGCAGCATCGCCTTGGACTTCAGCAGCCGGAGAGTCTCGTCCTTGTCATAGGCGGAGGGCGGCACGGTTCACCACCGATCCCCTATGAGTCCGCGCCGTTTCGTGTTCATGATCCCTCAGCGATCACAAGCATCGGGTAGGTGTAATTGTTGAACCGCGGCTTGCCACCGATCGGATGGATCTCACCCCATGGGAGTAGCCCGAGCCACGCCCCGTCCTCGCCGAGGATCTCCTGGAGGGCGTCGTTTTCTCGCCGGCACGTGTCGATACCGAGGAAGGGTTTGGTGCGGCCCCCACACTCGAGGCCGAGGACGGCAGTAATGGTCTTCCCACCCAGACGGGCGGCCAAGTCCTGGGCCATCGCCGTGGACCCGTCGAGTGCATCTTCGAAGGTGCGGTGGAACAGCATGACATCGGTCCCCTCGGGGATCGGCGCTTGCAGGATCGCCGCGCCGTCCTCTGTGAAGCCAAACGCCGCACGCACCAGGTATCCGCCGGTAGCCCCGTCCCCCGTCGCCGGCACGCCAACCGAGAGCGCGGCGGTTTGATCTCCACCCGTCTGTGTAGCCGACCCGGCAACGCTCTTCCACACATCGGCGGCTGCCAGCCCGTCCAGCTCCAGGATCATATTGCCCTCGGCTGCGGTGACCTCCATCTCGATGCCGACGGGTGAGCAACCGGCGCTGATGGCGCTCTCAACGATGAAGTCGCCTGCCATGGCGATCGCAACCGCTCCCTCGTTGAAGACACGACCCGCTGCGTACTGGTATGTGGTGGTGAGCGGGCCCCATGGATGCGACGCCGCCCCGCCGACGATTGTGCACGGCAGCTCGGCGTAAAGACCTGCCAGCAACTGATCGATGTCGACACGGCAAAGGGGGTCGTAGTGGATGATGACTAGCTTGGGGATTACCGATATCTGGTCCCGGAGAGCCTTCCCGAGTTGATGCCCCTTCTCCATGGTGTCGTGGGCGATATCCTCGACGTGTGAGGTGGCGGCTTCGAGACCCTCCCCACCAAAGCCCATCACACCTGCAATGTATCCGTCCTCGGCAAAGAACCCGCGCCCCATGATCCCCTGTGTCGAACATCCGATTACCGGAACGTCCGGGCCAAGGGCCTCGCCCGCCGCCGCAAGGAATGCGGGTGCGTCGTGGTTGACGGTGAGGTAGGCGAGAACGGCCTTCGGGCGACCGATCTCTTCCCGGAGGGCCGTGGCGGCGTCCCATCCGGCTTTGCGTGAATCTGTTTCTTGAAGGATGGCGCTGCTCGCCGTGATCGACCTCATGGGTCTCCTGAGGATCGCGGGCTATAGGTCCCTGGGAGTCGGGACTTTCGCCTCCCGTCGGCAGCATCAGGTGCTACATAAGGGTCTGAGACCCGTGATCCAGGGTTACAACGCCGCGCCTGCACCCTCGGGGTTGTGCTGCTCCAGCCGGACGATCCACAGGCCGCTGTTCATGTCGCTCAGGTAGATGAGGCCTTCGTCGACCTTCACGCCCCACACCATGGCGAACTGTTTGCCCCTGCCCTGCCCCTGGAAATGGCCGGCCGGATCGGCTGCCGGGGCGGGTACGAACGAGCCGACCTCCACCGGTGCCTCCGGATCGGAGACATCGACGATGCGGAGACCGTCCGAGTACCACGACAGGTACTCGACATCGCCGTCGAGGATCACCTCGTGGGCACTGAGATAACCGACTCCCATCGGTTCCCCATCGCTCAGGTCGGACCGCTCGGTCGCAAAGGCACCGACCTCCGAGATCGCACCCAGATCGGACGCGTCGTAGATGGTCTGCCCTCCCCAGGCCGCGGCGGCCTCGCCCTCCGGTGTCCAGTCCAGATCCTCGTCGTTGCGGATGAGCAGCCCGGACTCAGGGTCAAAGGCGATGCTGTGTGCGTTACCGTCGGTACCGGCTGCTACCGCTACGTGGGCCACTACTTCCGGGTCGCGCGGGTAGTTGAGGTCGAGCATCACCATCCCCGCATCCCAGACCGCGACCCAGACCGACATCCCGTCGGGTGCAATCGTGGTGGTATGGGAGTGCAGATTGATGTCACGCTTTGCGGGGTCGTCGTCGGGCAGCGTCGCCCGGTAATCCCAGTCGGCGAGTTGGACGGGTGCGGTCGGATCGGTGATGTCGATGAGCCGCCAGTCGCCAAGCTCGCCCTCGGTGTGCCGGTACGACTGCATCACCGTTGCGCTGACGACCACCGTGCCGTCCGGCCGGACGGCGGCGGTCACGTCGTTGACACCCTGGGTCCTCTCGCCGCTGTCGTAGGTGCCCAGCAGCACCGGGCTTGCAGGGTCGGTCACGTCGTAGATGGCCATCCCTCGGAAGTCGTTGCGGATCCGGCTCAGCTCCGAGGTGTCGCATAGCCGAACGGACACGACGGCGATGTCACCGGTGAAGGCGTCTGTGTCGATGGAGCCGGCCCAGACGCCATCCGTGCTCGTGCCGGGGAACTCGTCCGCCCCGGCCAGGGTGCCAACCAGCACCGGCTCCGTCGGATCGGATGCGTCGATCACCCTGACCCCCGTATTGGGGCAGAGATCTGGTCGTCCCCACGTGCCCATGTAGGCGATCTCGTTGTTGACGGCGAGCCCCGCGGTAAAGCCACCACCCGGGTCGAGGCGGCCGACGAGCTCGGTGCCGACTGCGTCGTAGGCGGGCTTGGCCACGGCGGGCGCGGCGATTGCAGTGTCGATCGGCTCGCCGGTGACGGCGGTGTACAGGTGCGGCGCCGGGTTGATCGGGGTGTCATCGGGAAGGTGCAACTCGAAATGGACGTGAGGCGGCGTGTCCTCGGCGTTGCCGCTGTCACCGACAAAGTCGATCACGTCGCCAGCCGACACCCGCACCCCGACCGCCATCCCCTCCACGGTCTCGTCGAGCAACCCGTCGTCCGTGCCGGGTGTGTCGTTGTTGAGATGCATGTAGAAGGTGGACCACCCGTCGTCGTGGGTGATCTTGATGTAGCGGCCTGCGCGCCCACCGATTGCGATCCTGCTGATCACACCATCGGCGGCGGCGACAACGGGGGTGCCCTTCTCGGCAAAGATGTCGGTGCCTTCGTGGGTTCGGCCGCCGGAGCGGGGAGCACCCCAGGTGTCGGTCCAGTTGTTGTCACCGACCACGGGGAACAGCAACGGGTAGGCGTCATCGGGTGAGCCCGTATCCACCTGCGCTCCGGCGGTGAGGAGCATTGCGGCGAAGGTCACCACGACGAGCGCTATACGCCCGGCGCGGGAAGCAAGACCCTGCCCATTCCCCATACAATGCCTCCAAACGTCCCTGACCAGGACATTACCGCCGACCGCCCGCCGGCGGCAATGAACTTTGTGTGAAGGTGCGGATACTGGGCTACACGACACATTCGCCGTACATTCGCCGTGAAGGTCACCACGGCGTAGAGTCGTCGTCCGGACTCGACGGGATGGCCCATGACCGCAGTTGAAGTAGACGGGCTTGTCAAACGATACGGGAACGTCACGGCGGTGGCCGGGATCGATCTGCGTATCGAGACCGGCGAAGTGCTCGCTTTGCTCGGGCCGAACGGCGCCGGCAAGACGACCACGGTCGAGATACTCGAGGGTTATCGCACCCGTGACGGCGGAGACGTCTCGGTCCTCGGGCTCGACCCGGGATCCGACCACCGGGAGTTCCGGGAACGAATCGGCATCGTCCTCCAAGAAACCCGTCTCGAGGATCAACTCACGCCGCGGGAGCTGTTTGACATCTACGGGGCCTCGTACCCGAGACGTCTCGACACCGACCTGGTCATCGACATCGTTGGTATCGGAGAGAAGGCAGACAGCCGTATCAAGACCCTCAGCGGTGGTCAACAGCGCAGGGTGCAGCTCGGATTAGGGCTTGTCGGCGATCCCGAGCTGATCTTTCTCGACGAGCCGACCACCGGTTTCGATCCGTCGGCCCGCCGTCAGGCATGGGAGGTGATCGCCAACCTCCGGTCCCTGGGCAAAACGGTGCTGCTGACCACCCACTACATGGACGAAGCTCAACACCTGGCCGACAGGGTCACGGTGTTATCGGGAGGAAAGATCGTTGCTGAGGGCACACCCGAGGATCTGCGGTCGAGCTTTGCCGCCGAGTCGACCATCCGGTTCTTGCTTCCGGACGGTTCCCGGCCACCGCTGCCGGGTGCCCGCTCAGGGGACGTCTTCGAGGTCAGCAGCGCGGAGCCGGTTCGCGACCTGCATCAACTGACCCAATGGGCGCTCACCGAGCAGGTGGAGCTCCGATCGCTCACCGTCAGCAGGCCATCGCTCGAGGATGTGTATCTCGAGCTGACGTCGGGAGGCAGCGATGACAACTGAAACCCGGCACGCTCCGACCGGCAGGTTGCTTCGCAGTCAGGTTCGCTACCACAACTACATCTTCTGGCGGACTCCGGTCTCGGCGTTCTTCACGCTGATCTTCCCGGTCCTGCTGTTCGTCATATTCGCGCTCGTGTTCGGCAACGAACGCATCGACGCGCTCGGGATCAGCGTCGCACAGTACTTTGCCCCGTCGATCGCCGTGTTCGCCGCGGCTTCGGCTTCGTATACAAATCTTGCGATCAACACCGCGTACCAGCGTGACCTCGGGATCTTGAAACGTGTGCGTGGCACGCCGCTACCTCGCTGGATCTACGTCGCAGGCAAGGTTGTTGTTGCGGTGCTGGTCGGCGCTATTGCAACCGGAGTGCTGCTTGCCATCGGCTTTGTCTTCTACGACCTGCAGATCGCCGTATCTCGGGTTCCGGCGATGGTTGTCGCCTTCCTGGTCGGCTCGGCGGCATTCTCCGCGCTGGGAATGATGGTGGCGGCGTTCACGTCTTCGGGAGAGTCGGCGACCGCCATCGCCCAAGCAACGTTGCTTCCGTTGGCGTTCTTCTCCGGCAACTTCTTCGTCTCGACGGACCTCCCCAGCTGGCTGGCACGCCTGGCTGACATCTTCCCGTTGAAGCATTTCAACGAAGCCTTTATGTCCCCGTTCGATCCGGCTACCACCGGCAGCGGTTTCGAATGGCTGGACCTGGCAATCATGGCCGTCTGGGGTATCGGCGGAGCGATTCTCACCGCCCGCTACTTCCGTTGGGAGTAGCGGGTACGGTCGCCGACTGTTTCTCAGAGCTTGTACCCGATGGTTCGCAGCAGTTGCTTGCGGGCTGCGATCTCATCGTCACCCTCGACACCGAGGGGCGCACCACCGTCGACGACACCGACGATGCCGCGACCGTGGTCGGTCTCGGCGACGAGCGCCTCGACGGGGTTGGCGGTCGCACAAAAGACCCGGCACACCTCGGGGACCATCTTGATGGCATTCAGCACCGATACCGGGAACCCGCCCTTCAGGAACACAATGAACGAGTGCCCGGCGCCGATTGCCTGGGCGTTGGCCACCGCCAATGCTTCCAGGTCCTCGTTGTTACCCGAATGACGGATAAGCCGTGGCCCGGACGCCTCGCAGAAGGCGATGCCGAATTCGAGCACCGGTGACGACTGCGCCAATGTCTCATGGAGGTCCTCGACGGTCTTGATGAAGTGGCTTTGCCCCAGGATGAGGTTCAGCTCTTCCGGATTCTCGATAGGAACAGCGGTTAGGTTCATGACTACGTTCTCCAACGCCGACGCCTCTGTCAGCCCCCGACGATATCAAAGGGCCCCGGCAGCGACACCATCCCGGCAGCGACCGCGATCGGCTGCGCCACCGTGGAGTACCCTTGAGACGGTGAGACGTTGGACATGGCTCGTCATCGTTCTCCTCGCCGGTTGTTTCAACCGACCCCCTCAGCCGGAGGACGCCGGCTCCAACACCGCGGAGACGCTGTTGACCGGCACCGCACTGTCACCGACGACCTCATCGATCACCCACCGAGGAGCGGGTAACCATGATCGAAGATCAGCTCGAAAGCCGGGATATCGTCGACCCCCTTGTGCTGGAGGCGATGCGTACCGTCCCTCGCCACGTGTTTGTCCCTGACGATGCCAGCCGGCACGCCTACGCCGATAGCGCCCTCTCGATCGGGTACGGGCAGACGATATCCCAGCCGTACATCGTCGGCTTGATGAGCCAGGCTCTGGGCGTCGGCCCCGGCGACAAGGTGCTCGAGATAGGCACCGGCTCCGGATATCAGGCGGCCGTCCTCGCCGCCATGGGCTGTGAGGTGTACTCGATGGAGATAGTCCCGGAGCTCGCAGATCGGGCCGAGGTGACGCTCGCACAACTCGGCTACGAGGTCACCCTCACCAACGCCGACGGGTACTACGGCTGGGAGGAGCACGCACCGTTCGACGGCATCATCGTCACCGCCGCCCCCGACCACATCCCTCGACAGCTCGTCGACCAACTCGCAGAAGGAGCCGGTCTCGTCATCCCGGTAGGGCCTGTCGGCGATGCACAGACGTTGTGGCGTTTCACCGTTGACGACGGTGACGTCACCGGAAAGAACTTGGGCGGCGTCAGGTTCGTGCCGTTCACCCGAGATGAAGCGTGAAGTATCGCCGGACCGTAGGCAACTGTCCCGCTCAGATAACGTGCTGCTGCTACAGAGGCCGGCCGGCGGAGCGTCGACGGTTACCGCTCGATGCGCGGTAGCGTTGGTGTGGTGATAGATCAAACGAGGTCCAAGCAGCGCGAACGGCGGGTTTATCCTCGGTGGGCACTTGCGGCCGTCGTAGTCGTAGCCGGAATCCTGAGGTTGACGCTGTGGCCCGATTCGACGGTCAACAGCTCCAACTTCGCTCCGCTGAGCCAGCATGGTGCTGCCTGGTCGTGTGTCCTCCGGGATTGCCCGGGGGCAGTCGAGTCGGCCCGGTTTCTCATCATCGATGTCATCGGCAACGTGGCCGTGTTCATCCTGGTCGGCTACACCGTGGCGGCGACCTTCTCCGGCATCTCTCGCGGACGCAGGTTCTGGCTCGCCATGGCATTCGGCGTTCTGCTGAGCCTGCTCATCGAGACGATCCAGTTCCGTATTGCCACCCGCGCCACCGACGTCGACGATCTCATCTTCAACACGTTCGGCACCGCGATCGGCGCCGCGCTCCGCCGTGGCAAGGCAGTCCGCCCGACCTAGCCACCATGCTGGAGGACCCGCCGGCCGCTCTCTCAATGGGCGGCACACGTCGGCAGGTCACCGCCGACAGACTCCGCGAGGCTCCCGACTCCGACGGCGTCGTTGGGACTTGGCTGCGCCCACGGCTCAGCATCGGACACCATCGATCCCAAAGGCACATGCGCGGACCCCGGTCGGTAGCCTCAACGCATCGGCGGGACACGCCGAGTACCGCATCGGAGGGAGAATCTCGTGAATCATCGCATTGGGCGCGTCCCGGCCAGGTGGTCGCGGCGCCTAATCCTGTCGGTCGTGATCGCCGTCGTCATGGTGCCGACGGCTGTGATTGCCGCTGGTGGCGCGTTTGTCGACGACGACACAAACATCTTTGAAAACGACATCGACTGGATGGCGTCCTCGGGCGTCACCGTCGGCTGTGATGCCGAGAATCAGCTGTACTGCCCGGACGACAATGTGACGAGGGGCCAGATGGCCGCGTTTATGCATCGGTTGGCCGAGTATCTCGGCGCCGAGGACGGCACACCTGCCAAAGCCGACGACGCCGATGCACTCGGTGGTGTGGCCGCCGGCGACGTGTTGCCCGGCGGCACACTCCCGGCGGGTACCGTTATCCGCGGCACACTCAACGTCGGAGGAACCGCGGCCGCCGCAGACGACCTGGCTACGTCGGATATTTCTTACGGCTTCGATATGGGATCTCCGCTCACTTTGGTGGTCATCGACGAACTCGGCACACCGCCTCCTGAATGCCCCGGTACTGCAACCGCCCCTGCCGCTGATCCCGGTTACCTTTGCATCTTCTCGACCAACGATTCAAACACGACGCTCAAGGTCAATGGGCCGGGGTTCTCGTTCGGTGTGACGGTATATGTCAGTGCCGAAGGTCCCGGCCACTTCTTCACCATTGCTAACTGGGCCGCAACCGCTCCAGGTGTGCTGCCGGTGGCCGCCGACCAGCCGGTGCCCACATCCCGAAATGGGGGTTGAGTCCGACTGACTGACTTCTGGGGGCTGCTATCCGCGCGGCCCCCAGATGTCGGGGCCTCTGGGGTTCGCTTCAACCGCTCGACTGGCAAACGCCGCATTCCAACGGTCCCGCAAGTCGGGCTCGGCCGGCCGGATGGTCAGCCGCTCCCCCTGCACCAGACCGACCGACTCCACAGGCGACTCCGAGTCGTGAGATCCGTCGCGACGGTGTCCGCGATCCCAAGGCACATGCGCGGACCCCGATTGCTAGCCTCAACGCATCGGCGGGACACGCCGAGTACCGCATCGGAGGGAGAATCTCGTGAATCATCGCTTTATGCGCGTCCCGGCCAGGTGGTCGCGGCGCCTAATCCTGTCGGTCGTGCTCGCCGTCGTCATGGTGCCGACGGCTGTGATTGCCGCTGGTGGCGCGTTTGTCGACGACGACACAAACATCTTTGAAAACGACATCAACTGGATGGCCGGCGCTGGTGTGACCGTCGGGTGTGATGCTGCCAACCAGCTGTACTGCCCGGACGACAATGTGACGCGGGGCCAGATGGCCGCCTTTATGCATCGGTTGGCCGAGTATCTCGGCGCCGAGGACGGCACACCTGCCCAAGCGGACCACGCCGACACCGCGAGCGCCGCGGACACCGCGAGCACCGCTACTCACGCCGACGACGCCGATGCGCTCGATGGTGTGGCCGCGGCTGACGTGTTGCCCGGCGGCACACTTCCGGAGGGTTCCGTGCTCCGCGGCACACTCAACGTCGGAGGAACCGCGGTCGCCGAAGACGACCTGGCTACATCGGATATCTCTTACGGCTTCGACATGGGATCTCCGCTCACGGTCGTCGTCATCGACAGCGGCGATTCGCCACCTGCCGAGTGCCCCGGTACTGCAACCGCCCCTGCCGCGGATCCCGGTTACCTGTGCATCTTCTCGTCCAGCGACTTGAACACGACTCTGGACACAAACGCGTCGCGTTCCTTCGGTGTGACGGTCTATACGCGCTCGGTTGCTGCGGGCGATTTCTGGACCATCGCTTCCTGGGCCGCCACCGCTCCCGGCGTGGTGCCGGTGGCCGCCGACCAGCCGGTGCCCACGTCCCCGAACGGGAGTTGAGCCTGATCGGTTGACCGGCTTCTGGGGGCTGCTATCCGCGCGGCCCCCAGGAGTCGCGGCCTCGACAGGATCTCGAGACCTCAAAGTCCGTCGATAGCAATGCCGTCTTCGCCAACAGCCGGGTACAGCGCTTGGTAGTTGTATGTGGCACGGAGGTCGGCGGCGCCGTCGTGATCCCACGGGTCGTTGTACATGTGTCTGTAGTTGAAATGCAGCTTCTTTGGTTGCGGGCCGCCGTGGAGCAGTATCCGGGCAACCGCCTCCCGGTTGGGATGCTGGTATCCCTTGGGGCCGTTTGAGGAGAACAAGATGTTCGGTGCCCGGACGCGGGAAGCCAAATCAACGTTGAGGTTGCCCTTGCTGCCGTGATGGGGTGACTGGAAAAGATCGACCTCGAGCGTGTTGCCCGAGCCGACGAGCCGGTCGATTGCCGGCACGATCATCGCCGGTTGGCCGTCGCCCGTGAGTAGCAGCTTCTTGTCGTCAAACTCGGCTAGTAGCACGATCGAACTGCCGTTGGCCGGCTTCGCTTCCGCTTCGAACTCCTCGGCTGCCAACACCGGGACGTCCGGTGGGACAAATGCGCCGAGCTGCTCGATGTTGGGTGGTAGATCGATGACCTCGTCCTTGAGAGCCTGCGGGTCGAGGTTGCCCTCCTTGACGATGTCTTTCCAGATCGGCCGCAACGCCGCCAGTGCCGCCGGGCCCGGCGCCAACACAGTGACTTCCATGCCTCCCGGCAATGTCTTGATGGGCAGCGGACCATCGGGGCTCGCTCCAACCGCTCGACCGCCAAACGCCGCATTCCAACGGTCCCGCAAATCCGGCTCGGTCAGCCGGGTGGTCAGCCGCTCCCCCTGTACCGGACCAAGCGACTCCACAGGCGACTCAGGTAGATGGCGGAAGCCGTTGAACCACACCTCTCCCACCGGTAGTGGCAGCTCCGGACGTTCCAGGAAGTCGAGGACCCCGGCGATGTGGTCGTTGTCAATGTGGGAGACCACCAATAGCTCGATTTCGACGGCGCCAAGAGCCCCCAGCCGAGCCACGAGGTTGTCGGCCGTGCGTGCGGTGCCACCGTCGATCACCACATAGTGACGCTGCGCAGCGGTTCCGTACTCGATGACCAGACAATCACCCATCCGCGCCGGGAGCGCCTCGACGCGTAGCATCAGCCTCGGTCCCAGTAGTCGTCCTGGCCTGCGGCCACACCAAACGGCAGACGAAAGACCTCCCAACCGTCGACACCCGCCTGTGGCTCGATGGGCGTCTGGCTGCCGGCGAGGTCGGCAACGTCGGCTCCTGTGACACTGAGACACAATGACGACAGATCGGCGTAGCTCCCCCATTCGAGCACCCGGTCGAGCGCTACACCTGCTGTGTCTGCGAACTCTTCCCGCTTCACGAACGAGCGCAGCCGGGCGGTGAGAATCGACAACCCGTCGGTGAAGACCGGCGGTCCTCGCCGCACCGCCTCGACAAAGCGGTCGAGCGCTGCGGCCACATCGCCTCTCCTGTGGACCAGCTCCCCGGCGACTATCTCACCATCCGGAAGCCATTCGTACCATCGCGCCAGATTCATCGGCCAGTCACGCATCCGCTCTGTCTCGCCCAGACGCAGCAGCGCATATGCACCGAGCGCCGCCGCCAGCGGGTGCTGTCGTTTCTCGAGAAGCATCGTCCGCCCCAGATCGGCGATCGCCCCGACCCGCTCCGGCATACCACCCGCCACATAGTCGGCGACGATGGCCGCGGACGGGTAGCCACCCAACCGGACGGCCGGGTCGATGTCCCGGCTGGTGACCGCTACCGACAGCCGGCAGGTCTCGGCGTCGCTGTGCGGCGTCAATGGGAGGGCCACCAAGACGGGAACCCGCCCATCCACTGTTAGGTGGGCGAATCGCAATCCGTCCCACTCATCCTGCAACACGATCTCCATCGCCAACTGGAGCACACCGTCCTCGGCGTGGGTGTGCTCTACGAACGCACGTGGCGGCTCTGCCATGGTCTTCATCTCGCCATCGTGGAGGCGCACGAACCGTAGACCCATCGACCTCGGTGTCTGACCGTGCGCCGAGCGTGCGCCGGCGCGTGTCGCCAGCCGGGCAAACGGCGGCGGATCCCATTTGAACTCGACCGTGACTTGTTGATCTTCCTCGATTGCACGGGTGGCAGTGCGCCTGGTGCCGTCGGGCATAGTCACCGCCACGACATACGTTCCCGGCTCCAGCTCGACCGTCTCACCGACGTGGAAGTGCGTCAGGAAAGCGAGGTCGTCACCGGCGAGCACGTCGACATCAAGCGACAGGTCCGTGGGCAGCTCGGGCACGACGACGTTCAGCTGCCCGGTCATAGCGGAACCTTCGTCTCTACACGGGGCGGCGGGTACAGCTCCAGCGGGTACTTCTCACGCGCAAGGTGGGCAAACGGCCCGTCCGCATCCACGTCGATGGCATAGCTGCCTGCCGGGCCCTTCCATGCGATCGGGAACGGTGTCGACGGAACCACGTGTTCCTGGCGGCGGCCGTCCCACAGTGCGCCGCGACAGTGCGGGGCGGCGGCGGGATCGGCAATCTCGATGAGCACGTCGACATCGGGTGGTCCTGAGAGCAGGTGGAGAACGGTCCGTGACGTTCGGTACTCACCGCCGATGGTCGGGTTCTGTGCGAGCACGGTGCCGAGCTGGTCCGCCAGCAGCGGCAGCCGATCGGACAGCGCATCGATTAGCGACCCGACGGTGACGGCCCATCCGTCCGGAGTCATGATCCCGGCCAGCCCGCCCATGCATTGCGCCAACGCCTCGGAGAACAGCGTTCCCTTGGCCCGGTCGCCGTACGCGGCGGTGCCGGGGGTCGCCGCAAAATATACGACGGAGGTGTGAGCCGAGCCCTCCCCTTCCCCGTCGAGAGCCGCCGCTTTTGGGTTGGCCATGTATGGTCGGAACTCGGCGGGTTCCAACCGGCATGCGTCGACGAAGTACAGCTGGGTCTGTGGTGCGTCGTCACGTGACATGGCCAGCCTGGTGGTGCCGATGTCGAGCATGTTCTCGAGCTTCCCGGCGTTACGGGCTGCAAAGTCCTCCAGAAGCACGAAACCGCCGCCCTTGTCGCCGAGTTGCAGGCCGTGCCCGGCGGCATAGAGCACAGCCACGTGGTCGGGATGACCCAGGCATTCCTCCTCCCAGTCACGCAGTGCCTCCACAACATTGGCCCTCGTAGGCCCGGGCACCGCCTGAGCGACGTCGGCAAGGTCGGGAGTGGCGTCGATCTCCACCTCGGACGCTGAGAGCAGCAGCCGGATCGAGGCGACCTTCGCTCCGGGGAACATGAACCCCGCATCGGGGCTCTTCAGCCAGGAGGCGAAACGAACGGCCGAGGACGCCGGTGTTGTCAGCTGTCCGAGCCCAAAGGTGCCTTCGAGCTCCGGGTCTCCCCGCTCGGGGAGATGGTTGTACTCGCTGACGCCGATGACGACGGCATGCACAGCGTTGGTATCGCCCAGGTCCCGGTTCTCGTACCAGGGCTCCATCACGGACCTCGTGGCGTCCGGCTCATCGTGTGGTCGCAGTTTCGGCGTCGAGCGCCCTCTCTCGCTCTTGCAGCAGGTTCAGCATGCGGGTTGCGGTGCCGTGATCGAGATCGGGTCGGGTGCTGATTGCTTCTTGTAGGTCCTCTACGGCGATCATCCTCAGCTCCCCTGCGTCCGTTGCCATCTGGACGACCAGCTGGTAGTTGGTTTCCGCGGCCTCCGTGTCGCCGGCACAGAGCTGGGCGAGTGCCAGGTCGGCCCGCACCCCCCAGAGCGACGGTGCCGTCCGCACCCCTTCATGGCCCGCGGCGATGGAGTCTTGCAACTCACCGAGCATGTAGTGGCCCCAGGCGAGATGCCAGTAGGCCGTGGCCAAGTCGTCTGCGGGGGCGATCCGCTCCGTGAGGATGTCGACTGCCCGGCGTGCGTATTGCACCACTGCCGCACCGTTGCCGAGATCCTTGTTGTAACCGGTGAGCGCCATGAGGAGCCTTGGGTCGTCGGGGTCGCATTCGAGGGCTCCTTGGAACTGGACCCCGGCCTCTTCCATCCGCCCCACTGCATGGAGATAGATCCCGAGCACCCGTCTTGGCTCACATCGCTCCGGGAAGCGCTCGACGACGTCCGCGAGGATCGTGATGCCCTCGTCGATCTCGCCCTTGGCGTAGGCCATCTCCGCCCGCACCTCCAGAGTGTCGGCGGAGCCCGGGACGACCGCTTCGGCCTGCTCGATCAGCTCGTCTGCGTCCTCGAGCCGGCCCGACCAGATGAGGACGAGGGCGAGGTTGAGGATCACGTCGACATCCTCCGGGTCCTGTTGCAGCAGGCTGACGTAGTAGTAGACGGCCTCGCTACCCGCACCCATCGCATGGAGCGACAGACCGGTGCCGCGGAGGGCGGGGGCGTGGTGGTCGTCCTCTTCGAGGGCACGCCGGTAGCTCACGGCGGCCGCCTCGAAATCCTGTAAGTCAAACTGGAAATCACCAAGGTCGCACGCCAGATCAGCCTTGCGCCCGGAGCGGCTGACCTCGATGGCCCGGTCGAGGCTGCGCTCGCTGACGGCCCGGCTGTCTTGCCTGTAGGCGTCGACGGCCAGCCGGTAGAGCATGGACGCGGCTCCGATACGCAGGTAGCTGAACGCCCACAACAGCCAGTACCGAGCCCACAGCAGCACAACTCTCATCGTCCACCACGCCGTCCGGGGCCACCGCCCCTAAGACCCATCGTGGGCGCTGCCGACTGTCCCGCCCGGTATAGCTTCAAGAAGCGAGGCTTGAACTCGTCATAGGCCAGGCGCCCTCCACAGAACTCGTGCAGCAAGTGGCGGGCGGCCCGCTTCGGGCCGGTGAGCCGGACCAGCCGCTCGGCGGCTAAATCGACCGCGTCCAGATAGACTTCGAGCCCGTCCTGCTCGTCCTGGCGCAGGGCGCTGTTGTCGTCCTCCCAGGCGACGTTGATGCTGTCGATTAGCTCATTCGACTCAGGGCTGAGAGCCCTGGAGAACAGATGTACGGTGCCGGGATCCACCCCTTTGGTCGTGATGAGGTAGGGCTGCTGACTCTCGAATCCGTGCTTGGTGGTGAGTGTGGGCACGAAGGTCTGGAAGTGCTGCTTGAGCTGGCTGAGAGTCTCGACCTTGGAGTCATCGGCCATGGCGGCGAGCAATGCGTGTGTGAACGCACCCGCCTGGATGTCTTTGGCGATCTCGTAGGACCGCTTTTGCGGGTTGCACGAGAAGAAGGTGGCGATGACCGGCTCACGGTCGGCAAGCAGGGAGTCGGTCTCGACACCCATGAACTGGGTGTTGTCGGGGCCTTTGGCACCCGCATCGGGAGGGCTCAGCTCGTTGCGGCAGGCGTCGATGAACATAAAGATCCGCCTCGACCCGGTGCTCTGGAGGTCATCAACCAGCGATGCGATCGCAATCCCGTCCTGGTCGACCCGTCCCGGGTTGCAGTCGGCAGGAACCAGGTAGTCCTTCTTGCCCTTGGCGAGCCCGTGCCCGGAGAAGAAGAAAAACAGCTCGTCGTCGTGACCGAGGTCGTGCTCTTTGAGACGTTCGAGCTGGTTGCCGATCATGCCACGGCCCGGTTTGAGAGCTGCGTCCTCGGCGAGGTCGGACATCACGACAACGTTCGCTTGTGGGTAGTCCCAGTCGTCGACGAGCCGTTGCGCAACGGTTTCCGCGTCTCTAGGGGCGAACCTCAGGTCGCTCATGAACGAGTATTCGCTAACACCGACCAGCAAAGCCCACTTTGAGGCCATGCAGCCTCCTCACCGTGTCCTGCCTTCGAACGATACCAGGAGCACCCAGCGGCCGAAGGTGTGGATTCATACTGTCTCACTAGACCCTCGGGACGGGTTCCGGATACACGTTTCTGGGGAGTGCGAGCCCGCCCGGCTGTGTCTCAAATCCTATGCTGGCCGCCGATGTGCACACCAGTAGCCAACCCGGCCGGGTTTCGCTCTTCCGCATGCCGCCGGTTGTTGACATGAGGCTCTCCGTCCCGGCGCTGGCGCTGGCTCTTGTTGTGGCTGTGGTGGCCCCACCGGCCGAGGCCGACGAGCTTCCCCCGGGCGGTACATTCTTTGACGACGACGGCAACATCCACGAGGGGGCGATCGAAGCGGTTGCGGCGGCCGGGATCACCCGGGGCTGTGGCGTCGCCGACCTCTACTGCCCAGATGACATCGTCACCAGAGGCCAGGTGGCGGCGTTCCTGGTGCGGGCGGTCGATCTGCCGCCGTCGAGCGACGATATATTTGTCGATGACGAAACGTCGATCTTCGAGGCCAACATCCAGGCTCTGGCGGCAGCAGGCATCACGAAGGGATGCGGCGACGGCCTGTTCTGCCCCGATCGGCCGGTGCTGAGGGGTGAGCTGGCGGCATTCCTGGTGCGGGCGTTCGAGCTCCCTCCGTCTGACGATGACGTGTTTGTGGATATAGACGGTTCGATCTTCGAAACCGACATCCGGGCTCTGGCAGCAGCCGGGATCACCTTCGGCTGCGGAGATGACCGGTTCTGCCCGTATGACCCGGTACGTCGGGACCAGATGGCGTCGTTTCTGGCCCGGGCGCTTGGCCTCCAGCCGATCCCGGTACCTCCCCGCCCGGTACGGAGACTGGCGTTTACCGGCGACACGTTGATCCACACGCCGGTGATGGCCGCGGCCGCCGTCAACGGTGATGTTTCGGGACGCCCTTACGACTTCTTCCCGATGATGGCGCCGGTGGCGCCCATCATCTCCGGAGCGGATCTGGCGATCTGTCACCTTGAGGTCCCTCTGTCACCCACCAACACCGCTCTGTCGAGCTACCCGCTCTTCAACGCACCCCGCGATGTCGCCGATGGTCTCGCTCAGACCGGTTTCGACGGGTGCTCGACTGCGTCCAACCACTCCATCGATCAGGGTGTGGCCGGGTTGGTGGCGACGATCGGCATCCTCGAGGCGGCGGGTCTTGCACATGCCGGGACGGCGTCATCCGAAGCGGGGACACAGGCGACGACGTACGACGTGGGTGGTGTGACCGTCGGCCACCTGTCGGCGACCTGGTGGCTCAACGGCCTCCGGGAACCCTCCGACAAACCCTGGCTGGTCCAGGACCTCGACGTCGATGACCTGATCGCCAAGGCCGAGGCGGCCAAGGAAGCCGGGGCCGACTTTGTGGTTGTGAGCGTGCATTGCTGTGTCGAATACCAAACCATGCCGACCAGCTCCCAGCGTGACACCGACCGCCGTCTCATCGACTCCCCGGCCATCGATCTAGTCGTCGGTCATCATGCCCATGTGGTCCAGCCGATCGAGCGCCGGAACGACGAGTTCATTGTCTACGGGCTGGGCAACTTCATGTCGGGGCAACGCCGGCTGGCGGAGACCACCGACGGGGTAATCGTGATCGTCGAGGTGACGTTGCGCAACGACCGGTGGGTGACGAGACAGATCCGCTACGTGCCGACCTGGGAGGTCGGTGGCAGCTACCGAATCCTGCCGGCGGCGGAGACCATCGCCGCCGGTGCCGGTTCGCTCGAGGCCACGCTACGGGCGTCTTGGTACCGTACTGTGGCCGCCATCGACGCCTACCACCCTGCAGGCGTATCACCGGTGACGAGGCCGTGAGCGCTCTCCGCGTGCTCATCGCTGCCGGGTTGTCGATGGTCCTGTGGGCACCACTGCCACCCGGCGGCACGTTCACCGACGACGACGCCGACATCCACGAGCCCAACATCGAGGCGATTGCCGCCGCCGGTATCACCGTCGGATACAACCCACCCGCAGGCGATCGGTTCTGTCCCAACCGCCCCGTGACCCGAGCCGAAATGGCCACCTTGCTCACCAGAGCGCTCAGTTATGTTCTACGGGCCACAACGAATACGTTCAGCGACGACGACGGCAACATCCATGAGCCGAGCATCGAAGCCATCGCTGATGCCGGCGTCACCGTCGGATGCAACCCTCCGGACAACGATCGGTTCTGTCCCAACCGGGCAGTCACCCGAGCGGAGATGGCTACCTTGCTGACCAGAGCATTGGGATTGGAGCCGATGAAACCACCACCCGGGTTCTTCTTCGAGATCAGACCCATCGACACCGAGCTGGCGGAGCGTATGGAGCCGTCATGGCGTCCAGGCTGCCCCGTGCCGTTGTCCGACCTGCGGTACGTGGTGGTCGACTTCTGGGGGTTCGACGGTCTTGAACACCGGGGTGAGCTGGTGGTCCACGCCGATTGGGCCGACAACATCGCCTCCGTGTTCGGCGAGCTGTTCGTAGCGCGGTTTCCGATAGAGCGGATGGTGCTCGTAGACGACTACGACGGCGACGACAACCGCTCGATGGCCGCCAACAACACCTCGGCGTTCAACTGCCGGTTCGTCGCAGGCACCACCAGATGGTCCGAGCATGCCTACGGCAGGGCCATCGACATCAACCCGGTCCAGAACCCCTATTTGACGGGCTCGATCGTCCAACCACCGGCGGGCACAGCGTACCTCGACCGGAGCCTCGACGAGCCAGGGATGATCCACGCCGGCGACGCGGTCGTCACTGCGTTCGTCGGCATCGGCTGGGGATGGGGCGGCGACTGGACGACGTCGAAGGACTATCAGCATTTCTCCGTCACTGGACGCTAGAGCTCCAAGGGGAGCGCCCGCTGTTGTGGCCATCACCCCGTTTGCGTCCCGAGGTCGACCGGCCCCTGGCCGGGCGAGGCGGGCAGGACCAACGGCGACCGCCGTTGCCGTGCATGCTGCAAGTGTGGTTGCCCAACGTCCCTCCGGAGTTCCCGGAGGGAACTCCACCGTACGGCGGAGCCGCACGCCCTCACCGGCCGTCGCTCCCACCCGCCTTCGCATCCGAACGCAGTCGGTCCGCGTGAGGTCCTCTACCCCGCTGGGCGCCACCAGGCTGCGTTCCAGGTGTGCCACCCGCCCAGACGATTCGGCGTGATGCCGTCGATCCGGTCGGGCCAGTAGATGACGTTGGTGGCCTGTCGCCTAACGAGGGGGTAGATGAGAGCATTGTCTGCAAGAACCGACTCAGCCTCCGCCAGCAGAACAGCGAGACGATCCGGGTCGAACTCAGCGCGCGCCTGCTCGAGAAGATCGACAAAGCGATCGGCCTCGGCCTCGAGACCCGTCCAGTCGATCAACCCCTCCCCGGGGCCGTACCACCCGAGACTATCGACGACGCTTCCGACACCGAGTAGACCGGCGAACTGCCGCACCGCAAACAGGTCGAATTGCCGCTCGGGATACTGAATGCCGAAGAAATCGCCTTCGAAATCGGTTGTCGTGTTGATGCCCGCGGAGGTGAGCTGGCCGGCAACCGCCTCTCCGATGGCGATCGTCGATCCGGCATTGCTGCTCGTGTACACCGCCTCGATCGGTTGGTCTATGCCGCTCAGCAGATCCGCTGCTCGAGACGGGTTCTCGTATGCGGCCCAGGCGTCGTTGCCGTATCGCTCGAACGCAACCCCCAAGATGCTGTTTACCGGCTGAGCCAACAGCAACTCCGGCAGTGCGTGACGGTCGATTGCAGACAAGACGGCCTGACGGTACTCGAGAAGATGGTTGAGTGAGTTTGGGTTGACGTCGAACCGTGTCTCGGCCAGGTTGAATATCACGACCTCGTAGAGCGTGTCCCACGTGGTGCGAATCTCGAGACCCTGCTCCGCGAGATCACCGTAGGCGGAGAGCTCCCAGCTGCCGGCCATGGGACCGAGCACGGCGTCGAGGTCGCGTGCTTTGATGAGACGTGCGCCCGAGCCGGGTTCGGTACCGCCTGGAAAGATGTGAAGCTCGATGCCGTCGAGATACGGCAGCGCAGCACCGGTACTCGGGTCGGTCTCCCAGTAATCAGGGTTGCGTTCGAGCACCATCACGCTCGGCTCGGTGAGGTATGCAGTTGGGATGTCCCAAGAAACGAGCCGGAACGGGCCGGCAGACGGCCACAGCTGCTCGTTCCAGTCGTCGGCAAACGTGTCCGGGTCGATGATGTGCGCAGGCAGAACCCATTCGAACAGCCGCTCGTACCCGAGGTCGGGTGTTGCCAACTCAAACGTTATGGACTTGCCGTCGATCGCTATCGAGTCGGCGACGATCAGCTCGTGTGCACTCGTGTCGACATCGCTCGGGTTGACATAACGCATGATCAGCTCGTGGGTGAATGCCAGATCGGCTCCGGTCACCGGGGTCCCGTCCTCCCAGACCGCTTCTTCACGCACCGTGTAGGTGACGGTCACGGTTCCATCGGCTGCGACCTCGAGACCATCCCCCAACCGGGGAATCCGTTCCACCAACCACGGAGTCAACTCACCTGTCGTGGCATCGAGTCGAAACGCACCGGGGACCACGAACCGGGCGATGTCGGCCGCATCCCCTATCAGCAATGGGTTCACGGTGGCCTCGACCAGCGCGCCGTCAAACGTTTCGTATCCCACGGCGACTGACGAGCTGATCCCGAGCTTCAGCCATCCGTCTTCGCCTTCGGCAACCGACGAGTCCTCGAGCTCATCCGGATCCGATCCGCCCTCTCCTGTCATGGCGACAAGTGGTTCCATGCCGGCGCCGGGTGGAGAGATGAACGCGGCGCCAAGACTGGCACCTTCAACCTTCAGTTCGGCGCCTACTGCGACGACCGTCGATTCGTCGGCCGCCACAGAGTACGCGACAACGGACGCGCCTTCGATGGTTGTCGTATCGCCGAAGTCGAGCCTCGTCCAGTCGAGGCCGTCTGCCGACACCCATGTGATGCGCCGGAAGTCGGGACCGAGGAACTCGGCACCCGCCACCACGACTCCTCTGTCCGTGATCACCACGTCGTACATGCGAGTGGGGATCTTCTCTACGCTGAACGATCCGTCGGTCGGCATGTGTCGGCGCCAGTCGATGCCGTCTTCCGATGTCCACACCGCACCTGAGTTGCCTTCGGACCCCACGGCCACCCACAACCCGTCCCGTTCGGCAATCGACGATACGCTTGCGAACCCGTGATCCTCGATCCGGGGAAGCAATGTCGAGGACCAGGTCGCCCCATCATCGCCCGAGGTCCATACCGCCGGTTCGCTCTGTCCTTCGCCGATCTCAGAGAGTCCGGCGCTGTAGATGACGCCGTCTACCACCAGAACGTCATTCATCGACGAGGCTGCGAACTCGGGAGCCACGACTTCCTGCCACTCGTGTCCATCTTCGGTAACCCAGATCACACCGGTTTCGACCGCGTCGGGCCCATCACCCGTCCACCCGCTGCCGGCTGCGACAAACCCATCACCGAGAGGGGCAATGGCATATGCGATCTGGGTCTCGACGTCGCCGGTGGCTTTGATCGATGCCACCTCCCATACCGAGCCGTCTGGGCTGGTATAAAACCGCAGGTCGGTGCCGGTGCCGAGCCCGGCGAGCGCCATCGAGCTACCGGAATCGGCAATGGCTTGCAGACTCACACCCTCGAACACCGAGCCATCGTCGATCCGAGCCCACTGGGTACCGTCATCCGCGGCGAGGACGATGCCGCTGCGCTGATCTGAGCTTCGGAATTCGGCTCCGATCGCGACGAACCCATCACGTCCTTGGACGACCCGATTGAGCGTGAATGACGACTCGGAGATGTACACGGATTGTTGGGGAAGCCGCGCCCACGCCAGCGGTAGTACAACCGCTTCGATCGGGGCGGCGGTTGTTGATGTCGTTGTGGGGGTTGCCACATCCTCAGGGCCACGGACCAGCCACATGAGGACACCGACCGCCAGCACGAGGCCAAACGTGGCCGCGGCGACGAGGATGCCTGCCGGTCGGCGCCGTGGTGGAGTCACCGAGTCTCGTGTCGCTCGGTCCAGCTCGGCCCCAAGTTCTTCGAGAAACGGGATCTTGCTCACGTTGGAGCCTCCATTGCATCGGCCAACTTCCTGAGCGCACGATGAACACGTACCCGGGCAGCACCCTCGGAGCAGCCAAGCCTCTCACCGACTTCCCGGAACGAGCGGTCGTCGATGACTCGAAGCTGCACCGCGGCACGCTCGGAAGCCGACAACTGTTTCAGGCCAGCCGCCAGGTCCTCGCGTAGGGCACGGGCATCGACCATCTCCTCGATCCGTTCAACCGAGTCATTACCCAACTGTGGGACCTGTATGCCGAGACGTGTGACGGCACGAAACTCGATCTTGCGCCGGCGCCGATACCTGCCGAGTTCCCGTTTTGCGATCCCGAACAGCCACGCGACCCGTGAACCGTCACTCGCACGATATGTGGCACGTCGCAGCCATGCTGCGGCGAACGTCTCGGCAACGAGGTCGGCCGAGACGTGTGGGTCCCAGGTGCGCCGGTAGAAATATGCCAGGATCTTGTCGGATGAGCGCTCGTAGAGGTCGGCGAATGCAGCAGCGTCATCACGCGACACGCTGAGCAACTCGGCGTCACCCTGCTCACCCGTCACGACACCTCCTTCACCACTACTCACCACAAAGCGCCGGAGTCGTTACATGTCTGCTCGCCCGCATTCACCCGCAGATTCGAGCGTAGCCTTCCCGCCACCGAACGGCGAAGGCGGCGGGCTAGCATCCGCGCCATGCCAGACAGTGCCATCTACGTCCCCGATGGGGGCCACTATGTGCCCACCGAGTTCGCCAGAGGCGGCTGGAGCGACGAAACACAGCATGGGGGTCCACCGTGCGGGCTGCTGGCTCACGCCATCGAGTCGGTACCGACCGATCACCCGATGCAGACCGTGCGGATTACCTTCGATCTGATCCGCCCCGTACCCATGGTCCCGGTCACCGTGTCTACGCGCATCGCCCGGCCGGGCCGCCGCATCCAGCTCGTTGCCGCCACCATCGAGGCGGACGGGGTCGAGGTCGCTCTCGCCCGGGCGTTACGGATCCGTATCGGCGATGTCGAGCTTCCCGAGCCATCCGGCGGTGAGTGGACACCCCCTCCCCCGCCGGAGGGGCTAGAGGTCATGGACTTCCCACACTGGCACCCGGAGGAGAACCCGCTGACCCGGTACCACGTCAACGCCATTGAGATCCGCTCGGTGGGCGACAGCTTCCTCCGGATGGGCCGAGGTGTCTCGTGGGTACGGCTCCGCTACCCGGTCGTTGGCGGAACGCCGAACTCGCCGCTGGTGCAGGTCGCCGCCCTCGCCGATCTGGGCAACGGCAATTCCATGGCGCTCGATGCCGTCCACTACCTGTACGTCAACCCGGACGTCACCCTTCACCTGCACCGCTTCCCGGCCAGCGAGTGGGTGGGGATGGACTCGCTCGCCTACCAGCACGCCACCGGTATCGGCCTGGCAGACACGCTGCTGTTCGACTCCACCGGCCCCTTCGGTCGGGTCACCCAGGCGCAGCTCATCGAGAGACACGGCTGAGACAAAGCTGTGCGGCTTCGACCATGGGTCTCGTCTTCGGACTGAGAGCGCTCTCAGGGTAGGCTGCTCGCTCAGGAGGACTGCGTTGCATGCCGGTTTGAGAATCCCAGGACGGGCACGACGAAGGCACTCCCCACGAGTCATTGTCGGTCTCGCCGTTCTCGTCGGGCTCTCGGCATGTGTCGGTCAGGCGTCCACTACATCCACCTCGCACACGGTGGTCGCCCCAACCACGGCGCGGCTACAACCCGACGGCATGGTCCCGCTCTTAGATCACGTGACCGGTTTGACCGGGTTGAGACCCGACGGATGGCGCGAGGTCGGTTACGGGACCTTCATCACCGGAGAGGGGGACTCCTTTGCCGTCTTTCAGACTCAGTTCTTCCCGGCGGCAACTGCACGCGACGCCGTCGACGAGGCGAAGAACGTAATTGGCGGCCTGCCTATCACCGAGACGGGCACCGTCGAAACCGATCGGTTCACGTACAGGACCTACGAGTACGAATCGGCAGGCGGCGTCTTCGACGGCACGCTTGCCCGCGGCCGGCTCGCTCTGGCCGAAGCCGACGGTGGTGTTTACCTCGTCAGCCTCGCCATTGGATCCGCCTACCCGGAGACGGCGTGGGGCGACATCTTTGAGCCGGCTCTCGAGTGGCTCGGCCCATGGGGAAGCACCGACGCCGCCGAGGACGTAGCGTCCGATGCCCCCTACCGCGACCAGTCGCTCGACCCGGCCGTACGCGCTGCAGACCTCCTTGCCCACATGACCCTCCGGGAGAAGCTAGGTCAGATGACCCTCATCGAGAAGAACAGCCTGCCGCGCGGTTCGGTTGCGGTGTACGCCTTGGGCGCCGTTCTCTCCGGCGGTGGCGGATCGCCGGCCAGAAACACCCCCGAGACATGGGCAGACATGGTTCGCGGTTTTCAGGAGGAAGCGTTGGGGACACGTCTTGGTGTACCCATCATCTATGGCGTCGACGCCGTCCACGGCCACGCCAGCGTGTTGGGAGCCACGGTGTTTCCACACAACATTGGTCTTGGAGCCGCCGGTGACCCGGCCCTCGTGGAGCGGATCGCTCGTGCCACGGCCTTGGAGACCGCGGCGACCGGGATACGCTGGAATTTCGCACCGGTGCTGGCCATTGCGTCGGACGTGAGGTGGGGCCGCACCTACGAGGCGTATGGCCAGGACCCCGATCTCGTTGCGAGTCTCGGCGCCGCATATGTGCGGGGCCTTCAGGGCGAAACGCTGAGCGATCCCACCGCAGTCCTGGCCACACCAAAGCACTTCGTCGGCGATGGATCCACCGTATACGGGTCGTCGCAGACCGGCGACTACCTCCTCGACCAGGGCGTGACACCCGCCGACGATCGGCTGCTCACCGAGATCCTCCTGCCTCCGTATGTCGCCGCCGTCGAGGCCGGCGCACGGTCGGTAATGGGGTCGTTCTCTTCCTGGGGAGACGTCAAGGTCCACGCCCAGCGTGAGCTTCTGGTGGACGTCCTGCGTGGCCAGGCCGGCTTTGGCGGCTTCGTCGTGTCTGACTGGGGCGCCATCGACCAGATCAGTGACGACTATTACGAAGCCGTGGTTACGGCGATCAATGCGGGTGTCGACATGAACATGGTCCCCCACGACCCGGTCTCGTTCATGTGGACGATGAGTCGTGCGCTTGACGAGGGCGCCATCTCGATCGACCGGATCGACGAGGCGGTGACCCGGATCCTGGAGATCAAGTTCTCGCTGGGTCTGTTCGAGCAACCGCACCCCGACCCCGGACTCCTCGACGAGGTCGGCTCGGACGAGCACCGGCAGCTCGCCCGTGAGGCTGTGGCGCGCTCGGCCGTGTTGCTCGAGAACGACGATTTGTTGCCGCTTGCCGGGGAACCGCAGGTGATCTTGGTTGGCGGTATCGCGGCGGACGACCTCGGCATCCAGGCCGGAGGCTGGACGCTCACCTGGCAAGGGCGACCGGGCGACATCGCCGGAGGGACATCGATCCTCGAAGGTATCAAGACCCGGGCGCCTGCCGGCTCGACCGTCGTCTACAGCCGCGACGGCCGCCTGACCGGGGCGAACGAGGGCATCGCGGCGGACGTCTGTGTCGCGGTCATTGGTGAGGCCCCTTATGCCGAAGGTGTTGGCGACAGCACCGACCTGACGATGCCCGATGCCGGTCTCGTCGAGACGATGTCGGAGGTCTGCGACCAGCTGGTGGTCATCATCGTCAGCGGGCGACCTGTGATTATCACCGACGAAATAGCCGACTGGGACGCCGTCGTCGCCGCCTGGCTTCCGGGCACCGAGGGGGCCGGCATCGCCGACGTTCTCTTTGGCGATGTTGCGTTCACCGGAACCCTCCCGGTGGCGTGGCCCGTCTCAATAGACCAGCTTCCCCTCGGTTCCAGCGAGGAGGAGCCCCTCTTCCCGATCGGCTTCGGGCTGACCGGCTGACTGCCCGGGCACTACCGATTCGACGGTGCTCTGACGCCCGACCTGTGGGCCACACTGCTCGTGTTTCACCTGGTATCCTTACTTCACCCGCCAAGTAAGGAGGCTCTTTCCACATGGATCTCGCAGCCCGGGTCACATCAAAGGGTCAGATCACGATCCCCAAGGAGGTCCGCGACCGTCTCGGCATCGCCGAAGGCGACCAGGTCGTGTTCCGGGTTGAGGAGCATCGGGCGGTGCTCGCCAAGACCCCCGACCTCATCGACCTCGCCGGCGCCGTCGATGTCCCGGCGGCGAAACGTGGCACCGCTTGGGATGAGGTGCGCAGAAGCACCCGCCGCACCCGCGCCGGGGCGCGGCGTTGACGGCCTTCGTCGACACAAACATCGTGATCCGCCACCTAACCGGCGATCCCCCCGATCTCGCCGCCCGTGCCACGGCCTGCCTTGCCGCCTCGGACGAGCTGCTGCTCCCGGATCTGATCGTCGCCGAGATCGTCTACGTGCTGGAGTCTTTCTACGAGGTACCGGCCGGCGAGGTCGCCCGTCTCGTTCGTTCAGTGATTGCCTTCCCCGCCATCGCAACCATCGACGACGCACTTCTGTTACGAGCGCTCGAGGTGTACGAGACACACCGCATCGACTTCGCCGAGGCCTACCTCGTCGCCTCGGCCGAGTCTTCCGGCATCCCCTAAATCGTCTCGTTCGACCGCAGTATCGACTGGATACCAACGATCAACCGCATCGAACCCTGACTACCCGATGGGTGGCGAGCACAAGACCGAGCGCACCCGCCGATCGAGGTGAATCCACATCGTGGCGGACCTGGGGCCGTTCGGCCCTACGCACCCGTAATACCGTGCGAGATACTGGCCAAAGGAGGTGTGCATCATGACATCAAGTCCGGATACCCCCGACCGCGACGCCGAGTACGAGCGGGCGCGAGAGCGGGCCGAAGAATTGCAGGGTCTCTACATCCATCTTCTCGTCTACGTCGTTGTCAACGCCGCTCTGTTCGGTATCAACTGGGTGAGCGCCGGAGGCGACGGCCCCTGGTGGTTCTACTGGCCACTACTGGGCTGGGGTGTCGGTCTCCTGATCCACATCCTCACGGTTGTCTTCCCCGTGTTCTCCAACCAGTGGGTAGATCGTAGAACCGAGCGAATCCTGGCAAACCGACACCGGTAGGCACGACGAGGTCACCCGACTGGCAACCCGTCCCGCGTTCCTCCGCCTGATTTGGAGATCGGCGCTTCCACGGTTCGTTCCCGTTGCCGACGCTGGGTGGGTGAGGTGGACGAGATCTCGGTGCCGAGGCTCGTGTTGTTGTGGCTATCGCTCCGATGGTGATCCGACAGCGGACGCGATCCTCACTGCGTCGGCTGCAAGCGCCGATATGCCGATGCCGCGATATGCCCAGCCGGCGATGTGTAGTCCGGGAAGTGTGCCCAATCGATCATCGACCCGGCTCATCCATGCGGCGTGTCCGATTGGATATTGCGGGATCGCCGTGCGGATCACTCGAATCCATGTGGGAGCCACGGCATTGCCGAGGATCCGCTCGAGGTCGACACACATCTGCGCCCCGATCTCATCATCGGATCTCTGCATCATCTCCGGATCTGCCGCTCCGCCGTAGATTCCCTTTGCGAGTTGATGGCCGACGGGAGCACGGCCCGGAGCGTACGAGGACTCGAAGAGAATGCCCAGCGCCCGGATCCCCGAATCCGGACCGGTGAGCACCCCGAAGCCCTCCGGCAGACGCAGCGACGACACAGGACCGCCCAGACCGACCACGGCGACCTCCGCGGCCGGACGGTCCGCCAACAGTCCCAATAGCGGCTTGGGTACCAATCGAGTCGCATGGTAGGGAGGGAGCGCCACCACCACTGAAGCGGCCGACTCCTGTCCTCCATCCCAATCGACCCTCCACTCACCGTTATCACGGCGGATCGACTGAACCGGGCGATCGGTGACGAATCCTTCCCCGAGATAGCCCGCAAGCCGGGCGGCGACGTCGGCCATGCCGTCGACCGGTACGTGCACCGACGCGCGAGGGATCCCCTCAGGCCGCGCCTTGCGTCTCCGCAGTCCACCGCGAACGACACTCCCCGCCTCGGCCTCGAGGGCAACCAGTCGGGGAAATGCAGCTTGCATCGACAGTGCCGCGGCATCTCCGGCGAAAACGCCGTGGGCCATGAGATCGGCGCCGAGCCGCCCGAGGTTGGTGCCGAACCGGCGAGTGAGAAAGTCGAGCACCGATTCCTCGCCGGGCGGGGGCGGTGCGGAGATCCATGGTTCCCGCGCAGCCCGAAGCTTGGCGCGCCACGACACCAATCGGCTGAGAACGAGCTTCGGAGATTCCGGTACTTCGAATAGGGTGCCTCGGTCGTACACATAGCGTGTCCCGGCCTCGGGAGCGGCGGCAACGATCGGTATCCCGGCAGCGTCAAAAATGGGGCTGAGATCGGGATTCGGCAGGAGTATCGAGCCCGCGGCCGGCTCCAGGAGATACCCGTCTTCTCGAATCGTTCGGGCGACTCCTCCCGGGCTCTTGCCCGCTTCGATTACGAGCGGATCGATACCCCTCCTCTTCAGCTCGGCGCCCACAAGCAGTCCCCCGAAACCACCACCGACAACGATGACCTGCCGCACCGCGTTCCTCACCTTCACACCGTTCTGGAGAAAACCAGCCGGCCGGGTGCCGGCTTCTCATGAAGGTACCTATCGAACACCATGGCAACGTTGCGGACGAACACCCGACCGAGATCGGTCGCCATCAGTGCGTTCTCGCTGATCACGATCATTCCCTCTTGAACCGCGCCGCCCGGTCCGGTCAGAGCTTCGAGCTCTACATCGAAGTAGTCGGTGAACGAGATTGCGAAGTCTCTCTCCAAAGCAGCGATGTCCACAACGCCGTTGCACATGAGCTCAGTGATCACATGGCGCCGGATCCGATCATCGGCCGTCATGCGCACGCCGCGTTCGACGGGCAACTCGGCTGCGTCCACCGCCGTGTAGTACGAGTTCAGCCGCTTGTGGTTCTGGGCGTAAGCCCCGCCGACATCGGAGATGCCAGACGTCCCGAGCGCGATCATCTCGGTTCCGCGCTTCGTTGTATACCCCATGAAGTTGCGGGTAAGTGTTCCTGCGTCGAAGGCCATCGCCAGCTCGTCTTCCGGCAGGGCGAAGTGGTCCATTCCTATCGGCCGGTAGCCGTCTGCGATGAGTCCCTCTCGCATGAGGCTGAGAAGGGCGAACTTCGTGCTCCTATCCGGCAGTGAGTCCGCTGGAATCCGTTTCTGATTTGGCTTTACCCAGGGCACATAGGCGAACGAGTAAACGGCCAGCCGGTCGGGGCGCATCTCGAGGACCCGCTCCAGCGTGGTGGCGAGCGAGTCCGTGGTTTGGCCTGGTAGCCCGTAGATGAGATCGTGGTTTATGGACTCGAAGCCGAGCCTGCGAGCTTGGGTGTGTAGCTCGATCGTCTCTTGCAACGTCTGATTGCGTTCGATGCGCGCCTGAACCTCCGGATCTATGTCCTGGATGCCCATTGAGATCCGGTTGAACCCCAGCTCGCGCAGCAGCTCCAGGTGCCGGCTTGTGGTCACACGTGGGTCGACCTCCAACCCGACTTCGGTTTCGGCGGTGATCTCGAATCGTTCGACCAGCGCTCGATGAAGGCGCGCCAGGTTCGCCACCGAGTAGTAGGTGGGCGTGCCGCCGCCCCAGTGGTATTGCGCCAGCAGGCGCCGGTCTCCCAGGTGCCTCGCAACGAGGTCGGCCTCGGCAACGACCCGATCGAGGTAGGCGTCGGCGACGCTGCGGCGTCGCGCCACGACCACGTGGCACCCGCAGAACGAGCATCTCGCCTCGCAGAACGGCAGATGGACGTAGAGCGACAGCGGCTCATCGGGGCGTTGCGCCGCATCGTGAAGCTGTGCGGCATAGTCTCCCGGACCGAAAGTGTCGGCGAATTCGACTGCCGTCGGGTATGAGGTGTAGCGCGGACCGGGTTTGTCGTACCGCTCCAACAGCTCCGGGGTGAGCTTGATCACGGCGACCAGCGTTTAACGGTTTCGACCATGGCGGTGACGTTCTCCACGGGCGTGGACCGGTGGATGCCGTGGCCCAGATTGAAGATGTGACCGGGAGATCCTTGCGTCTCTCGCAGGATCGTCTCAACGGCAGACCTAACCGTGCTCGGCTCGGTCAGCAGCACCGCCGGATCGAGGTTTCCCTGAATCGGATGGTGCCTGCCGATCCGGTCCCATGTCTCGCCGATTGGGCGGCGCCAATCGACTGCGTAGCCGGTCGCTCCAACTGTGGGGAACAGGTCGTGGAGATGGTCTGCTCCGGGAGCGAAGTAGATACTGGGGGCTCGGAGGCTTTGGAGGCTGTTGCGCACCGCCGGCGCGACGACGTCGGCGAACGTCTCTCGGGGCACCAGCCCCGCCCAAGAGTCGAAGATCTGCACCGCGTCCGCTCCGGCGTCGATCTGTGCGTCGAGATAGGCGCACATCGCTGCCGCCAGCTTGTCGAGAACCTCGTCTGCCAGGGCCGGATTGCCGGCGATGGCGGAGCGCACCGCCATGAAGTCCTTGCTGCCACCGCCTTCCATCAGGTACGCGAGCAGGGTAAACGGGCCGCCACAGAAGCCGATCACCGCTACATCAGGGTGCACCTCCTTGCGGATGCTCAGCACAGTCTCGAAGACGAAACCGACACGCTCCAAGTCGATGTCGCGCAACGCGAGCACATCGGCAAGCGAATGAGGCTCGAGCTGGGGACCGGGGGCGAAGTCCACCGCCACGTCCATGCCTTCCAGGGGGGTCATGATGTCGGAAAACATGACTGCGGCATCCAGCCCGAACCGACGGATGGGTTGCAACGTGATCTCGGTGGCCAGCTCAGGTGTATGGGCCGCCTCCTGAAAGCTGTAACGGGCACGCAACTCGCGGTACTCGGGCAGATATCGCCCGGCTTGCCGCATGAACCAGATGGGCGGCCGGTCCAACGGCCGAAGCTGGAGCGCGTCGAGCATCCTCATGTTGCCACCTCGGTAATTGCCTCTTCGAGCCCACCGAGTGCAGTCTCGAGGTCACCTTCCAAGTGATCTTCCATGAGAAACCATGCCTCGTACGGGGAGGGAGGCAGCAGCACGCCCCGGTCGTATGCTGCCTTGAAGAATCGGGCGAAGAGTTCACCGTCGAGGTCGGCCACATCGTCCCATGACGCCACGTTGTCGACTCCCAGGAACACGCCGATCATGCCGCCGACGTGGTGAACAACGCCCGCGAGCCCCGCTTGCGACATTGCTTTCTCCAACCGCTGGGCAATGACCCGACCGGCCGATTCGAAGCGGTCATACAGGCGTGGATGGTCAACGAGGTAGCGCAGTGTGGCGAGCCCGGCGGCCGTGGCCAGCGGATTTCCGGCGAGCGTGCCGGCTTGGTACACAGGCCCGTCCGGGGAGATCATCCTCATCAGGTCGCGCCGCCCCCCGTATGCAGCGGCTGGAGTCCCACCTGAGATGATCTTGCCGAGGGCGGTCAGATCGGGTGTCACGCCGTAACGCCCCTGCGCCGATGTGAGGGCGACTCGGAACCCGGTCATCACCTCGTCGAAGATGAGCAACGCCCCGGCTCCGTCGCAGAGCTTCCGCAACCCTTCGAGGAAACCCGTGTCGGGGGGGATGCAGCCCATGTTCCCTGCGACCGGCTCCACGATGACGGCGGCGACGTCGTCATCGAGCTGCTCCGCTGTGGATGCGAGATCGTTGAAACGGGCAATACGTGTGTCGGCGACTGTGCCGGCGGGGACTCCGGGGCTCGATGGCTCCCCCAAGGTAGCGAGACCGCTGCCCGCCTTTGCCAGGAAGGGATCCGCGTGACCGTGGTAGCAGCCTTCGAACTTGACAATCGCCTGCCGCCCCGTTGCGGCGCGCGCCAGTCGGATGGTGGATGCCGTTGCCTCAGTGCCCGAATTCACCATCCGAACCACGTCGATGGACGGCACCAGCTCGACGATCAACTCGGCTAGCTCCACCTCGGGCCCAGTGGGAAGACCGAAGGATGTGCCCATTCTGGCGGCAGCCACGACCCGTTCGAGGACCTCGGTGCGGGCGTGGCCGAGGACTAGCGCACCCCAGGAGGCTATGAAGTCGATGAGCTGGACCCCGTCAACGGTCTCCATCCGCGCCCCGGCAGCCTTTGCGATGAACGGAGGCGTGCCACCCACGGCCTTGAAGGCACGCACCGGCGAGTTGACACCCCCCGGTATGACGGTGGTCGCTCTTTCGTACCATGCGTTCGATGTCATCGGGATTGTCCTGAGGGCGTCAGCAGGTGTGCCGCCCGGGTGGCGAAGTAGGTGAGGATGATGTCGGCGCCGGCTCGGGATATGCCGGTGAGCGACTCGAGCATCACTCGGTCCGGGTCCACCCAGCCGTTGGCCGCGGCAGCCTCGATCATCGAGAACTCCCCGGAGACCTGATACGCAACGACCGGAACGTCGACTTGGGCACGGACCGCCGCGACTACATCCAGGTAGGGACCGGCGGGTTTCACCATCACCATGTCGGCCCCCTCGGCGAGGTCTTGTTCCACTTCCCGGAGAGCCTCACGCACGTTGGGCGGATCCATCTGGTGGGTACGACGATCTCCGAACGCGGGTGCAGATTCGGCGGCATCGCGAAACGGCCCGTAGTAGGCGCTGGCGTATTTTGCGGAGTACGAGCAGATGGCCAGCTCCTTGTGGCCGGCCTCGTCCAGCGCGGCACGTATCGCAGCTACCCGGCCGTCCATCATGTCGGAAGGGGCGATCACATCTGCACCGGCATCGGCGTAGACGGTGGCCGCCTGAGCGAGCAGCGGCAGGGTGGCGTCGTTGTCCACCGCGTCGTCGCGCAGGATTCCGCAATGCCCATGACTCGTGTACTCGCACATGCAGACGTCGGCCCACACCGTGATGTCGAGACCGTTGGCCCTGATTGCCTGGATCGCCTCCGGCACTGGTCCGGACGGGTCCCAGGCGCCGGTTCCCTGTTCGTCTTTCTCGGCGGGAATCCCGAATAGCATCACGCCGCCAACCCCGGCAGCAGCCGCCTCTTTGACGACTGCGACGAGTCTGTCGACCGATAGCTGCGCTTGGCCCGGCATCGAGTGGATAGGCTTCTCGACGTTCCTGCCGGGTACTGCGAACAGAGGCAGAACGAACATAGCCGGGTCGAGTCGCGTCTCGGCCACCATGCGGCGGAGCTGCGGCGACAACCGCAGCCGGCGGGGACGGACTGTCGGGAAGCTGCTCACTGGGGTCTCCTCTGTTCGGCCCGGTCGGCGAGCGCGGCAACGACGTCGGCGAGATCGGGGAAGCGTGGCACGATGTGAGGCTCGTACCCCCGAGATCGCACCGCTGCTGCCGTGGTTTCTCCGATGACGGCAATCAGTAAGCCGCCGAGGCTGCGGGTCAGTAGCCAGCCATCGACGGCAGATGGTGAGCCGACGATCACCGCGTCGACCGGTTCTGCGCCGGGAGCGACCGCCACCGTCTCGTAAGCGGGACCGGCGATCACGGTGGCGCCTCTGGTTTGCAGCGTCATGACCGTCTCCTGGTCTGCGGCACGGGCGTGGGGGAACACCACAACCCGATCAGCTACCCGATCTCGCATCAGCTCCAGCAGCTTCGATGCGCCCCCTGTGCCTACCAAGCCGATGGTGCCGCCGGCTGCCCGGACCGCCCCGGCCGTTGTGTGACCCACGGCCGCCACCCGGGGGTGGGGCGGCATGCGGTCGGGCCAGGTGATCTCGATCGCGCGCCGCGAGGTGCACACGATCCAGTCGGCATCGACCGCAGCTCGACGGAGCGGTTCGAGCACCGAGTCGGGCGACGGGATTATGCGGATGCATGGAAGGAGAACCGGTTCCAGTGCCACCTTCTCGAGGAGCCGGGTGAGCCGATCGGCGCTGTCGGGGCTTGTGGTGACCGCTACACGCATCGGTTACAGCCCCAATGCCCGGATCAACCGCTCGGCAGCTTCGGCCGGGGTCGATCCTCTCACTGCGGCGGTACGGGCTCCGGCCCCGTCATCGACGAAGCCATGCAACTCGATTGTGCCGTCATCGTCGATAGCTGCGTACGCGCCGAGTGCGGCGCGGCATCCCGCCCCGGTGCGGGCCAGAATGGTGCGTTCGGTCTCGACGGCGATCCGGGTGGTCTCATCCTCGATCACCGAAACGACGTCTGCCGTTTCGGAGCCTGCGAGCACCTCGACGCCGAGGGCAGCTTGACCGGGGGCGGGCACCATCTGCGCCAGGGTGAAACGTTGACCAATCGCCTCGGTGCGGCCGATGCGACGAAGCCCGGCTTCCGCCAGCACGACGCCGTCGATCTCACCGGAGGCGACCTTGCCCAACCGCGTGTCGACGTTGCCCCTGATGTTCTCGATGATGAAATCGGGGCGGAGCCGGCAAAGCTGGGCGGACCGTCGGGGGCTTCCTGTGCCGATACGGGCGCCAGGCGGCAGTCCTTCCAGCGTCGATCCACACAAGACATCCCAGGGTGCCTCACGATGGGGGTAGATTGGACGCAGCTCGGCGGGTCCTGCCACGGGTAGGTCCTTGCACGAATGCACGGCCACGTCGGCACGCCCCTCCAGCACCGCCTCCTGAACGGCGCGAACGAATGCGCCGACGTCGGTGAGGGTTGCTACAGGCGACACCCGGTCGAGGTCGCCCGCGCTTGTGACCTCGACCAGCTCGATGCGCATGGCGGGATGGCTGCGCGTGATGCGATCCCCCACCCAATGCGCCTGGGCTAATGCCAGCTGCGATCCGCGCGTCGCGATACGGAGACGGTCAACGGCCATCAGAGTCCTCCTCGACTCCGAATGCCTCGGCAATGACGTCGAGCGAATCCCGGGGGCGATCCGGCGCCTTGATGTACGCAACCGGGCCGGCAAGCAGCGTCCTGGCAACGGTGTGTGCAGTCTGCTCGAGGACGGCGCGATCCTCTGTGTTCTTCAGACGACCGGTAAACCGGGCGACTACCCGCTCGACGATGCCGTCAGCGGTCTGTATGAGTCCACCGATCACGGGCCCGACCGACATGTGGTTAGTCAGGTGACGATAGGCATCCGCGGCCGCCGTTGTGACCATGGCGTCGGCGTCATCACGCCGTGGTCGCCGGTCGGCCATGCGGGCGAGATCGTCGATATTCACATACTGCACCTCGGAATCGGATGGTGGTGAGAAATCCGGAGGCATGGCCATGTCGACGAGCGTCAACAATGTCGAGCGAGCCGCCAGGACGTCGGCGAGGCGGCGATCGGCGACGAGCCGTTGCTTTGCCGACGTGGCGGAGATCACCGCCGGGAACTCATCGAGTACCTTCTCTGCGAGATCGAGCGACAGGACGGTGATGCCGCTGAACGACACCTTGCCGGGGTCGCGCGCCACCACCGTGACCTCAGGCGGAGCCGGCAATCCGAGGAGACCCGTGACGGCCGACTTGGCGATGCTGCCGGAACCGAATACGGCTACGCGGGGGGCTCCACCCACCACCTGCGCCGCGACCGCTGCCATCGAGTCGTGTGGCGACTCCGGGAGCAGCTGACGGGCCTGGCGACCAACCGACACCGCAGTATCCAGCAGCTTGGAAAACAGTCCATCCGCGGCCACGCCGCCTTCCCGGGTAGCCTGCACGGATTGTCGGAACTGGCCGAGGATCTCACGCTCCCCGAGAATCGGCGACTCCAGTCCCGCAGCGATCCGAAACAGGTGTTCCACAGCTCGCTCGCCTACCCGCACGGTCGCCAGATCCATCACGGTGGACTCGCCAAAGACACCTGCCACCGCTCGTTCGAGGTCTTCGCGGCTTCCCCTTACCGCCACCTCGATGCGGAGACACGTCGCCAGGATGAAGGTGTTGCTCGGTGGCTTCTTGCCGCGCAACCGCCCGGCGAGATCGGCGCGGTGGGTGCCGTCGACGTCGGGATAACCAAAGCTCGCGCTCGACAGGTGCATCTCAAAACCCGGGTAGCGGTGGGCGGCATGCTATCGCCATGACACGCCGACACAGAGTCGGTCCCGACACGGCCGGTGGGTCCGCCGAAAGGGCGTTGGTCCGGCGGAATCGTCCCAGCCCGACCGGCCTCACGGCGGTAGGGGCTCATGCCCACCGGCGTGGCTCGGCTTGCAGAAGACTCAGCAATCTCGCCTCTGGTGAGCCGAGCTTTGGGGTGTGTCCGTACTCCCATCTGGCACGTGGGGGCAGGGACCCGAGGATCGATTCGGTGCGACCGCCCGTGTCGAGCCCAAACTTGGTCCCACGATCCCAAACCAGGTTGAACTCCACATACCTGCCCCGCCGGATCTCTTGCCAATGCCGTTCGGCATCTCCATACGGCGTGGCGATGCGACGGCGCAGTATCGACCCGTACGCGGGGAGAAGGTGCTCCCCGAGATCTCGCTGGAAGGACCACACCTCATCGAGTCGCTCCGTCAGGTGGTCGAAGAACAAGCCTCCGATCCCGCGCGCCTCCCTCCGGTGAGGCAGGTAGAAGTACTCGTCGCACGCCCTCTTCCACGCTTCGTAATCGGCGACCTCGTGGCGGTCGCACACGGTTCGTTGAGTCCGGTGGAAGTGCTGCGCGTCCTCGTCGTATAGGTAGCAGGGCGTCAGATCGGCTCCGCCCCCGAACCAGCTTGGACCTGATTCGCTCTCGAAATACCGGAGGTTGGCGTGAAAGGTCGGGGTGTGTGGATTCCGGGGGTGCACGATGATCGACACACCGGTGGCATAGAAGCGCTTCCCGACTGCGGCCATGCGTTCACTCGAGCCCTCCGGGGTGTCGCCGAACACAGCGGAGAAGTTGACTGCCGCCTTCTCGATGTGACGGCCCTCAGACAGCACTCGGGTATCGCCCCCGCCTCCTCCGTCCCGCTCCCAGACGTCGGAAACAAACATAGCCGTCTCATCGACCGATTCGATTCCGCCTACGACTGCGGCCTGGAATCTGCGGTACCACGTTTCGACGTCGCTGCGGTTCACCTGTGCTTGCCCACCATGTCGACGACTGCGTGAGCCCATCTCTCGTCGGAGTTCACACACGGCACGAGCAACAGGTCCTCACCTCCCAGACCCTCCCACTGCTTCCGGCCACGGATACCGATCTCCTCGAGCGTCTCGAGGCAGTCGGCGGTAAACGACGGTGTGAGGACGGCGAGCGTACGGACACCGTTGTGAAAGAGCTCAGGGAGCTTCCTGTCGGTGTAAGGCTCGATCCACTTCTGACCGGCCAGCCGAGACTGGAAAGTCGTCGAATATGTACCTTCCGCCAGCCCCAGCTCGACGGCGAGCCCGCGTGTCGTGGCGAAGCACTGTGCGCGATAGCAGAAACGGTTATCTTCGGTGATCCGCTCGCAGCACAGAGTCGACGCCAGACACCGCTCGCCGGTCATGTCGCTCTTCTTTACGTGTTTCTCCGGAAGTCCGTGGTAGCTGAACAGCACGTGGTCCGGTTTGGACTCGTCGAGCAGCGGTCGCGCCACACCGGCCGCCGCCCGCAAGAACCCGGGGTCGTTGTAGAAAGCACCCACCGTCTTCACCGACGGGACGTTCCACCGCTCACCGATCACCCGCATCGTCTTTTCGAGGGCGGAGCCGCCCGCCGCCGAGGCGTACTGCGGGAACAGGGGCAGCACGACGACCTCGTCGCAACCGGCGGCGGTGAGTTCGGCCACCGCTCGCTCGATGGATGGGTGCTGGTAGCGCATCCCATACTCCACGCGGTAGCCGTCTCCCAGCAGCTCTTGCACCCGGTCGGCAAGGGCCTCGGTGTGAACGATGAGCGGTGAACCGTGGTCGGTCCAGATCTTCTCGTACGCCTCGGCCGATCGTCGGGGTCGGACCGGCAAGATGACGGCGTTGAGCAGCAACCAACGGGCGGGGGCAGGCATATCGAGCACGCGCGGGTCGGACAGGAACTCCCGCAGGTACTTACGGACATGCGGCACGGCCGTCGAATCCGGGGTTCCGAGTTGCAGCAGCAGGACCCCGATCGGATGCTGGCGGGTCGTCATGGGCGGGAACCCTATCGGCGGTCGCGATCCGACACGAAGTCGACCCGGCGAAGGACCGTCCTCCTGCTGGAGACCTGCGTCACCACGCCACCGGTCACCCCACCGGTACCCTACGGTCCATGGCAACGAGTCCTGCACACTCCTCTGAAACGCAACCCCAGGCCGGCGACTCAACCGGCAGCGAAGCGGCCCCGACTCACCGCGTATCGCTGTATCGAGCGGCGAAAGGGCCACTACGCATGGCGGTGGCGGCGACGGTCTTGCGAGCATTGCTAGGTGCCGGGGCTGCGCTCATCATCGGACGGCTCATAGATCTCCTCGTCGCAGCAGAGGACACCGGCAACCTGCTGTGGGGACTGGCCGTCGTTCTTGTGCTCCAGGCCTCCCTGGCTGCCATGGGCCCGGTTCTGGCGGCGAGAACCGCGGGCCGGGTCGAGCGCGACCTGCGTCACCGGGTGCTCGATGCGGTACTGGCCACGGGGCCGTGGTCGGGACGACGTACCGGTGATGTCGTTGCCAAAGCCACCGAGGGCATCGAAGCCGTCGGCGGGCTTGCCGCAACGTTCCTCCCCAATCTCATCGGCGGTATGACCATCCCCTTGCTGCTGGGTTTGGTCGTTGCCACGATTGACATCCCAACGGCAATCGCATTGGTGCTCGTGCTCCCGCTCATCCCGCTCATGCTGCGGATACTGGAACGGCGGTTTGCGTCGGTGAGCACCCGATACCGGGCGACGGCCGACGTCCTGGCCGCCCGGTTTCTCGACGGGATCCAGGGCCTGCGGACGCTCAAGGTGCTGGATCAGGCGGACCGCTACGGTGACGACCTCGCTGCCGAGTCGGAGCGGCTCCGGGTCGAGACGATGCGCCTTTTGCGTGTGAACCAACTCGCTCTCCTCGCCGTCGACTCGTTGTTCACTCTCGGGACGGTGGTGGCCGCAGCCGGAATGGCGGCGTGGCGGCTCTCCGCAGACGCGATCACCGTTGGGGAGGCCGTGTCGCTCGTTCTGCTCGGGGTGATGCTGATCGAGCCGCTCTCCCAGATCGGACGGTTCTTCTATGTCGGCGCCATCGGGCGTGCTGCTGCCGGCCAAGTGCGAGAGCTCATGGGTCTCGCCACAACAACGCCGCAGACATCACGGGCTGGTATAGGCGACATCGGGGAGGGCACGGTTGAGTTCGAGCATGTGTCGTTTGCGTACCCGGACGGCGAAGCCGCAGTTGTCGACGTCAGCTTCTCGATCAGGCCGGGTGAGCAGGTGGCGCTGGTGGGTCCTTCCGGAGCCGGCAAGACGACTATTGCTCACATGGTGCTCGGACTTCTCCTTCCCGATCAGGGTGAGGTGCGGGTCGGGGGACCCGCAGTCCTCGTTCCCCAGCGGCCCTTCCTGTTCCACGGATCGGTTGCGAACAATCTCCGGCTTGCCAAGCCCGACGCCACCGACCAGGAGATGCTCGAAGCATTGCGAGCCGCGTACCTCGATGGGCTGATCTCCAACCATCCCGAGGGCCTTGCGATCCCGGTTGGCGAGCGGGGTCTGAGCATGAGCGGCGGTGAGGTGCAGCGGCTCGCCATTGCACGGGCGTTGCTGGTCGACGCCCCGGTCGTCGTTCTCGACGAACCGACATCCAACGTCGACCTGGGCACCGAGGCACGCATCCGCCATGCGCTCGACCGGCTCACTGCGGGTAGGACCGTGATCATCATCGCCCATCGCCGCTCGACGATCCGAGGCGCCGACCGCGTCATTATGCTGGACGAGGGGCGTCTAGTCGACAGCCGGGTAACGGACGGGGCGGCATCGACTCCAGACCCGAACCAGGCGCCGAGGAGGCGGCCATGACCCGGTGGCAGGTGGCACGGCGACTGCTGAGCCTTCTCCGGCCGCTGGCTCCTCTGATGACCGTGTCGGCTACGGCACGCGTCATGAACCAGGGGTTGGGGGTCGCCATCCCTGCGCTGGGTGCTGCCCTGGTGGTGAACCTAGCGGGCGACGGCTCACCGGGGCGAGTCCTCATGGTCCTGGGATCGCTCGCACTGGGAAAGGGTGTCTTCCGCTACGTCGAGCAGTTCACCGGACACGCCGTCGCCTTCCGGCTGCTCTCGACACTGCGCGTCGACGTCTACCGGTGGGTGGTACCGCTGGCCCCCGCGGGCCTGGAGGACGACCGAACCGGCGACCTCGTAAACCGCGTCATCGGAGATGTCGATCGTGTCGAACCCTTCTACGCCCACACCATCGCACCGCTTGTGAGCGCCGTCACCGTGCCGCTGTTGGCCGCCATCGCTGTTGCGATCTGGGTCGATCCGATGATTGCCTTGGTGTTCGCCGGTTTCCCGCTGCTCATCGCGCTGGCGGTTCCCTGGATCTCAGCCTCCCGGGTTGCAAACCTCGCCACCACAGCACGGCTTGAAGACGGAGAGGCCGCAGCGGCGATGACCGACGCGGTTCAAGGGGCCCGCGAGGTAGCCATGTTCTCCGCCAGGGAGCGGATCATCGAACATCTCGACGCCGGCTCGCAGCGATCCTCCGCCGTTCGCGACAGGCTCGCCCGCATCGGTCGCACGCGGGTGCTCGCCGGGGAGGTTCTCGCCGGTGTTGCGGTGATCGTCGTCGCCGCCGTCGCCGTGAGTCTCTTCCATAGGGGGGTGATCGACCTCGCCGGAGTCGCCGCCGCCATAGTGGTGGCATGGGTCGGCACCATCCCGGCCAGAGCGCTGCAGGACATCGTTCCGGACCTCGACCAGGCCCTTGCCGCCGCGGGCCGCCTCCTCGAGCTATCCGACCGACAGCCCCCCGTACCGCCTGTGATCGACGGTACCGGGCGGCCACGAGATGGATCGGTCAGCTTCGAGGAAGTGTCGGTGCGGTTGTCGGAGCCAGGTGCGCATGTCATCAACAACGTCAGCGTCGACATCCCTGCCGGATCGTATACGGCGATCGTCGGTCCCTCCGGAGCCGGCAAATCGACGCTGGTCGAGCTGCTCGCCCGCTTTCGGGACCCAACCGACGGGAAGGTCACCATCGGGGGCGCAAACATTCGTGATATACCTTTCGAGGTTCTCCGGCCCCACGTAACTCTGGTGCCGCAACGACCCGATATCTTCTTCGGCACCATCGGCGACAACCTTCTCCTCGCCCAACCCGAGGCCGGTGATGCTCAACTCTGGGACGCTTTGGAGGGCGCCGCCCTTGCGGCGTGGGTGCACGCACTGCCTCACCGGCTCGATACGCCTATCGGCGAACTCGGAGACACCCTGAGCGGGGGCCAACGCCAGCGAATCGCCATCGCACGGGCGTTCCTCAGGGATTCACCGATCTTGATCCTCGATGAGACGACTTCGGAGCTCGACCCCAAAACGGAGCGCCGAGTGTTGCAGGCTCTTGTGCGAGAACGAGGACACCGCACCGTACTCGTAGTGGCACATCGCATGGAGACGGTCACCGACGCCGACCTGATACTTGTCCTCGACGGCGGCCGTCTCGTGCAACAAGGCGAGCACGCCGAGCTGTCGCAGGTCGATGGCATCTACGCCGAGCTGTGGAGACGACACCTCGATGTCGCCGATCAAAGTGTCTGACAACGGTTCGGCGTGGTCGGGCGATATCGTTAACCTCCTGCCGCACCCGCCCGACGAGGACCAATGACCAAGACGCCAGAAACCCACACGAGGCTCGAGATCACGCTGCCCATCGCGGCAACGCCACAAATACGTCCCGAGCGTGCGTTCAGCGTCTCGATACTGATCTCCGCGATCCGATGCACCCTCACCTACGTCGTGCTCCCCTTCGCTTTGCCTTTCCTCGGCCTGGCACCCGGTGTCGGCCCCGTCCTGGGGATCTCTATCGGCGTGATCGCAATCGCCGCCAACGTTTTCAGTATCCGTAGGTTCTGGCACGCCCACCACCCGTGGCGGAGGCCGATAACCGTCCTTCACCTCGGAGTCATAGGCCTACTGCTCGTCCTCATCGTCCTCGATTTGAACGCCCTCGCATAAGTGGCCCAACCGGCCCGTGGATTGGCGGCCTGTTTGCGCGTCGCCAGACGCTCGATGTCCGCCGTTATGTGGCCGCGACACAGCAACCCACGGGCTAGCGTTGAGTAGTCATCAACCGGGAGGAACGATGACAGACAGTGTCCAGTCCGGGCCGTGGCGCAGCAACTTCAAGATTGACGGTGTTGCAGGGGCGCCCGTCAAGCTCCACCAGATTGCCAGCAAGACATTCATCCTCCAGTCCGACATCCGCTATGACGGAGAGACGGGTCTCGAGGGCAAGATCGAAGCTGCGACTCTGGAGGACATCCGATCAATGCAGAAGGGAACCGAGACGGACCTCGCCTCCGTACCCGGCCCGCTGCGTTGGTTTCTCGGCACCTACGGCAGACATACCCCGGCCGTATTGATCCACGATCGGCTGATACCGACACCCGAGGAGCTCCAGGGGAAGATGACCGATCAGTACGCAGATCGCTACCTGCGGTTCATGGCCAAAGACGTCGGCGTCCTCTGGCTCAAGCGATGGATCATGTGGGCCGGTGTCGCCGTGAGAACCAGATGGATGGGCGCCTGGAATCGCAAGCTCAGCCTTGTTCTTTGGTTCGTGGCGGCCGGGCTCGGCATGTTCACGTTCGCTCGTGCAACCGCCGATTGGGACGTGGGCTGGATGTCGCTTGCCATCCTGTGGATGTTTGTCTCGGCGGGTCTTTGGGGTGGGCAGTACGGCGCCGGTGTCATCGCAGGAATCGCCGCACCCTGGCTATTACCACCGACCGTTCTGGCGATTGCCGGCTACGTGGTCTACCTGGTGCTGGAGTTCGTCTCGGGACAGGTGCTGAAGGCGCTAGGCAAGCAAGAGGTTCGCGGCACCGGCTCGTACCGCGCCGAAGGCTTCTGAAGCGTCAGCTACGCGACCTGGCCCACACCGGCGTGAGGCCGTTGTTCGTTCCCGCGCCTTCATCGTGTACACGACGATTCCCACAAGGAGCGCCAGTCCCATGTGAGAACGGGCGGCACGGGCGGCACGGCCGCCGATGCCGCGGCCGCTCTCCCGCTTGGCGTCAGCCCGATTGATCCACCGGAGTCGTTGGGATCATGAGCTGGAAGTTGTTGTTGGCAAGCGCGCCGTCGTTGTATGTCTCGACTGCGATGTCGTAGCGCTCGTCACCTACCTCGGTGTCCTCACACGCCAGGTGGCGCACCGTGGTCGTGACACTGATCGAGTAACTGATGGTCGATCCGCCGGACCGCTCGGGGGCGCCCACCGCCGAGAAGTTCGGTATGTCATCGCCTAGGTAGACGCAGTAGACCCCGGTGGGGTCTGTCGGCGGCCGCCGAACCTCGGCATCCTCGAGGCCCATGGATCTGAACTGGACCACGGCCGACGAGTGGACGTTCATCCACAGGACCCGGACATCCGACAGATCTGCGCCGTCGAGGGTGTCGGCGTCCACCGCGCTGTCTGCCGTGGTCGCGTGATCCGCCTGAGCCGGAGTGCCGTCCTCGGCTCCCAGGTACTCGGCGAATCGGTGCATGAAGGCAGCCATCTGCTCCCTGCTGACCGCGTCACCCGGACAGAAACTGGGTGTTCGTTGGCGGATTGCAGCCCTGGGTTATGCCGGACTGTTGGAGCCATGCGATGTCGTCGTGGAAGACGTTTGAGTCGGCAACGTCCTCGAACAGATCCGCTGCCTAAACCGCCAGCGGGGCGGCAACGAGTGCCCCCAAGAGAGATGAGAACGTGACAATCAGGATGGTCTTGCGCATTGTGTCGGATCCCTCCTCCGTGTTGGCGTGCCACCAAACATATCGCCGTCGCATCACCCGTAGGAGGTTGGTGTGAATCGGCCGTTCTGGCTCACCTTGCGTCGGATATCGAGAAACTCGCACCCGCGGGCAGATGGCTGCGTTCCTCAGGAGAGGTTTCGAGCATCTGGCGAGCATCGTCGAGGCGGCAGCCGTGGTCGAACGGGTCGAGATCCCCTTGTCGAACTGACCGCAGGAGTCGTCCGGGTTTGACGGACCTGAACCGGCGACCACTCGAGCCCAGTCTGTCCGCTGAGACGGCGCATTCCAGGTCCATGTCTGCAACGGCGATAATGCGTGCGTGGCCGACATCGTCAATCAGGTGCTCCCGATTCTGATCCTGCTGGGAGTCGGCGTCTGGATCCGGAGGGCCCGGTTCATCAGCCCGGCGACGGTTGACGATGTTCGGAAGCTGATCGTCAACCTGGCACTCCCGTCGGTGCTTTTCATCGCGTTTCTCGACGTCGAACTGAAACGAAGCGACTCGCTCATCGTCGTCGCTACATTCGCCATCTGTGTCGTCCTGTTGCTCGTCGGCAGGGCGCTGCGGCCACGTTTTGGTGGTAACCACGAGTACTTCCCGATGTTGATGACCGGTTTCGAAGCGGGCATGCTCGGCATCGGCCTGTTCGGGACCACCTACGGCCTGGACAACATCGGAGCGTTTGCGCTCGTCGATTTGGGCCACGAGCTATTCATCTGGTTTGTGTTCCTCGCCGTGCTGCTGGCAATGCGGGACGGCCGACAGGAGCCGGGGCGTCTGTTCCGAGCGTTTGTTGCATCTCCGGTGGTCATAGCGATCATCGCCGGCTTGGTAGGCAACTTCACGGGCATTGGGGCTGATCTTCGGCAATGGGTGGTCACCGGCGGCGCCATCAACGCAATCGAGCTGCTGGCCGGGTTGACCGGTCCGTTGATCCTGCTCGTCGTCGGCCATGGCATTCATCTCGACACCGGCCACATCAGGGAAGCCGTGGTCCCGATAGCCGCCAGGTTCGCGGTGGCCCTGGTGCTGGCGATTGTGTTGCCGCCGCTGCTGATCGGCGAGCTCCTCGAGGGAGGTCCGCTCCAGCAGGCCGCGCTGTTCACACTGCTGATCCTCCCGCCACCGTTCATCATCCCGCTCTACATGCGGGAAGGCGACGAAGCGGAACGTCGCTACGTCAACAACGTGCTCAGCCTGTACACACTGCTGTCGATAGCCGCCTTCATCATCTACGTGACGGTCAACCCGCTATAGGTCGACAGGTAGACGCCGACTGACCAAGCTAAACACCGGCCGGCAGGTACTCCTCATATCCCTGGCATACTGGTCCCGCCCGGACTTGGAGGGACCGTGTATGAGATTGCACTGAGCGTGCTTTCGTGCCTGCGTGCGGGCACCGAGGTCCATGTTGCCTGGACAATCTCCTCATCGCAGGCCGACCCGCCTGAAGCTGTCGCGGTCACGCCCGGAGGAGGACGGATGGGCGACCTCATGGGTGGGGCGCTCGACCATCTGATAACGGATGCGGTCCGAGACCTCGACCACGGCGGCCGGCTTCACGAGGTATCACTCGGACCGGCGGAGGCCCTCATTTCCGGGCAGCCGGAAGGCACCACCCTCACTCTGGCACTGATCACCGGCGACGCCGTTCCCGTCGAGATATGGGAGGACCTTGCAGCTCGCAGACCAACACGCTTCGCGCTTGGCGTGGCCGGGACCCGCCTCGGTGGCGCAGAGCGCCTCGAACCCGATGCGCCCAGCATCGAGCTGACCGCCGACCGACTCGTTATGTCCCTGTCACCCGTTACCCGGGTTGTGATCTCCGGCGACGGGCCACTAGCAACCGCACTGGCGAACGCGTTCACATTCATCGGGTGGCAACCCTCGGTCCTTCCCGACGTGGTTGCAGCGGCAGGTCTGATGGCCACGCTCTCCCCGATCGATACGATCGTCGTTATGGGCCACGACGTCGAGATGGCGGGTCGGGCCCTTCAGGCCGCCATCGAGTCCGGGGCGGGCTACATCGCATCTGTCGGGTCGCCGCGCATGCAGGAGCTGCGGAGACAGTGGATCGCCTATCGTGGCGTCGACTGGGATCCGCGGGTGCGGGGGCCGGCCGGGTTCGACATCGGCGCCTCCAGCCCGGAGGAGATCGCGATTTCGATAGTGGCGGAGGCGATCGCGGCTCGAGATTCTGGGTCGAAACGTCGCTGATTCCGGATTCTCCCGCTGCTACATTAGGTGTGGGAGGAGAGAGCATGGACCAGCCGGCCCAGTCCAACAACACCACGTCGATGTGGTCGTCACCTTCGGACGACCAGGTCCTGCTCGACGCCGACTGCAGCCCAACTAAGACATGCCGAAACATGGTCGGCATCAGCTTCGACGGGTTCGCTGCGACGGAAACAGATCTGCGAGCTGCGTGGGTGGAGAGACTGGAAAGCGAAGGCAAGCTCTCCGGTGACGGCGCGAGCCTGCGCGAGCTCGTTCTCGGCTCTTCCGACCATTGAGCCGGTGCTCCAGGCCGGCCGCGTGAGCACCGAGATGCCGGATGGAGTCTCGGCGCTCGATTCGATGCTTCGAAGCGATGGATACCTACCCGATCGTGGTCTCAGCACTGCTGTGTACATCGCCATCACCCTCGGTCGTCCGCTTCTGCTCGAGGGCGAGGTGGGGGTAGGCAAGACCGAATTGGCAAAGACACTCGCCACGGTCTTGTCGCGCCGCCTGATCAGGCTCCAGTGCTATGAGGGAATCGACACCAACCAGGCGCTCTATGAATGGGACTACGCGCGCCAGATGCTCCAGATCCGATCGCTGTCGGAACGTCAACTCACAGATGAGCACTCCGTCGACGCACTGTTCGGAGAGAGGTTCCTGCTCGAGCGACCACTGCTCGATGCTGTGCATGCAGGCGATCAGTGTGTCCTGCTCATCGACGAGATCGACCGCGCCGACGATGAGTTCGAGGCGTTTCTCCTCGAGTTGCTCTCCGACTTCCAGGTGACAATTCCGGAGGTGGGCACGATCAAGGCCACGTCTCGCCCATTGGTCGTCCTCACGTCGAACCGGACGCGAGAGCTTCACGATGCGCTCAAGCGGCGCTGTCTGTATCACTGGATCGACTACCCGACCGCGGAGCGCGAAGAGGAGATCGTCCGCTCGCGGATCCCCGACGTGCCGAAAGCACTTGCCGCCAAGGCTGTCGCCGCCGTGCACCGCCTCCGCGGGCTTGATCTCGCCAAGCCACCCGGCGTAGCCGAAACGATCGACTGGGTCGAAGCGCTACGGGCGCTCGGCGCAGACGACATCGATGCGGAGACCCTCACATACTCTCTTGGTTCGGTGATCAAGGATCGGGACGACCTCGAAGTCGTCCAGCGGCGCGCCGGGAGTATCGTCGATGGAGGGTGACTCCGGACCTCTCGGCACGCTCCTCGGGTTCTGTGCTTTCGTTCGTCAACGCGAAATGCCCGTCGGCACGGACGACGCCATGGCCTTCGCCACCGCAGCCGCGCTTCTCGATCCGACTCGGCTGGAAGACGTCTACTGGGCAGGACGGGTCACGCTCGTCCACGGTCGCTCCCAGATCCCCGTGTACAACGAATGCTTTACCGAGTACTTCCTCGGCGGCACCACCGAACCCCGCCAACCGGACAAACGGCCACAGGTCTCCGCCCGTGGCGCCGAAGCCGTCTTCGACGTCCCATCCGGCGAGCCGCCCGAGGGGGGCGACGACCAGAACCAGACGCGCCTCGGCCCCGAGGCTTCGGCGGTGATTGTGAACCGCTCCAAGGCGTTCGCCGATTGCACCGAGGAGGAGCTCGAGTCGCTGCGACGAATCATCGCCACGCTACGGTCGACTCCGCCCCTCCGCCGAACACGCCGCCATCGCGGATCCAACAACGGGCGGCGGATCGATCTCCGGAGGATGGCTCGCGAGACGATGCGGTCCCACGGCGAGCCGGGACACCTTTGGTGGAGACAGCGCCGCCATCGGGCCCGACCGCTCGTGCTGATACTCGACATATCGGGCTCGATGGCCGACTACTCACGCAATCTTCTCCAGTTTGCCCATTCCACCCGGACGGCGACGAGCCGGGTCGAGGCGTTCTGCTTCGGCACACATCTCACCCGGATAACGCCGTCGCTGCGCAGGCGGAAACCGGATGAGGCGCTCGCTCTTGCCGGCGAAGAGGTCGTCGATTGGGCCGGCGGAACCCGGATCGGAGCCTCACTCGACGAGTTCGTCCGCCGCTATGGCCGCCGCGGGATGGCGCGCGGGGCCTTCGTCATCATCTGCTCCGATGGTCTGGACCGCGGCGACCCCGCCCTGCTCGACGATGCGCTGCGACGCCTGCACCGGCTTTCGTACCGGATCATTTGGATGAACCCAATGCAGGCACCCGGTGGGCTCACCACCACGAGTCTGGGCATGTCGGTGGCGCTCCCCCACATCGACCTCCTATGGTCTGGCCACAACCTGGCAAGTCTCGAAGAGTTTGCGACGGCGCTACCCGCCATCAGCTAGGAGTCATCGTGCGCTGGAGCATATCGCTGCGGGCCCAGGGAGACCGTCCCATGGACCGGGAGGAGATCCTGAGGCTTGCCGACGCAATTGCCCCCCATCAGGGCATCGCCAGCGGCATCGGGACAACCAACTATGCAGCCCAGATCGTGGTCGAGGCACCAACCTCCGGTGAGGCTGTCGTCCGGGCCAAGAGGATCTTCCAAGCTGCGGCCACCCAGGCGGGCCTTCCTGCATGGCCGACAGTTTGGACCCTGCCGATCTCCGAGGAGACCGGCTTCGAGGACTTCGCATGATCCGCCTCGGATCGCTCGGAGGCTACCCGTTCGAGGGACCGCGGGTCCTCGGGGGCTGGCATCCGCCACACGCACCCGGTATCTTCGCCGTCCTGGCTCGCCCTGTGGCGGAGTCTCAGCGTTTTGAAGTCATCTACGTCGGCCACGCCGACCATCTCACCGACATCGGCCTCCCTTTCGACCATCCCCTCGCCGATCGCTGGATCAACCGGGCGGGTGGGAAATGGAGCCTGTGGATCGCCTTCTACGAGATCCCCGGTGGTCTCCCCTCTCATCGCGAGCGGATCACCGAGGAGCTGATCGCCACCTATCACCCGAGCTGCAACCCGGACCAGTATGACCGAGCCTGGAAGGAAGCGTGGATCGGATCCTACGGCGAAGCTCCCACCACCAAGCCCCTTACCACGGGTCGCGACGCGCCGGCGACCTGAGCCTACGCCGGGAAATCGGCATAGCATCCCCTAGACATAGGGGTGGAAAGCACCTCGAGAGTCGCCCGGGGTCCGCCATCTCAGCCTCCCAACCTTGCAGATTAACCGGACGGGATCGCCACGCACCGACTATCGATTGCCACCACGCAATGTGGTAGTTCGATCGATAGGGATGTGTCGGGGATTGCCGGCCGGCGCGCTGCTGTGGGTGCGACTCACCGTGGCGATTACCTCTCGGTCGAGCCAACGGACCTTGCCGGATCCAGGACGCCGGGTACGTCTTCGGAGAGCAGCGAACCGTGCCGTATCAGTCGCTTGGGGTGTAGGCGACGCCCTCTAGTTGGCGAGTCCGCCGCACACCCGTGGCGGGCTTGGCGGGACCCCGATCGGTCGCCACCTCCCGATCGAACGTTGCTCCGGCAACGATTCCCTCACCCATACCGTAGAGAAGCGGAAGAGCCCCGGCGATCACCCGTCCGGTGCTGTTGATGCTTCCCAGGCCACCGTCGATTACCTCCGCGTTGGCTTTGACATCCCAGACGAGGTCGGCGCATTCCTCGAGCATCGTTGCAACTCGCATCAACTGTGTACCGACGACGTAGAGGTAGACGGCCAACCCTGCAATGAGCAGAACTATGTCGATGACTGTGAAGAGAACCATCATGCACGCACCTTGTCGAGGACACGACCCAGGAAGAGGTGGTGTTGGAGGCCTTCGGTCAGGACCGCGTCTACCCGTTTTGCCGTTTCCGAGATGAGCTCGGCGTCGCTTGTGTTCGCCACCGCCGCTTTCAACGTCTCTCGGACCATGCCAACTCGTTCCTCGATCCTGCGGACCAGCACGACGAGGATCGTCAGCAATGCCGCCACCGCCACCACGACCACCAGGCCGAGGATGTTGGCCAGCTGCCAGAATTCCTCATGTGTCAGGGCAATGATCGTCATCTCAACCTCCCAATCGCCGACGTCCACGCTTCAGGCCGGCGACGATCGCTTCGGCCGACTCGATAGTCGTGCTCAGCTCGGCGAGCGCCGCCGTGTTTACAACGGCCTTCTGCAACCCTGTGTTGACTGCTTCTGCCTGGTTTCCGATCCGTCGGGCGAGAAGCAGGATCGGCACGACCAGGGCGACGACCACAACCACGACGACGATCCCGATCGTGTAGCCGATGACCCATCCGGTGTTCGATGCCAGTGTCGGGTGCAACATGATCGTCCCTCCTCAGATGCTCTCGGCAAAGTCGCGAACCGGCGCCAGGTTTGCGTTCACCGACGCCACCGTGCCCGGCACCGGCGCTGTCTTCTCGACGATCACGTTAACCCCGCCGACGAGAGCGTCGAGGGTCTTGGCAACCGCCCAGAGGTGGAAAACCACACGGATCAAACCCAATGCGGCCGCGGCGATGATCAACCCCGCGATGACGAGTGTTATGACTGCAACGGTGTCCACGTGTCCTCCTAGCCCAACAGCTTTCCAACCGACCCGGCGTAGCGAACCGCCCCGTTGGCGACCTCGGCGATCGTCTCATCGGTGACGGCGAGACGATCCGGGACGCTGTCGACCTCCCCGATGACCGCCACGCCCCCGGCTAGTGCGCGATCGGCCGCACCCCGGATCCGCTCGAGAGCAGCCAGCACGCGATTCAACAGTGCAACCAGCACCGGCACAACCACTACCAGAAGCAGGATGTTTCCGAGTGTCCACATAGTGTGTATCTCCTATTCGGTGGCCGACCGGTATGGCAGGAAGAAGCGTCTGGCGACCCTGCCGAGGACCATCCACAGGGCCCGCAACACGATGGCAAAGCCGCCGGCCGGGCGGGCCTCGCCGGCCACGTAGCCGACGCCCTGCTCGAGCGCGGCGAGCTTTGCCGTCATGTTGACTGAGAACTGGTCGATGAGGATCGCGGTGACATCTTGGACCATGCCCCGGCCGTACTGTGCGGCGGCTCCCGACAGTTGAAGAGACTGGTCGATTTCGACCCGGGTGCCCGCGCCGCTGGGAGTGACGGCGGCGTTGAGCAACAGGGCCGCCTCGCCGCGGCCCTTCACCTCGGATCCTGAGGCATCGACCACGATCCGCTTGTTCGCCTCGTCGCGCTCGCGGATGTTTGCCCTACCGGTGAAGTTGAGCTTCACCGGGCCCATCCCGATCACGACCGTTCCGGCATACTTGTCGTCGTCGATCTTCTCAGAGATGTCGGCGCCGGGTAGGCACGATGCGACGGCGGGAATGTCGTTGAAGAACTCCCATACCTTGTCGGGTGTTTGGGCGACTTCGAACTCACTTTTGATCTGCATCAACGCTCCTCAGATACTCTGCCGGGTTTGTCGAGAAGGCTTTCCTGCAGGCGGGACAGCAGAAGTAGTAGGTCGTGCCCTCGTGTTCGTAGGGACGGCCCGACTCGTCGGCGGTGATCTCCATCCCACACACGGGATCGATCGCGACCGCCGGCATCGCTTGTGGCGTACCGCCACCGGTGGGAACCAACTCGCCGCGGGCTCGTGCCGCCACCAGGTCGGCGAGGATCGACACTGCCATCTCGGTGTGGGAGGTGTTGCCCAGGTCGATCCCTACCGGCGCTCGGATCGCAGCGACCACTTCCTCGGAGACATCCGCGTCACGCAAGTAGTCGCGGACGGCGTCTCCACGCCGGGTCGAAGCGACGAGCCCCACGTATGACGGCTCGGAATCGAGTGCGGCGAGGAGCAGGTCCTCGTCCCCGTCCCCCTGTGTAGCGATCACGACCGCGGCCCCCTTTGGCAGATCGCTCGGGATAGCCCCGTCTACCAGCACGGCGTTCCAACCGAGCGCAGCTACCAGATCATTGAGCGTGTGCGCCATCGGGGAGCGACCGACGACCACCACCGTCGGTTCGGGGATCATCGGCTGTATGTGCAACTGAAGGGCGCCATTGCTCTGACACGTCATGGGCACCGAGATCATCCCTTCTCGCGCCTCGGCGTCGAGGTCATCGCCACCGACAAAGAGGAGCTTGGACTTGCCGTCGCCCAACGCTGCAAGCGCCTCCCTGACAAGGATCGGCTCGGCGCAGGCGCCACCGATCCATCCGAAGGTGGATCCGTCGGCGTGTACGACGATCTGGTACCCCTCCTTGCCGGAGGTCGGTCTTTGCCTCCAGACGACGGTGCCCAGCACGAACGCCTCGTTGCGGAGTGTGAGCTCTCGGGCATGGTCCAGCACCGCCCAGCCATCGTATGCGCGTCCCGTCATCATTCCATCCTCACCGGAGGAGCTCCCGAGATGTCGGATCGCTCCGTGATTGCCTGGTGCACGCGGTCGGGCAACAACGGCATGTCGATGTTGCGCACGTCGTAGTCCCTGAGGGCATCCATGACGGCGTTGACGTAAGCTGCCGGGCCACCGACCGTTGCACACTCACCTATCCCCTTTGCTCCGATCGGGTGGTGAGGGCACGGCGTGACCACCTCGTGCAGCTCGAACCCGGGAGTCTCCCATGCCGTTGGCAACAGGTAGTCGGTGTAGTTACCACCGATGCAGTTGCCTTCTTCGTCAAACGTGATGAACTGCATGTTGGCCATGGCGTAGGCTTCAGCGAGACCACCCATGATCTGGCCTTCGACGATCATCGGGTTGATCCGAACCCCACAGTCGTCGACGGCGACGACCCGCAGCACGTCCCACACCCCGGTTTCCGGGTCGACCTCTACGGTGACGATATAGCAGCCGAACGGCCAGGTGAGGTTGGGAGGGTCGTAGTAGGCCACATTCTCGAGACCCGGCTCCAACCCGTCGGGCATGTTCGAGTATGCGGCCATGGCGCATTCCTGGATGGTGACGCCCCGCTCGGGCGCACCACGGAGATAGAAGCGCCCCAGCTCCCAGTCGATATCCTCTTCCGAGGCTTCGAGCAGGTGTGCCGCCAGCTTGCGGGCCTTGGCCCGGATCTTACGGGCCGCCATCGCCACGGCCGCACCTGCCACCGGCGTGCTGCGTGAAGCGTAAGTGCCCATCCCGAAGGGCGCTGTGTCCGTATCCCCCTCCTCGATGACCACATCGGCAGCTGGGATGCCGAGCTCATGGGCGACGATCTGTGCCCACGTAGTCTCGTGTCCCTGCCCCTGACTCTTGGCACCCGTCCGGAGCAGCGCTTTCCCGGTCATGTGAACACGGAGCTCAGCCGAGTCGAACATCTTGATACCCAGGATGTCGTACTCGCGGCTGTTGCCGGCACCGAGTGGCTCGGTCATTGTGGAGATGCCCAAGCCGAGAAGACGTCCCTGCTTCTTGGCCTCTTCCTTCTCCTTGAGGAACTCCTCGTACCCGATCGCCTCTAGCCCGACGTCGAGACACTTGGCGTATTGCCCCGAATCGGTGAGAAACCCGAACGCGGTGCGATGCGGGAAGTCGTCGTCGCGTACGAAGTTGATCCGCCGGAACTCTGCCTGGTCCATACCGAGGTCGACTGCCGCGGCCTGGACCATTCGCTCTTGGAAGTACATCGCCTCGGTGATACGGAACGAGCACCGGTAGGCGACTCCCCCCGGGGCTTTGTTCGTATAGATGCCCTGGGCAGTGAGATGAGCAACCGGGATGTCGTAACAGGCGAACGCGGCGTGAAGGAGGCCGATCTTGAACTTGCTCGGCTGCGCATCGGAGAAGAACGCCCCGTGGTCGGAGTCCGTGTGCATGCGCACCCCGAGGATCTTGCCGTCTTGTCGGAGCGCCAGTTCGCCCTTTAGGTAGATGTCGCGGGCGAAGCCGGTCGAGATGAGGTTTCCCGACTTGTCCTCGATCCACTTGACCGGTTTCTCCAGCAGGATCGACGCCAGGATGGAAACCACATAGCCCGGGTACACCGGGACCTTGTTCCCAAACCCGCCACCGATGTCCGGGGCGACGATCCGTATCATGTGCTCGGGTAGCTCCGCTACGAGCGCAACCGCGGCTCGGACGATGTGGGGTGCCTGCGAGGTCATGTAGACGGTCAGCTTCGACGTCGCCCGGTCGAAGTCGGCGATCGAGCCACACGTCTCAATGGGTGAGGGATGCGACCGGGGGTAGTGCATCTCGATTCTGGAGACGACGTCGGCCCGCTCGAAAGCGGCGTCGGTGCCAGCCTTGTCACCTACTTCCCAGTTGAAGATGACGTTGTCTGTTTGGTCCACCTTGTCGTCACGGATCACCGGTGCGTCGGGTGCTCGAGCCTGGTCGGGGTTGACGATCACCGGTAGCGGCTCATATTCGACGACGATCGCGTCGCAACCGTCCTTGGCGATGTACGGGTCGTCGGCGACGACCGCTGCTATCTCCTGGCCCTGGAAGCGGACCTTGTCGGTCGCCAGCACCGCCTGGGTGTCGTAGGACAGCGTTGGCATCCAAGCCAGGTTTCGTGCAGCCAGCATCTCGCCGGTCAGTACGAGCCGTACGCCCGGGATGTCCCATGCCTTGCTCGTGTCGATTGATTTGATGCGTGCGTGGGCGACCGGGCTGCGCAGTATCTCCATGTGGAGCATGCCGGGCAGGACGATGTCGTCGACGTAGTTGCCCTTGCCCCGGATGAAGCGGTTGTCCTCGACGCGGAGCCGGCTTGCACCCAACCCTTCGATCTTGATCTCGTCGAGCACCATCAGCCCTCTCCTCCGCCGTCGGCTTGACTCTGGATCTTCGTTGCGGCCCACAGCACCGCCTTGACGATGTTCTGGTAACCGGTGCAGCGGCACAGATTCCCCGACAGCGCCCAGCGGATTTCGTCCTCGGTGGGGTCGGGGTTGCGGTCGAGCAGCGCCTTGGCCGTCATCATCATGCCCGGGGTGCAGAACCCGCATTGCAGACCGTGCTCGTCCTTGAACCCCTCCTGGATCGGGTGCAGCTCGCTCGGCCCGGCCAGACCCTCGACGGTCGTCACGTCGTGCCCGTCCGCCTGGACGGCGAGCATCGTGCAGCTCTTGACCGGTGTGCCGTCGACCAGCACAGTGCAGGCGCCGCAGTTGGTGGTGTCGCATCCGGTGTGGGTACCGGTGAGTTTGAAGCCCTGGCGGATGAGGTGGGCAAGCAGAAGCCGGGGCTCTACATCGACGGTGCGTGACACGCCGTTGAGCGTGAGGGTGATCCGTGTGACGGGGATATCGCCGGAGCCGGTGGGTGTGACTTCTTCGAATAGGCTCGTCATGTCAGGCCACCTTCTCTATCGAGGACGCAACCCCGATCAGGATCCGGCTTACGAAGGTGCGGACCATGTGCCGCTTGTAGTCGGCGCTGCCACGATGGTCCGACCGCGGCTTAGCCACCGCTGCGGCGGCCTCAGCGGCGGCGACGATGCGATCCTTGGTGAGCCGACCGCCTTCAAGGGTCGCTGCGGCTTCGGTGGCGTTGATCGTTTGCGAGCCCACTGCGGCGAGCCCGATTCCGGCTCTGGTTACCGAACCGACTTCCATGTCGAGGGCCACGGCAACCGCGACCGTTGCGAAGTCACCGATGCGTCGTTCGAGCTTCAGGTAGCCGCCGTTGGGCACCCCGGCAGGAGCGGGGACGATCGCCTCGACCCCGATCTCGTCAGGGGCGAGCGTGGTCTGGAAGGGGCCACGGACCAGGTTGGTGACCGGAATCGTGCGTCGACCCGAGGGGCCTTGTGCCACGAGTTGCCCGTTGAGGGCCACCATCACTGCCGCCCAATCGCCTTGCGGGTCCGCGTGACACAGCGAGCCGACCAGCGTGCCTCGGTTGCGGACGATTGGGTCGGCCACCAGCTTTGCTGCCGCTGCCATCGTTGGCTGGCGGACTTTGAGCTCGGCCGATTGCTCGAGCGTGGCGTGCCGGCACAAGGCACCGATGCGGATCGATCCGTCATCGGCGAAATCCAGATGATCGAGGCCCGCGATGCCGTTTATGTCGACCAGCGTCTGCGGTGCCGCAAACCGGAGCTTCATCATCGGTATGAGGCTCTGGCCGCCCGCCAGGATCTTCGCCTCTCCCCCCGCTTCTGACAGAAGGCGGATCGCCTCCTCCACGGTCTTCGGTGATTCGTAGCGGAACCGCGACGGGTACATCGGTTACTCCTCCTCGAAGGCTGTGTCATGGCCTGGCATCGTGCGAGGCGGCGTTGCAACGCCCTGCGGGTCCGGCACCGCCACCGGCATCGTGTCGGCGTCCGGATCGGGACGCGGGTTCTGGTGCGGTGGCCACGGGCCCTGGACCGGTTGGGCTGCGACCTTCAAGTACTCGGTGATCTGCGGCCAAGCCCAGATCGTGGGACTGGCGCCCTCCTTCGGTGAGTCCTCTATCAGCTCGTAAAAGCGCGGGTTGCCCGCGCTCATCCCCGACGATTCGACGGCCATCCCACGCTCCTCCGACCAGAACGCTTCCGGACCCACACCGGAAGCCACTTTTGCAACCATATCGGGAGAGATTCCGAGTTGGCTGGGGAAATGCATGTTTTCTAATACTTTTTGGATGGGCCTGCCACGAGCTCTCAGGTTCGTGTCCTCCTCAGCGGCTGTGACCTGGTAGGCCGGTGGCTCGCAAAGGTCCGATGGACGCCCGCCGCGTGCCTGTTTGCCGAAGCAAGAACGTGTGTCCCTCACCCCGACTATCGAGGAAGTCCTCGACCGGATCGAACAGCGCAGCAAGGCCCGGCTCAGCGGAGAGGACGCCATCGCGGCGCTCGAGTCCGAACGTGCTCGTCGCTGACGCCCCGGTCATCGCCCCAGCAGTTGCCGACGGAGGACCGGACGGTGCCCGGTTCAGGCAGCGCCTTCGTGGTGAACAGATAGCTGCACCCGATCTGCTCCGCGTCGAGGTGGTGTCCGTGACCCGCCGGCAACTCCGTCTCGGTACGATCGACACCACCCAGGCCGAACGTGCCTTGGTCGATCTGCTCGATCTTCCAGTTGCGGTGTACCCCACCGCCGCGCTGCGTCGCCGATGCTGGCAACTGCGGGACAACATCACTTCCAATGACGCTTGCTACATTGCGCTCGCAGAAACCCTTGACTCGTGGCTTCTCACGGCAGATAGCCGGCTGGCGCACGTACCCGGCCCCACATGCCCGATCGAGACGATCTGACCAACCAAGACAAGCTCACACGGTGGAGCGACGCCCCCGGTCCGCTCCCTACCCGCAGCCCGGTCTTGCCCCGCCGTCTGCACAGGATGCCGCGGCTGGCAGACTCGGCGTATCGTTCAAACCGACTCGATGGTCTTGACGTACACGGAGGAAAGAGGAGCGACCCATGGTCGATACATCCCGGCACGATGCCTGGCAGGCCGGCGACAGCTACGACCTGTATATGGGCAGGTGGAGCCGCAAGGTCGCTCCGTCTTTCCTCGACTGGCTCGATGTTCCGAACGGCTTGGATTGGCTGGAGGTCGGTTGCGGTACCGGTGCGCTGTCGGCCGGCATCCTGGCACGCAGCAACCCGGCGAGCTTGATCGCCCTCGACCCATCGGCGGGGTTCGTGGCGCGTGCCCGAGCCAACGTGCCCGACGGCCGTATTGATTTCCAGGTCGGGGACGCGCAGGCCCTGACCCTGGAAGCGGGCAGCAGAGATGTCATCGTGTCTGGGCTGATGCTGAATTTCGTCCCCGACAGGGTGAAGGCGCTGTCCGAGATGAAGCGTGTCATCCGGCCGGGCGGGACGGTCGGGTTCTATGTGTGGGACTATCCCGGCGGCGGGGTGGAGTTCATGCGTGCGTTCTGGAACGCCGCGACGCCCCTCGATCCGGCGGCGCACGATCTCACCGAGGATCGGCGTTTCCCCTTCTGCACCCCCGAGGGTCTGACCGACCTGGCGAAGGGTGCCGGCCTGACGTCCATCACATGCACGCCGATCGAGGTGCCCACCGTTTTTCGTGATTTCGACGACTACTGGCACCCGTTCACCCTCGGCGCCGGGCCGGCACCGGGGTACTGCATGAAGCTCGAACCGGCGGCACGTCAGCGTCTGAAGGAAGCTCTACAGGACAGCCTGCCGATCGCCCCCGACGGTTCGATTCCGCTCAAAGCACGGGCCTGGGGAGTCAAAGCTCGGGTCGAATGGCCCGTTCCTCACAGCCCTTGGTATTGAACAGCAAACCTCTACCGACCCGCGCCACGCTGGATGACGCTGTGGCAGTGCCTGTACTTGAAACCCGACCCGCAGAGGCACCGGTCGTACGTACCGACGCGTCGCTGGAACGTCGTAGGCCATGACCGCGAACCCGTTCCCGGTGGTGACCTCGCCCCACATGACCTGATCGGCCGATCTGCTCCTGATCGTCAGGGTGGCGAGACGGTGAGGTGAGTGGCGAGCTGACTGACGGTGTCGGCGAGCTCTGCCGGTTCGATGACGGCCACCGGGGCGATGAGCGCAATGCGGGCAACAGTCATGGCAAGCAAGTCGAGATCATCGCCGCGGATTTGGACGAAACAAGAGTCCGCCTCCATGTCGATTGGTGTGTGGTCGACCCATCGGAGCACATCCTCGAGTTCGGCGAACGCGGCGTTGACGGCGAGCTTCGCTTCATGGTGACGGGGTATCGAGCCGAGTGAGCTTGCGACGAAGCTCGCCGCATCGCCACCCGGGATCTGACGGGGCGTGAAATGACCGCCGGCGAGCCGGGGCTCCCGGAGCCGATCCACCCGAAACGTGCGCCAGTCGCGGCGACGTTGGTCCCATGCCACGAGATACCAGCGACGGCCGGCGGTGACGAGTTGGTGCGGCTGGACGAGCCGTCGGCTGTTTTTGCCATCACGTCGTCGGTAGTCAAACCGCACGTCCTCACGGTCACGACATGCCGCGGCGAGCACAATGAGTGCTTCGGGGTCGACGACGTCGTCGTCGGCTGCCCACCGCATCGAAGTGACACTCGAATGCAGCGCCGACACCCGCCGGCGTAGCCAATGGGGCAGGAGTTGTTCGATTTTCGTCAGGGCGCGCAGCGACGTCTCTTCCATGCCGCCGATGGCTGCCTCCGCGGCGTAGCGCAGTCCGACGGCTACCGCGACAGCCTCGTCATCGTCGAGGACCAGGGGCGGCACGTGCGCCCCCGCTGCAAGTCGGTAGCCGCCGTATTTTCCCGACGTGGCATCGACCGGATAGCCAAGGTCGCGCAGCCGATCGACATCACGGCGCACCGTCCGCTCCGTGACCTCGAGGCATCCGGCGAGTTCGGCACCACGCCACCATCGATGGGTCTGAAGGAGCGAGAGCAGCTGCAGCGCTCGACCGGTGGGATCTTTTCGCATTTCCTCAGTTTGCCACCTATTGAGGACCGATCTTGTCCGCAATACATTCTACGGTCGTAGCAACCGATCAGGCCGCACCCAAGGTCAGTAACCCACCGAAAGGAACTTCGATGCGCCAAGCCGTCAGCCAAGCCCGCCGATCTCGGCCCGAGGACTCACCCGCGTCTTCGAATCCGGCGATCGCCTGATCACCCAAAAAGATAAGGAGGAATTGCAATGTTCAATGCAACCGATTTTCCCGAGCCCACCCTCATTTCAGTCAACGGTGTGGAACTCGAAGTCTTTGAAGCAGGCCGACAGAACGCAGGAGAACCCGTTGTGCTCTGTCACGGCTGGCCGGAGCATGCCTTTTCTTGGCGCCATCAAGTGCCCGCCCTTGCTGCGGCGGGCTACCACGTCATCGTCCCGAACCAGCGGGGCTATGGCAACTCATCCCGTCCAGCCGAAATAGCCGACTATGACATCGAACACCTGTCGGGTGATCTCACCGCACTTCTCGACCACTACGGATACGAAGATGCCACCTTCGTGGGTCATGACTGGGGCGCAAATGTCGTTTGGGGACTGACCCTGCTGCATCCAAACCGCGTCAACAAGGTGATTGCCCTCAGCCTCCCTTACCAAGAGCGCGGGGACCAACCCTGGGTCGAGATGCTGGAAGGCATGTTTGGCACCGACTTCTACTTCGTCCACTTCAATCGGCAACCAGGCGTCGCAGACGCCGTACTCGACGAGAACACAGCCCAGTTCCTTCGCAACATGTACCGGAAGAACGAGCCCCCCGCAGCGCCTCAGCCGGGCATGGCGATGATCAATATCGCCAGAGCAGAAACACCAGTTGGTGAGCCACTCATGACCGACGGCGAACTGGCCGTGTTCATCTCTGCCTTCGAATCGTCTGGTTTTACGGGCAGTATCAACTGGTACAGAAACCTCGACCGCAACTGGCACCTGCTGGCGGACGTGGACCCCATCATCCAACAGCCCGCACTCATGGTCTACGGCGAACGAGATCTGGTCGCGCGATCCGAGAAACTGACAGAGTTCGTGCCCCACGTGGAAGAGATCAGTCTGGATTGCGGTCATTGGATCCAGCAAGAAAGGCCGGAAGAAACGACCCAGGCGATCTTGAAATGGCTGGAACAGCAGGGTGCCACCTAGTCCCAAGAGCGTTTCAAGGTCATCCATGCCCTCGGGCTTGACCGGCGGGTGGAATGAGACGCGGTCACCGTCTCGAGGTGACTGACTTGGCACCGCTACCCCGGTAGGGCTTGGCGAACAGGCTAGCGATCAGTCAGAAGCCAGGTATCAGGCGCCTTGGCGCGAGTGACGTGAGAGGCGTCATCGTGTTCGGGCGCCTGATCATCTCCCGGGGTCTGACGCTTCACTGCATCAGCCAGTCCAGAGCGTCTGAGTGCGTTCCAAACGTGCCATACAGCTGGTGGCTGCTTGACCCCAGGAGTACGCTTGCTAGGAGTTCCGAGCCAGAGGGGGCGCGAGCATATGGCACGAAGAGGAGTTCTCGCCGAGATCCAGCACCAGATCCGCGCATCCCAGCGAGCATCTGCACAAGCGCAGAGAGCAGCCGTAAGGGAGCATCAGGCCTCGATTCGGAGAGCAGAGCAAGCACGCAAGACCGCAGAACGGGCAGCCGTTCAGGCTCAGAGAGCGTCCGAGGCGGATCGCAAACGTCTCGAACGCGAGGCGAAGGCCGCCCACGTCGCTGCCAAACAGGCGGAGGTCGACGAGCTGATTAGTGCTCTCGGCAGCACCTACGAGGACATCGATGGCTTATTGGGGGCAACTCTCGATGTGGACGACTATGTCGACTTGGATGAGCTTCGGCGAACGGTCGAGCACCCGCCGTTTGACAGAGCTGAGCTGGAGGTCAGCATTCCCCCGCCAGCCGCCATTCCCGACCCACCCGAACCCCAGTTCCAGCCGCCCGAGCAGCCCAAAGGCCTGCTGGGGCGAAAGAAGAAGCTTGCGCTGGCCGAAGCAGAGGCTCGCCAGGCTCACGAAACTGCGCTATCGCAGTGGCGTGCCGAAGTGGCGAGCCTACCGGCTCGGCGTGAGCATCTGGCCAACGACCATCGAAAGGCCGAATCCGAACGGATTGTTGCTCTCGAGACCGAGCGTGTGCGATACGGGAGGGAGTGTGCTGAGCGTGAGGCGGAGGTGGCGCGGCATAACGCCGAGATTGACACGCTGATAGCGAATCTGGGTTATGGGGCTGTTGATGCGGTCGAGGAGTACGTGTCAATCGTTCTAGCGAACTCGGCCTACCCGGATCACTTCGACGTCGATCACCAGTTCCAGTTTGATCCGGCGACAGCTGAGCTACGTCTTCGGGTTCTGATCCCGGGACCCGGCGAGATACCCGCCATCAAGACATACAAATACGTGAAGGCATCTGACGAAATCACCACAACGGCCCTGTCGCAGAAGGCCACCAAGGACCGGTATCTGGGGGCAGTCCAGCAGGTCGCGTTGCGGTCGCTACATGAAGTGTTCGAGGCCGATCGACGGGGATTGATCAAGACGATTTCTCTCGAGCTGGGGACTGAGACGATCGACCCGGCTACCGGCAACGACACCTACATCCCATTTGTCGCCGTCGGAGCTGAGCGTGAGACCTTCATGACGTTCGATCTGTCAGCGGTCGAGCCTGCTGCCACTCTCACGCATCTCGGCGCTGCGATGTCAAAGAACCCCCTGGGTCTCGTACCGGCGGACACAAGCGGGATACGCTCGCTGTGACGGAGGAACGGCTCGTATTCAATCCGCCCCCGGGATGGCCGCAGCCTCCGCCGGGTTGGCAACCACCGGCCGGCTGGACCCCAGACCCGGCTTGGCCCGATCCACCCGATGGCTGGCAACTGTGGATACCGCCGGCGGGCTCCGACAACCCAGCGGCGCCGACCGGAGGGCCCGTCGCATCCACCACCGCTCCAGAAGACGGTCGTCCGGTCTCCTCGTCGGAGGAGACCGATGTGCTGCGGCGACTCGCTCTGCTCGAGGCCGAGAACACTGCGCTGCGGACCCAACTAGAGAACCGAGGCGACGACAGCGCCGAGGAGCTGATCATTCTCGACGACGAACGCGTCCTGCAGAGCGTAGGCATATACCGGTATCACCATCCGCTAGAGAACGCCGTTGCCTTCAAGGAACGGCTCACCGACCTTGGGACTCGGATCGCCGACCTGGTGGAGTCGGGCGAAGCGATCGAGCGATCCAACATGTTCACTTTCGACAACTCGCTCGCCAAGGGCCGCACGATGACCAACGATCTCTCAAAGCTGATGCTTCGCGCCTACAACGCCGAAGCCGACAACAGCATCAGGTCACTGCGCCTCGGGAATGTGGTTACCGCCAAACGGCGGCTCGAAGCGTCGCGTACTGCCATCGCCAGGCTCGGCAAGATGATGGAGATGCGAATCTCCGACGCATTCCATGCACTCCGCCTCGAGGAAATCGAGCTCACTGCCGACTGGCTGATGAAGAAACAAGAGGAAAAGGAGGCGGCAAAGGAGGAACGGGCGCGGCTCCGTGAAGAGCGGAGAGTCGAGAAAGAGCTCGCCGAAGAGCGCGCTCGTCTCGACAAGGAACGCTCTCACATCGAGTACGCGCTAGCCGCACTTCGAGAATCGGGAGGCATCGACGCTGAGCTAGAAGCCAGACTCGCTGAACTCGATGACGCCATCGCTCAGAACGACTACCGAGCCGCCAACATTCGAGCAGGCTACGTGTACGTCATTTCCAACCGTGGCGCGTTCGGGGAGAACGTTGTCAAGATCGGGCTGACTCGGCGGCTGGAACCACACGATCGGATAACCGAGCTCAGCGGCGCCTCCGTTCCATTCCGATTCGATGTTCATGCGCTGTTCTTCTCAGAGGACGCTGTGTCTCTGGAAACGGAGCTCCACCAACACTTCGCCGATCGGGCGGTCAACATGGCAAACAACCGCAAGGAGTTCTTCTTCGCATCCCCCGTTGAGGTCCGCCAGGTGCTCACGGAGAAAGTCGGCAACCTCCTCGAGTTCACCGACCATGCCGATGCCACCGAGTACATCCAATCGCTCCGATATTGGCCCGACCTGGCACGTGTACCAGGGGTTCATCCACCGGCACCTTCCACCATCTAATTGGGTCAACCGACCTCCGTCGCCATCCCTCGGCGCATCGATCCTGAGACTGCGAGCAGCTAGGCATCTCGTGATCGGGCTGTCGGTGTCTCGACGAACCCGTGGGCCGCGAGCGGAGCTCCAGAGGTAGGCCGTCGCCGGACCAGCGTCTCTCGCCGGTGACCTGGGATCGTCGGCCTCTCCCTCAATTCCCGGGATGGACGTGGTAGCGAAGGTCCGTGACGAGTGGCGAGCGAATCGCCTCTGCGATTTCGATTTCGATTTCGATTCGGCCCGTGTCGAGACCGCTGAGTAGCGGTGTGCCGCCGTCGAACGCCACGGGCGCCAAGTCGATGGCCAACTCGTCGACGAGACCGGGGTTGAGGTGTTCGTTGCGGCCGACGTTCGGGCTTCTCTGCCGTCTCGTGTGCAATGCAGATCGATGGCGTCCCATCCCACACCGCGGTCACGATCTATGGGCAGGAATCCATCGCGGTCACGGCCTCACCCCACCACGGGCGCGCTCGAGGAACGCCGCCCAGGAAAAAGAGGTTTTCATAACCTTCGATGGAGGACTCTCAAAACTCGCTTGCTGCATTCTTGGGTCACGCTTCAGATCAGAGAAGGAGACCAGGAAATGTTCAAGAGAATGACAGCAATACTCGCAACGATGCTCGCAGTCCTCATGGCAGTCGGTATCGGTGCTGCGATGGTGACCCCGGGGTCGGACGATTCCGCATCGTCCTCGTCGACGACGACACTGCAGACGGCGGGCGACTCCGCAACGACCATCTACGAGGTTGGCGATGCCGGCTCCGTGACCGTCACCAATGACGGATCGAGCCTCGCCATCGTCGAGGTAGCTCCTGCCGCAGGCTGGATCACCGAGGTTGAGGTTGCGGTCGGCCGGGAGGTCGAAGCGGACTTCCGCAGCGGCACCCGCCGCATTCAGTTCAACGCAGAGCTCGAAGATGGACAGATCAAGACCCGTGTCCGCGAGTCTGCCGACGCCGGCGGTTCCACCACAACCACGTCGACCACTGCTGCGCCGTCGACCACCTCGACCACATCCACCACGATGGCTCCCGGTGGCGGCGACGACGACTCCTCTTCCACAACGGTCTACCGGGCAGGGGACGGCGGGACGGTCACCATCGCGGTCACCGGTTCGACCTTGACCATCGTCTCGGTGGACGCAGCCGCCGGCTGGTCGCACGAAGTCAAGGTTGCCTCGGGTCGTGAGGTTGAAGCTGACTTTCGCAGCGGTGCCCGCCGCATCCAGTTCAACGCTGAGTTCGAGGATGGAGAGGTCCGGATCCGGGTTCGGGATGGTTTGACCGACGACCGCTCCGGATCCAGCGACGACAGCCGCTCGGGCGATGACAGCGGGAATGGCTCCGACGACGACCACAAGGACGACGACGGTGACGACAACAGCGGCCACGGCTCCGACGACGACCACGACGATGACGACCACGACGGTGACGACGATCACGATGACGACAACTAGAGCGGCGGTCGGTCGTACCCCACAGGCCTAGGCAGCGCTCACCTCAAACAGTTCCCCCGGGTCACGTCCTCCCCGACCCGGGGGAACTTGCTTTTCTGTCGGGATCGGATGACGCATACCCGGGATTGCTTGCCAGGCGTGACCACCGTTGCACGCGCCCGTTCGAGTGTCGTAGGCATCTCACCTTGCAATGTCTCGGCAGATGACCGCCGCGGGCGGTGCTATCTCCTCAGTTGCAGCCTCGAACCGGCGGCTTGGAAGCCTGATACCACCGTGATGCCACTTCGTCGTGGCTTTCACAATTCGCACCGACGAGGAATTCGAGCACGCCCTCAATGACTCGCAAAGAGCGAGGGTTGTCACGTCAAGAGGTCAGTCGGTGCTCCGTCCTCGACCGCAAGGAGCGGGCCGGTCATGCCAGGAACGTCGCCCACAGCACCGACCGGATGATCGACCGCTGGGGCGACGTTCTCAACCGCCTCGGCTCTGTGTGAGCAGCATCGAGTACCAGGCGATCGAGGATCCGCTCGGTTTCGTGCGCCGCCTCGGGATCGGACCGGCGCGGGACATAGGGCTCCTGGACACGGCAGTCGTGCGGCCGAGGTCGAGCGCGTTTGGCGAAGATGCCAACCCAACGCTCAGGCTCGAGGCGGCTGCCCCCCTTCACTCGATCGTGACGATCATGCCCTGGTCGATGGCAACAAGCGGCTCGGATGGCTGGCGGCAACCGTATTCCTCGACATGAACCGAGACCCGGTCGAACTGGGCGACGACGCCGCATTCCGGCTCGTGATGGCCATCGCCGAAGGCACCCTCGACGTTGAAGAGATCGCCGCGCAACTCTCACCGGACTGAATCTCAGACCTCTCGAGGCCGGGAGGGTCCGTTCATCTTGCCATCGGGGCATACCGAGTGGCCTCGCACAACGGAAGTGGAGCCCTCGACGTCACTGGGCGTTGTGACGATGAGACCGTTCTACGCGACCAGGTGGGACTCACCCGCGATTGACCTCACAGAGGCCTGGATGCCTCGAGAACCCCGGTCACGTAGCCTCGATAGATGTAGTCGGTCACATCTGCTGTTATGCGGTCGAGTAGCCGTGCCGCGCTGGGGCTGGCAATCGAACCACCTTTGTCCGGTCTTGCGTCGTCGAGGAAACCGCGCCACCACGCAACACCCTTCTCGAGGATGCTGTCCGGATACACTCCAGGCGCCGTTGGCGCTGGATTGATCGCGACGCGAACCGCGTCTGCGACCATCGGCATCGTCGGCGTCTTGGTGACGTCCTTGATCACGAGCGCGATCAAGTCTGCATTTCCGCTCAGGTTCACGGGTTCTGCGATCTCCGCTTCGGCGACTGAGGTGGGCCGCGATGCCACCGGCGGCGGAATACGGCTTACGTAGGTGACCCTGTGCAGAACACGCCAGGCGGGTGAGCCGGCGTCCATCTCGCGAATGGCACGCGCAGTCGAATCATTCGAAAGGGCTCGCCAGCTTGGCTCGACTATGGATCGGAACGTCGCGGCATTGGCTCTGCTCGGTGGGAGATACAGGGACATGAATCGATAGGCCTGAACCTTTCCGGGTACCGGATCGTCCAAGACCTTGCCTTTGCCTCCATACGGGCTGTCTGCTTCGCCATCGAAGGGCTTCAGATAGCTCTCGCCTGACACCGTCACCCGCAGGTCGACGGTGCGGGTCTTCTCGTCGCTCTTGGCGACCGACACGCTCATCTGGTGGGTGGCCATCAGATCGAGCGACCACTGAAAGCCTGCTTTGAAGAAGAACTGCCCGTCGCCGTGCACACCGCCACCAAAGCCCGCAGCGGCGCGCCCGGAGTAGGTCTGCTCCATGCCACCGGCGATCGATTGCGATTCTGTGTGAAGCCCGCCGTCGGCAGTCCAGACATAACGGTTCGCCAGCCCCTGCACCGGTACACCGGTCGGCATGGGATCGCCGGGCGTTGCGTCGAAGTCGACAGTCAGGGCAGCCCGCGTGTCTGCCAGCGAGCTATCCCATCGTTGAGCCGCACCTTGTACATCGAACTGCGCGACCGTGCTCTCCGACTTGACTCGCTTCGCCTCGATTTCGGCCGCAAGCCCATAAGCCTCGTACGGCTTGAAGTAGCTGCCACGTTCGATATCGGGGTTCGGCAGACCCGGCATGTTCACAAAGCCGACCTTGCCATCCAGGGTCTGGATCTGTGTGTAGGCGGGATCGATCGGGAAATGCAGAATGTTGCGATCGGGCGGGATCGCGGGGTTGGGCAGGATGATCGTGCCGAGTGCCGCACCCGTCGGCTCGAAGATCGTCGCGTACAGATCGGCGCTCAGGGACTCCACCAGGGCGTATCCGATATTGTCCGCCAGGTATCTGCGTCCGACGGCCGGGTTGAGAAGATCGTCGGGATCGCTCGCAAATGGTTCCCAATCACCGCTCAGACCGACCTTGTCGGTTTGCGCATCGGTCCATGCCTGGGACAGGCCGGATCCGGCAGACCCCCCGAGTGTTCCGTCGGCTTCGACTCGAAGCTGTGCGTTTCCTTTGAGATCGAGAGCACGGTTGCTGATCGAAAAGGGCCCAAAGCCGGTCGAAATGTCGGAGACCTCCCGCATGCCCATCAAGCCGATTGCCGCACTGGTGCTGATCTGAGTTTGGTGAGATGAGTTCGACGAGAAACCGACCGTGTCGCCTGCCGATTGCGCCAATGTCACGGTGGAGGCATCCAGGTAGCTCAGGTAGAGCGAGCTGGACGGATAGCGATAGTACGGGCGAGAGAGGTTCTCTGACGGGACGGGCGGAGCACCCTCGATGTACCCGATCAGCGTCGGGTCGGTCTGCACCTGGCCCACGTAAATGAGCTTCAGTGGGCCGACCTCGATCGGTTGCGGATGGCTATCGACTGGGCTGAGAACATATGCCCGCTTGACGACGGCGGTTTGGCGTGCAGTCCCGATGTTGCGCGCACTTGCGTAGCTTCCGGTTGCGATCCGGCCCGGGGTTGAGCCGTTGTAGTCGCTCGGCTCTCCGCCGTAGACATTGCGCACCAAGGGGCCTTCGTTCGACAGAGGGGCGGCAGACGTCGACAGCAGCGACGACGGAGGCGCGGGAGAGATGTCGTTCTTCCCGAGCGTGATGTCCGTTCCGCCATGCGAGAAGTTCCAGCACGCGATCAACCCCTGATCCGACGCATTGCGCGGCGTGAAGCGCTGATCCGCTATCTCCTCGGGCTCGCGCAAGTAGTTCCAAAGCGAAACCTGAGCAATCTCGCCTTTGAGCCCATCGGTGTGCGGCAGGGCGCCCGTCGCAGACCCCATGGAGAAGATGGATGTCGCCGGGAACTCCAGCGGCGAAGCCGCCGGAGACACCGAGCTGATGCGAACACCATTCGAATAGAACTCGAGAGCGGACGTCTCGGTCATCAGCGCCCACATGCTGGAATTGCTCAGCGTCCCGTCGGCAGTACCCAACACATCCGCCGTGAACAGCCCTTCCCGTTCGAGAAACGACCACTCGGCCGCCAGGTCCGGATATCCGGAGCGATCGCGCCCATTGAGAGTCTCGAGAGCGAAGATCGTGGTTGCGGGAACGGCGTCAGACCAGAACCGCGTCCGGCCTATCGTGCCCTGGAAAAACCCGTAGTCAGGTGCCGGCAAACCGACTTCGCCCTCAACGGGCACGAAACTGGCTCCGAGCACCAGGTTGGCCTGGCTTTGGCGCACGATGAAACTGTCGACGTCGGGCAAGGTCACGGGCGGCACGGTATTCAGCTTTTTCCCGTCGACGTAGAACACAACGGTGAACTGTGTGCTCTCTGCCGCAGCTCCTCCTGTTTCCGCTGGGCTCTTGTTCACCGATGTCAGCGTCAGGGCCACATGATGCGGCCGCCCGTCGGCAAGGCCGGCGCCCTGGCTTCTCACGTCAGCTGCGGGTACGGCCCATCCGCCGCCTCTGGTCTGGGACACAACCATTGTGAGGTTGATCTCGCCGTTCTGGTCGACCCAGATGCGGAACGATTGAGCGTCCGGTGTGGCATTTGGCGACCAGCGCCCCAGAATGGTGCCGACTTCCGACGTTGGGCCGGGGTTGATCCAGACCCACGTGTCGAAGGCGAATCTCGATCCGATAGCGAGGTCGTCGGCGGCGCCACAATCGATCCAGTCGTAGGTCCCGGAGTTGTACCTTTCGGGCGGGTTCATGGCGACGGCGCCGCCGGCCTGGTAGGCGACTGCAAGATGGTTCCACCGTCCCGTGGCAAACAAAGCCCGACCCATGTAGCTGGGCAGCCCGCCGACGGTTCCGATGAGTCCCAGGAAAGCGCTGTCCTGCACCGGGACGAAGGCTTGTTTGCCGGTCGATACTTCCTGTGCGTTCCAGTCTGCACCGGTGATCGTTGCGGTGTTCTCAGTGACGCCGGGCGGCCCGGGTTCGACTTCGCTGAGCGGCCAGTTACCCAGCAGCCCGTATTCGCTGCCGGTCAGGCTTGTCAGCCAGGTTCGGCGGATATCGGCACCGGAACGTGCGAGGTTCCAGTACCGAAGCTGGGTGATCCTGCCGTAGATCGTCGCATTCTCGGTCAAACCCGAGCCGATCGACAGCACGGCGTCCTTGACCGTACCGAGCTGGAGCGGTTGCGATGTGAATGCGATCGATGCATCGAGTAGCACCTCCAGCGTCCAGCTGCCGTCGCCGGCCTGTTTGCCGACGAGCGACAGGTGCGACCAAGCCGGAACTCCCTCCTCGGTGTCCGGCACGGTCACGTTCGTCGGGATCGCATTCGTCTCCCCGTTGTTGTCGAGGTATGACAGATAGACCTCCCGCTGGCTGGAAAGCCCAAACTGCAAGAGCGTGCTCTGCGGCGTTCCGACCTGAAGGATCACACCGGCCGGCTCGACCGTTCCGGCGGCATCCGGTCCCGCCACTGCCTGTGGCTGCACCCACACCTCCCACGTGAAACCGCCTGAAGGGGAAAAGCTCGCGTTCCCAGATGTGCCCGTGTAGAAGTAGGTGGAGCCGGCGTAGCCCGGCTGGAAAGCGAACGGAGCAAACGAAAACACGTTCTGGCCGATGGTGTCGAAGGCGTAGCGCATACTCGGCTCGCCGGGGAGAACACGGCTCACCGTGTCGAGAAATGTCAGTATCCGCCGTCTCTCCCCGTCGTCCGGACGGAACCACGCTTCGAGTGTCCAATCCGGCTGGGGCTGTAGCCGAGCGCTCTGGGGCAAGGGCACAGTCGTCGGGTTCTGGCCCGGCGCGGTCGTGGTCGTGGTCACCGGGACGAGAGCTGCATTCGTTCCATCGAAGGCGCACGCCACTTGTGGGGCGTGTCGCACCCACCCGCCGGAGAGAAGCGGAGACTCGGCCTCGCCGAACGACAGGTAGCGGGTGGCTCCCTCCACGTTTTCGTCTGAGTTCTGTACGTGGGCGACGACACCTAGCGGCGGGTGCGGGCTCGCAGCCATGAACCCGATCATGCGGGTGATGTCGTACTTGGTGCTGGCCGGAGTAAGCGTGTGGCTCTGCCGTCCAGCCGTGTAGGTGTCGGCGGTTAGGGCGGCTTCCTTGGCGACGGGTTGCGGCAGGATGAGGTCGACGAGGGCTCCGCAATCGGCCAATGTCAACTCGCTCAGGGGTGCGTCGGTTCGCACGATGTTCCCCGATGCCGTGCCGGCGGTGACCCCCAGCCCGAGTGTCTTGAAGCCTGTATCTGCCTCGAGCGCCGGCAAAAACTCATCGACGGCGGCGCTCAGTGCTCCCGTCGTGACTGTTCCCGCAGAAGTGCCGGTGAAGGTCAGTTTCACTTTCCCTTGGCCTGCTTGAGCTACGGCTACCGACATCGCTCCGAGCGTGGTACCCGACTTTGAATACAGGATCACACTCGCGGCGTTCCCGATTGAGTCGGTCCGCAGCGCGATAAGCGGCACCGTCCCGTCCGCCGGATATGCATAGGTCTCGGCCGATGCCGTGCCTTCGAGAACGGGCGGGTACGCGCGCAATGGGACGTCTAGTCCCGGCCAGGTGGCCGTAATCGTGACCTTGCCCGGCAGCTCAAAGGAGAGGGCCAGTGCCACCGATCCGCCGTCACCGTTTCTGGTGAGTGCCGCCGACGTGAGCGGGATATCGGCGCGGGCGGAGACAAAGGCAGCGAGGCTCGCACCCCCGTTACCCTCGATCGGGGCAAAGGCGACAGGCCGGGTGCCCGTGAAATCGAAGCACTGGCGCATCCCAGCCAGGACGGCCGGGTCGGCTGAGTCGTCAGATGCCTTGCCGTTCAGGACATCTAGGAACGGTTCCACAGATCGAGGAACGCCGACCCATGTCTCCTGCGGAAGCCCGGTTTTGGCGGGATAGTCGACTGTCACATCGCAGAGGGAGGCAGCGGCCTTTGGCTCGCTGAAGGTGGTGTCGGCGACAGTCACCTTGGCGCCCTGCAACGCGCTGCCGCTCTGCAGCGATAGGAAGGACACAGTTCCGTTTGCCTGCGATGTTGGTTGAGCGGTTTGCCATGGGACGCTGAGCGTCAATCGGTTCGCCCGTGTGTCGAACTGGGCGACCATCGCTTGTGGCAGGTTCGGGTCGAGCGGCGACCACCGGTCGATCGGGCCAGCCGGTTTCGGCCCGCCGTAGTAGAGGTGAGCCAGTCCGTCATCCCCGACCAGGAAGCATGGCGACTGCACAGGCTCTATTTGGCCGAGGAGATATGAGCTCACGACATGCCCGTCGATCACCCGCACGGTGTTGGGAAGAACCGACGACAGCGGGTAGCTCTTGGACGCCGTGTCGGGGACGTACTTCCCGCTCTCCATCGTGCCGTCGCCGATCTCCAGGACCTGGTCTGATTGTGGGAGCGATGGAACATTCCCGTCCTGGTCCACAGCAAAATCAAAGACCGCTAGGGCGTTGGTGAACACGCCGCCTTTCACGGGGATGGCGACTGTGAGATGTGCGGTACGTTCCAACTCGACCTCTCCATCGGCCAGCGTGTCGCCGGCCTCACGCTCGCCGTAGACCATCAGGGCCGGTGCAAGTCCCGGCACGGGCAGGAGAGCCGTACCGCCGGCCAGCTCCGGCGCAAGGTCTTCGGCGGCCACGTCGACTGCGGTGAAGTTTGTTGCATCCTCTTCGGTCTGACGTACTTGGTAGAGCTTGGTGGCAGATGCGCCCGCCACCGCTACGTACAGCACCTTGGCATCCGGATCGGAGGTGGGTGCGATTGCGGCGGCAACCGCACCGTTCTCGACACCGGTGATTGCCGTCAGTTCGATCGTCGGCTCGTAGAACGGTCGTCCCCCGGGGTCGGTGTACGACGGGGTGTCGGTGACGTCGGCGGGGATGTCCTTCAGCCCACTCCGCCGAAAGCGTGTCTCCCACGCCGGTTCGAGGAAGTAGTCCTTGACGGATGTCCCGCCTTCGTCCCGCTTGCGGCTCAGCAGGACCAACCGGTTCAGATAGAGGGTCTTGCTCTCGGACTGGCGAAGCACCAAGAGATAGGTTCCGTCGCTCAGCACCTGGAATGCCGCGCTGGACGGGACGGGCCGTGTGATCTCAGGCGGTACGGTGATCAGATCCATGCCGGAGACCCTGGTCTCGTGGCTTTGTTGCTGGTCGGCGGCGCCTACGAGGTTCACGGTCTGGCCGGCGACGGACGCCTCGGCAAACCGAAAACGGAACCAGCCCTTCCACGGTTGCGAACCGCTTGTCACCGTCTCGGTTGGGGACAGGACCTTGAAATAGAGGTGGTCGACCGGCGCCGACTCGGCTCGCGCAAACAGGACGAGTTGGCCCTGATGCGAGACGATGACCGGGTCGGATAGCGGCGCCCCCCACGCGTTGTCCGACGGCCCGTTCTCAAGCATCGTCACCCTCCCCCGTCTGTGTTGTCCGAACACGCGCTGGCGCTGTGCTCATTGTTGATCGCCTATCGCTGGTGCTGCGATCGAAGGCCTAGGAGGCGTTGTCGATCTCGGCGTAGATATAGAGATCGCTCGCCGCCGCGCCGGCGTCGTAGCTTGCGACATAGTCTGTGATTGCCGGGGTCTTGAACCTGGTGCTGTCCACGGTCGCTTGGGCGGTGACATCGGCCGGAGGGCTGTCGTCCTGCATCTGGAACGTGATCGTCAGCGTGTCCTGACCGACGGTGTAGTTGACCGTGCACAGACCGGTGTTGAACGTGTTCTTGTGCCCCTGGAACATGAAGTCAGGCGTTGATGCCGCTGTGATTGGGGTGTTGGGTGGGATCGGGTTGACGAACGCATCCGGGACACAATTCCCAACCACATAGTTGCCCTGCAAGACAAGCGGCAGGTTGGTCTTGTTGGCAACGTATCCGTAGATCCACAGATACACGCCGCAGCTCTGGTTGGTTGGTGTCGGCATCGTCGTCGCCGTCGCTTGCGTCGTGCCGGGCTGTAGGGCGCTTGCGGGAAGCTCGAGGAGTCTCTGGATGCTGCCGCGCAACGCAGCCGGCGTCACGACATCGATCAGCTTCTGCGGTGTGACTGCCAGCGTCCGGTCGGTTGGCGAGTACCGGTAGTCGAGCGTAAAGCAGTCGTTCTGAACAATGCCGTCAGTCTGGCCCGACACTGATCCGCCGTACTTCTCGATGTAGTACCTCAGCCGATCGACATTGTCTTGGGTGACATCGGTGAGCGTGAAGGCCTGTCCGGCAACCATGGGAGCCCCCTTCGAGGCAGCGTGCGGCCGAGCCTATACCTCGCCTCGCGGTCTGCACTGATCGGGTTTTCGCGGACCCTGAGCGCCACCGATTGCGAGCGATTCCGACGGTATCAACGATCCATCACGAGTTGTGTGCTCCGGGCCGGTGGCCGTCCCGGCTGGCCGAATCTGAACCGACGACCTCTTGACCCCCGGCTGCAAACGAGGGATCTATGGATACTGGGGAAACTGTGCAATAAGTGCTCCTGACCGGGGCGTTCTTTGTGCATTAGCGTGCATCAGCTTTCGTCGTTCTTCATTCTCTCGCGGACTCGTTCGTGTTGCGAGACCCGCTTCCCCCGACTCACCTACCCGGAGTGCCTGCGCTCGCTCGCTTTGGCAGACCAATCTCTGAGTCGTCGGATGAGGCCTCGGCTTTTACGACCCGAGCCGGGAGGGAACGCGCTCGCTGTCTGCATGTATTCGACGTGCCAATCAGATCCGAGTTCGCGCTGCATGGCCTCGACCAGCTGTGCACCCCTGGCAACGAACTCGACTGCTTCTTCCGTTGACCCGAAGCCGCTGGGACCATTGCTTGGTTTGGCTCTCGCATCGTCGAAAGCTCGTGCCCACAATTCCAGCTTGGATCGCATCTCGTCGCTGATCGCCAAATCGGACAGCGGGAGTGATCTGTCCACTCCCGGATCTCTGACTGGGCTCTCGCCTTCGCGCGCTTGCAGCTTGACCCACGTCCGCGGCTCATCTCGCCGGAGCAAATCGACTGCCGCCTCACGAATGGCAGCCTCGATACCGTCGCGCTCTGCTGGAGAGTCCTCCCATATTGAGGCTAAGCCGACGAACACTCGGAGGTCTCCCTCCTTCTCGATCCGGTTGTATACCTTCCACCAGATCCACTCTGCCCCAGCTACCGGGTTCACGGTCCCGTCGACAATCCGTTGCATCACATCGCGTGCAAGCACCCAGAGCGCATGCTGTTCATCCGGCAGATCGACTCCCACTTCGTGAAGCGCAGCCACAAAGCGATCGCGAGCGTCGCGCACATCCGTCGGGCTAGCACCCGCTGCTACCGCCAGAGCGGGTGAGTCCAAACCGCGGAGCAGCGCCTCAGTTGCGAGTCTGGGCAACTCCTCGGTGGGCTGCTCGCCAATGGAGAGCTTCGCAGCGATCAGTTGCAAGGTATCCAATTCTGTCCTCGACGGCCATTACAGCAGCGCGCAGGCGATCGCCAAACCTAAGGAGATCCCGAAGGCCTCTCCGAATCACTCGTGCCTCCGTTGAGAATGTCACCTGACGCCACGCGCCCCGGGAGAAGTCCGCTCAAATGCGCGGGACGTCCTTACTGTCAGGGTGGCGGTAATCGAAAACTGGGCGGTTGAGTTCACCGCCGAGCTTGCTGAGTCGGCCGCCCAAGGCTCCCGCAGCCTGTGCCACCCTCAGGCCTCGGGCAGCGTCGATCGCACGGAAGCCCGAATCTCGGTCATCAAACGACGACGGCGGCTAATACGCTCACCTGGGCAAGTCGGCCCTGGCTCCACCGCTGCCCCGCTCGTGACGACGGAGGTTTGGCGGCCCGGCACGCACCGGCGTAGCACTCACGGCGATCGGAGTTGGGGCTCAGCCAGCCCGAATGACGATCCACCTGGGAAGCACGCCGCGTACCCTTGTCCGCGGGCCCATCCGGGAGACAGGAGCGACGATCCGAAATGGACTCCAACACGTTTGACGTTATCGGGGACTTCGCAATCGCGGCAGCAACGCTGGTTCTCGCCGGAGTAACCGGTGTGTTCACCAACAGCTATCGACGAAAGATGGCTATCGAACTCGCCGAGCCGCGACGGATCGCATATAGCCGCCTGTTCGAACTGACGGGCATCGCTGCTCCTTCCCGCCTCGAGCTTGAAGGCACACACGGTGCGTTGGATCTACAGGAACGAGAGTTGCTCTACCGCGAACTGACCACCTGGTATTACCTGCACGGCAACGGCATGCTCTTGACCGCCGGCACGCGCGACGTCTATTTGAAGGCAAGGTGGAACTTGATCTGCCCCACCGAGCAGCTCAAGCCACACGGATTGCCCGACTTGATCGCCAGAGACCTGGCCCGCCCTGAGAACTCACCCGTCGACGAAGAGACGCTGCGCGGCATCTTGTCGATTCGACAGCTTTCGCTGCTGAGGACGCAGATGAAGAGCGATCTGGCGATACTCGGCGACGTCTCCACCGGCAACCTCGCCAGTCACGAACGGGCGTTCCTTGTCGAATGTGAGATTGACCTCGATAAGCGCCCGTGGAAGGGCCTCCCGGACGACCCCAGAGTCGAGAAGATCGCCGAGGCGGCGTTGCACGGTCAGCGAATCCGGCCTTCTATTCGCCTGAATAAAGACATGCCAGGAACTCCACCACCCGCAAAGACATAGGTTTGGGTGGCTCCTGCAGTCGCATGTTCGCCAGCCGATAGCGGTCTGACTCAGCTCGTAGCCGAGCTCATTGAGGATTCTGCGCCATGGTTTGGGGCCATCTCCGATGAGATGGCCGAACATGCCGGTCCCTTCATGCGGGGAGGGGGCCTGAGTAGTCGCTCGCCGTGACCGCGGCCCGTCCACCGGTTCGGCACCCCGATCCATTGCTATCTTCACTAGATCTGCTATATTCACAACCGTTGTGAATAATGTACTTCAAATGAATATCGGTCTGGTACTAGAGGCAGAAGCCCTCCGAATCTTGCGCGAGATTCCTGACTTGGTCGTCACTACTGAGCCCCCCGACACAACCGTACGGCCCCCGGCAGACGCCATGATTCGACACGCCGGCACCGAGACCCCGGTAGCCATTGAGGTCAAACGCCGATGCGATGCGGCTACCGCCCATCGCATCGCTCACACGGCACGCAAGACGCCTGAGATACCGCTCATATTGGTCGCACGAGAGACTACGGCAACTGCGCGACGAGTCCTTGAAGATGCGGGCATCGCCTATGTGGATGGCCTCGGAAACGCACATCTCGAGCTTCCCGGATTGATTGTCCGGCTTGCGGCAAGGCGAAAACCGCCTCCAAAAAGGGCGCGGTCAGCGCTGTCAGGCAAGTCCGGGCTGGTGGCGCAGGCACTACTGCTCGAACCTGATCGTAAATGGCACGTGAAGGACGTAGTCAAAGCCGCCGAGGTATCGGCTGGTCTTGCCCATCGCGTCCTAAGCAGACTCGAGGAAGCAGAGATCCTCGAGGCCACCGGAACAGGACCCAGCCGCACGCGTAAGCTCGCCAGGCCCTCAGCACTGCTCGATCTATGGGACGAAGAGCAGACTGACCAGCCCGTGAGGACCCTCGCCTACCACCTCGCTCAGACACCACGACGCCTGATCGAAGGAGTCGCCGAGGGCCTTGCGGCACGTGGTATCGGTTATGCCTTTACCGGTGCAGTCGGAGCGAGTGTTGTCGCGCCGTTCAGCACGTCGGTTCCAGTGGCAGAGATCTGGGTGGATGCCGCGACATCGGAGTCGGCCCTTCTCGATCCCCCCACGACCGCTGTGGCCGAAGGCCATAACCTGGTGTTCCTCCAAGAGCGTGACAATGGACCCCTAGCCTTCCGTGCGAACGTCGACGGAGTATGGGTGACCAATCTGTTCCGGCTGTACCACGACCTGCGGCAAGATCCACGACGAGGGCCTGCTCAAGCTCAACATCTCCGAGACGAGATGATCGGTTTCTAATGGAACGCGACCACCAGTCCGCCTACGACGCTGAGGTCACCTCGATGTGCGAACGCACACTCGTGACTCTCATCGGCGATATCGGTCCCTGGAGTCAACGCATCTACCTTGTCGGCGGCCTGGCTCCCCGGTACATCGTCGGAGCACTTCCGCGCGGCGTGAGCCCTCACGTCGGTACGGCCGACGTTGACCTCGTCATCGGCCTCGCGATTGATGACGACGCCCCGGAGACCTACAGCACACTTCAGGCGAACCTCAAGAAGTCAGGATTCGTACCCGGAGAACACAGCTTCCAGTGGGCCCGGCAGGTCGGGGCTACAACAGTCAAGGTCGAATTCCTCTGTGAAACCGATCAGGTCGCCGCAGGATCCATCTTCCGGCCGAAAGCGGGAACCGGATCGAAAATCGGTGCCTTCAACGCAGAGGGGGCACAACTCGTCACCCGGGACTACCTCGAGCAGTCGATAGAGGCAGAGCGGCTCGACCAGGGCGGCCTCTCAAGAGTCTCGTTGCGCGTAGCCAATGTCCTGTCCTTCATCGTGCTGAAGATCTTCGCCTTCCAAGACCGACACGACAACAAAGACTCGTACGACCTCGTATTCACCCTTCTCAACTACGAGGGAGGCCCAGCTGCAGCAGCTGCCATCGCCGGCGAGTCAGAGATTATCCACGAACAGCAGGTGGACAAAGCCCTTCGGCTGGTGGCTGAACGTTTTGGGTCGCCATCGCACGACGGCCCGAACGCATACGCCAACTTCCTTGTAACACTGAACAACGAGACCACCAAGGCTCAGCTCCGCAACGAAGCTGTCGCCGTAGTACAACAGTTCCTCACGGCCCTCGGTGTTGAACAGCAGACCTCTGCCGACCCGCGCCACGCTGGATGACACTGTGGCAGTGCTTGTACTTGAAACCCGACGCGCAGAGGCACCGGTCGTAGCGCCTGATCCTCTGAGCGCTGGCGTTAGCCAGTGACCATGGCCAGGCCAACCATGCCGGCGGCGTAGTGACCGGGCTGGTGGCAACCGAACCACATCTCACCCGCCTCACCGAACGTCCACGTGAGCTCCTTGGTCTCACCGCCATCCAACACCACGGCATTGGGGTCGTCGTGGTCGCCCATGTTTCCGCTCGCCATCATTTCGGCCATCTCCTCAGCGTGGGCGTCCTGGGTTGCCTGGTCACCGAGGGTGAAATCGTGAGCAACCGAACCGGTGTTGGTGACGACGAAGGTGATGGTCTCGCCCTCGGCCACCGATATCTCCGACGGTGAGAAGGTCAGGTCGTCTCGGGCCTCGACCTCGATGACACGGTCTGCGCCGGCCGGATCGCCTGGTGAACCGAACGTGAATGCCACGTCGTGGTCGTCGGCCCCATCCTGGTGATCCGCATCGTCCTCAGCATGGTCCTCGCCATCTTCGGAATGGTCGTCGGCAACAGTGGTTGCCCCTAGGGGGTCGGAGGTCGCTCCATCAGCCGAACCGCTCGAACCCGCCCCACACGCCGCCACCACCAACGCCAGCACCCCGATAAGAGCGATGCGTCTCGCCAAGGCCTTCATGTCGTTCATTGCTACTCCTTTTCAGCGTTGGTACCGGCACCTGGCCGGTGCTCGGCCACATCCATTAGACGTTCCGCAATGGATTCCTGAATAGGACCAGAAGCAATCGCCATGTACGCAATATGGCGTAAGCCACGGTGCGATCAATCCCGTATCGGGCAAACCCCGCCAAACGTATGATTCGCCCATGGAGGATCTGATTCGTGTCGTGATCGCCGACGATCACGCCCTCGTTCGTGAGGGCACGGCACAGCTGCTCGCAAAGTACGACGACATCGAAGTGGTGGCCAGCGCCGAGGACGGGGTCTCCGCGATGGAAACCATCGCACGATTTGAGCCGGACGTTGCCCTCGTCGACATCGCCATGCCGGGCCTCACCGGAATCGAGGTGACGAAGAGAGCCACCGCCACACATCCCTCCACCGCGATACTTATCCTGACGGTCCACGACGAAGCGGGGTACGTTCGTGCCCTTCTCGAGGCGGGGGCAGCCGGCTACCTGCTGAAGGACGTCGGTGAGCTGGATCTGGTGGCGGCTATACGGGCCGTGAACGCCGGGGAGTCGGTGCTTCATCCGAGCGTCACCCGCACCCTGTTCGAGAGCCTCGCCGCCGGCCGGCCAGAGGACGCCCAGCCCCAGCCGCCGCTGACCGAACGGGAGCTCGAGGTGCTGAAACAGGCCGCCCGCGGGTTGTCCAACCGTGAGATAGCGGCGACTCTCGAACTCAGCCCGAGGACGGTACAAACCCACCTGGGACACATATTCGAGAAGCTGTCGGTCGCCTCGCGGACACAGGCGGTGATCCTCGGTCTCAAACAAGGCTGGTTGGCCCTGGAAGAGCTCGAATGACCCCGTTGACCGACCCGGACCCGACTCGTGCCGTCAGGGTCCGAGCCGTCGTCGCGAGACGGATCTCCGAGCCTGCCTTCTGGGCGATCCAGGCAATGGTGATCGGAATCAGCGTCCTCCACATAGCGCTGGAAGCCGACTGGATCCCTCTGGGCGAGGCTGCTTCCGAAGCCGGAATCCACCACCTCCCCGTGGTGCTCTATTTGGTGCCGGTGGCGTATGGCAGCCTCAGCTACGGCCTCGAAGGGGGTGTGCTCACCAGTCTGTGGGCCGGTCTGTTGGCCTCTTTCAACGTGTTCCTCTTCAACCTCGAGGATTACTCGTGGGTGGTCGATCTTGGATTCGTCGTGCTTGTGGTCGGGGTCGGCATAATCACCGCTCTTCCGGTGGAGCGGGAGCGGCGACAACGCCACCGTGCCGAGGCGGCGGTGCGGCGGCTCGAGGCTTTGAACGAGCTGGCCGAGGAGTCGCTGAAGGCGAGAGACCCGGTCGAGGCGGTGCGCACCGTTCTCGACCGGCTCTCGGCGATCCTCGGCGTCGACGACTCCGCGTTCGTGCTCTGGGACCGGGAATCTGAGGAACCGGCGGTGAAGGTCAGCCAGAATCAGCCGAGCCGAATCCCCGGCTTCAACGAGGATTCCGCCGTGTTGTCACCCGAGACACTCGATACGACACCCGGTGTCGATTACACACGGGTCGAGGCGGGCGGCTATCGAGGGTTGATCGCCATTGCGTCCCGCACGGGTCTCGCCGATCCGGAAGCCTCCAGCTTCCTCGCCGCGGTGGGCAACCAGCTGGCAACCCGCGTGGAGATCGCCCTGCTCATCGAGCAGGAACAGACGGCGTGGTCGACCTACGTCCGTCTGGTCACCGAGGCCCAAGAGGAGGAGCGGCGCAGATTGGCCAGGGAGTTGCACGATGGGCCGGCCCAGCATCTGGCCATGCTCGTCCGCACCCTGCAAGGACAGCCCGACCTGCATGGCGCGGCCACAACCATCCTCACAGAACTGCGACGCGTCGCCCGCGACCAGAGACCGACACTCCTCGACGACCTCGGTGTTGCGCCGGCGCTCGATTGGTTGGTCACCGAAGGGAGCAAGCGGAGTGACCTCACGATGGACCTTCGGGTCGAGGGCGAGCCGACACGCCTTTCTCCCGAATCCGAGGTGGTTCTCTACCGGATCGCCCAGGAGGCCATGCGCAACGCCGAAGTCCACGCCCATCCAACACACATCCTGGTAACCCTCCGCTTCCTTCCAGGTGACGTCGAGCTCACCGTATCGGACGACGGATCCGGGTTCGAGGCTCCCAACCAGCCAGGCGAGTACGTGGCCGCCGGACGTCTTGGCATCATGGGCATGTATGAGCGGGCGCAGCTCGTTGGTGGCTCTTTGGCCATCACCTCCGCGCCCGGGACAGGTACCGTAGTCGTTGTGACCGTCCCACGAGGCCCGGTCTCACATCGAGCAGCCATAGATCGGCCACCGACGACCTCTTGACCCCCAGACGCAAAAGGGGGGTCTATGGGTACTGGGGAATTGTGCAAAAAGGGGTCCTGACCAGGGCGTTCATTGTGCATTGGCTTGCATCAGTTGTCGTCGTTCTTCATCCTCTCGCGGACTTCTCGCGGACTCTTGGGCATTCGGGCCGCGGCCATAATCCGCTGCTATCTGTGTTCGAGCGCGTGCTGGTTCGCCAGCACGCCACCGACAGCCAGCAGATCGCGAAAGGCACCCTCTATGGTCTCCCTCGCCGCTGGTAGCTGATTCTGCGCTCGTTCCCACGCCTCCTTTCACCCGTCGGTCCGGTCGTACCGTGCATCACTGGCCTGCACGTAGAGGAACGTCGAGTGGATTTGCGCTACCTCACTGTCAAAGGCCCTAACTGATCCGACGACCTCCTCGGTGAACCAGATGCGGTTTCGGAGGAAATACGTCCTAAACTCGTTCGCTGCACTTGTGGCGTCCGCCCCTTCGTCCTCCAGGGGCGCCTACCCAGCAAGCTGTAGGGGATGCGTCCACGAACCGAGTGCGCCTTCTGCATCGACCAGGCGCTCGTGCAGCCTCGCAATGACCTCGATTGCTTCTCGTGGAGCCGGGCAAAGCGGGTCTGAAACGCAAACGAGATATCCATCTGCTGGGATCTGAACTTCTCTATGTCGCGGAACCTGATCGTCGTATAGAACGCAGCCAACCACCCAGTAATCCTCCCAATAGAGCCAGAATCCGGAATGCACTATCCAATCACTACCTCCTTCGTGGCTCCCCTCGACCAGGATATGCGTTCCGTGATCACCCGAGGGCATGTCTGTGGAATGGTTGGAACGGGTCAGGTGAGCGAGCGCCCTCCACCAGCAGAGATCCATCTCTCGAGAGATTGTGCTGCACTGCACGAACCGAGAAGGGGCTCCTACTGCTGCGATAGCCACCGCTCGGCGATGTGTAGCTTGGTACCGGTCGGACAGTGCTGGCAGTCCTCATCACTCAGCTCGTTCACTCGCCCGCAGTCGGGGCACGACCAGTGAGCGACCGCATTCGCGTCCCATCGCTGCCTCACCCGATCAACCAGCTCTGACGGTGGATCGCTTATCGTCCTCACGGCCGCAGCCCGAACAGTCAGATCCTCATCTGCCAAGATCGCGCAGACAAGGTCACTCTCGACATCGAGCACATCAGCCGGAGCTGCGAAGATCATCTCACCAACGGCCGCCCGGACTGTGGGGTCGTCACGACCTACGAGCGCACGGTGAAATGATTCCCGGTCCTCGCTGCGGTGCCCAAGGAGGAAGGTAGCTAGGCGCCGATTGGCGCAAGGAATCTCTGCTAGGTCATCGACACCCAGCGGTAATTCGTAGCGGTCAAGGGCATGCAATGCGACGTAGGCCATTCTCGCGACCCAACCCCGACTACGCATGATGACCTCTACGAGCTGGTTTATCAGGTCGGCACTCGCGCCCTCAATCGGTGTCAATTCTGGGCTCTGTTGAGGGGGCTTCATCAGGTAAAGCATGTCGTCGGTCTGGCTGAGCATCGCCTGACCGGCAGCGACGCCCAGTGGTACTTGGAACGCGCGTGCGATCGCGAGCAGGCCAACCGCGAGATGATCGTCTTGTACCAGAGCGAGTTCGCGGAAGACGTAGGCCGGTTCGTCCGCCAGGCCTGTCACGTGGATCAGGTCCGCTAGCTCGCGTCTCGCCCAGCGTTCTTTGTCGGTGACATCCGTGTTCCCGGAAATGCACCCAATCGCGGCCAAAACCCGCGATTCTCCGAGCTCGTCCGCCGCGAAGTCGAGTGAGCCCATTGCAGTGAAGCGCTTGCGGTCAGCCTCATCGACTATTGCATGATGGCCGGCACCGATCAGGTTCCGCCTGATCTCGCTGTGCTGGGACATCGATCCGGATTCCGAGAGTCGTGACGCGTATGCCGCTTCCTCGTCTGACAAGGGGCGTAGATGCCGCAGTGCGACCATCACCGCCTCCAAATGACCGGATATGACAGTGAAACCGCCACGAATCTCATGACGACGGCGAGAGATACTGAACAGTTCAGTCTCGGTTCCGGGGACCTCGATTGAGAACAGTCTCCTCAAGAGAGCCGCTTCATTGACCGTTGCGGGCCGCTGGTCGTATTTGAGATCGGCACCAAGTCCGATCGCTTGCGCGAGGAGCAACTGGTCTCCCTCGAGCAACGTCAATACTCTGTCGCGTCGTGGGCGACACGAAGGTGGCATCGGCATCCTCATCAGCGAAAGCTGGTCTTTCCACAGTGCTCCCTCACGTTTCGCGACGGAATCAGCTCTAGTGAGCATCCATTTGTCTAGCTTCGAGGTCGATGTGGGCCGCGGGTCCGTGTCCGGGAGGGAACCTTCAGCGGACCTGGCCAGGATTTCGACGAACTCGCACCATTCGGCATTGGTCGGCGCCCAGCCGCCAACCAATTGCTCAGAGACAATTGCCGCCGCCCGGCGACTCCCCTTGCCGGCAGCATCGACAAGTCGATGGATCGTCTGCGGGCACAATTCGAGTGCAAGTCGTAGCCTATCGACTCCAGTTGGATCACCCAGTGCTTCTGATAGCCAGCGGCCCTGCTCACGTTCTGAGGCCGATGAATACCAAATAGCATCGGCAACCTCCTCATAGGTACGTAACCTGGCCGTCAAGTAGCCGGAGGCGTCTGTGGTGAACACGCCTACTCGTTCGACCCAGAAGCGGAGCACATCCCTTGCAACGCTTCGGGTCTCAGGCTCGCTTAGCTGCCAAGGAGCCAGTACGCCCGAGAGTGCGATGATCGCATCCTCCTCTGACACCGCCGAGTCCGTAGAACACAATCTCCCCACTGCTACAAACCCGGCCGGAAGCATGTCCTTGCGGAGGGATGTGTGCCAGAGCGACGGATCGGCAGCTGCTGGTCTGCTGCGTTCCCACGAATCCGCGGCGGCGACTATTGCGTCTCGCAGGAGAGTTGCCCGGCCTGGGGCAGAACTCTCTCCGACCGACGCCAACACAAGAGCCAATGTGACGGCGAACAGGGGAATGCCAAACAGATCTCCGTGCTGAGCTTTCGCGTCCCTGATGGAAGCTCGCACCGACCTAACCCAGCCCTCATCATGGCCACGATGTATACCAATGTGTTCAATCAGCGCATCGAGGTACGAGTCGGTACTCGCACTCTCAAGGTGGCAGGGCACGAAACGCAGCTTCGCCATCGTTGAAGCCATCGAATCTCGAGCAGCTGCAACAACGTCAGCGTCCGTGGCGTCCACGAACGATCGGATTTGGTCGACCAATCTGGCTGCGAGCGGGCCTGCTTCGTCCACCGCGTCGACGAGGATCGCCACGTGACCACGCTCAATGCGCCGCCAGATCTCGTCGACGACCTCCTCGTCTCCGTTGAAAACCGCACGTAGAAGCGTGCGGATTGTGGCGTTCCCACTGGCATCCTCGAATGCCCGCGCCAGCTGTGGCGCGCTGATCAACACCGGAAACGGCGCCTCAGGATCCGAGGCATACCTAGCAGCTAGCTGCCTCATCACTGTTGTCTTGCCTGTTCCGGGTGCCCCCAAGAGCACGATGCGGCCCCAACGCCGGACAGCGTCTTCAATGGATACACCCGACAAGGAACGATCGGTGGCAATGTCGGGCGCGACCGAGAAGGAACCCAACAGATTCTCAGTCGGCAACGGGGGGAGATCATCCGCGAGGAGATGAAGGGGCAGAACATCCAGATCCTCGCCCAGAGCACGCTCGTATTCGCCAATCCGGGTAAGTGTTGCTCGAGTCCTGGCCGCCCAGGAACCGAGTCTGTCGCTACGGAGATCGAGCTTCGCCGCATCAAGGACTGCCAGCCAGTCGTGCCGAGTTGATCGTGCGCCAAGCGCGGCCTGCGAATGGAAGTGCTGTTGCAGAACCCGCATCGCCGCCATGGAGCTTCCTGCATTGACCACCGTTCCGGCCAGGAGCGCCCGACCGTTGTCGAAGTGCGGTGATTCGTCGCTCGCGACATCCAGCTTCACAATCCTCCCGAGTCGCGTCAGCCGCTCGAAGTGAGGACCCCCTAGATCAGTGACCTCGCGGAGCCAAGTAAGAGCCTCAGTGTGCGCGCTCGATAGCGTTGCTTGTGCACCAACTCGACGTCTATCAAGAGCCTCTGCGAGCTTGGCAACGGATCCGCTGAATGAACCCGCAGCGATAACAAGCGGGTCAGCTCCATCAGGACGGTGCTGTACGTAGTCGACCCACTGGCGTACCGCTTCTCGTAGCCTGTCGTCCTTGTTGACTGTACTCCTCGCTTGGATGAGGACTCGCACGCCGTTGTCCAGCTCGCATGCAATATCGTCAACCGGCTCGCCGGTCTCCTGAATCATCGCAACGGGACATCCGTCGGCACTCGGCTCAAGGAATCCAAGAGGCTCCCCAGCCAGGCCTAGCGCTGCGAGGTACGCCGCAACACGGGACCGATAGACAGAACCGACCTCGTTCTGCCTGCCCCCTTGACTCGACTTCATGCTGCACATCGTTGCCATCCTGGCAGGTCGTCTGGTGACTAACCGCTATCTCAGATCCAAAGCCGCAAGCAGTGGAGGCACCAGGTCGTGCCCTCCAAAGCCACCTACTCGCGGTCTATTGACTGCTGCTCGCATTCGGGTTCCATTGGTCCTGGGCGCGTTCAATGGCGACGCTGGATGCCACGACGTCCTTCTCCTCACTGACGAACGCTGTATCGAGGGCGTGGTGGATGAGTGACACGGTTGTGAGTATCTCCAGCAACTCGCGTTCGACGATCGGACGCTCAGCCTCGCGAGAAAGCCGAGTCTGGTGAGCCGTCGGGTTTCGATATCTACTGATCAGTCCTCGGATCAGATTGGCGAGCCCGTTCTGTTCGCTCCAATCCGTCTGGGTCTCAAGAGCGTTCAGCCGGACCAGAGGCATCGAACCGCCCTTGCGCGTGAGCGCGAGGTCCACAAGGTCGTGTCCGTCTGCGCTTGACCCGGTCATCTGACGCAGGCGATCACAGATTCCCTTGACCGCTTCGTGCACGGCATGGAACACATCCCTGGCAATAATCTCTTCGGTGCAATGTCTAAGCGCTGAGTCGTGGGCATCACGGCGACGCAACTCGGTCGTCAGCGTTCCAGCGATCCGAGCGGCCTCCGAAAGCGTGGATGCTTTCGGTCCCCTCGCAACTTTGCCTTCATCGTTGACCCTCAATCCATCGAGCACGAGCACCTGATTCAGCGCATCCTGATAGCAACGATGGCGAGAGAGGTTGCCGGTGTAGCGGCGCGGGTTCATCGTTTCATTGATGAACGCGACCAGGGCCTTGCCGGTTCCGTCGCGCTCCTGGTGCCTCCGCAGCGCGGTAGCGATGCGCTCTCGCTTAGACATCCTGACCCACATGAGGCCCTGCCTGACAGCCGGATTGCTGGCCTCAGCTTCGGCTCTGGGATCCGACAAGCGAATCGCCGAGAGAACATTCGCTATCTCACCGTTGCTCAATCCGTCGTCCGTTGCTCCTAGGATTGATGCGACACCCTCGACGGTGGCAATGGGGAACGGGGCAATCCGGCGGGATCGAGGGTTCTGTGCCATGCTCACTCCCGAATCGCGTCCCGTATGCGGTGTCCGATTTCGACAACCGTCAGGTCGGCCGTACGAAGCGCGACCTTGTCGACCAGCGACGGGACATGACGAAGTAGTTCATCTTTCGTGATGTTGTGCCAGATGGGCAGGATTAGCTGCTTTCCGGAACCCATCTCGCGGCTTCCCAGGCCATCGAGTTCATACTGTGGCCAGTTCTTGCTGAAGAACGCCTGGGACAGAATGACCACACCGAATCGACTCGACACAAGGTCGCTTTGCAGGAAATCCATGTTCGCCATGACGGCACCTGTAGCCCCTTGTGGGCGGATCTTGATGTCAACGGCCATCTTGTTGTCCTCGCTGGTGGCCATCGGCGGTCTTCGCTGGTGGCCAACTGAATGTCCTCGTGGTCAGGTCGTGGTGTTACCTCCTGTGGATCGGTGGGTGAGCCGGTAGCTTTGGCCGGTGGTGGTGATGATGTGGGCGTGGTGGCAGAGCCGGTCGAGGAGTGAGACGGCGGTGGGTTGGTCGGGTAGGAACCGTCCCCAGTTCTCGAATGGTGAGTGTGATGCGATGGCGAGGGAGCGTTTCTCGTAGGCGGCGGCGACGAGCCGGAACAGCAGCTGACAGCCGGTGTGATCGAGTGGAGCGAAGCCGATCTCGTCGATGACGAGGAGCTGGTTGCGGCAGAGTGCTTCGATGGTGCGGCCGACGGTGTTGTCGGCGGTGGCCCGCCAGAGGTGTTCGACTAGTTCGGCAGCGGTGTGGTAGCGGACTCGGTGGCCGGCTTCGACCGCGGCCCGGCCGAGGGCGATGAGGTAGTGGGTTTTGCCGGTGCCGGCGGGCCCGACGAGGCAGAGGTTGTCGGCCCGGTTGATCCAGTCGAGGGTGGTCAGGTAGTTGTGGGTCGCCTTTGGGATGGTCGATTCGTCGATGTTGAACTCGTCGAGGGTTTTGTTGACTGGGAACCGGGCGGCGGTCATCCGGTTACGACAGTTGGACTGGTCGCGGGCGGCGATTTCGAGGTCGACGAGGACTCGGAGGGTTTCTTCGGGTTTCCAACGTTGGGTGCGGGCGGTGAGGAGGATCTCGGGGGCGGCCCGGCGGATAGCGGCGAGTTTGAGCCGTCTGAGTCCGGCTTCGAGATCAGCGGGCAAGCTTGGTGGTGTCGATGGGGTAGTCATGCGAGTCCTTCGATCTGGTAGGCGTCGAGGTTGCGTTGTTCGACGGCGGGGAGGTCGACGACGACGGGGTCGCCGGCGGTGGCGGGTTCGGGAGCGGCCGGGCCGATGGCCAGGATCGAGCGGATGTCGTCGGCTCGGAACCGGGAGAACCGCACGGCCCGTTCCAGCGCCCCGATGATGGCGACCTCGCCGTGAGCGGGCAGCAGCTCTGAGACGATCACCTCGATCTCTTTGGGCAGCATCGTCATCCCCGCCGCCGCCCCGGAGCGGATGAACGCTTCGGCATGCTCACCGAGCGCAAGAAAGGTGTGCTCGGTCTCGGTTCGGGCCCTTGGTCCCCGTGATGGTGGTTTGCGTGGCGTCGGGTAGTGCTCATCGCAGATCGACGACTCGCCCGGCCCAAGCTGATCATGAACCGCCACCAGTTCGGCGGTGTCGATCCGGTAGATACGGACGACCCCGTCGTAGGTGACCGCCTCGACCCGGGCGCCGACCAGGCCGGAGGGAACCGAGTAACGGACCGACGCCACCCTGATCGTCGACAGCTTGTCGACCTTGCGGATCTCGACCCGGCCGATCCGAGGCCGCAACCCAGGCAGCGGCCGCAACAACACGGCCTCGACAGCGAGGCGATCATCGGGGACCGCACAGATTTCGGAATGCTCGACACTGTTGCGTTCTGCGCACCAGTCGACCGCCGCCTGATTCCACGAGGCCAGATCAGCGTCGCCATCAGGTGTGGGCACGTCGCGTTTGGCGTAGCCGACCAGGTTCTCGACGATCCCTTTCGACTCGGGATCCCTGGGATGACAGAAGTCGGGAGAGAACCCGTAGTGGGTGGCGAACCGCACATAGTCCGGTGTCGGGATCACCACCCCAGCCACCGTGGCTGCCTTGAGACAACCCATCCGGTCGGCCAACACCTTGGCCGGCACCCCACCCAGCATCTCAAAGCACTCGGCCAACATCGCAAACGTGGTCGCTGCGGTCTCGTCACGGGCGTACCGCACGAACCGGATCCGCGACCACGCCAACACCGCACAGAACACATGGATCCCCGTCCCCGACAAGCTGCCCCAATCGATCACCAGCGTCTCACCAGGCAGCCACACCGCCGGACGGCGTTGACGGCCACTCTTTGCCCGCCACTGCCTCTTCACCTCGGCGACCAGCCGCCGGAAGTTCCGGGCCGAACCCTCATATCCCACCGCCCGGGCTTCAACCAGGAGCCGCTTAGCAGTGACCTTCGCCTTCGTCTCCTCCACCCGCCCAGCGACAAGATCCCGAGCAACATCAGTCTTCTTCGCAACCGGCGCCCGAGCCGCCCGCTCCCCCTCGAGCTGGCCGGCCTCCCAGGCCAACACCTTGCGCTTCACCGTCTTGGGGTCCACACCGCACATCTCGGCGGCACCCCGATACGTCCCAACGTCACGGAACGCAGAAACAACATCCATCGTCTTCCTCGCTGTCAACATGGGGCCAACCTCCTCGGGTGAGCGATCCGACCTGACATGGCGTCAGTCAGGATCACCACCCGAGGGGGCCCAACAGTGGATTTACCTACACACCACCGCGAGGACTTTTCCTGGCCACCAACGAGGACTTTGACATGGCCACGGACACTTGATCTGCCAATCGTACCGAGGCTGAGTGACAGATTCTCGCTCTCGATGACCGACATCGCCCGAGGGCGACCTCGGCGGGACACGACCGGCACTTGCCGCCACTACCCCGCCTCCGATGTCGACATGTTTACATCCGCAACCGGTGTTGCACGTGCGTGTGGTGTTTGTGAGAGGTTAGGCGAGATCGTGATTACGATCGCGGAGGCGCTGGCGACGGTGTTCTTGGCTTGCGGTTGTTGCTCTCACATGGGTTTCTCCTTCGGAAGTTGCCTACGTGGCTCATCTTGGGGAACGACCCTTTCATCAGACTTTCATTGGTTGTTCCGATCATCCGCTCGGGGCGGACGATCGCCCACCCCGCAGCCTCAATAGGCCGACAACGCCCTCGTGGAGGGGCCTTTCCGGCACGGGAGCGTACATAGCGACGTTGTCACGAATCGCCCCGGAATCCCGACCACACCGTGCAATCGGACCGCAACGGATCTCCCACAATATGGTCTGAGATCCTGATCAGAGGGCTGGTGGAACTCTGGTGAGACTCTGATCAGAGGGGTGAGAGCAAGAATCCCTCCGATGACGCTTGTGCACCCTGTCCGAAACCCTGTCTTCTCGTTGTCATTGGGGCACGGCAATCTGATGACAACCAAATGACCATCGAAGGACAGGGTTGCGGATGATGATTTCCGGACCCGGACCTGGAGGTATGTCGTCGCTGTCTGCTATGACTTCGGGAGGCGACCGCGGAAGGAGCTGAGTATGGCGCATATCCGGAAGAGGGGCCCAGGGCAATGGCAGGTCCGCTACCGGGACCCGTCCAACAGGGAGCGAGCCCGCACCTTCCGTCGCAAGGTCGACGCCGAGAACCTCCTCGTCACCGTCGAGGCCGACAAGCTGCGCGGGACCTGGACCGATCCCCGGCTGGGCAAGATCACCGTCTCGGAGTGGCGGCCGACGTGGGAGGCGAGCCGCGTTCACCTGCGTCCCTCGACGCGGGTAAGCACCGAGTCGCTGCTGGGCAACCATGTGCTCCCCTACTTCGGCGATCGCCGGCTCGACTCCGTTGTGCCAACGGACATCCAAGGATTCGTCGCCCACCTCGAGGAGAAGGGCCTGTCACCGTCAACAATCCGGATCGCCTACCTGATAGTTGCCGGGCTGTTCTCATCAGCGCTCGATTCGGATCTGATCGCTCGAACACCTTGTCGTGGCATCAAGCTGCCTCAGAGATCACAAACCGAGATGCGGTTCCTCAACGCCGAACAGGTCGCCCAGGTCGCCGAAGCCATCGACGCTCCCTACCGTGCCCTGGTTCTCACCGCCGCCTACACCGGCTGCCGCTTCGGTGAGCTTGCTGGTCTGCGCATACATCGCCTCGATCTCCTCAGACGAGGCCTGACGGTCGCTGAGACGCTTTCCGACATCCGTGGGCACGTGGTGGCATTGGCACCTCCCAAGACGGCAGCTGCACGCCGTCACGTCGCGCTCCCCCGCTTCCTGGCCGACGAGCTCAGCCGGCATCTAGCCCAGTGGCCACCCGGCGCCGATGGCTTCGTGTTCACCGCCTCCGAGGGCGGCCCGATGCGACGCACCAACTTCAGGACACGCAACTGGCTACCGGCAGTGCGGGCTTCGGTAGGCGAGCCGTTGCGGTTCCATGATTATGCCGATGTCCGCGTTATGCCGACCTCGGTTGTCGAGGCCCGGGTTGTTTGAGGTGAGCGGGCTGGACAGGTCGGCATAACGCGAGCCTTGCCGCGATCGTGTTGTTTCTCATCGAGGA
>Ga0214472_10000043_pt1 | contig 187316 bp, 141 predicted proteins | sample RVTome_6_FD_207662 | JGI IMG/M metagenome (GOLD analysis project Ga0214472, IMG submission 207662) | Soil microbial communities from uranium-contaminated site in the Upper Colorado River Basin, Wyoming, United States - RVT140D175 | ecosystem: Environmental > Terrestrial > Soil > Contaminated... | reverse complement strand
GATCGCGGGCGATCTCGACGGCAGCGTCCTGCTCACCGAGACGAACGCCGGCGAGCTTACGGTGTCCGGGGACCTGTCTGCGTCCGGTGAGATCGAGGTGTACGAGAGCCTTATCGGATCGATATCGATACTTGGTGATGCGGTCGGGGAGATCACGTTCGGCGACGGCGGAGCCGGTAGCGTCTCTGTGGACGGACACATCTCGGGACCGCTCCTGATCTAGGGGAGCACGCAGGTGAACATCACGGCCGACGCTGACGGCGATGGCGTGGGCGACATCACGGGCGACGTGCTCTGCTTGGGCGTCTTTGACGGCGGCATCTGCGGGGCGAACATCCCACCGGGCGGGCCGCTGCCGGCCAATATCAGCCTGGCGCCGGGCCCGAACGCGACGATCTGCGGCGAGCCGAGCTGCCTGTGCAATGCGCCGGGATGCGAGACGGTGGATTGCAACAGCAATCAAACTCGTGACGAATGCGATATCGCCGAGGGGACCTCCCAAGATTGCAACGTCAACATGCTCCCGGACGAGTGCGAGCCGGGCTCGCCGTTTCCGGCCGAGCTGATCTCGTGCGGCCCGATGTTCGGACAGAGCCTGTGGCGGACGCAGAACAACGTCGTCCGGCTGACGTTCGCCTGTGACATCACGGCCCCGGACTCCGGTGATGTGGTCGTCCAGGAGCTGCTTTCCGCGGGTGCGTTCGGCAGCGACCTGTCGGGTGACTTCACGTTTACGGTGGAGGACACGGCTTCGGGCAAGCCGCGCATCCTGAAGATCAACGCCGAGCCCGATGCGACGCTGTCCCATCAAATCTGGTACGGTGTGCGGAATACGGGGGATTGGGGCGCGGCGGCTCCGTTCGAAGTCCACTACGTCAACCTGATCGGCGACGCGACGAACGACAATCTCGTACAGTATTCCGACCTTTCGCTCATCAACTCCGAGGTTCCGTGCTTCTCCAGTTGCGACGAGCGGAAGGACATCAACGGCGATAGCTACGTGCTCAGCAGCGACGTCCTGACCGCAAACGAATACGTGGGCACCGGCGCGCCGGCCAAGCCCGGCGGGCACGCAAGCTGCACGGTCTGCTGCCCGTAGTGGTGGAGTCGGGCGGTCATCGCGGGCCGTTCGGGATGGAATTTCCGCCTCCCTCCCGCGATTCCTCGACCCCTCGACCCCAATCCCACGGTTTTTCTTGACGCGGCACGAGGTACGGTGTATGTTAGGTATAGGGCTCCGGGTCACGTCGCCCCGAGCCGCCACACCGACCGCGGCGCGGTCGAAAGGGACCGTACGCGCACAGCACAAGACAAGAAAGGAGCGACCGCGAAAAAGAAAAGTTGACGAAACGAACCCAATATCCGCCCTGGCGCTATCAAAAACGCCGTTTGTGTTAAGAAAACGAACCCAATCGAACCCATCCCGTCGGCCGCTCACGGGGCACGAGTCCTACGTCAGCTTGATCTTCGGCCGCGGGGGGTCGTGCCGCGGGGTGGGGGTGGTGATGGGGAGGTGGACGGTGAAGGTGCTGCCCTGGCCGAGCTCGGTCTGGAGGGCGATCGTGCCTCCCAAAAGCTGGACGAGCTCCTTGGTGATGGTGAGTCCCAGGCCCGTGCCGGCGTGCTCGCGGGTCTGCGACGGGTCGATCTGGTGGAACTGATCGAAGATGCGGGCGCGGTGCTCTTCGGGGATGCCCGGGCCCGTGTCGCGGACGCTGAGGCCGACCCTGTCGGCGCCGTCGCGGGCGGCGATCAGGTCGATGGACCCGCCGGTGGGGGTGAACTTGATGGCGTTGCTGAGCAGGTTGTAGAGGATCTGCTTGACCCGGCCCGAATCGCTGGAGAGGCGGGGGAGTTCGGGCTCGACCCGGAGGGTGAGCTTCTGCTCGCGCTTGTCGGCGAGCGGGCGAACGAAGTCGATCAAATCGCCGCACAGCTCCTCGATGGAGAATTCGGACAGGTGCAAATCGAGCCGGCCCGCTTCGATTTTGGTCAGATCGAGCAGGTCGTTGATCAGATCGAGGAGGCTGCGGCCGCTGGTGAGGATGTTCTGGGCGAAGCGGGCAAGGCGTTTCTTATCGATGTCGGCGCCGTCGGTGGCGTCGCGGAGCAGCTCGGCAAAACCGATGATCGAGACCAGCGGGGTGCGCAGCTCGTGGGTGACGTTGGTGAGGAACTCGCTCTTGAGCCGTGACGATTCGTAGAGGGCGACATTGACCTCGGCCAGCTCGCCGAGGCGGATGTCGAGCGATCGGTTGATGCGTTCCTGCTCCTCGCGGGCCTCCTTCAGGTTCACCAGCATATCGTTGAAGGCCTTGGCGAGCTTGGCGAACTCATCGCCGCTTCGAATATCGGCCCGCACATCGAGATCACCCCCGCCGACCCGCTCGGCCACGCGTCGCAGCCAGCGCACCGGCGTCAGCACCAGCCGCTGGGTCACGACGTAGAAGACCAGGATGGCCAGGACGGCGCCGCTGGCGCCGGCCAGGACGGTCACCACCCAGTTCCAGACGCCGAGGTCGGCCTGAACGGGAAGGCGGACGTCGATGATGCCGCGAAGCGCTTCGGGATGCGGATCCACAGCGGTGCCGCGGACCGCCATGGCGAATCCGAACACGTCGCCGTCGTGTTGAATGCGCCAGAAATAACGCTGATCGGGATTGGAGCGGAGCTGCTGCACTGCGTCTTTCTGGAACCCGGTGTTCGTCCGATCCGCCGGAACGAGGCGGGGTACGTCACCGGTGAGGCCGAGTTCGCGGGCAAGCACGGGCCAGCGTCGGGACAGCTCGAGCTCGGCCTCGGTCCAGTCGGGGACTTGCAGGTCGACCGAAAGGGCGGCGACGGTGGCCATCCGCTTGGCCCGCAGGAGCATCGCCTGGCGGTGCAGCCCGGTCATCTGGAACAGCGGGAAGGCGAGGGTCACGGCGATCACCAGCAGGACTGCGGTGCCGAAGAGGAGGCTGATCTTGCGGGCCAGCGGAATCCTGGGTGATCGGAACCATCGCATGGACGTTACGTTCGCCTCCGTCGCGTAGGGTGGGCCGTGCCCACCGTCTCAGTGGGCCGTGCCCACCGTCTCTGTTGGCCGTGCCCACCGTCTCAGTTGGCCGTGCCCACCGTCCCAGTTGGCCGTGCCCACCGTCCTATCGAGGCCGGCCTGCATCGGTCGGAAGCGCAAAGCACCGGCTCTGTGTTCCACGTTCCGCGGGGAAGCGGTGCCGCGTCGCGGGCCGTGCGAGCGAAGTGTACCGTAAACCGGCGGCCGCGTTGACCCGACAGGAATCCACTTGGCTCGGTACCGGTTGGGCGCGGGCGGCGATAGGATACCCCGCCATGCACCTCAACTCGAAGGTACACCTCCTCGGACTGGTGGCCAGTTGGGTGGTCGGGACGGTGGGCGGCCGAGCCGCGGCGGGCCTCGACGCGGCGCTGTCGCGAGCCGTCCCGTCGGATGCGATTGCGGCGCTGATGATGGATGCGGCGGCCGGCACGGAGCAGGCCGGCGGCTTGAGCCCGCTGGAGCTGGCGCGGATGGCGTCCGACGGCGGGCAACGTCTGGGACTTCTTTCGCCGATCGACGATTCGGTCCGTTGCTGGATCGATTCGCTCGCGGCGCTTTCCGTGGCGCTGCGCTACCGCCTCGCGGTGACGTTGCTGGACGTGGGCGCCCGACGGCGACCCGACGGCGGCCATGAGCTTTCGATGCTCTCCGCAGCATTGGCCGTCGACACAGGAGGCGATCATGCCGCGGTTGAACAGCGCGTCGCCCATCTGCTGCGGGCGTATACGAACAGTGAGGCGTCGACCGTCGAGACCCGCACCGACGGCGGTCGCACCTGGTACGTCCTTCGAGATCGCCGGCTGCCGGCGTGGGCGGAGATTACGTGGGGGAGCATCGGCGAGTCGTATCTGGTCACGATCGGGGCCGGGTCGCGAGACAGAGCATCCCGTGCGCTGTCCGGCGATGGCGGAACGTTGCACGACGATCGCTGGTTTGCGGCTGCCTTCGATCGTGCCGGTGGCGCGGGGGCCAGGGCGGTGGTCTACACCGACCTCCGCCAGCTCGAAGCCCATGCAGACAGTGCGCTTCGTACCAAGGTAGGTGACGCGACGGCGGCCCTGGGACTGGCCGACGCGTCACGCACCCTCTTTGCGTTTGCCAGGGACAATCGATCCGTCGAGATCCGTGCGGTTGCCCGGATCGGCGCGACCGATGACCTGCGTCTGCTGGCCGGCAAGCGTATTGCCCGGGAGTCCGGCGCGCAGATTCCATCTCGAGCGACGGGCTATGCCGCGATTCGCTGGGAGCCGATCGGCGCGCTTCGGGGCGCGTGCAGCGCGTATTTGTCGGCGAGGAGCCCCGGCGCACGCGACCGCGCGAGATGGTTCTGGAGTACGCTCGAGCGCGAGGCGGGTGTGTCCATCGAACAGGACGTGTTCGCCCACCTCGGTTCGGTCATCCTGATCCACAACTACCCGGAGCATGCGCTTCGGTTGCCCATGGCCTGGACGATCGTGGTTTCGATTGAAGACGAGGCGGAGACGGTCCGGCGATCCCTGGTTCAGCTCCTGGGCCACGTGTCGCACGAGCTGATTCCGCAAGGGTCGGCGGTTCAGCTTCTGCGGAGCCCGGACGCGATGTGGTACCTGTCGTTCGGGCTGACCGGCCCGGCGATCACCGTGACGGATCACCATCTTGTCGTTTCGTTCTCGCCGGAGGCCGTTCAGCGGAACCTGGATGCCCTGCGCGTTAATCCGCAGGTCGATTGATGTGGCTGCGGCGCGACGGTGTGCCGGAAAAAGAGTGGCCCGGCGCGAGGCCGGGCCGCTGCTAAACCGCCCAGTGGGGGGCTAGGCGGCTTGTTGACCATTCACTATGCACCCAATCGTTGCTCCGGCTCCGCAAACCCAGACGATGCCCCGCACGTCACGATGGAGACGCGCAGTTTATCAAAAGCCCGAGGCTATGGGAAGCGCGTTACCGGGCCGCCCGGGCTATTCTGTTACAAATTGAACCGGCAGCAGGTCCCGATATACTGAGCCCTGGGTGGCCCAGGACCTCGGATTCGGCGCGACAGCCTCGGCGGCGGCCCCTGCCCCTGCCAGAGTGGTGATAGCGAAGGCATGAAGTTCCCCGGCGTGGTGTGGTGCGTGACGATCTGCTGGCTCGGTGGCGGGGTCCACGCTCAGGTCGAACCCGACCCTGCGCCGCTGGCGGACCGTGTGGACCGACCGTTGTTGCCCAGTGGCATCTGGGACCACACCGTCGTCGCCAACGCCAGGCTCGCACATGTGTTCAAGGATGACGAGGGTACAGACGTCCTGCACCTGATCGGCGAGGTCGTTCTGGCCCAGGGTGGCCAGGACAAACAGACGTTGCGAAGCCGCGAGGCGGTCGTGTGGATCGCGTCGCGGGAGCACGACGGAAGGCCTTACCGGCACCTTTCCATCCTGCTCTGGCAGGACGGGGAGATCCGCGAGCTGGGTGGGACGCTGACCTCTGGTCCGGCCCTTTTTGTGACCCTCGACACGTCAGGGGACGTGCAACTCGAAACCGACGACGTCGCCTTCGGGCCGGCGCCTCGGACGCAGGTGTACGTCGAGGGTGACCGGATCCGCAGGGCGATTGAGCAGGGCGCGATTCTCGCGCCGCCCGACGCGGTCGGCACGCGGGTGTTCGACGCCGCCGGCTTGTCCGGGCCGCCGCCGCGACTGCGCCCCAAGCCGATCATCAACTTTCAGACTCGCGGAGAGGTGAGGCTGATGACGACGCCGGAGGGCGGGCGCGTCTTGACCGCCTCGGGAGGCGTGTACCTGTCGCGTGCGGCGCCGGAAACAGCGAGTTTCTTCCAGGTCCAGGCCGACTCGGTTGTCGTCTTTCTTCCGGCAGCGGGCGCTGCGCGGGGACCGGCCGGCGGGCTCGGCCCGGGATCTGAACCCGGCCTGGGGGGAGAGCCACGTGAGCCCAACGACGCGGTGGGCAGCGAGGGCCGCCGGGCGGTGCGCGCGGTCGACCCGGATGAACAATTGCTGGCCTCGAGCCTGGGGGACGTAAAGGTGGAAGGGGCCTACCTCGAGGGCGACGTCGTGTTGGCACAGGGCGCCAACGTGATCCGCGCGTCGCGCCTGTACTACGACTTTCTGCGCGAGCGGGCGATCATCCTGGACGCCGTGGTTCGGACGGTTCTGGCCCAGCGCAACATCCCGCTCTACGTGCGTGCGGAGCAGATCCGGCAGCTTTCGGAGCGCGAGTTCATCGCCGATTCCGCGATCCTGACGACGAGCGAATTCTACACGCCGCACTACCATATCGGCGCCGACCGTGTCGAGCTGATCAACCGAACGCCGCCGGATCCGACGGGACGGGCGTCGGGGATTCGTGCGGGGAGCTTCGTGATTCAGCATGCCACGCTGCAAGTTGGCGGGGTCCCGGTGTTGTACTGGCCGTACGTGCGCGGACAGGTCGCCACGAGCGAGACGTCGATCAAGAGCATCCGCACCGGATACAGCGGCGACTTCGGACTGGAGCTCGAAACACAATGGCATCTGTTCAATGTGCTCGGGTACGAGACGCCTGAGGGATTCGACGGCGTCCTGAGTCTGGACTACCTCTCGGAGCGGGGCCCGGCCGCGGGCATCGACCTCGACTACAAACGTGACCGGTACTTCGGGCTGACGCGCAGCTACATGATGCACGACGAAGGGGAGGACTTTCTGGGTCGTGAACGTGAGTCACCGCCTCCGCAGGATGAACGGGGCCGGTTTCTGCTTCGACACCGGCAGTATCTCGAGGAGGACTGGCAGCTCTCGCTCGAGGTGTCGTACATTTCGGATGAAGCGTTCCTGGAGGAATACTTCGAGTCGGAGTTCGACAACGGCAAGGAGCAGGAGACGCTGCTGTACCTGAAGAAGCAACGGGACAACTGGGCCTTCACGTCGCTTCTGCAAGCGCGCATCCTCGACTTCACGACTCAGACGGAACGGCTCCCGGACCTCGCGTTCCACCTGGCCGGCGAGTCGCTGCACGTGGCTGGGAGCGCAACGACGTGGTTCAGCGAGAACCGAATGGGTATGGTCCGGTATCGGCCGGCGGAGCAGGACTTCTTCGACCTGGTGAGCGAGGGACCGCGGCACGGCTCGGGCACCGTGGCCCGGGCAGACACGCGGCAGGAGCTGGAGTCGCCGGTCGACGTCGGACCGTGGCGATTCGTGCCTTTCGTGTCAGGTCGCGGCACTGCGTGGGATGACACGCCATCCTCGGGTGGAACGGCGCGGGCGCTGGGAACCGTGGGCGTGCGAGGTTCATCCTACCTGAGCCGCGTATACCCGGAAGTGCGCTCCGAGCCGTTGGACGTGGACGGTCTCCGCCACGTCATCAAATCGGACGTTGTCGCCTGGGTGGCATCGAGCAACCGCGACCCGAGCGACTTGTACCCGTTCGACGAACTGATCGAGGAGACGCCGGAAGTGGACGGCGTCACCTTCGGCGTGCGGCAGCGGTGGCAGACGAAGCGCGGACAGGGGGACAACCGGCGGACCGTCGACGTCCTTACCGTCGACGTCGAGGCCGGGGTCTTCAACGACACCGAAGGACTGGCGAGCACGAACGGCTTCGCCGCGTTCAGCCGTCCGGAAAACAGCGTTGCCCGGAACTTCGTCAACTCGTCGCTGGTGTGGCGCGTCAACGACCGGACGGCGTTCCTCAGTGAGCTGAACTACGACCTGAACGACGGCGAGGTGGACATCTTCAACCTGTCCGTCGCCGTCGAGCGCCCACCCCGCATGAGCTACATCCTCGCCTACCGTTTCATCGAAGAAGGTGACTCGAATCTGCTCGGGTTCGACATGAACTACCGCCTGACCGAAAAGCACACGCTGGCGGTGCGTGAGGCGTTCGACCTGGACCGAGGACGCACGCTCGATTTCACGATCGCCCTGATTCGCAAGCTGCCGCGCTGGTTTGCGGCGCTGTCGTTCGCGCTGGATGAGGCGGAAGACGACTTCGGGGTGTCACTGAGCATCTGGCCCGAGGGGCTTCCCCAGGCGGCGCTGGGCTCGCGGCGGTTCACCGGCCTGGCGACCAGCACGAGCATGACCACACACTGAGCGGCACGCCCGCCTCCGGGATGAAGTGACCGCGGTCTCGCCCCGTGGTCACCACCACCAGAGCAGGCCCGGAACGGTGCGAAGCGAAGTCACGATCGAGCCGTTGTACCGCTTGACGACCAGCGACAGGCGGTGGTTGAAGGCGCCGTGATCGAAGTCGTAGGGCAGAAGGACGACGAACTTCTGACCGGCCTTGGTCTCGCGGCGGGGGCCGGGAATCACGCGTTGCTCACCGGTGTGCCCGACGAGCATCATTCCGAACTCGGCGACGAGCGAAGTCAGCTCGGCGACCAGGCCGGAAGCGTCGTCCGTGATGATGTCAAAGCCGTGGAGGTCCGCCCGGTAACCGGCCGGCACCGTCGGCTCCCGCATAGGCTGGAAGACGACGCCGCAGCCGCTGGCCTCCTTGAGCCGCGGGATGTCATCGGCCATGGCGGAGATTTCCGCGGGCTTGGCGGTCAGGCTGACGAAGACGACGGCCTTCTCACCGAACTTGTCGGCGATGTCCTTGTCGATGTTGCCGCCGTGCCGTGCGACGAACGAGGCGCTGAGGTTCAACAGCCCCGGCATGTCGGGCCCGATGAGCCATAGCGCTGCATGTTGGCAGTCCGTGCTTCCCGGCACAGTCGATCATTCCAGTTTCGGGTTTGAGGAGGCACGCGGCCCCGCGTTCGGCGGTGGAATTATAGGTGTTCGCCGGGCCGCCGTACAGCCCGTGCCCGAATGTGCGCGCCTCCAAGCGCCCGCCCGGCGATGAGAGGCAACGGGGGCCGGACGACCCGCGCCCTCGCTCCACGGCTTCGGGCCGGCTCGTCGTCGCCGGCGGTTTGCATTCGCGGGTGCTTCGTGCTCAGATGTCGCGTGGCCCGGGTGGGCCGCGACCTCGGCGGGGACACACGGAAAATGCCGGAACTTGCGTACGTCAACGGGACCTTCGGACCGATCGACCAGGCCCGCGTTCCGATCGAGGACCGCGGATTCCAGTTCGGCGACGGCATCTACGAGGTGGTGGTCGCTTACAACCGTCGCCTATTCCTGCTGGATCGGCACATGCAACGTCTTCGCCGCAGCGCCGAGGGCATCCGGCTCCTTTTCGACTTCACGCAGCGCCCACTCGAGCCGATCATGCACGAAGGGCTCGAACGAAGCGGGTTTTCCGACGCCATGATCTACATACAGATCACGCGAGGGGTTGCGCCGCGAAACCACCTGATCCCGGAGGGGATCTCGCCGACCATCGTCATGACGTTCAAACCCCTGCCGAAGGTGCCCGATGAACTCCGGCATCGGGGCGTCAGGCTCATGACGACGCTCGACGTTCGCTGGACGAACTGCTTCATCAAGTCGAACACGTTGTTGCCGAACGTCCTGGCCCGGGACGAGGCGGTCGGTTGCGGATTCGACGATGCGCTCTTCGTAACCGAGGCGGGCAAGGTGCGCGAATGCACCGCGTCCAACATCTTCGTCGCAACCGGCGGCGTCCTGCGGTATCCGGCGCTGACGGAGTCCATCCTGCATGGGGTCACTCAGGCGTTCCTGGTGGAGTGCGCAGCGGGCCTGGGCGTGGCGGCTGAGGAGTCGGCCATCGACCTCGATACGCTGCTTGCCGCGGACGAGGTATTCCAGTCTGGAACGACGACTGAGGTCCTCGGAGTGACCACCGTGAACGACCGCAAGATCGGTGACGGCCGCGTGGGCCCGCTCACCCGCAGGCTCTACGACGAGTTTCTCGCCCGCGTCCGGGCGCTTAGCGCCTAACGGGGGAACGTTCGTTCCCCCGAGTCCCGATAGTCGCGTACGCCTTTGCCGCCGATTGGCCGATCGCGGGTTGCGCTGATATGCTCCTGGCCCGCGATCCGAGCCCCGGCGCCGCACCATCGGCCGAGTTGGGCGTCGGTCCGCTGAGGAGAGGTTTCCGTGGCGCGACACCATACGAGACTGGTCATCAAGACGATCCAGCAGCATATCCTGGATCACCAGAAGGCGCATCCCCACGCAACCGGAGAGTTCAGCTTCCTGCTGTCGGCCATTACGCTCGCCACGAAGATCATCTCGGATCAGGTTCGTCGGGCCGGCCTGGTCGACGTACTCGGCGGCACCGGCGAGGTGAACGTTCAGGGGGAAATGGTCCAGAAGCTCGACGTGATTGCCAACGAGACGATCGCCGGGTGCCTCGGGTACCGCGACACGGTGGGAATCATCGTGTCGGAAGAGGATGATGAGCCGCGGATTCTCAAGGACCTCGACAGCCGCGCCAAGTACATCGTGCTGTTCGATCCGCTCGACGGGTCGAGCAACATCGACGTCAACGTCTCGATCGGGACGATCTTCTCCATCCTCCACCGGCGCGAGGACGTCGACGCCGGCCGTGTGATGGACCACATACTCCAGCCGGGTTATCAGCAGATCGCGGCCGGGTACGTCATCTACAGCAGCAGCACGGTCATGGCCTACACGACCGGCGCCGGGGTGCACATGTTCGTGCTCGACCCGTCCATCGGCGCATTTCGCCTGACGCGCGAGAACGTCCAGATGCCCGCCACGGGCCGCACGTACAGCATCAACGAGGCCTATCGGAACCTGTTCCCCGAAGGGGTCCGGAAGTACCTCGACTGGGTCAAGACGGAGGCGTCGGGTGGGTACGGATTGCGTTACATCGGGTCGCTGGTGGCCGATTTCCACCGAACGCTGATCAAAGGGGGCGTTTTTCTCTACCCGCCGACGAAGAGCGCGCCGAAGGGCAAGCTCCGCCTGCTGTACGAGGCAAATCCCCTGGCATTCTTGGCTGAACAGGCCGGTGGCGCTGCGACCGACGGGCGTCAGCGGATCCTCGAAAAGACGCCGACGGATCTGCATGAGCGAACGCCGCTAATCATCGGCAGTCGCAGTGAGGTCGACCGCGTACTCTCCTTTTGGACCGGGTAAGCGGCGTCCTCGGCGCGCCTCATTTCCGAACACCTGATAAAATAGGTAGGCTGCCGCGGAAGTCAGCGGCTGCCATTGAGTTTACAGTTTCATATTTGTTGCGTCGCGATGCCATCGAGATTATATTCCGCCAACGGTTGGGGTGACTCTCAGAAGTGGTTGGTTGCGTTATGGCGCGGCAGCGCCCACGGTGGGTGGCGCGGGTGCGCACTGAGTCGGCCCGCGAAGCGTAACGGATTGCACGATGAGCCAGCAGGGCGGCAATACGGATGGCCGATCGAGGGGATTCGAGCGCCTCGGGGCGACCGACTGCTCTACATCGCGCGAGTCGGACGCGGATCAGCCGTCGCTCGATCAAACGCTCATGCACATCGAGCGCCGCGAAATCGTCGCTGCGCTGAAGAAGGCGAACGGGCAACGGACACTGGCGGCGCAACTGCTCGGCATTTCGCGAAGCCGCCTCTACCGGCGAATGGAAGCACTGGGAATCGACCCGCGAGAACCCGGCCTGCCGGGGCCCCAGTGACCGCGCCGTCCCAGTCGCAAGCGACGACCGGCTCCTGCCGGGCGGACGCGCGGGACGCCGCGACTTCCCAATGCAGGATCATCTGCGGGGACAACGCCGACGTCATGCACGTGCTGCCTTCGGGCTGCTGCGACCTGATCTATGCCGACCCGCCGTTCGATGTCGCCGGCAGTTCGGGCGGCGGTGCGGCGCGACATACCGCATCGGGCCCCGACACCCGTAACCGCGACGGCCTGTTGGACTTTCTGCGCCCGCGCTTGATCGAAATGCATCGGCTTCTGTCCGACAAGGGGTCGCTTTACGTGCACCTCGACTGGCGCACGGTACATCACGTCAAGGTGATGCTGGACGGCATCTTCGGGCCACGGCAGTTCCTCAACGAGATCATCTGGAGCTATCGAAGCGGGAGCCGGCCGTCGGCGTGGTTCGCTAGAAAGCACGACACCATCCTGCTCTACGCCAAAGAGCCGGGCCGGCACGTCTTCAACCGTCAGCGTGGCGGAAGCTACCGCACCCGAGATCTCCTGTTCGATGCCGACGGCGGTCCGTACAAATCGACTCGCAACGGACCGGTTCGTTTTCACCGGGACGGGCCCGTCCTTACGGACGTTTGGGACATTCCAATCCTGTCGACGGTCGCTCGCGAGCGGACGGGCTATCCGTCCCAGAAGCCCGAAGCGCTCCTCGCGCGCATCGTGCTCGCCAGCTCCAACGAGGGTGATGTCGTGGGCGATTTTTTCTGCGGCAGCGGCACGACCTGCGTTGCGGCGAAACGGCTGAAGCGCCGCTGGCTCGGGTGCGACATCGATCCGGACGCGGTCGCGATCACGACCAGACGGCTCGATTCCGTGTCTTGAGCGATGAACACACCGCTGGCACCGCTTTTCGGCTTGTCAAACGGCGTCGCATGTGCTACGACGCGCCCCGTGATCGAACAGCTTGCCGATTACCTGCTGCGCTCGAGGAACCTGGTGGCGTTCACCGGAGCCGGCATCAGCACCGAGAGCGGCATACCCGACTTTCGCAGCCCCGGCGGTGTCTGGTCACGAACCAGACCCGTCGAGTGGGACGACTTCGTCCGGTCGCGGTCGGCCCGCGTGCGGTACTGGAAGCAGCGCATGGCCATGTACCGCGGGTTCGCGACCGCGCAGCCGAACGACGGGCATCGGGCCCTGGCGCGGCTGGAAGCGCTGGGCAAACTCACGGCGGTTGTGACACAGAACATTGACGGGCTGCACCAACTGGCGGGCAGTCGGCGGGTCATCGAGATCCACGGGACGGCGCGAATCGTGGCCTGCATCGCCTGTGGCAAGGAATGGCCGCCGGAGGTGATTCACCTGCGGGTTGCGGAGGGCGACGAGGCACCGGAATGTGATGCCTGCGGCGCTCCGCTGAAATCCAAGACCATTTCCTTCGGGCAGGCGATGCCGGAAAGAGCGATGCGTGAGGCCGCGGAGCTCATGGCTGAATCCGATTGCTGCCTGGTGGTCGGTTCGTCGCTGGTCGTGGAGCCCGCAGCATCGCTCCCGCGGGTGGCGAAGCATCACGGGGCCACACTCATCATCCTGAACCACTCCGATACCCCGCTGGACTTTTCCGCCGACCTCGTCGTGCGCGCCGCCATTGGGGAGACGATGCGGGCGGTGCTCGATCGGATCGACGCCGGTTGGGCTGACTTGCGCGGCCGTGAGGACAGCGCCGGGTCGCCCGGTGCGGCGCGGTGCGGCACGGACGGCTAGGGTTGAAGCCTTACGGACAGACCTCGGTGCATGCCGACGGACCGGCCTCGCCGTAGGGAATCGTCTTGTATGCGTTGACCGTCCGGCCGATGTCCTCGAAGTTGATGAGCCCGCCGAGAGGTACCACGTTACCGCGGAGCATGGCCCGCGCTTTGGGCGGGGCGCCGCTTTCGGGCGGCCCGGCGTTGTAGGGGATGGACTTGTACTTCTCCACGACCTTGCCGATGTCAACGAAGTTGATCAGACCGAACGGCGCCCAGATGTCGCCCCAGAGCGGCGTGTTGACCCGGGTGGGGTCGGAATAACACGATGGATCGGCCAGATCGGCGCAGTCCGTGTCGACGAACTGCACGTCATAGGCCGAACACGGAACGACCTCGGCCCCGAATGCATGAATCACGGCGACATCGGCGGCGGGGAAGTCCGCCGCCAGTGCGGCGACCGACCAGTCACGGAAATGCGGACAGCATTGCAGCGGTGAGGCCACGAACTCGGGATCGGGCGGACTGCTGTTCTCGGAGAAGGACGCGGGCGCCCCGAGCCAGCGGACCGCCACTTCATGATCGGCCAACTCGGCCATCGGGAAGGGGCGCGGCGGGCACAGCAGCTCGTTGTACACGTTCCAGAGCTGCACGCGCACGGCCATCGGCTGAGGACCGGCGGGCGGGGCGAACGCCAGCGTCCGGTTGCCGCCGACAAAATCGGGCGCCAGCGGGTCCATATCTCCGGCGACGACGTAGACGCGGTTCGCGGAGGCGGCGGAGAGCAGGAAGTCGATCCGGCCGTCATCGTTCACGTCTCCGACTCCGACTGCATCGAACCCCAGATTCGCCCCGGCGACGTTGCCTGTGATGGTTCTGGAGACGGAGCCGTCCCGGCCGGAGTAGACCCGCACGCGTCCCCCACTTGCCGCACCGGCGCTGCTGGCCCAGTGACCGATGACGAGATCGTCGTAGCCGTCCCCGTCCACGTCGCCTGCTCCGCGGCCCGGGCCGACGCCCTCGCCGGCGGTACCCGCGAAGACATGAATCACGGATCCGTCGGCGCCGGAGTAGACATAGGCCCTTCCTTCGCCGCCGTTGGCGCCGTAGTCGCCGACGTAGACATCGCGCACGCCGTCTTTGTCTACGTCGCCGAGTCCTGCGACGAAGAACTCCCCGTACGTCGATCCGCCGGCGTTGGCGTCGGTGTCAAAGAGCAGGGTGCCGTCGGCCCCGGAGAAGACGTAGGCCTTGCCGTTGGCGCCAGCCCCCGGCGCACCGACGATCTGATCACTGATACCGTCCCCGTTGACGTCGTCGACTCCGGCAGCCCCACTGCCGAAGAGGTCGCCGGCGCCCTCGGCCTCGAGGGTGCGGATGAGCGATCCGTCCAGACCTGAATAGATGTACGCCCGCCCGCTGCTGGCACCGCCTACACTGCTGCCTCGCGCGCCGACGAGCACATCGTCGCGACCGTCCTCGTCCACGTCGCCCGCGGGTCCCACCGCATAGCCGAACAGGTCGCCAGCGGACTCGCCGGGCAGGGTGTGGATGACGGTCCCGTCGGCGCCCGAGTAGACGATCGCTGCGCCGGGTCCACCCGAGAGGCTTGCTCCGCCGATGATGTCATGGACGCCGTCGGCATCCACGTCCCCGGCGTCGGCAACGGACTGTCCGAGGCGACCTCCAGCCACCGGCCCGGTCAACGCGTAGATCTCCTCACCGGTGGCGCCGGAATACACGAACACCTTGTTCGCGCCAGGGGCGCCGACGATCAGGTCGGTCACCTGATCACCGTCGATGTCCTTCAGATCGGCGACGGCCCAACCGAACGTGCCCGAACTGCTCAAGGAGTGGATGACTTCGAGGGTCTCGACGAACTGGGCCCGTGCCGGTGACGTGAGGCTCGACGCCGTCGCGATGATTGTCGAGAGCCGCAGTGCGCTCCGCGTCAGGAACTGCAACCCGATGATCGGCTTCATTTGAGTTACCCCTTGTCGGCCTGGTCGCACGGCGAATGTCGTGCGAGGATGGTCCTGTTTATGGGCCCGGCCCGGGAGGCCGGCGGCGCATGACGCATGCGTCGCTCTGCCGCGTCCGGTAATGCCGGTCCACCCGGCACGAGCCGGCCACGGCCAAGCTGCGGCACGCGCCGGGGTATGCGGTCGCCTACCCCCTCGAGGCCCGCCGTTGCCTCCGCGGTCCGTTCCCTTCGCCCCTTACGATTGCTACAATGGTCAGCTCAACGACCTAACCCTCCCGCTCCCACACTGAATACGCGACAGACGGGGCCGGCACCCGACATGGAAAAGGAGTGGTCACGCCGCGAAGACCCGAGCATGAATGGCACAACCGACGTCACCCGAATCCTCACCGAGCTCAGCGGGGGCAGTCCGCGGGCGGCGGACGAACTGTTCCCGCTGGTTTACGACGAGTTGCGGAGGCTGGCGAGCAAGTCGCTGCGGTCGGAGCGGCCCGACCATACCCTCCAGGCCACGGCGCTGGTCCATGAGGCGTATCTACGGCTCGTGGGACAGGAAAACGCCCAATGGCGCGGGCGGGCCCACTTCCTGGCCGTGGCGGCGCAGATCGTGCGGCGGATCCTGGTGGACCACGCCCGCAGCTCGAAGCGGCTCCGCCGCGGCGGCGACCGGGCCAAGGTCCCGCTCGACAACGTCGTGCTCATCTCGCCTCAGCATGACTACGATATCGTCGGGCTGGATGCGGCGCTGACGCGGCTGGCCGATCAGATGCCACGACAGGCACGGGTGGTCGAGATGCGCTTCTTCGGCGGCGCCACCCATGAAGAAATGGCCGAGGCGCTGCGGGTGACGACGAGGACGATCGAACGGGACTGGCGCTTTGCCCGGGCCTGGCTCTTTCGAGAGCTGGGTCCGGCGCACGCGTAAACCCATGAAGAACACGCGGGATCAGAGCGAGCGAGTGGCCGAGCTGTTCAGCGCGGTCCTGGAATGGGACACGGCGGGGCGGGCGGCCTTCCTGGAGCGGGAGTGCGCCGGCGACCCGGCCCTGCGCGCGGAGGTCGAGTCACTGCTCGGCGCCGACGCCGCAGCGGGCACGTTCCTCGAGTCCTCGGCCCTGGAAAGCGCCACGGAGATTCTGGGTGGCGAAGACGCCGATACGCTCGTCGGCCGGAAGGTGGGCCGCTACGAGTTGATCGAGATCGAGTCCTCCGGCGGCATGAGCACGGTGTACCGCGCAATGCTGACCGGCGAGAACTACCACCAGCGCGTCGCGGTGAAGGTCATCCGGCGGGGCATGGTGTCCGGCGGAACGCACAAGCGCTTTCACCAGGAGCGGCAGGTCCTCGCCCAGCTCGAGCACCCCTACATCACGCGGCTGATCGACGGCGGCACGACCGACGACGGGCTGCCGTACCTGGTCATGGAGTTCGTCGAGGGCGCTCCCATCGATCGGTTCTGCCATGGGCGTGAGCTGCCGATCCCGGAGCGGCTCCGGCTGTTCAGGCGGGTTTGCGAGGCCGTGCATTACGCGCACCAGAACCTCGTCATTCACCGCGACATCAAGCCCAGCAACATCCTGGTCACCGGCGACGGCCTGCCCAAGCTGCTGGACTTCGGCATTTCCAAACTGCTCGACGATACCACGCCCGGCGCCCAGGCCGACCCGACCGTCACGCTCCTGCGGGCGCTGACCCCGCGCTACGCGAGCCCGGAGCAGGTCCACGGCGGCCCGATCACCACCGCCAGCGACGTCTACTCGCTCGGCGTGCTGCTGTACGAGCTGCTGACCGGACGCCGCCCGTACGAGCTGGACGGGAAATCGACCTTCGAGCAGGGGCGGATCATCTGCGAGCACGCGCCGCTGCCGCCGAGCGTGGTCGTGACTCGCCTGGATGGCCACGTCGCGGGGAGGAAAGCCAACGGGGCAGCGCCCGACGACGCAGGACGCGCACACCGGGAACGCGCCGCGAATCTCCACCGGCGGCTCAAGGGTGATCTCGACAACATCGTGCTCATGGCCCTCCAGAAGGACCCCCAACGGCGCTACGCATCGGTCCAGCAGTTCTCCGAAGACATCGGACGGTTCCTCGCCGGACTGCCGGTCAGCGCCCGCCGGGACACCTTGGCCTACCGGGCCGGGAAGCTCATCCGCCGCAACAAGGCCGCGACTGCTGTGTCCGCGGCGCTCGCGCTGGCGTTGCTCGTAGGATTCTTCGGCACCAGCACCGGGCTGCTGCGGGCGCGGCGCGAAAGAAACGCAGCGGTCGAGGCGCGAAACGAGGCCGAGGCGGTGGCCGGATTCCTTTACAACCTGCTTGCCGACGCGAACCCCTACCGAACCGGACAGAGCGGCGATTTGTTGACCAAGCTCCTGGACGACGCAGAGGCCCGGATCGAAACCGAATACGCGGCCCACCCGGCGACCGAGGCAGCGGTTCGCTATGCCCTGGCGAACACGTACGCGGGACTTTGGGACTGGGGCCGGGCCCGGGACCATCTGGAGCGCGCGGTCGAACTCCGGCGGAGCCTCCACGGCGACGTCCATCCGGTCCTTGCAGACTGTCTCATACTGCTGGGACGGGCCTATACGTTCATGAACATGCCGGAGGCTGTCACCGTGCAGCGCGAGGCGCTGGCGATCCGGCGGCAGTTGTTCGCGGAGGACAGTCCGGAGGTGGCCTGGAGCAAGACCTGTCTGGCCTTCGCGCTCTGGCACACACCGCCACCCGGAAAGAACCACGAGGCTCATCGACTGGGCTATGAGGCGCTCGAGGTGCAGCGACCGCTGGCGGACGAGCGCCCGGTGGAGCTTGCGATCTCCCTTCATACCGTGGCGGCGATGCACGCGGTGTCCAACGAGAACGAGCGGGCCGAGGCGGTGTTCGCCGAGGCGGTCGAGGCGTATCGCCGGCTGGGCGATCAGCAGGATCGGTACCGGGCCGAGTGTATTCGCGGTTACGCGGATGCGCTGATTCGCCTCGCGCGATATGACGAGGCGGAGCCGCTGCTCGCGGAGTATCTGGACCTGACCCCCGCGTCGTTTCGGAGGCTGTGGCCCGGCCGCCACGCTCGGTGGAACCTGATGCTGCTCGCCCGCCGGCGGGAGTGGTTCATGGCACCCCCCGGCGCGACCATAAGTCACGACGAGTCTAGGGCGCGGGCGCGCGAGGCGATTCGCGGCGAATGCGCATTTCGGACCAGCGAAGAGCACGTCGATGCAGCGTCGTGGACGACGCTCTGCGATGAGTTCGAGAAACATCCGGGCCCGGACGAGATGCTCGCCATCGCCGCACGGACCGTCGAGGCGCCGGTCGAGACCATGTGGGTCGTCATGGCGAAGTCTGTGCACCTCGTGCACCTGAGCCTGATGCTGATCGAATCGGGGGCCGACCCCACGGCCGTGGCCGACATGCTGGCGCACCTGCTGGAGGTCCAGCAGCGACAGTTAAGCGGAGACGACTGGCGCCCGGCACTGACGCGGTGCCTGCTGTCACGGATACGAGGGGGCCCGGGTGCGGCACCGGCTACCATGCAGGCCGACTATGAGCGGCTGGCCGATGGGGTGGGCGCCAACTCGCTCGCTGCCCAGGAGTGCCGGCGCGCGATCGAGCAGGTCGCCATGAAGCCGACGCTCCCAGCCGCACCGGAACCCTCCGATGCGGCGGGCACGTCGCCCGCGAACGCCGAGGAATGACCGGTCCCCGACGCCGCGGCGTCACGGGTTGCACGGCGCCGGGCCCGGCAGGTTGTACGGGACCAGCTTGTACCCGTTCACCGCGTGGCCGATGTCCTGGAAGTTCACCTTCTTGTTGGCGGTGGTCACGTCATACTCCGCGACGACGTTGGACCGCAGCAGGGCGTGCCACTCGGGCGCCCCGCCGAGAGGCACGGCGCCGGGCTGAAAGGCGATGCCCTTGTACTTGTTGACCAGGGCGCTGATGTCGGCGTAGTTCGGCTGGCCCACACCCCCGAACGGCGGCCAGGCGTCGCCGAGCTTGCACGTACGAATCGCGAGCGGCACGTCGCCGCACGAGCTGGGATCTGCGTACGTACAGAAGCTCACTTCGTACACCGAGCACGGCACGAGTTCCGGACCAAAAAAGTAAACGGCCTCCGGGTTGGCCGTCGGGAAGTCGCTTTCCAGTTCCGCAAGAGACCAATCCCGGATCGCGGCTTCAGCCGGGTCGCACACCAGCGGCGCAACGATGTAATCCGGGGCCGGGGGCAGCGACTCGTCCACGGCCAGCATCGGTTCACCGAGATAGCGGTATTCACCTTCGAACGGATCTAGGCTCGGGCCGGTACGCCCCGTCGGGCAAATCTCGGCCCCGTCGGGGTCGCCCGCCCCCGTGTTGTACAGGGTCATAAGACGCACCTGGACCGCAAACACCTCGCCGCCATCCACCACGACGGGTGGGTCGGGTGGGCTGACGCAACCGAACCGGCTGAGGCGTTCGCCGCCGGCGCCGTCGGTCGCGGCCGCAAAGTCGTTCGCACACGGCTCCGGCGGGAACTGGTCCACGATGGACCTCGCGTGCCGTAACGACAGGATCCCTGCACCAGGGGTCGTCAGCGTCGGGCCCCACGAACCAAATTGGATCAAGTAGCAGGTGTCACTTTGGAGCTGCCGGGTCGTGATGCACGCGCTACCCGGTACCGCCTGACACCCTTCGTCGCATGCGGTCGCTCCGTCAGCGCCGGGGAATGCGAGTGTCTCGCAAGAGGTGACGTCGGTGGGGCAGGGGCACTCTCCAGTGCCGACGGGACCCTGGTAGAGCGCGAACATGGAGTCCCAGATGGTTCCCGTCTGGCACGTGTTGACGAGCAGTTCGCCATCCTCGGGAGCCACGTATTTGAACCATAGGTCGTTGCCGATCCAGTCGGCGTCGGGGTCGCCGCACTGCGATTCACAATTCTGCGGCGGAGTGAAGTCAGAGCAGATTGTGACATCGGGCAGGGACGTGGTGGCACAGAAGTGATTAGTGCTGAACGTCACCGTCCCGGCGATCGGATCGCCGAAGTCGGTGATGTCCACGGCGCCGGCGCACTCGTCGTTCGGCGGCGAGACGGCGCACTCGCCGTTGGCCACGATCGCAGCGCAGTCTTCGCCGGCGAACCACATCCCGTTTTCGGCTGCACACTGAGCCGTGGTCGTGTCATCCGTGCACGCGCCGCAGACGCAGCAGGCCCCCGTGGGCGGGCCCGGTTCGGTGAACCCGGAGTCGATGCAGAACGTCAGGTCGAACGAGCCCGCGCCGGCAAAGCTGCCGGCAGCGCCGGCGGCGGCGTATTCGTTGCCGAATCTGGCGTGGTTGATGAACCAGATGCAGGACGGTTCCCCCTCGTAGATCGGTGACACGTCCATGTTGTTCATGATCTCGAGCCAGTAGCGCCGCCCGTCGAGCTGGAGCCCGGTGATCGGATCGTCGCTGAGGTCGATGCGGTAGATCTCGTCGGTCAGGTCGTCGTCGCCGAAGAGCGCCGTGTTGGGCCCGTCCAGATCAACTTGGCGATCTGCGATGCCCTCCACGCGAGGGGGCGCCGGCATCCAGGCGTCGCCGGTCGAGGAGGCGAAGCGCTCGGCGAACAGATCGCCCGGAAGGAACGGCGGCGTACTCGGGTTGTCGTCGTCCGCGCCGTCCTGGTAGATCCGCACGCGGAACTTGTCGAGCGGATCGGGCATGGACAGGTAGACACGGAACCGGCAGCCCGTCGCCGGGTCGTCGGCGTCCGCCACCGTGCTGATGTAGAGGCCCGAGGTGCAGAGGCGGCTGATGGTGTCGTCCAGCGGGATGAAGTCGTCGGCGACGGTCAGCTCGGCCAGCGTGTATTCCGAGACGTCGAATTGGACCGCGTAGGGCGTCCGCTCATGGCAGTTGCCCGGGCCGTCGATGTCGCAGAGCGGGCAAGGCGTGGGCTGGCTCAGCTGCTCCTCGGTTGCGATGCACGGCGCACCTATCCCAATACTACAGTCCTCAGTCGACACGCAAGAGCGAATTGGGTTGTTAGAGCAGGTGCCACCCTTGCAGCGCACGCCGCCGGTGAAGGTCCCGCCCGCGGCGTTGCACGCGGGTTCCGACATTAGTTCGACACCGGCCTGATCGTCACAGGTGCCCGGGCCGGTGGCCGCCGGGCCGCAGCACGACCCCGTCTGGCAGGTCCCGCATCCGGTACCCGGGTTGAGCCCGCCCAGCTCGCAGCAGTCGGGCGAACCGGTCGGGCAGAAGTTCGGGCTGTTGGGGACGCACGCCGGCTCAAGCGGGACCTTGTTGGGCGGACCGACGTAGAAGCCGCCGCCCGCCTCGCAGTCGATGATGTTGGCCACGGAGCACTCGGTCCCGTTGCAGCAGGCCGCCTCGGGGCAGGCGTCCACGGTGATGTGGAGTTGGTATGGCCCGCCCGGCGGGAGCTGGCTGGACGGGATCGGATAGTAGTACACGCCGGGCGTCAGCGGCCCGAACCATGCCCACGCTTCCTGGCCCGGCCGGCACAAGGGCGGCGCGTCCAACCCGAGCCCGGAGCCTTCCGGATTGGAGATCGCGAAAGTCGGCGCCGAGCAGGGGCACGTGTCATAGAGCCGGTCATCGGCGCTCTGCACGGCCGAGCTGGCGCAGCAGAAGTCGAGACGCACAAAGGCGCAGGCGTCGATCTCGAACGCCTCCCACCAGCCGCGGTTGTCGGTCGGCGCCGCGGCAAAGCCGAAGCAACTGTCCGGATCGGCGCTGGTGGCGGTCGCCGCGCTGTTGTCCCCGGTGATCGTCACGATGCGCCGGCGGCGGCAGGCGAGCCCGCCGGGGCAGTCGAGCGTGGTCGAGCAGGCCTGGCCGTCGTTGGTTCCACCGACGCAGACGTCGAATTGCGGGACGGTGACGGCGTGGACGATGGCGTCCTGGCAATCGTCGCCGCCGGTATAGCTCGACAACGGTCGCGCGCAGCAGTCGGGCACGCAATCGGAACCGAACCCGAGGAACTCGCCTGACAGCGATGCGCAATCCGTGTCCGTCGAACCGGCCACGCACGTGCCGTCGTCCAGGCAGCACGCGCCGCTTTCGCATCGCGGCAGACACTGGGCCTCGGGAAATGCCACATCCTGGCACTCGCTGTCGCTGGCGCAGAGTGCGAAGGGATCCGCGGAATCCGCCTCGCACGATCCGCAGAGCGAACCCGGGCCCAGGTGGACCTCGTGCATGCAGGAGCCGTCGGGGCACTCGCCGTCATCGCTGCACGGCCGGCAGTCGTTCTCGCCGCCGACGCAGGCGCCGTCGACACACTCCCACGAATACTCGTAATCGCAGGTGTGCGTCGCGGCGTTGCAGCACGCGTCCCCGACGTACGCACCAACGTCGTCGTCCGAGAGGACGAGCTCGAAGGCGAGGATGCCGGCATTCGGCGTCACGAAGTTCGTGCAGTCGCTCAGGTCACAGTCGCGGTGGCAATCGTTGGACACCAGCACACCGGGATCATTCGATCCCACGTCGACCGCATCCGTCGAGGCCCAGAACAGCCGCAGGTTCGGCGACACATCGGCCGCCACCCGGGCCACCACGAACCCGTCGGGCGGAATCAGCAGCGGCGGATCGAACAGGACAGGCCGGACCATGATCCCCGGCCCGACTTCGCTGTGAGCCGCGTCCACGAATCGTCCCAGCGGGTCATAGAACTCGAACCGGGCCTCACCGTACGCATCCGCGCCGCCCACCCAGCGGAGCGCCGCGAGGTGGACCACGCCGGGCTCGCCGGTGTCGTAGTCGTCGCCGACGCTGGTGAAAGGCTGTCCCGGCCCGGCCGGCGGATCGACGGCGACGGGCGATCCGGAGACCGGCCCGATCGTGTCGACGAGGTCGCCGTAGGGCGCGATCCCGCCCGAGTACGCGGGGCAACCCGCGGCGGGGAACGCGCAGGTGGTGGACGCCGCAGGCAGCGGCCGCCCGGTGTCGGTGGGGTACCAGATCCCGCCCTTCTCCTCGCACTGATCGGTCGCGACTTGCGACGGACCCTGGGCGGAAGTCCGGCGCAGCGTGTCGATGCACTCCCGGCAGGTACTCGGAGGGACGTCGCAAACCCCGCTCGGGCACTGGTCGTTGGCCGTACAGGTCTCCGGCTGGACGACGAACGTGAAGCAACAACGACCGCCGTAGCAGCCCGGTCCGGCAAGCGAGCAGGTCTGCCCCGACGGACACTCGGAGTTGCGCGAGCAGGGCAACAACGTGCCCGTGCACACGCCCTCCAGACACGCGGCGCCGGGGCCGCACGGGTTGGTGCCGGGCTCGCAAACACCACCGGCGCATGTTTCCGTGCCGTTGCAGAGCAGCCCGTCGCGCGCGTTGCAATCCGCGGAATCGATGCACGCCTCCGCGCAGGCGTCGCGGAACTCGTCGCAGACGCCGGTCGTGAACGACTCGCAGTCACCCACGACCGAACAGGTCGCCCCGTGGTCCGGCCCGCCCACGCAGCGGCCGTTCGTGCAGGCCACCGTCGTGCAGTAGTTGCTCGGCCGCTCGCCGGCAGGCGGCGGCCCGCAAGCCGCCGGCGCGTTCCGGCAGTCCATGCTCGTCTGGCAGGAGCTCCCAGGGTTCGGGCCGCCGGCGCAGAGCCCCGCGACGCACCGACCGGTGCACTGATTGTTGTTGGTGCATGCGCCCGAGGCCCCGTCACCCTCGCACATCCCGGTCGTCGTGTTGCAGACGCCGTGGCCGGTGCAGATCTCCTTGCCGTTGCAGAACTCGCCGTCCTGCGCCGCGCAGCCGCCCGACGAGCCGTCGGGGACCAGGGCGTAATCGCAAAACCCGCTGCCCGGCGGGTTGCCCGGGATGAAAGCGCAGTGGTCCGTCGTGCACGCGTCGCCGTCGTCGCACTCGATGTCCCACGTACATCCGCCACCGGCCGCCGCGGCAGTCGATCCGGGCGGGAGGATTGCACCTTGCAGCGCGACCGCCCCTTTCGCGATCCGGCGTTCGCCAGGGACGGTGCGCGGCGCGCGCTTTACCCGGAACTCGGGCCGGAGTTGAAGCCGTTTGACTCTTGCAAGTACCTGCGTCGACGGGGCGCGGGCGGGCTCCGCGGCGCCGACGATACCCAGGGTCAGGCCCGCCGTTACGATGCAGGCCATCCAACGCTTCAGGTTCGTCCGTGTGCGAAGGTGTGGTGCGGGTTCAGCCGCGGTTGCCCCAGGAGAGTCCATACCCCAATCTCCTTTCGGCGGAAGATGTGCGCGTCGCCGCAGCCGTCAGCCCCGAGACGCACGGGGGCGCGCGACGACCGCCTGTTGATCAGCTTAACGGATTCCGCGGGCCACGGCAAGCGGGTTGACGGGCGGCCGGGGGTGCCTAGAATGGCGCTTTTGACCCCGGAACGCGGCCGAATGACTCCATACCGGACAGAGCGCCTTGTAGGTTTAACGTTGCTGGCCTGCCTCGGTGGCTGCCTCGGGCCGCGGAAGGACCAGTACCAGTCGTCAGCGACGATCACGGCCACGGCGGACACTCGCGAGCGACTGTGGCGGTCCGCCCAAGAGACGCTTCGCGACCACCGCTTCGAGCTGGACCGGGTTGACCGCAGCGCAGGCGTGATCACCACGAAGTACGTCACCTCGCAGAGCGTGTTCGAGTTCTGGCGGCACGACGTGGACACCCGTGAAGATTTGTGGGAGTCGACACTGAACCCGGTCCGGCGACGCGTCGAGGTCGACGTGGTACCCGCGGAGCAGAGCGCGACAAACCGGGTCTCCGTGGCCGTGTACAAGCAACGAATCTCGTCGCCCGACCGCCAGTTCAACAGCACCGGGGCCGTGTATCAATACTTCGGCGAGGTGCTCCCATCGACCACCGGACAAGAACGGGTCACCGCGGCGGACGAACGCTGGGTGGACATCGGCCGCGACCCGGCGATGGAGCAGTACCTCTTGAACTCCATCCTGAACGGGGCGGGCGTCGCATCGAGCGCCGCGACGGGCGGTTGACCGCCCTTCGCCGGCGCCCGATCCTGACGGCTCGCCGACACGATCGACCGGGCAGAGTGAGGCGCCGATGATCTCAGGGTTTCGCCGATCTTCCTGCGTTGCGGGCCTGACGCTCACTATGTGCGCCGGGACCGCATCGGCGGACGGCGCCGGACCGGTCGAGACCCCCGAGACGTACGAGATCACTGTCGATCTGGCCGTGTCGACGCTGCCCAAGGAACTCCGGCCGTTCTTTGAGACGTGCGCGGAAACGCTTCGGGCCGGCGCGACGGCCGCGGTTTCCGACGCGAGCGCCCCCCCCGGCGACGTGAACGGGACCGCGTCACACTTCGTCTTGCTGGACGTGGCGGCGGACGAAGACGACTGGGAAGCACGGCGACGCGCGGCGGACCGCTTCCCGCGCGATCGCGCTCGCGCCGAGCGACTGTTTACGAAGGCGGAGGCCGCCACCGGCGGCACGCTGCCGTGGAAGCTCGAATCCGATTACCACGTGCTCGTGGCTGCATTCACTGCCGGCGATGCCCGACAACTTGCGGATTCCGCGGCGGCGCTGCTCCACTTCGCTACGGACGCGGCGCTGCCCTTTAACACCACGACGTCCGGACACCCGGCCGTCGCGCAAACCGGCGACGAAGGTGCGCGGCATCGGTTTCACGTCCTTCTCGCCGGGAACTTGAGCGAGCGTTTCCGGCATGAGGCCCGCGTTTGGCCCGGCCGCTGCGCACCCCGCGCCGATGTGACCGGCCTCATCTTCGAGACGCTGCTGCACGCGCACTGCGACGCCGGACTCCTCGCGGGCATGTCCCATGACCGGCCCAGCGCGCAGCGCGGCCCGTCCATCGATATCGAACTGCTGGCGGCGCGGGCGGCGCCGATCCTTGAAGGGCGAATCGAGGCCGGGGCCCTGCTCGGCGCGAACCTGATCGTGTCGGCATGGGTCGAAGCGGGTCGACCGGCGCTGCCGCAGACGGAAGCGGCGCAACCGGCCGACAGCGACGTGGACGGCCGACTCATAGAGAAGCACGCGTTCGTCGGCAGCCGAAACTCGACGATCGTGCATCGCGTGACCTGTGCCCACGCCCGGCGGGTCAAACCGGTGAACCGAGTCTACTTCGATTCGGCAGCAGCGGCCCGGTCGGCCGGCAGAACCGACTGCAAGGCATGTGATCCTTATGGCGCACCCGATTGAGGCTGTGGGCGCCTCCTCTCGCGGACGTTATCCCTTCGTCTCGACGTAGCACATCAGTTTGTAGGCCAGGCGGGCGGCGAGGAACTCGGTGACGACCTGGCCCGGGATGGGCATGACCTCGACGATATCGGCGGCGATGACGGTCTTCTCGGCTGCCACGAGTCGGAGGAGGGCGCACACCTGGTACCAGTCCAGCCCGCCGGGCTCGGGTGTCCCGGTGCCGGGGGCATACGCCGGGTCGAGCCCGTCGATGTCGATGGTGACGTACACCGTGTCGCCCAGCGCGTTCAGCGCCCGGTCGAGCCAGTCGTCGCTCTCGAAGCACTGCCGCGCCGTGATGACTTCCATTCGGTTTCGCTTGAGGAACCTGCGCTCCTCGTCGCTCCAGGCCCGCACCCCGACGGGGACGATGTTGACGCCCATCTCGTGCACGCGGCGCATGACGCACGCGTGAGCGTATTTCGCGCCGTAGAACGAGTCACGCAGGTCGTGGTGGGCGTCGATCTGGAGCAGGGAGAGGCGCCGCTGCCTCGACTTCACGGCCCGGACCAGGGCCGAAGTGATGCTGTGATCGCCGCCCAACGTGAACAGGAACTTTCCGTCGCGCACGATCCTGCGGGCCGCGCTGAACAGATCTTCGTGCATCGCCTCCGGGCCGGCGAGGTTCGGCTCGATCGGGTCGAGGGTGGCGATGCCCGCGGCGTGGCATTCGACTTGCAATTCCTCATCCAGAAACTCGACGTGCTGCGACGCGGAGATGATTGCCCGGGGTCCCTCGCGGGCACCGGCGCGGAAGCTGGCCGCCGAGTCATAAGGAACCGGCAGCACCGCGTAGCGCGCCGATTTGTAGGCGGTCTGAGGCGGCGGCAGACCGAGGAAGTTGTCGGGGGCGGACGCCGTCATGGTCGAACGTCATCAGGAGTCGGTAATCACGGCCGCCACGGTCGCGGCGGCCCGGAACCGATGCTACGCTTCCTCCGGCGGCGGAACCGCGTCGACGACGCCCGAGTACTGCGCCCTGAGCTCGGGGTTTGCGCGTGCCGCGTCGCCGAGCGCGTCACAGATTCGATCCAGGCGCTTCATCAACCGGCGATGGGTTCGCGGCGTGCATCGCGCCAGGACGTACTGCGCGATCAGCGGGAGCGTGATGGAGGCACACGAGTAGACCACGACGTTGTCCGAATGCGCATCGCGGATCTTGCCCCAACTGCGTGCCTCACTGGCCGTAGCCCCGGACAGCCCGCCCCAGTGGGGCGAGTCGGTCGTCAGTTGCAGGAAGAAGTCGTGCCCGCCTTTGGCGTCCAGCAGGATCTGGTGGAGCGTCGGCTGCGTTTGCAGGTAGAAGTTCTTGGGAGAGCCTCCGCCGATCTGCACCACCCCGTTCTTCGCGGCGTCGCGGACCAGCGCCGCCGTTTCGATGACATCCAGCACCGGGCTCAGGTTCACTTCCTGACCGAACAACTGCGGCACGATCAGGTTCATACCGATCGAGGAGTCACCGGGCGACGAGGTATAGATCGGCACGTCGTGTTTCACGGCCGACACCACGAACGACTTCTCCGGGTGTGGCGCCCGCTTGGCGACCGCCTCGCCCAGATGGTAGTGCAGCCTGGCGGTGGAGAACGGCTTGCTCGTGTCAAACCGGCGCACGGCGTCGAAGATGATCCGGTCCGTCGCCATCAGCGTGTCCTGGTCGGAGATGAAGACATCGTAGATTCGGGCCACGCCGACGTCCGCCAGCTCGTTGTCGTCCACCTCCGGGCTGCCCTGTACCATCGGGAAGTTGAAGGCCCGGTGCAGGTCGTGGTAGACGTTCGCCCCCGTGGCGATCACGAAATCCACGAACCCCCGCTCGATCAAGGCCGTGAAAACCCCGCTCATCCCAATCGGCGTCATCGCGCCCGCCACGGTCAACGCGATCGTCGCGTCGGCCTCGATCATCCGCTGAAAGAGCTTCGCGCCGGCCGCCAGCCGGCGGGCGTTGAAGCCGCTGCGGGCATAGACCCGGTCGATGAGGTCGGCCACCTGCTCGTTGCCGGCCAGCTCGAGCGGCTCGATCATCTGCCCCTCGAGCCACTTGTCCGGGCCGGGGCAGTCCGGCCTGTGTTGCCGATGATTCATGCAGGTTTCGCCAGGGAACCACGATCCCCGCTTCGCGGCACCGGCCGGCGGCGGGATGTGGACTACGACTTACGGGCCGGGACCGACCCTGTCAAGCACAGGGCGTCGCTCACAACGCTTGACGCTGGTCCAGCGCTGCGCCTGCCGCGGTCCGGCATGACGCGCGCGTCGGATCGGCATCGCCGGGATTGGTCTCCCATCGGCCTGGCACGTACGATACCGCATCAAGGACCTGACCGAGGAGCCACACGTGATCATCGACGTCCACACGCATCTGAACAACTATCATGAAGACCGGGTCCGTTCGATCCCGGAGTGTCTCGACGCGCTGCGGGAGGCGATGGAGTCAAACGGCGTCGGTTACGCGCTCGTGCTCACGTCGTACAAGGTCACGCCGAATCGCCCTTCGACGACCTCGGTAATCGAAGCGACGCGCGACTACAAGAACATCGCCGTCGTCGCCGGCATCAGCTACCTGAACTACAAGGAACGCGACCTCCGCGAGGTCAGCGACTACCTCAAAGCCGGGCTGGTCAAGGGACTGAAGCTCTACCCAGGGTACGAGCCGTTCTATCCCTACGATAAGCGCTGCCAGGTCATCTACGATCTGGCAGTCGAGTACGATGTCCCGGTCATGATCCATTGCGGCGACACCTACACGCCCACCGGAAGGGTCCGCTACGCCCATCCGCTCAACGTGGACGACGTGGCCGTCGACAACCCTGACCTCAAGATCGTCATCTGCCACCTGGGAAACCCCTGGATCCGCGACTGCATGGAGGTGGTCTACAAGAACAAGAACGTCTACGCCGACATCTCCGGGCTGGTCCTGGGCGACTTCGAGGATCGCTTCGAGAAGTTCATGCTGGGCCAGATTCGCGAAATGATCCTCTACGCCGGAGAGCCGCGATACCTGCTCTACGGCACCGACTGGCCAATCTCCAACATGGGCACCTACCTTCGGTTCATCCAGGGAATCGGCCTGTCCGACGAAGCCCTCGAAATGATGCTTTGGCGCAACGCCGCCAGCCTGTTCAAGATCGACGCCGAGGAGGCGGCCCGGACCAGTGCGGCGCCGCGGAAGGCCGGCGACGGCAAGCGGGCCACCGTCTGGCGCGACGCCGATTGACCAGGGGTCGCATTCGGCAGCCGCGCGGGCGGCCCGGCCGCAGCGGCGGGCGTCCCTACGGCGTACAAGACGACCAAGGACCCCGCCCGGCGCAGCGCTCGACGGGGGAGCGGGCTAGGGGAGCAAGACGGCGGCGGCGGCGGCGGCCGTCCAGAGGCCGCGCTTGTCGCCCTCCACCGTCTGAACGATCGCACGGGTGCCGATAATCAGCCCCTTGGCCTGGTAGAGTTCCTTCCGCTCGTTGTAGGCCGTCGCCGGGTCGAGGTCGATCCCCATCGTCGTCGCCAACATCGTGGCAGCCATATCCTCGACGTAATCCGCCGTGGCCCGCTGGGTCATCCCGAATCCGTGGTGCTCGGCGATGTAACCGTACTTGCTCTTGTCCGCCGGGCGGGCCAGCCCGATCCCCGCGCAGGCCAGGCGGTTGGGCTCGTTCGTCCGGGTGTCGGCCAGAATGCAGAACACGACCTGCCCGGGCGACAACTGCTCGATTCCGCGATGCCTGGGGATGATCTTACAATGCGGCGGGAAGATGCTGCTCACACGAACGAGGTTGTAGGCCGCGATGCCGGCGTCACGCAGCGCTTCCTCAAAGGCCTGAAGGCTCTCCTTGTGCTTGCCCGTACCTTTGGTGAAGAACATCTTCTTGGGCACAAGTGTCTCTTGCAATGACGCAACTCCATGAAATCGGGCCGGGGGAAGACCGCACCAATGGGGGCGATTCTAGCTGCGCCGTCTTGTCACGCAACACCGAACCCCGCCCCGAGGGGTAAATTTTCAGGTCATCGGCCGCCGGTCAGGCTCGACAGTGCCGTTGCACGCGGGCCGGCCAACTCCTACACTGGTCCGGGTCGGGGCTGTGAGGAACCTGCCGAGAGACCGCGGCACCTATGCCTTCCGGGCACGTCCCCGGACGGGCTGCCCGTCAGAGTCCCCGCACTACCGAGTCCGGTTGAGGGAGGAGAAGATGACACGCCGAGCTTTGTGCCGCGCCCCGCGCGCCGAACGGCAGCGCCCGCCGCGCCGATTGCGATTCGATGGACGCCCGCCCGCCCTGCTCGCCCTGGTGCCGGCCCTTTTCGCCCTGACCGAGGTGCACGCCGGCGGCCCATGCGCGCCGGACTTCTGCGACGGCGATCGCTGCGTCTTCGAGGGAATTACGAACCGACCGCTGGGCCAGGCCCGGCTGACCCTGTCCAAGACCTGCGACCTTCAGATCGACGGGATCGGCTCGTCCGGCGGCGACGGGTTCCGTCAGAGCGATTTCCCGGAGGCGGCCGAGCACATCCGCACCGGCTTCACCGGCCTGCGTTTCCCTGACAACGGCTTCGCGGCACGGATCCAGTACTTCGGACCGACGACAACCGCCGGAGAGGCGCTCATCACGAATGTCACCGTCAGCAACGAAAGCGGCACCGCGGTCATCGTCGACTCGGACACCACGCCGGTCGGCAATCTAAGCAACGTCGTCCGGATCTTTTCCCGGGGCGCGCTGGTCCAGCAGGTCGCGGGCCTCCAGAAAGGGACAACGGTTCTGCCGGCCTCGGCCGCCATCATCGGCGTCCAGTTGCAGGTCGGTGAACGTATCGTGTTCACCTACCACCTCGGCGGCACGTTCCCCGTCACCGTGCCCGACAACGAGACCGTCCAGGGCGACACGGTGCAGGTCATCGCCCTGGCGCCGCAGGTGACGGTCCCCCTGGTCACGATCGTGGACACTACCGCGGCGAACGTCGGGCCGGTGCTGGTGACCATCGAGGTAGGCGGGCCGCCGATGGGGACCATCTGCGTCGACTTCGACGGCGACGGCTTCGGACTCCCGGGCGATCCGACCTGCCCCCGCGGCCCGGCGCCCGACTGCGACGACAACAACCGGGCCGTGTTCCCCGGCGCCCCGGAGACCTGCAACGGAGGCGACGACGATTGTGACGGCGGCGTGGACGAAGACTTCGACCTCGACCGCGACGGCTTCACCACCTGCAACGGCGATTGCGACGACTCCAACCCCGCCGTCAACCCGAAGAAGAAGGAGCTCTGCGACGGGATCGACAACGACTGCGACGACAGCGTCGATGAGGGCTTTGACGCGGACCGTGACGGCTTTACGTCATGCGGAGGCGATTGCAACGACAACGACCCGGCCGTGAACCCGGACAAGGCCGAGATATGCAACCGGATCGACGACGACTGCGACGAAAGCGTCGACGAAGGATTCGATCAGGACCGCGACGGCTTCACCACCTGCGCCGGCGACTGCGACGACACCGACCCCGGCGCGAATCCGGAGAAGGACGAAGTCTGCACCGGCGGCGCCGACGAGGACTGCGACGGGCTCATCGACGAGCGCGATCCGGACTGCGCCGGCGTCAAGGAGACTTGCGACGGCAGGGACAACGACGGCGACGGGGATATCGACGAGGGCTTCACCCTGGTCGGCCTCGATCAGAACCCGCAATCGCCCACCTACGGCACGGTCCAGGACCTGCCGCTCGGGGCGACCTGCGTCGCAGGCGACGGTGAATGCGAGGCCGTCGGGACCGTGGAGTGCAGCCCCAATGGGCAGGCCGCAACCTGCAACGCCGACACGACGCCGCCAGGCACCGAGGGACCACCGGGCGACCCGACCTGCTTCGACTTCCGCGACAACGACTGCGACGGCGGGACCGATCACAACGACCGTGACTGCGCCAGCGAGGAACGCTGCGACGGCTTCGACAACGACGCCGACGGCCAGATCGACGAAGCCTTCCCGACCCTGGGCGACGCCTGTGTGGCGGGCACCGGCGTCTGCGAAAAGCAGGGCGTCATCGTGTGTAGCCTCTCCGGAGCCGGCGTTGAGTGCACCGCCGGTCCGGGCGGAACACCCGGCACCGAATCGCCTCCAGGCTCACGATTCTGCACGGACGCCCGGGATAACGACTGCGACGGGGCCGTCGACCTCGCCGACTCCGACTGCCAGGAACAGGAACGTTGCGACGGCCGCGACAACGACAACGACGGACTCGTGGACGAGGACTTCCCCAACCTCGGCGAGCCGTGCGAAACCGGCGAGGGTCACTGCCGGGCCGAGGGCGTGTTGGTCTGCGCCCCTGACGGGTCCGGCGTGCGCTGCGACGCCAAGCCGTTCGGCGCCCGCCCCGAAGGTCCGGCCGGGTGCACCTGCTTCGACGGCGTAGACAACGACTGCAACGGCGCTGTCGACGCTCAGGACCTCAACTGCCGCTCGGCGAGGATCGCGGACACCATCCGCTGTGAGTTGCAGTCACGGCGCGGAATCAACGACCGTTGCAGCGGCCTGTACCAGGTCGGCTTCTCGAGCACCAACCCCGACGCCATCCTCACCGGGCGGCTCATGGCCCTCGACGCCGACGGCAACCTCATCGACGCCGTCGAGGCCGCGGACGGCGACATCGCGTTTCTCCAGAGCCGCAACACGCCACCGCCCGGCAGCCTCGGCGCGGCCGGCACGATCAGCCTCGGCCGGCGACCGGTCCACTGGATCTTCGCCCACAATCCCGTGCTCGAGGTCACCGCCGACGACGGCCTGAACCGGGGCCGGGCCTACTGCTCAGTCCTCCCCTACCTCGACGTGGTCGAGCCGGACAACTCCGTCGTCAGCCTGTCCGAAGGCGACGAGACCCCGGTCACTGTAGCGATCCCGAATATGGACCCCGCCTCACTGCAAATCAAGGTCGACGGGGTCGACGTCGTGGCGGCGCTGGGGCTGGATCCGGGTCGCGACTTTCCGGGCGGCCCCTACCGTGGAAGCTTCGTTGTCACGAACCATGCGCTTGAGGATCGGCGCGTAGTTGAAGTGTGCGACCTGGTGGTGCGAAGCGATATCGGTGGCAAGACCTCCGGCAACACCCTGACGATGACACTGCGGAACATGGGCTGCGGCGGGCACGTCATCGCCGTGGGCGGGTCGCCGGCGCCACGGTCGCTCCCGGGGGATCCGGTCGAGACGTGTCACCTCGACGACGGCCGGGATGTAGGCGTGTCCAACTCCCTCGGCGTGCAGGTGGACTCACCGGACGACGGCCAGATCGTCTTCGCCGACGCCTTCACCGTCCAGGGCGTCGCCTGTCACGGGTTGCCGTTCGGCAGGTTGCGCGTCGCGGGCTCAGATCAGTCGATCACCGGCGAGATCCTGGTGCCGGGTGACGGCGAGGACACGGCGGACACGTGGGTGCTGCCGTTTGCGAGCCGGGTGGACGTGGCCGATCTGCGGAACGAACTGGACACCGGTGTCGCCATTCCGGGACAAGTGGATCCGGGCGCAAACCGGCTGATCGTGCAGGCGTCCGACGTCGAGTTCAACACCACGTTCGACAACGTGTTCTTCGCGGTGTCGCCGAACGCCGGCGCCGCCGCTGGCGGCGATGGAGGAACCGCGCTGGACCCGGTGGACAACGCCTTCACCCTGGCCCTCGACGGTCCGGGCATGACCACGTTCGTGTCGAGCCTGTGCGAGGAAATCAAGCCGCTTCTCGAGGAGAAGGTCGAGGGCGCGTTGATCGGCAGGTCAACTCCGCCCAGGAGCTTCCCGGTCTGCGACGACGGCGACAACAAGGGCGACGAGTGCGAAAGCGACGACGACTGCCCGGACGGCGAATGCAAAGGACAGCCGTTCCCGCTGTGCGACCTGGAGAACGTCATCCTTCAGATCACCGACGCCGACCTCGACCTCAGCGGGTTTCAATGCAGCCTCATCCCGCAGCAGGACAAGATCAGCTTCGGCATCACCACGCCGGCGTTTACCGCCGCGGCCCACGTCAGCGGCGGATGTGAGGATCGCTTCCTCGGCATCTGCACCGTCCGTGTCACGCTCGACTCCGACGCCGAGCTGAGCTTCGACAACTTCGATGTCGGCTTCGAGATCACGGAAGCGGGGATTCTCAACCAGGAGTTCATCAGCGAACCGACCTTCGACTTCGGGGACGACCCGGACCTGATCGAGGGCAGCTTCGAAACGCCGGACATCGGCTGCATCGTCGGGTTCTTCAAGTTCCTGCTCGAGGTCGTCTTCTTCATCATCAAAATCCTCAGTTTCGGCCTGATCGACATCTCGTTTGACGAGATCGAGTTCGAGATATCGTCAGACGATCTCAAGGAACGCATCGCCGAGCGCGGCGGCGATTTCGGCGAGGTCAACGAGTTCCGTTTCGACAACGAACGCCTCGATGACTTCAACCTCGATCTGTCCAACCTCCTGTCCGACGTGCAGATCTCACCCGCCGGGATCGCCGCCGGCATCCGGGCCAGCTTCACCGCCATCGAGGAGGACCCCGACGTCGCCGATACTGTCGAGGTCGAACTGACCCCGGCGCCCCTGCCGCTGCCGCCGATCGCCGGTGCGGACGAGGTGACCGTGGCCATCTCCGACGACGTGTTCAACACCCTCCTCGGTGGGCTCGCCAAAGGCGGCGTGCTCAAGACCCTGTTCGAGGATCGGCGCGAGCTGGGCGACTTCCTCCCCGACCCGGCCGACTGCTCGACGCTCGGGCCGGTCCGCGAACCACGTTGCGTGGGCATCAACGGCGGGGATTGCAGTCAGTTCTTCTCGCAGGTCCAGCGCAACCGCTGTGAGGACGCGAAGGAGCGGTTCGAGAGCCGAAACCTCCGCCGAAACACGGTCATCATCCTGCACGGCCGAGCCGACAACCCGCCCAAGTTGCTGATAGACGACGACCCGAAAACGTCGCCCGTCGAAGTACACTTCCGCTACTCGCAGCTCTCGATCGGTATCTTCGCCGATCGCGACGGCGACGGCGCGCTCCAAGGCGCGAGTGGGTCGATCCCGGCGTGCTTCGGAAACAACGCGTCCACGACGACGGAGTGCGCGCTGTGGGAGGCCTGCTTGAATCTCAACGTCCCGGCCAGCGTCGAGATCCCGCTCGACCGCCTTTCCCTGATCTTCCAGATTCTCGACTTCGAGCACGACCTGAGCACCGGCACCCTCTGCGGCGGCGGCATCGAGGACGAGGACGACGACCTGATCCTGGAATCAGCGCAGGGCGACACGCTCGATCGGCTCAACGAGCGGCTCCGCGAGGGTGTTCCCGAACTCTCATCGATGGGCCTGAACTTCGGCGGCCTGGTCGAGTTTCAGAATCCGCGGCTGATTGCCATCGAGAACGACGGGAACCCCGACTTCCAGGACTACATCGCCATCACCGGACGGCTCATCGTTCCCGAGTGACGCCCGCGCCGTCATCGAGCCCGGCGGTCGTCTTCGTCCCGCGGCGATGCACCCATCGCCCCTACGGGCACGGTGCACAGTTCGTCGGGCCCAGATTCTTGGCGTGGATGCTCTTGTACCCCTCCACGGCCAGCCCGATGTCGATGAAACTGATCTTCTGCGTGACCGGCGGGATCTCGTCGCGGAGCAACGTGTCCACCTTCAATGGCGGGTAAAAGCTCTTGTACTTGTTTACCTCGGCGCCGACATCGCGGAAGTCGGGCTGAGGCAATCCGGGGTAGTAGAATGGAGCCGCAACGTCTCCGAATTTCCCGCTTCGCAGCTCGAGTTTCGGTGAATAACAGGCTTCAACGGTGAGGTCCGGGCAGCAGGTGTCTACGAATTGCAGCTCGTAGCGGGAGCACGCGAGCACTTCGGCCCCGTACACGTCGAGCACGATACCGCCCCCGGCACTTGTCATTGCCGCGGGCCAGTCGCGGAACTGCGGGCAGCAGGTCAGTGCAGCGCCGATCCAGCGATTGGCGTCGGGCTCCTGACTCTCCGGGAGTGACTGGGGAACGGCCACCCACCGGACGTCGCCGTCGAAGAGGGAAAGGTCCGGCAGCGTGTCCGGTCGCGGCGGGCAGATCGTCTCGTCGTACAGCTTGACGATCTTGACGCGAATGGCCCACGAGTGCCCGGCAGCGGCCGGGGGGATCTCGAAAGAGAGGAAACGGTTGCGCCGCGGAGGCAGACACGATCCACCGCCCGGACAGTTCGCGTCGCTGGCGCAGGAAGCCCCGTTGGCGGTGCCGGCGATGCACCGCTTGATCGTGTCGGCGGTCAGCGCCGCGCTCACCGTGCATACCTCGCAGAGATCGGGAATGCCGTTGCCGTTGCTGTCCGCGTGCGTGCCGCCGGTGATGTCGCAGCCGTCGAGAACCGCATTGCCGTCGCAGTCCTGGCAGGATGGCGTGCCGCCCGGGCAGGCCGCGATGTCGCAACTGTCCGCGGTGCCGTTGCCGTCGCAATCCGGTTCGCAGCCGTCGGGAACCTCGTTGCCCGTGCAGTCGGCGCAGGAGTCGTCGCCGGGCGGACAGGATGCGATGTCGCACTCGTCGGGGATGGTGTTGCCGTTGCAGTCGTCGCTTTCGCCCGAACTCAGGTCGCACTCGTCGAGGACCTGGTTGTTGTTGCAATCGGGAAGGCCTTCACAAACGTCGAGAATCTCGTTGCCGTTGCAATCGGCGCCCGGGACGGGCAGATCGCACTCGTCGGGCCGCCCGTTGCCGTTGCAGTCGTTGGGCTCGCACTCGTCGAGGATCAGGTTGCCGTTACAGTCCTGCGACCCGCCCGCCAGCTCACACCCGTCGAAAACGCCGTTCATGTCGCAGTCGTCCGAGTTCATCTCGAAACGCGCCACGAAGATATCCGCGTCACTGCCGACCGCGCCGTCCAGATCGTCGCCCGAGCCCCAGGTCGCCACCCAGTGGGTCAGCCCGTCGGTGGCGATCTGCGGAACCAGATCCAGGTCGCTGCCGAACGCGACATTGTCCGTCGCGCCGTTGGCGTTGAACAGCGCCGTTGCCGCCCAGTTCAGGCCGTTGTCCGTCGAGTAGGAATAGAAAATGTCGGAATCGAAACCGGTGGCGCCGCCGAGGTCCTCCACCGACGACCAGACCGCAAACCAAAGCCCGTTCGAATCGGTAGCCACATGGGGCGTCGTGTCGCCGCCGGAATCCGTCGGTGCATTGGGGTTCAGGGCCTTCGGGCTCGTCCAGCTCGCGCCGTTGGTGACGCTTCGAGCGTACAGGATGTCGAGGTCGCTTCCGAGATCCGGGAAGGTCAGCGGGTCGCTGGAAACCCACGCCGCCAGCCAGTTTCCGCCGCCGTCCGTACTGATCTGCGGCAGCGTGTCGGCCCCGCTGTCGGTGGCCGCATTGGTGTTCAGCGCCGCCGGCACACTCCACGATGCCCCACCGTCGAAGCTCCGCGCATACAGAACGTCCCGATCGGTGCCGATGCCGCCGAGCGCGTCCGTCGAGCTCCACACGGTAATCCAGACGCCGCTGCCGTCGGTGACCACCGACGGCGAGGTGTCGGCGCCGGTGTCCGTCGCGGCGTTGGTGTTCAGAGCCGCCGGCGGCGTCCAGGTGATCCCCCCGTCCACGCTCCGCGAGAACAGCAGGTCGGAATCAGTGCCCAGCGTGCCGCCGAGGGTGTCGGAGGACGACCACACGGCCAGCCAGGTCCCGGCGCCATCAGTGATCACCTGCGGTTCCACGTCCGCACCGTTGTCGCTGCCCGCGTTGGTGTTGAGGAACGTGGCCGATGACCAGGTCGCACCGTTGGTCGTGCTGCGGGCGACGAAGATGTCCTCGTCCGCCCCGATCGCGCCGCCCATATCGTCGTTGGACTGCCAGACGACGACCCAGGTCCCCACGGCGTCGGTGGCAATCTGGGGCGCGCGGTCTTGCGTGAAGATGAAGTCCGACGCCCCGTTACTGTTGAGCAGCGTCGCGGCGATCCAACTTGTCCCGTTGTCGAGGCTCCGCGAGACAAGGAGATCCTCGTCCGTTCCGGCGCCGCCGAGATCCTCGGTGGACGCCCAGACCGCGAGCCACCGCCCCTGACCGTCCGTGACGACGCGCGGTTGATTGTCCGCGCCGGTGTCAGTCGCGGCGCTGCCGTTGAGCGTGCCCGGAAAGGTGATGTCGGGACAAACGGCCTGCGCCTCAACCACGGCAGCCAGGGCAACCAGGAGTGAAACCAGCGGTTTCGCGCAAATCGCTGCTAATCTAGCGCTCACGCCTTCACCCTCCTAAGACTCGGCAGTGGTTCGTGCCCCGGGGAAGCTCGCGCCGACAAACGTGATACCGGGGCGACGCGATACGGACCACGACGGGGTCGCATCCCCGAGCGGCCTTCCAGCCGAACGGGCGCAGTATACAGGGCCGCCGCCGAGGATGCAACCAAGACCTGCCACGTGCCATACTCTCGGACCAAACGCTCGGCGTCCGAGAACAGCGGTCGGGTTCGACACCGGAGCCGGGCCGCAAAAACATGATACGAATCGAACACGGCGTAAAGGCTCAAGGCAAACCACGCCGCGGACGTACGCGATTCTAAGAACTCTCTAACGCGGAGCCGCCGGCCCCGTTAGCACGGAACAACGCGATGCTCGCCGTGAAGCCGTGTACGAAGTTCTTGCCGCTGACCGGCCCGAACTCACCGCCGCAGAAAAACCCGGCCACCGGAACGTTCCCCAGCACCTCCTGGAGCACGCCGACGTCGTGCCCCGCCTTCGGCCACATGTTCGTGCCCCGCCCGTTGCACCCGAACAGTAATGCCCCCTTCACGTCCCGCCCAACATACGGAGCCAGTAGCGAACGCAGGTCCTCGTCCGCCGAGGCCGCGTCGCGCACGTGAAACTGCACCGTCGCCCCCACCCGCGCATGGCCCGCGATGGCCATCGCCCCGTTCGACCGGTCCGCCCCGATGATGTTGTGGATCAGAAAATCGCCTCGCGTGAAGTGGTCCTTGTACTCGTCAATAACGCGTCCCAGAAGCAGCGACTGCCGGGCGAGCTGTTCGTCGTCCTCGCTGAGCGAGACGATGACCTCGTGGAGCTGGTTCAGGGCCGCCTTCCCGCCCAGCTCGTAGACGATGTTGCGTGCGCCCTTCGTGATGACGAACGGCTTGCCGATCGGGCGGCAGCCCTGTGACACCACGGTGTCGACGGTTACCGCCCCGGTCAACGCCACCCCGATCATCCCGCTGTGGTGAATCTCGCCGTTGAGGATCAGCCGGTTCTGGCCCGGCTGGTGGCCCGCGCTCGCGACACCGCCCACCACCGGGGCCTCTGGAAACACCTCGTTGAGCTGTTCAACGACCTCATGGACAGCGAGCCGGAACGGGTCGGCCAGGGCGATGAACACCGGAGTACTCTCCGGAGCCACGGCGACGATCCGCTCCCAGTCATGATGCGTCACGGCCGATTCGACGTCCGCCTGCCGGATATGGAAAGGGCGGATGCGGGCCCCCGGGAGCGAGGCGGTCAGCAAAGAGATCGACGGCGTCCGCTCCAGTTCCGTGCCCGGCCCGATCGTCCCCTCGGCCGTGCACCCGATCAGGACCGCATTCGGCAGCCCCTCACCGATGCGTTCCACGATCTCGCCCAGTTCGTCCTCGAAATGCGCCGTCACGAAGAGGATCGCCAGATCGACCATCCCCGGCGTGGCTGCCTGCTCGATCGGGTCGAGCAACTCGCGCAACGCCCGCTCCGCCTGGGGCTCGGCTGTGATCGATGCTGCGAAGCGCATGCGCCACCCGCTTGCGGAGTTGACCCTCGGTCCTCTTGCGGGGCGCCGCCGGCCGGACGCCCCGGCCCATCATACCATAACACCGACGCCGCCGGAACCGACCATACGCCCGATTGGAAAAATCCGCAACCGGCCGGTATCCTCTCGGCGTGACCGACGCGCCATCCGCGATCACCGTTGACGACCACCCCAAAGTCACCCGGTGGCATGTCCGCGTCGAGGCCGAAAACCCCAGGTACGACGGACACGGGCGGGCCGTCCTGGCCGACATCCATCGCCTCGGCTTGACCCACATCGAGGCCGTCGCCGCGTCCAGGATCTACTTCCTCACAGGCCCGCTCGAAGAAGCCGATGTTCGTCTCGTGGCGCACGACCTGCTTGCCGATCCCGTCGCCGAGGTGCACGTGATCGAGCGCGGGTTCTCACCCCGCGACGGGCCCTCGGCGGCCATCGAAGTGCATCCCAGGCCCGGCGTCATGAACCCGGTCGCACTGTCCACCAAGGCCGCCGTCACGCGCATGCTTCGCAAGCGTGGCTCCGTCGGATCGCGGATCGACGAGGTGCACACCGCCCGTCGGTATCGGATCATCGGGGCCCGAAGCGCCGAAGAGCTCGAACGCATCGCCGGGCAGGTGCTCGCCAACGGTTGCGTCGAAACCTGGTACGTGCAGGGGCTCGGGCGAGAAGACCGCATCCCCGAACGATTCCCCGCGCCGCCCGACCGCGGATTCAGCCTGCGCCGCGTGTCACTTCGCGATCTCGACGATCAGGCCCTCATGCGTTTGTCCCGCGAGGCTCACCTGTTCCTCTCGCTCGCCGAGATGCACGCGATACGCGACCACTTCCGCGCGCTTGACCGCGATCCGACCGACCTCGAGCTCGAAACCTTCGCCCAGACCTGGTCCGAGCACTGCGTCCACAAGACGCTCAAGAGCACCATCGAGTACAGCGGTGACGACTTCGGCCGGCCCGGCTCGATCGAGGCTCGCTTCGTGAACCTCCTGAAGGACACGATCGTCCGCGCCACGTCGGAACTGAAGCGCGACTGGTGCCTCTCCGTCTTCGTCGACAACGCGGGCATTGTCGCGTTCGATGACGAATTCGGCATCGCGGTCAAGGTCGAAACACACAACCACCCCTCGGCGATCGAGCCCTACGGCGGTGCCTCGACCGGCGTCGGCGGGTGCATCCGCGACATCATGGGCTGCGGCCTCGGCGGCAAGCCCATCGCGTCCACGGACGTATTCTGCCTCGCCCCGCCCGACTACGACCCGGCGCGGATTCCCAAAGACGTGCTGCATCCGCGGCGGGTGCTCAAGGGCGTCGTCAGCGGCGTCCGCGACTACGGCAACCGTATGGGCATCCCCACGGTCAACGGCGCGATCCACTTCGACGAGCGTTACCTCGCCAATCCACTTGTCTTCTGCGGCTGCGTAGGCTTGATCCCACGCGCCCGGATCGCGAAGACGACCGACCCCGGAGACTACATCGTCCTGGCCGGCGGCCGCACCGGTCGCGACGGCATCCACGGCGCTACTTTCTCATCGGCCGAGTTGACCGACACCCATGCCGACGAGTTCTCGCACGCCGTTCAGATCGGCAACGCCGTCGAGGAGAAGAAACTCCTCGACGCGCTCCTGCTCGCCCGCGACCACGAAGCCGGCTGCCTGTTCTCCGCCCTGACCGACTGCGGGGCCGGTGGCATCAGTTGCGCCATCGGCGAGATGGCCGCCGAACTCGGCGCCGAGGTGAGCCTCGACACCGTCCCGCTCAAGTACCACGGCCTACGCTACGACGAAATCTGGATCTCCGAAGCCCAGGAACGCATGATCTTCTCCGTCCCGCCCGATCGACTGGACACGTTCCTCTCCGTCTTCGCCGATGAGGAGGTCGAGGCCACGGTCGTCGGACGATTCACGAACGACCGCATCCTTCGCGTGAGGTATCAGGGAACCATCGTCGGTGAGATAGCGCTCGACTTCCTGCACCACGGGATTCCCCGCCAGGTCCGCCGAGCGTCCTGGCGACGTTCACTTAACCGCCGGAACGAGCAACAGGACGCCGCGGATCACGCCTACGATGCCAACGAGCGACTGCTCAGCACGCTCCACAACGGCAACGTCGCCTCCAAGGAATGGGTGATCCGCCAGTATGACCACGAGGTCCAGGGGCGCAGCGTGATCAAGCCGCTCGCCGGACCCGGGTCCGGGCCCGCCGACGCCGCCGTCCTCAGGCCCCGCCACGACCGCGACCGCGGCATCGCCATCGGCTGCGGGCTCTGCCCCGAGATCGGTGACGACGACCCATACTGGATGGCCGTCTGCGCCGTCGACGAAGCGTTGCGCAACGTCATCTGCGTCGGCGCGGATCCGGACCGGACCGCGATCCTCGACAATTTCTGCTGGCCCAAATGCGACTCGCAAGAGTCGCTCGGGGCCCTGGTCCGGGCATGTCGCGGGGCCGCCGACGCCGCGCTCGCCTTCGGCCTGCCGTTCGTTTCCGGCAAGGACTCGCTCAACAACCAATTCGCGATGAGCCCGGACGAGGCCCGACGCACCGGCCTGCCGCAGAACATGGTCATCCCCTACACGCTGCTGATCACCGCGGTGGGGATCGTCGCGGATGTTCGTCGCTGCGTCTCTTCCGACCTCAAACGCCCCGGCAGTGTCCTGGTGTTTGCGTCGGCACCGGTGCGGCAAGCCGGGCTGAACGCCGCGCATGACCTGCACCAGCGCGTCGCCCGTCTGATCGGCGAAGGCAAGGTCCTCGCCGCTCACGATGTCAGCGACGGTGGGCTCGCGGTGACGGTGGCCGAGATGTGCATCGCCGGCAACCTCGGCGCGAGCGTCCGATTGGACGATGCGTCGTTCGACCATTCGTTGTTCGCGCCCATCCCGACCTCTTACGTGCTGGAAATGTCGCAGAGCGACGCGACGGCGTCCGGTCTGCCCGTCATCGGGCGGATCGATGCCGAGCCGCGACTCGACATCCAGACGAGCGGCCGCCGCGTGGTCGACGCCGCAGTGTCGGAACTGGCCCGGGCCTGGCGCGCACCGCTGGCAATGGGGGGAGAACGATAGGCATGGCCACGGTTCGTGTTCTCGTGATCCGCGCCGCCGGCATCAACTGCGACGAGGAAGTCATGTATTGCTGGCGTCGGGCAGGCGCCGACCCGTTACTCGTTCACGTGAATCGGCTTGTCGAAAACCCCGCGATGCTCGCCGAAGTTCACATCGTCACCATCCCGGGCGGCTTCAGCTATGGTGACGACATCGCCGCCGGCGCGATCCTCGCCCAGCGGCTGGCCCTCGAACTGACCGACCCGCTCCGGCAACTCGTCGCCCGCGGCGGCGGCATCCTCGGAATCTGCAACGGCTTCCAGGTGCTGGTCAAGATGGGGCTGCTGCCCGGCGGCGACATGGGCCGAAACGCCGTCACCGTCACCTACAACGACTCGGCCCGCTTCGAGGCCCGCTGGACCCGACTGGCCGTCTGCACCGATCGGTGCCCGTTCCTCCCGGCCCCGCAAACACCCGCGCCGCGCCACATCGAATTACCGATCGAGCACGCCGAAGGACGGGTGGTGACAGCGAGTGACACGGTCTGCAAAAAACTCGACGCCGCCGGCCAGGTCGCCCTTCGCTACGTCGACGCCGACGGCCGCTTCGACACCTACCCCGCCAACCCCAACGGCAGCCACGCGGGCATCGCGGGCCTCTGCGACCCGACGGGCCGCATCTTCGGCCTCATGCCCCATCCGGATCGCTACTTCGACCGAACCCACCACCCTCTCTGGACCCGCGGCAACGCCCAGCGCAACCCGGACGGTCTGGAACTCTTCGAACACGCCGTCCGACACTGGCAAGATGTGTAGCCCTCCGGCGACCGCCACCCAGGCCCCGGACCCGCCTTTGCCCCACCCCACCGCAGCGGTATAAGGCAGACAACCGCCCGGGCGAGTGGCGGAATGGCAGACGCTGGGGATTTAAAATCCCCTGTCCCCAACGGGACGTGCGGGTTCGACTCCCGCCTCGCCCATAAAAGGTGTCAGGATGAATTTTCCGACCCCGCCGCCCGTTGGAGGCCTACCCCCGGGGACCTGAAATTCATCCTGACACCTTTTCTTTTCCTTTTTTCCCTACGGACACAGCCCGTTCGTCTCCGGCAGCGTGGTCCCCAGCGTCGGTGGCTCGAGGATCCCGGCCCCAACCAGCATGTCTACGCCCGCCAACAGGTCGTCCGGCAGGAACCGCCCATCCCGATCCAGATCATAGCCGAACGTCCCCCACGGCAGCGACGCGGTCGAGCCCGTCATCAGGAACTGCACCAGCCCGAGGACGTCGTTGCCGTCGGCGATCCCGTTCCCGTTCGTGTTCCCCGGATGCGAAGTGAACTCCGCGGTGCTCGCCTCGCCCAGGTCGAGCTCGGACGTGGCCGGCAGATAGGTGATCGTCGTCACCGCACGAGGCGTGATCGGTCGAAGCAGGGTCAGCGTATAAATGCCCAGGTCCTCCTCGACGCTCATGATGTCGTTCGCGGATCCCGTATCGAGCGTTTCGCAAAGCTCGAAGCATCCCGCGTGCGCGCCGGTCGGCGCCCGTACCACCACCGTCTGAATCCCCAGAGGCTCGCCCGTTCCGGGGTCGAGCGGCAGGGCCGCATCCACAACGCCGTCCGGCGGATCCAGCCACGTCACCGTGCCCGTCGGGCACGTCCCGCAGAGCGCGCCGCACAACGCCGCCGCGCCGCACCCGTTGTTGTTCTCGCCCGTACCCGCACAGAACTCATCCCAGTCGGTGTCGCAGCAGAACGAGTCACACGCGCACACGCTGTCGCAACACGTCGGGTCCACGCACCCCGGGCTGTCCGGGTTTCCGCTCGGGTTCCCCGTGCAGCAGTCGACCGCCCCCGGACAACGCCCGTTGTGTGGCGGCCCGCATTGGATCTCGAGTGAGCCCTCGCCACCATCCATCCCCGGGAAGCTCCCCACCCGGATCAGGTACGTCTGACCCATGATCGCGGGAAACGACGCCTGCGTCTGGAAATTGCACGTGTCATCGTTGCAAGCCAGAAGCGAAAGGTCCGACGGAGGCTGCGTGCAGTCTTCGTACACCGCGATCTTCGTGTCCACGTCGGTACTGCCGCAAGTCGAGAGAAACGCCATGTCCGTGCAGTTCGGCGACCAGCAGAACCACACGTCGTTCTCGATCCCGGTGAGGTTGTCGATGCCGCTGCATCCGGCGCTTTCGGGCCCGTCAGTCGTGGCCAGGGTCGTGTCGAATCCGAACGTACCCTCGCCCGCAATCGCCTCCGCGTCCGCCCGCTCGTCGTTGCCCGGCGGGACGGTGCAGAACTGCCCCGCCTCGTCCACACACACGTTGTCCCAGCGAAGCTGGGACGCACAGCAGTTCGGATCCCGGCTGCACACCTGCTCGCAGCAGAACGCGTCGTCACACCCCGGTGCCTGGTGCTCCTCGAAGCAGTCCCCCGCCTGCCCCAGGCAGTCGACGCCCGGACAACTGATCTCGTTGCACGTCAACCCCGCGGCGACCGCGCCGTCGACCGAGGCACAGTCGGCAAGCGTCAGGTTCGCACAGATCGGCACCGTCGGGTTGGCCGGATTCGGGAAGCAGCACGCGTTCGTGCCGCAGACCGGCTCGAACGTCCCCGGATCGTCGCAGGACGCGCCCTGAACGAAGCGCCCGCTGCACATCAGGGCCGTCACTCCGTCAAGGCACTCGCCCGAGCCGTCGTCGCAACACGCCCCCGTCGGACGGTCACCGTGGCACCAGACGTTCGCCCGGAAGCTGCCGGCAGGGATGCACGTGACCTGGTTCGCGGGGCAGCCCTCGGCGCTGAAGCCGCAGTTCGGCGGCTCCTGGTTGTCACAGAAGATGAACCCACCGAGCCACTGGTTCGGCGAGGCATCCGAGTTGAACACCGCGAACGCGTCCTCGCCGTCCCCGAGCTTCGCCGGGTCTCCGCCCAGGAGCGGGCCGGACAGGTCCGAGGTCACGTCGAGCACCATCCACACCTTCTCCGGCAGCTCCACACCCTGAAATTCGCCCGCCACCAGCCGCTGTCCGAACAGGTTGGCCGGCACGCCCGCGAACGCCGTCAACGTACCCGTGATCGGCGCAAGGGGCTCGTCATCCAGCTCGTCCGCCGTGCCCAGGTCGTTGTTCGTCCACAGCTCCACCGTGACGTCGAAGGTCGGAGAAATCGCGTTGTCACCGGTCACCATCAGGTCGTAGCCCGCCAGATCACAGAACGACGGGTCGCGCCCCGCCACCGTTAGAACGTTCGCGAACTGGATGTCGTCCGCCCACATCGTGCCCGTATCGATGCCCGCGAACGACCCGGTGTTGAAGTTGTTGGCGAACCCGTGGAATGTCGGTCCACACGTATCCGGGCCGCAGGCCTCCGACGCGTGGAACAGACCCGTCCGGCATGCGGCCTGGCTTGTCACCCCGCAGGTTTGGAAGTTCGCGCCGGTGCAGCAGGCCCCGGTCAGACAGGGGTTCGGCGTGCAACTGGAAAACGCGCCCCGCCACGTACCTCCGCCCGCCAGGCAATCCACTTCCGTGACTTCGCTGCACGACGTACCGTTGCAACAGGCGCCCGGCGGGTCACCCGCAAGCTGACAGTTGACCGTGGCCCAGAACCCCGCGTAATAGTCAGGCTGGTTCGGCGTCGCCTGGAATGTGAACAGCACGCAACCCTCCGTAGCATCGTCCTCCGAGAAGAAATCGGGCGTGTTTCCGAGCTCCGCCTCCTCCGCGATAACCCAGGCCGCATCGTCAGTCGTGAACGTCACCGACAGGTACACCGTTCCCGGCGCCGCGATCGGCGTGTCGAACGTGGCCGACAGGGCGAACCCGGATTGATCGTTCGCGATGCTGAGAAACTCGCCTTCCGTGCCGGCAATGACCGACGAGCTCGGCAAACACGGGTCACCGTCCCAAAGCGCCGTGTGCGCATCGAAGGTCGCCGGCGAGCCCGGGTCCGCGAACCCCAGGACCACGATCTCATAGTATGAAACCTCACACGCGCCGCCCGCGAGCTGAATCTCGTCGGCCATCATCTCGTCCGCCCCCGGCGGATAGGCCGCCGGAACCGGGTCGATCGTGTTGTTATACACCGTCGTTCCGGACCCTGTTCCCGCCGCGCCGCCATCCGCCGCGATCGGCGTCATTTCCGTGATCGGCGTGACCAACGTTCGCGGCACGGCGGCCCGCGGATGTGCCGCCGCGGCCACCCCACCGGTGCCACCCGTTTGCCGCGACGCGCGCGACGGCTTCGAATCGGCCCGCATCGCCGTGCGGCCGGCGTGGTCCGTCCCATGCACCAGCCGGTTGCTTCGCCCGGTCGTCGGTTCGCCCGCGAACAGCATGGCGACCGCCGTCGCCACGAACCCAACCGCCGACACGCTTACCACCAGTTTGTTTGTGCGCATTAGTTTGGCCTCTTCCGAGTCTCGTTGTTGCCGAGGCACGACGTTCCGGCGCGACCGTGGACACCTGACCCCGACCCTGCGGCCGGACCGCCACGACCCACGACGTCCACACCGAAGCCTGTCACCCCTCCGTCTGTGAGTTGCGTGTGTTCCCCCATTCCTCAATCAGTGCGGCGCCAGCGCACGGCCCGATGCCGCCGGGCCGCCGACAATCCCCCCGCCCTGCGGTGATGATAGGGGCGAAGACGCCGCAGAGTAAAGTGCGAGCCGGCACGCCGGCTCCGGCGACCCAATCGCCCGGGCCCGGGACAGCGTCCCAGAACCCGCGACGCCACGATGGCCATACGCCTAGAGCGTGTACAACAAGCTCTATCAGAGCCGCGCCCGTAAGGAAGCGGAGACGGTTTCCGCCCTGCCCACCGCTCCTCGGCCGTCGCGCCTCCGTTCGTCTTGGGCCTTCTTACACACGCTCGTAGCACACGAAGCGCCGTTGATTACAGTGAAAATCAACTATTCGAACACACGCCGGCGCAGAACCGCACCGATCCGAACGAAGACGCTGCCGAGCACACCCGGTAAGATGCCGAACGGGGATTGGTAGAACCGGATCACGGCATGCACGCTAGCGAACCGGCCAGATTCGTCATCATCGGCGGCGGACTCGGTGGCGCCCTGGCGGCCTGCTACTTCGGGCGGGCGGGCCACGAGGTCCACCTTTACGAGATGCGCGACGACCCCCGTACCCAGGCGCTCGCCGCCGGGCGATCGATCAACCTGGCCATATCACACCGCGGGATCGAGGCCCTTCGACGCGTAGGACTGGCCGACCGCGTGCTCGATATGGCCGTCCCTATGCCCGGACGGATGATCCACCCCGTTCAAGGACCACTGCACTTTCAGCCCTATGCCCGCGATCCGAGCATGGCCATCAACTCGGTGTCCCGAAACGGGCTCAACGAACTGCTTCTGCGGGCTGCCGGCGAACACCCCAATGTCACGCTCCATTTCAATCACAAGTGCATCGACGTGGACGTACATGACGCCGTGGTGGAGCTGGTCGACACGAAAACGGACAAGCCCGTTCGAGCCGTCGGCGACGTCATCGTCAGCGCCGACGGCGCCTTTTCCGCCGTTAGGCGCGCCATGCACAAGCTCGACCGGTTCGACTATTCGCAGAACTACCTGGCCCACGGCTACAAGGAGCTGAGCATCCCGGCCGGGCCCGACGGCGCGTTCCGGATCGAGCGGAACGCCCTGCACATCTGGCCGCGACGGGCGCTGATGATGATCGCCCTGCCCAACGCCGACGGCTCATTCACCTGCACCATCTTCTGGCCGTTCGAGGGGCCAAACGGCTTCGACGCCATCCGGACCAAGGACGATCTGCTCCGCTACTTCAACGAGCAGTTCCCCGACGCCGTACCGCTCATGCCGGCGCTGGCCGACGATTACTTCGACAACCCTACCGGCGCTCTCGTAACGATCCGTTGCGGGCCGTGGTACCTCGAGGATCGCGTCGTGCTGCTTGGGGACGCCTGCCATGCCGTCGTCCCGTTTTACGGGCAGGGGGCCAACGCGGCGTTCGAGGACGTGCTGGTCCTGGACGAATGCATGCAGCGGCACCGCCCCGATCGGCGGGCCGCGTTCGCGGACTACTACACGCTCCGCAAGAAAAGCGTCGACACCCTCGCCGAACTGGCGATCCACAACTTCATCGAGATGCGCGACCACACCGGCTCGCGCCTGTTCCTGTTCAAGAAGAAAACGGCAAACGGCCTCAGCAAGTTGTTTCCCAAGTGGTACCTGCCGCTGTACACCATGGTTACGTTTACGCGGATGCCGTACGATCAAGCCGTACGCCGGGCGCGCCGGCAGAATGCGGCCGCGGCAGCCGTTCTCCTCGTACTTCTGACGCTGTTCGCCGTGATGGTGGCATGGCTCCTCCGATGACCACGGTGTGCGACGAACTCGAAGCCGAGCCGGCCGCCACAGCCGCCGTCGCAATCCGAGCACCGGTGCTCGGGTTCCGCGTTGTGCCCGGGTATCGGTCGTTGTGAGGAAGCGCCATGACCCTGACCTATTCAACCTACCTCGAGCTGGAGAAGCTGCTCGCACTCCAGCGGCCCCGGTCGAAGCCGCCCGAGCATGACGAGATGCTCTTCATCGTCATCCACCAGGTCTACGAGCTGTGGTTCAAACTGCTGCTCCACGAGCTGGACAAGACCAACGCTGGTTTCTCCGGCAACGACCTCTACGGCGCGATCCACACCTTTAAGCGGATCCGCACGATCATGAAGACGCTCGTCGGCCAGCTCGACATCCTCGAGACCATGACCCCGATGTCGTTCTCCAGCTTTCGCGACCGCCTCGAAACCGCCTCGGGCTTCCAGTCGGTGCAGTTCCGCGAACTGGAGTTCGCACTGGGCTTCAAGCGGCCCGACGTGGTCAAGTACCTCGAGGAAGACTTCCCGCGCTACGACGAAATGATGCGGCGGCTCCAGGAGCGCAGCGTGGTCGATCACTTCTACGACTTCCTCGAACACCAGGGTGCGACGATCCCAAAACAGCTCCGGACCAAGGAAGCAACCGCGCCGAACAAGCCGAACGAAAAGGTCCAGGACGAACTCCTCGACCTGTACCGCCGCCGGCCCGAACTGGGTATCCTGTTCGAGTCCATGACCGACTTCGACGAGGGCCTACAAGAATGGCGCTACCGCCACGTGAAGCTGGTCGAACGCACCATCGGGGCCAAACGCGGCACCGGCGGCAGCCCCGGCGTCCCCTTCCTCAAGCAATCCCTCTTCAAGCCCGTCTTCCCCGACCTCTGGGCCATCAGGCACAGACTGTAACGTACTCAAACTGACCGGTTCTCGGCTCGACCATTGCGATTTTGTCGGGGAAACAGCCCCGACCGGGGCGGCACGACAGTAGCCACGGGCGTGAGCCCGTGGTGATGGTCCGACCAGGAAACCGAGCCCCGCAGGGGCGAAAGAAGACACGAAGGCATGTCATCCGGAAGGATCGGTCAGTTTGAGTAACGTAATAGCGAACGTCGAATGGCGAATAGCGAATGCGGGGAGGCCAAAGATCCTCTTTGCCCCATCGCCAGTTCAGAATTCTGAATTTGTCATTCTGAATTCCGCACGGCGGCAATGACCTTCAATTCGATCGCGATCGGCGTGGGCAAGCGGTTGACCTCAACCGTCGTCCGCGTCGGGTTGGGCTTGCCCGCTCCAGCGAAATACTCGGCGTAGAGCCGGTTGAAGATCGGGAAGTCCTTCTGCATGTCGGTCAGAAAGACCGTCACGTCGACGATGTCGCCCCACGACGCCCCGGCGTCCTCAAGGATGAGGCGGACGTTCTCGAACACGGCACGGCACTGCGTCTCGATGTCGTACGAAACGACCTTCCCGTCCGCGCCGAGCGTCACCCCGGGGATCTCCTTCGACCCGCGCTTCCGCGGCCCCACGCCCGAGAGAAACAACAGGTCCCCCACCCGCTTGGCATGCGGAAACGCCCCCACGGCCTCCGGCGCTCTGTTGCTGATGATGTCCTCACTCATAGTCAATACTCTCGGCGTACAACTGTATCTCGGTGGCTCCGTCGGCGAAAGGAAGCCCGACCATCGGTAGGAGCGCGCGGTTGACGAAGCCGGACCCGAGCGATACAAACCCCTTGTCGCTGGGCGTGCCCGCGCGTGGCGGGCTGAGAACAAAGCCCTCGAACCTGATCAGGATGGATCCGGGCCCCACCGCCCCGATCCGGCAAGAACCTGCGTAGGGAAGCGGCGAAGAGCATCGACCCGTCGGCCTCGCGCCCGCATCCCTCCGCCCGGTGACCGCATGACCGCCGCTTACGCCAACCTGGAGCCCCAGCCATGACCCCGACCGACATGCTCGCGAAAGAAACCAAGAAGGCCGCTTCCGCCACAACGCCCACCAACGCTAAGCCCACCGCCGATGACGTCGTCGCCCGAACGCCGCGCACCTACCCGGCCTCCAAGCGAATCTACGTACGCGGCTCGCTGCATCCCGGCGTGCAAGTCCCGATGCGCGAGATCAGCGTGGCGCCTTCCCCCCCCGGCTTCGTGCCCGGTGCAAACGGAAACGAAACCCCCAACCCGTCGATCATCGTCTACGACACCTCCGGGCCCTACACCGACCCCAATGTTGCGGTCGACCTCCGCAACGGCCTCCGCCCGCTCCGCCTCCCGTGGATCAAGGCTCGCGGCGACGCGGAAATCTACCCAGGCCGCACCGTCCGGCCCGAGGATAACGGATACGAAACGGAGCACATCGCCGTCGAACGCTTCCCGTACGCCGCGCGCCGTCCCCCGATGCGGGCCCGGCCCGGCCGCAACGTCTCGCAGATGCACTACGCCCGAAAGGGAATCATCACACCGGAGATGGAGTTCGTCGCCATCCGCGAGAATCAGCGCCGCGAGCTGTACGCCGACCTGCTCGCCTCGCAGCATCCCGGCGAGGACTTCGGCGCCGCCATCCCCAAGGCCATCACTCCGGAGTTCGTTCGCGACGAGGTCGCACGCGGCCGCGCCATCATCCCCGCCAACATCAACCACCCCGAGCTCGAGCCCATGGCCATCGGCCGAAACTTCCTGGTCAAGATCAACGCCAACATCGGCAACTCCGCCATCACCTCCTCGATCGAAGAGGAAGTCGAGAAGATGATCTGGGCCATCTACTGCGGCACCGACACGGTCATGGACCTCTCCACCGGCAAGAACATCCACGAAACCCGCGAGTGGATCATCCGCAACGCGCCCGTGCCGATCGGCACCGTGCCCATCTACCAGGCCCTGGAGAAGGTCGACGGCGTCGCCGAGGAACTAACCTGGGACATCTTCCGCGACACGCTCATCGAGCAGGCCGAGCAGGGCGTCGATTACTTCACGATCCACGCCGGCGTCCTGCTCCGCTACATCCCCCTGACCGCGAAACGCGTCACCGGCATCGTCTCCCGCGGCGGGTCCATCCTCGCCAAGTGGTGCCTCGCCCACCATCAGGAGAACTTCCTCTACACCCGCTTCGAGGACATCTGCGAGATCATGAAGGCGTACGACATCTCCTTCTCGCTCGGCGACGGCCTCCGGCCCGGCGCGATCGCCGACGCCAACGACCGAGCCCAGTTCGCCGAGCTCGAAACCCTCGGCGAACTCACCGAAATCGCCTGGAAGCACGACGTGCAGACCATGATCGAGGGCCCGGGCCACATCCCCATGCACCTGATCAAGGAAAACATGGACAAGCAACTCGAAATCTGCCGCGAGGCCCCGTTCTACACCCTCGGGCCGCTCACGACGGACATCGCGCCCGGCTACGACCACATCACCAGCGCCATCGGGGCCGCCATGATCGGCTGGTACGGCTGCGCCATGCTTTGCTACGTGACACCAAAGGAGCATCTCGGCCTGCCCAACCGCAAGGACGTGAAGGAGGGCGTCATGGCCTATCGTGTCGCCGCCCACGCCGCCGACCTGGCCAAGGGCCACCCCGGCGCCCAGGTCCGCGATGATGCGCTGTCCAAGGCCCGCTTCGAGTTCCGCTGGGAGGACCAGTTCAACCTCTCGCTCGACCCGCAGACCGCCCGCGAGTTCCACGATGAGACGCTCCCGTCGGACGGCGCAAAGCTCGCCCACTTCTGTAGCATGTGCGGCCCGCAGTTCTGCTCCATGAAGATCACCCAGGACGTCCGCGACTACGCGGCCAAGCACGGGGTGGAAGAATCGGAGGCGATTCAGCTCGGGCTGCGCGAGAAGGCAGACGAGTACAGAAACGTCCGGTAAAAGCGAACGGAATGAGTTTGCAGAAAAGCCTACTCTCCATTAGAATCGCGCCGTTCGGTGCCTGACAAGAGCTTTTTTTCAGGCAAAACAATCGAGAGCGGAGGGTTTGTGTCAGTTGAGGTGATAGACATTACGAGCCGTGCGCGGAGGAGAACGATGGGCAGAATACTTGGAGCATTCACGGTGTTGGCCATCACCGGCTGCGGCTTCCAACCAGCAGTCTCGGGAGATGCAGGAGCTTCCCCTGGAAGTTCGTCTCCCGCCGGAAGCGAGCTTAGCCGAGCTTGTTACTGGCTGGATGAGGCTGAGATCGCAACGTTCGTAGATGGTGTGCGCCTGTTGCGTGAAGAGTTCGCTTTGTCGCGCAGCGAGATGCTAGCCGAGATGAACGATCTATGCGTGCGTGAGAACCTGCCAGACTTCCAACGTGATTGCTCGGGGTGTTCTTTGGCGGTAGTGGAGGAAGTTTTTTCCGGTCCGGCACCGATTTTGTCTCCCCGTGAACTTGCATACGCGCGATGTCGAGGTGCTGGCTTTACCGATAATACTATCGACAGCTTCTTCTCCTTGGCGACGATCGCACGGAACGATGGATTGTTAGGCCCTACCGATTTTATTGCAACGTGCAGGACTACAGACGCCGACGTTAACACGTCGGAATGCATCACGTGCCTATCGGCGATTGCAGAGGTTGTGTGGGGAAACTAATATTCTAATGGATTCAGTATCACTCAGTACAACGGCTGCCCAGGTCCGTTACCGTGCGCTGTCGAACGCCCGCTTCGGGTTCCGCTGGGAGGAGCAGTTCAACCTCTCGCTCGACCCGCAGACCGCCCGCGAGTTCCACGATGAGACGCTGCCCTCGGACGGCGCCAAGATCGCCCACTTCTGCTCCATGTGCGGGCCCCAGTTCTGCTCGATGAAGATCACCCAGGACGTCCGAGACTACGCCGCCAAGCACGGAGTGGCCGAATCGGAGGCGATCCAGGTCGGCCTTCAGGAAAGAGCGGACGAGTTCAGAAAACGCGGATGAGGATCCGACTTCTAGTGTATAATCGCTACGGATTCTGGAATATGCCGCTTCTGACACAACCCGAGCTCGACCGAACGCTCGACACGGCCGTTGCGCGGCTTCGGGACGCGCTCTCGCCCATCGCGATCTATCTCTATGGCTCCTATGCCTACGGCACGCCGAACCGCCACAGCGACATCGACCTTCTGGTCGTGGTCAACGACAGCCGGCTCGATCCTTACGACCGAGACGCCCTGGCGTACAGAGCCCTGCGTGAAGTCCCGGTCCCCCTCGACGTGCAGGTGTACACGCAATCCGAGTTCGAGGAACGGTCGTCCCTCAACGTGTCCTTTGAGCGGACGGTGAAGCGGAAAGGCAGGCTCATCCATGCCGCCTGACCTGAAGGAGGTCCGGCGCTGGCTGGCGAAGGCCGACCACGATCGACTCAACGTCGAGTTCCTGCTCGAGCAGGGGAAGCCGTTGATGGACATAGCTGCGTTCCACTGTCAGCAGGCCGTCGAGAAGCTTCTCAAAGCCTACTTGACGTTCCGCGAGCACGAGTTTGAGAAGACCCACGACGTGGGCGCGCTCACCAAGCTCTGCGCCCGGTACGACCGCGAGTTCGAGGCCCTGTTGGACGACGTGGAACCGCTCACCGCGTTCGCCGTTCGCTTCCGATACCCCGGACCGAATGACCCGAGTGTCGCACAAGTCCAACGCGCCCTCCAAGCCGTTCAGAGAGTCCGCGAGTTCCTCCGGCCCCGGATTTCGATCGAATCGGGTCCACCAGGAACGCCTCCTGAAGGTGCGCCCCCCAGTTCTGCTCCATGAAGTTCACCCAGGACGCTCGCGACTACGCGCCGAAAATGGGCGTCGCGGAGTCTGGGGCCATCCATATCCGCCTGGAAGCGAAGGCGAGGGAGTATCGAGAATTATAGGACCCTAGACGGCCTTGCCGCACGGTCCCGTAGATTCTTGCCGCTCGATAGCCTCCAAGCTATGGACAGGAGATAGCCGATAGGCTATACTTGCGCAGTGTGGAGCGTCGCAACTACCGATGAGTTCGACGCCTGGTTCGCCGGTTTGGACGAAACCGAGCAGGTCGAGCTTGCCGCGAAGGTCAAGCTGCTCGAGGTTGTCGGGCCCGAACTTGGACGTCCGCACGCAGACACGCTCAACGGTTCGAAGCACCCGAACATGAAAGAACTTCGAGCCAACACAAGACAGGCCGTGTTGAGAGTCGCCTTCGCGTTCGACCCCAACAGGGCCGCGATTCTGCTGTGTGGCGGCAACAAGGCGGGTGTGAGCAAGAAGCGGTTTTATAGCGCGTTTATCCGGCGTGCAGACAAGTTGTACAAGGTGCACCTTGACAACCTCGATGGGCGAACGAAGACCAGGAGGAAGTGAACATGGCCAAGTCGTTCGATGAACTCCTGAAGCGGACAACGACCAAGGCGGTGCGGGACAAGGCCGCCCGCCGTGGGCGCGAATTGCTCGCCGAGCTTCTCTTGAGCGAGGTTCGTAAGCTGGCCGGGATGAGCCAACGAGAGCTCGCCGAGGTCCTTGGAATCAAGCAGCCAAGCCTCTCCAAACTCGAGCGACAGGAAGACATGCAGATCAGCACGCTCAAGCGTATCGTCGAGGCCCTCGGCGGCGAGTTGCACGTCATCGCCAGGCTCCCACAGGCGGCGGTGCGCGTGCGACAGTTCGACCGGTCGCGCAAGAGGCAGTCGTCAGTCGAGTTTCGTGAAGTCCAGGTCGTGTAAACCCGTCGTCGGCAGGCCGGCAGCCTCACCCGAATTGCGCGATGCTTTGTCGCGCTGTGGCCCGAACCCCCTGGATGGGATTTGCACCCACTTCGACGATCACGACCTTGTTGAGCGAAAGAACGCATCGCTCGACAAGGCGTGTCTCCGTCGCCCCGTCAACTACGCGATCGGATAGAACGTGAAGATCACTCCGAAAACGCTGAGCATTTCCGGGATTACTTTCACGAGCCTCCGTCGAGCTGGACAAGCGCGTCACCGCGCATCCAGCTCTACGGGTAGCATCGCAGCGAGTGGTAAGCTCGCCCCCTTAGCCCGGCTGGTAAGGCCGGGTTTACCGGGTGATGCGCCCCGTCTGAATGGCGTCACGGAAACGTGTTGACGTTCCTGACGACATGAGGCCGAAGCCTCGAATGCGATCCCTACCGTACGTTCGAAGGAATGTCATGCACCGAGCGCCTGCGCGGCGTCTGACGCAATGAAGCGACGATGGCAACGGCCGTATCTCGCAGCCGTCGATGAAGGCCAAATTCCTGACCGGCTCAACGGCATCTTGCCGATGTGCGAACTCAGTTACTGGGGGAAGCACTTTCCGAACGCCAGCAACAGCTTGAGTGAGCCTTCGAGCCGAATCTTCCGCCGCAGCAGTGCCCATACCACGTTCTTTTCCTTCCTCAGAAAGCCGATCCACGTTCGAGAGTCAGCGGTAACATGCAGATCGGGCTGACCGACGTGCCCCTCTTTTACGCTGATCTTCTGTTCCTGAATCACGACAGTTGCCTGCCGCTGCTCCTGGCCAGTGAAGGTGAAGTGGAAAGTGGCGTCCAATCCCGCCGACTTGCCGGGCTGGAAGACGTTCGGCATTCCGCCAAGGAAAACCTCTATGGTGTTCGGCCGCAGACTGTTTCCCACATGCTTGATCTTTTTGTGGGGAAACCGTTTGGCGACATGATCCTCGGCGTCGGAATTCCTGGTGACGTACACCGTCTCCTCTTTCTCTTGAAGCGGTTTGACGACTTCTTTCAGATGCGATTTCTTGTCGGCGAGGTATGGGCCGATCACGTCTTCTCCGGCCGGGCAGACCGCAAGACAGTACGCCGCTTTGTAGTTCGCCCCGTGGGACAGACTCTGCCACATCGAGGCCGACTCTGCATCGCTGACCCGACTGCGGTAGTCTCGGGCGTTCTTGCTGTCGGCCACCTGCTCGACCCAATCGGTGAAGCCGCCCATGAACTCACGGTAGTTATGGGTGTAGCAGGCCGAGAAGTTAAAATCTCCTTCTTGCGAGATGGCCCCCACAGGACATGCGGCCACGCACAGTTTGCATTCCAGGCAAGGGTTGTAGTCGACTTGCTGGCCGGACACTGAGACCTCGGCATCCAGCAAGATGGTTCCCAACAGGATGAAATTGCCGAACCTCGGATGGATCACGTTGCGGTGAATGCCCATCATTCCCAACCCCGCCGCCACAGCAACCGGCTTGTGTGACACGACCCAGACCTTACCAGGGAACCGGTCCATCTCCATCGGGAAACCCATCGCCGGGTTCATGGCGCGGATTCCCCGACCTTCCAGGGTCTGAACCACGCTCCGGGCAATGTCATTGACCTCATCCCCGCCATGGTGAAATTCGAGGTTGGAGACCGAGCGCTTCGGTGTCCGAATGGCCTCTCGATTCATGCGAACCACGAAGCTGATCAGCATCTTCGTGTGGGGAAACGCCTTGAGGATGTCTTGACGCTGATCGTCCAAAGCCGGTCTGCCGATCTCGACAAATCCGACATCATCGGCGCCAGCATCGAGGACCAGTTGCTTCAGCCATCCGGCATCCAGCGACTCCGTCCTGGGTGGGATGGAAGGTAAGGTCTTGAGGCGAATCCGCCGCACGGTCGGGTGATCTTCGAGTTTCATGGCGATCTCCTTAGCTTATTTGTATATGCAACTATGTAGGTAAAAAAATCACCTTGCCGCGCTCCCTTTGCTGACTCGGTTCATGGTCTGGCTCAACTGCTCCACAAACCCGTCCCCGAGAACCTTCTTGACCAGTTGTTGTGCCTCGCTCCAGGCCGGAACAGCCTGTTCCAGGAGCTTGCGTCCCTGTGGTGTCACCCGAAATGGCTGCGAGCGGCCATCTTCGTCGGGCACAACTTCCAGCCAGCCACGAGCCTTCATTCGTTCGACGTTGCGGCTGAGGGTCGAAACATCGAGATGGAGATGTTCGCAAACTTCAATGGGGCGAGCCGTACCCATCTTGGCGGCGGCGACCAGAATGTTCATCTGGCTCACCTTCAGGTCGAGCGATCGCAGGGCGTCGTCATAGATGTTGGTGATGACCCGATTCAGCATGCGCATCCGAACTGCAACGCACTCGCTGGCGACCTTGTCAATCATTGCTTGCATAATGCTCGGCTCCCACTTCATGCCTCCTCGATAATTGTATATGCAACTATCGGTTTGTCAAGACGAAGCCCGTGATTTTTTCAGAGGGGTGCCGGAGCCGGCCGGAAAGTCGCGAGCTCCGCGGGACCCGAGGCTGGTCCCAGGAGGAGCTATGTTTTAAAGCCGGACTTCCTCTCGACTTCTTGGGCAGAATCGGACACGGCTGCGATTTGCTCGGGCTTCCGCAGATGGGCTGGTGACCACACAAGACGAGCACCCCACCGCGGCGCGGGATCGTGAACTGCCGCGCGTCATCAAATTCCGAAGAATGAAAAGAAAAGGTGTCAGGATGATTTTTCGGAGGGACCTCCGGTTAACGACCGCTGAAACCCGGCACAAAAACTAATCCTGACACCTTTTTCACCCCAACGAGGGCACCTCCCTGATCATCCACGCGCACGTCTCCCGCCGCATCGCCGACGGTAACGCCTACTTCAACCGCTCCGCAGCGCGCCTCCTCGACACCCTCGAAATCCTCGACACCCTCATCCACGCTAACCGCCGAGCCCCCCGAAACCACCACCGCCCCGCCCGGCGATCCCTCAGCAGGAACTGACCCCGCAGCAGCCCGAACGGTGCCATGCCCGGCCCAGCCGGGGGCCATGCCCAGCCCGACGCCCGGACATGTGCGCCCCGAGCCCCACCGGCCCCTGTCATACCCGACGCGCGACACGCCCGCCGCAAACCAGGAGGTACATAGTTACCGGCGTAGCGCAGCAGACCGCGCACCGGCATGTCGCGGTGCCGCGTCAAACGCCGCAACATCGTACTGTTACCGACAAGGTACACCCGGCCTGTCTCTCTCAGAGTATTTTCCGAGCTGCCACACGATGGTTATTAAGAGTCCGGTTTCCGCCCGAGACTCCAGAGGACAACCCAATGCCCAACCGCCGATGCCTCTCCTACCTGCTTCCTGCAATCTGCCTGACCGCGCCATCCGCGCTGAGTGCCGGCGACTGGTCGCAGTGGCTCGGCGGTCCGCACCGCCTCAACGGGGACGACTCCTCAACCCTCCGCCCCGAGCCCTTCTCCTCCATCAACTATGAGCTCGCGTGGCGCCTGGAACTCGGGCTTGGCTATTCCAGCATCATCGTCCATCGCAACAACGTCGTCGCAGCCTATGCGGGCGAAGAATCCGACATGATCGCCCTTCTGGATGCCGCCACCGGCAAGCGGGTTTGGACTGCACCTATAGGGGAAGTGTCCGCCGACGGCCCACTCGCAACCCCCGCGGTCGGCGATGGCCGCATCTTCACGATCAGTGGTCGAGGGGAGCTGCACGCGCTACGTCTGGCCGACGGTGCAGCACTCTGGCAACACGACCTTGTCGCGGAATTCGGGGCGAAACCCGGGTTTCTCGCGTCCTCCCCGCTGCTCGTCCGAGATCGCCTGATCGTCCTCGCCGGTGGCGGCGACGGAAAATCGGTCGTTGCGCTAAGCCCCGATGACGGAAAAACCCTCTGGACCTCGCAGTCGGACGCGATCGATTGCGGATCGCCGACGCTCGCCGTGCTCGACGGTGTCGAGCAGGTTGTGGCTGTTGGCCAGGAACGCGTCTTCGCCGTCCGCCTGTCGGATGGAGAGCTCCTATGGTCGCTTGAGGCGAGGGTCGATCCATGGGCGACGCCCCTCTCGCTCGGCGACGACCGCGTCTTCCTCCCCATGCGCTTCGAGCATATGGTCGTCGAAATCAAGCACCGTGGCGATCGTTGGGACGTGCAGAAGGTCTGGGTCAACCCCGACCTGAACGGCAACGGCTCCTCCTATGCGCACATACACGACCTCTTGATCGGGTCGACCGACCAGGGGCTCGTTTGTCTCGACGCCAGGACAGGCCGGTTGCACTGGAGAAACGACGGGCCCGAAGGCGCAGTCACCCTCGTGGACGGACGCATCGCTTTTGTCGACCGCGAGACCGCGAGCGTGTCGCTGCTACCCGCAAACGCCGAGCACACCCTCCGTTCGCTCGAGGTCAGACCGCGCCTCGGCGCCGGCGGCTGGACGCCCGTTACGACTTCGGGCCAGGACCTTTTCGTACGCAGCGGGAACATCTTCGCGCGATTCACACGCAAAGCCGTCGATGCAGCGGAAGCCGCCGCGGCGCGTTCGCCACGGGAAATAGCGGACATCTCTCCGCCGGCGCCGCCCCAACCCGACAGCATTGGATCCTTCGCAAGGCGCCTCCGCGCGAGTGGCATCGCGCTCTTTGGAGAGCTCCACGGAACCAAGGAAGCTCCGGCGTTCATCGCCAACGTGGCGGAGGAGGCGGCCCGACCCGGCGCAACCGTACGCATCGGGCTCGAAATGCCCGCCGCGATGCAACCCGCCGTAGACGCCTTCCTCCGCTCGGACGGTACACCCGGACACGTCGCCCTCCTCACACAACATCCGTTCTGGCGCATCCGCGATGGGCGCACCAGCATCGCCATGCTGTCCCTCCTCGACAAGGTGCGACGGTTGCGACAGAGTGGCAACGCAGTGGACGTGTTTCACTTCGACGTGACCGACGGGGCCGTGCGTTTGCGCGACGAGGGAATGGCCAACAACATCCTCGCAGCCGTCGAAGCGGCCCCCGACGCCATCCACTTGATCCTGACCGGAAACCTGCACGCGCGAACCAACTCTCCGCGTTACATGGGCTGGCACATCCTTCGCCGGCACGAAAGGACGATCGCATTGAATCTCGCGCATGCCGGAGGGTCCGCGTGGATCAGTACCAACAGTGGAATCGGCGCGCAAGATCTGGGCGGAAGCGACCGAGGCACCGACCAGTTTGTCGAGTGGCTCGAGGACTGGGACGGCCAGGCGTATCACGGCATCTACTACGTCGGCCGCATCACCGCCTCGCCACCGGCCGTGACAGACCGGACACCGGAACACAACTGACGCATGGGGCCCCGGACCCTTGACCCGCAGCCATGTACGGTATATGTTAGCAACAGGCGGCGGGTGTCCGCCGCCCGCACAGGCTCGGCCACGCCGGCCGGGATGCTCAAAGCTGCGCGCAGCGCACAAGGGAAAAGGCGGCCGTCCCACAAAAGAAAAAATGCGAATCGAACCCAAGAAACAGCCCTGGCGCTATCAAGAACGCCGTTTGTGTCAAGAAAACGAACCCAAACGAACCCATCCGAACCCACCGCGAAACGCCGCGAGCCGCTACCCGATCTGCCACGCCAGCGCTGCCGCGCCGATCAGGCCCGCGTCCGGGCCCAGGTCGGAAAGACGGATCTCGGGAAGGTCCTCGTGCAGCTTCCACCGTTGCCGACCGAGGTGCTCGTTGATTGGATCGAGAAGAAAGGCCCCGGCCCCGCTCATCCCCCCGCTCAGCACCACCCGGGCCGGGTTGAACGCGTGCTGGATGTTGATCGCCGCGATCGCCAGATACAGGCAGGTGTCGTCCCAAACCCGCAGGCACAGCGCGTCGCCCGCCTTCGCGGCTTCCTCGACCCGGATGCAGTCGATCGGCTCGCCGCCGCGAATCGCCTCCCCCAGCGTGCAAGCCGCACCGCGCTCGACCGCCGACACCACCCGCCGCGAAACCGACGACGCCGACGCATACTGCTCCAGACACCCGCGCTGTCCGCAGGGGCAGGGGAGTCCGTCGGCGGCCACAATCATGTGCCCCAGCTCGCCCGCGTTCTCGAAGTGCCCGTGCACGATCCGCCCGTCAAGCACGATGCCCGAGCCCACGCCCGTCCCAAGGGTCAGCAGCACCATGTCGCTGCACCCGCGCCCGGCCCCGTGGTGGAACTCGCCGAACGCCGCAACGTTCGCGTCATTGTCGAGTACGACGGGCATCTTCAACCGCTCCCGGAGCATGTCCCTCAGTGGCACATCGTGCCAGTTGGGCAGGTTCGCGCAATGGAAGACGATGCCCTCACGCACGCTGAGCGGTCCCGGCGAGCCGACCCCGGCGGCGCGAACCGCGGCGCGGGCGACAGCGGCCTCCTCGATCAACGCGTCGGCCAGCTCCGCCATGTCGGCCACCACCGCGCCCGGGCCCCGATCCGCCGCCACCGCCTGCGACCGCTTCGCCACGATCCGCCCCCCGCGGGCCACCAGGCCGACCTTCAGGTTCGTTCCGCCCAGATCGACGGCAATGGCCAGCGCAGCGGGCATGCGGGCCACCATACCAACCCGCCGGCATCCGGGCCAATCCCCGATCCGCCTCGCCCCTGCCAACCGAATCCGTACAATAGGGCCCGATTACGGGGAGTTCACCATGACCGATCAGTCCATGCACCTGTCCAATCCGGCCGAGGAGACCTGGCGGGTCTTCCGCATCATGGCCGAGTTCGTCGATGGCTTCGAGACCATGGCCCGCGTGCCGCAGTCCGTCTCCGTCTTCGGCTCGGCCCGCACCCCGCCGCAGGATCCGTTCTATCCGCTCGCCGAGCAGCTCGGCCGCGAGCTGGTGGCCCGCGGCTTCGGCGTCATCACCGGCGGCGGGCCGGGGATCATGGAGGCCGCCAACAAGGGCGCTTTCGAGGCCGGCGGCGTCAGCGTGGGGCTGAACATCTTCCTCCCCGAGGAGCAATTGGCCAACCGCTACCAGACGGTCTCGCTCGACTTCCGCTACTTTTTCTGCCGGAAGGTTATGTTCGTTAAATATGCCGTGGCGTTCGTCTGCTTCCCCGGCGGCTTCGGCACCCTCGACGAGTTCTTCGAGTCCATGACCCTGATCCAGACCCACAAGGTCGAGCGCTTTCCCGTCGTGCTGATCGGAAGCTCCTTCTGGTCCCCGCTGATCGACTGGATGCGCAAGTACCAGATGGGCCCCTATCCCTACATCGACGAGGCCGACCTCAAGCAGTGCGTGGTGATCGACGACGTGACCGAGGCCGCCGAGCACATCGCCCGCACGTGCCAGCAGCGGCGAGCCGCCCGCCCGCCCGCGCCGCCCCATCCGGCGGCCATGACCGCCGAGGGTACCTACACCGGACGCCAGCCGATACGAGCCCCGCGGGACATCCCGGCGCCAGGCGGCCCGGGATGCTGAGTCTCGGGCGCCGCGCTTGCCGGTCAGTGGCCGTTGCCGGTCGAGCCGTGTGCGTGGCGCTTGTTTTCGACGGAGTGCCCGGTTAGAATTCGGTGATATGGTAGGTGTGCTGCCTAACCGGCAAGTACGCAATAGACAGGAGGACTCGTTTTCGCAGCAGTTGCGGCCTCCAGTTCGGGATCCAGGCTCAACGGTCACGTGCTGTTGCTCAACGCGCACTATATGGCGGTGTGCGTGGTCAGCGTCCGTCGCGCCTTCACCCTGCTCTTCAAGCGCGACCTCGACGACAACCCGGTAGCCGAAGTCGTCCACATCGAGGCCGGGCGGTACCTCTCCTACGATTTCGACAACTGGGCCGAACTCAGTGCCTTCAAGCGTGAGTTCGAGCCCAACGGCCATGACTGGGTCCGGACGGTCCGGTTCGATCTCGTCGTGCCGCGCATCATCCGCGTGCTCACGTTCGCCAAGCTTCCCCGGCAGGACGTCAAGCTCAATCGCCGCAACGTCTTCGCCCGCGACTGCAACACATGCCAGTACTGCGGCCGCCGCGTCAGCACGTCGGAACTGAGTCTGGATCACATCCTGCCCCGCTCCATGGGCGGGACGACGACCTGGACCAACCTCGTCTGCGCCTGCGTCAAGTGCAACGTCCGGAAGGGTGGGCGAACGCCGGATCAGGCCCACATGCACCTGATCCGTCCGCCAGTCAGGCCGCGGCGCAACCCCGTCCTGACCATCAGCCTCGCCGACCACCGCTACTCGTCCTGGCGGCAGTTCCTCGACTCGGCCTACTGGGACGTCGAGCTGAAGTGACCGAGGGGCAGAGGTGCGCCGCGCTCCCTGCCTGAGCGTCTAAAGGCTGAGCATGCCGAGCACGCGCTCGTTCGACGGCAGGCCCCGTTCCACGGTCCGGATCGCGTCCGGTGTCATCCAGCGAACGTCGGCGATCTCGCGCTCCTGCGGGCGAAGCGCACCGCCGCCGTAGCGGACCTGCCACACGACCAGCACGTGCCGCGAATCCATGACCCGCACCGCCCCGAGCCGCGTCATCGGCTCGACAACGATCCCGAGCTCTTCGGTCAACTCGCGGATCACGGCGCGTCGCGGTGTCTCGCCCGCCTCGACGTGGCCACCCGGAAAACACCAGCAACCACCCTTGGCCACCTCGCTGGCCCGCCGGATCATCAGGAGCCGGTCGCCGCGACGGATGACACCAACCACGCCGCGGCGCACCTTCGTCGTGGACTGACCGGCGGGCCGGGCCAAGGGCTGTGCCAGCGTATGCGTGCTCATAGGCGGGTACACGTCGCACAAAAAAGGCGGCGGGTCAAGGACCCGCCGCCGAAGATGCACGACGCGACGCAGGCGAAGCCTACGGGTAGATCAGCGAATCGGTGGACGCGTAGCCGCTGGCCGTGGGGTTGAACGCCTGCCGCCCCGGATACGGGTGCCCGAACTGGTGCGGGGTGTCGCCGTACATCCGGTTGTCCGGAAGCAGGCCCCACACTTCGGTCATAAGCGTGTAGATGTTGTCGCTGTCGATTCCGACGGTGGGCGTCCGTTGGAACGAGTTGTGACCGTCGGCGTAGAGGCAGTTCTGCCCTTCGCCGTTGCCGGAGCCGCCGTGGTTGGCGGAGTTGTATGCACGCCACTCCTTCGGCGAGTCGTCCAGGGTGAGCTGGCTGCCGTCGGAAGCCAGCCAGGTCGGGCTCTTCTCGAGGTAGAACGGGCCCTTGTCGGCGGCGAGCACCTGGCGGTTGTCGACCCCTTCGCGGGGCTGCGTGTCGCGCGGCCCAAAGGGAACCTGGTACCCGTAGCTGATGTTGTCGTACCCGACGAAGTCGTAGTAAAGGTCGAGGTTCTCGGTCGTGTCCTCCTGGTCGCCCGAGCTCGGGCAGACGAACTGCTGTACGGTCACGTCGCCGGACCGCACGAGCATCCAGAAGGACCGAGTGACGGAGCAGTTCGTGCTACCCTGGTTAGGGAACCGCGGGGTCTCTGAAGTCGTTTCGAACTCCCGCTCGTAGCCTACCTCGCCGGGGTCGGTCGGCTGGCCCGCGGTGCTGGCGCGATCGTTGGTGTAGTCAATCCCACCAAGGTCGATCTCGCCGGCCTTGAACGGCGGGACGGGCCATTTCTCGTTGTTGTCGTTCGCGTAGATTTTGCACGAGGTTCCAACGCCCTTGAGGTTGGAACCACAAACCAGTCGCTTGCTCAGTTCGCGAGCACGCGACAGACTGGGCAGCAGAATCGAGATCAACAGGGCGATGATCGCGATTACTACCAGCAGCTCGATGAGTGTAAAGCCACGAAGACGTTTTCTCACAGTGAATCTCCTCTGCAAACGGACGATGCCGAGCCGTGATGTCCTGCACGGACCGCGGAGCCATGTCCCGAGTGGACCACCGCGGCCGACAGCGACTCGACCCGCATCCTCAACCATGCCATTCCCGGTGACTGTTCCCGCTTCAGGTCGTCGGGGTCGGTGACAACCGGCCAACGAGACCCTCGCTGCCGGGCGACCCACGTCACCCGTCCATACAGCGCCTGCTAATAGAATGAAACGAAGCTATTGCGTCCGAAGCTTCGGTCGAGCGGGTCCGGATGCACCTGGCGCTCGAGCGGACCGCGCAACGATACCGTTGCTTCAGTTCCACGGACCGAACGTGGCTTTGGACGCGGAGGAAGGCGCTGGCGCGATGCGAAATCGAATAGCCTGCGACGGTGTTTCGGTGGGCGAATCGGGCGTCGAATTCGAAGCCGCTCGAGCAGAAGGAATGGCAATGTATTTACGAATGTATGCCAGATCGATAGATCGGATCATCCCGCCCGCCGGCACTGCCGTCGTGAATCCGCTGGACGCGAAAGCGCGTGTTGAGAGCTCAACAGCCCTCTATGAACCTCCCGTATCGCAAAGCACCGAAGAGTGGCTAACGCACGACCACCCCCCGGATCAAACCACTAAGAGTATACTCGGACGTTCTACCCTTGTCAATAAGGCGGAGCAAAAAAAAACGGCTACTCGGGATCATAACTCACCGGACTTTAGTGCGCCTTGTCCACCAAATCAATCTCATGTGCCGCCAGAGTCCCTAAGCCGCGATCAGCGGCTTTCGCCAGATAGCCGAGTGCTCGCGGGTTGTCCGCAACTGGATCGCAGTTGTAGTCAGAACGGATATCGTTCAGTAGAGAAAAAGCGACGCTTTCGACCGCAACCAGGTCGGTTGACAGCAACAATACCCCGGCATCGGCGATGGTCTCGGCGCCGGGGTCCGGACCGCCGTCGTATGCAACCCGCAGGCCGTCCGCCACGCAGAGCCTCACGAGATTGCGGATCTGGGGCAGAGCGACGATGTCGGCGATGTACGGCGAGCAACCATTGCCATGGAGCCGGGCCGGGTGCTTGATCAGGCCGTGTGAGAGGTTCTTTAGCGCGCAGGTCATGCCGGCGATGTTGTGCGTCTTGATGAACGGGACGTCGATCAGCGCGGTGACCTGGCGAAGCACGCGCGCCAACCGGTCCCGGCCGCTGCCGAAGTCAACAGCCTCATGCTCGAAGCCGACGGCCTGTGGCTGCGTTTCCAATCGCCGGGTGACTTCGGCCGGCGCCTCGATGCAGACGACGCGGCCGGCGGGCCACCCGGCATCGTAAAGCGACCGAACGAGCGCATCGGCGAGGGCGGGCGTCGTTCCGATAATCTCCTGCCCGGACTGATTGAACTTCAGGCCGATCACGTCGGAGGGTCGAAGCAGCCGATGCCAGGCCGCGGTGGCCGTCGCGGCCCCGGTCAGGGAAGTGAGCCCCGATTCTAACATCTCCATGAGCAGTGCGTCGTGAACGCTGTGCCCCCGAACGACGAAGTCGGAGCGGACTTTCACGACACGAGATCGTCGCGATCCCAAGGCACCGGCCACGGGTCCGGCCCGACCGCGCTGCGCGGCCCACGCTGCCTGGCCCGCGACAACGGCGGCCGTGCCAAGGAAACGGCGTCGCGACCAGCCGGTGTCGAGGCTATCTGGTTCACTCTCGGCCATGTGCGTTTGCGGAGCGCTCTGTGTCGGTCCGTCACCAGGGGCGGCCTAGCTGTTTATCGGGTTCGGTCCGCACGCGCATGAGCGGTGCGGGGGCCCCAGGGGAGACCGAAGGCGGGGAGCCCGATTCCCAGGGGAATGGGCGTGATCGCCTCGGCGTCGGACCGTCGGGTGGGGGAAAGAGGCAGGGCGTCGCGGGCGAGTGCCGTCAAGCCGACGATCGCCCAGCGCAGCCGCGTCGGCACGCCACCGAGCCGATCATTCGGGTGTGCCGGTTTCTCGAGGGCGTTGCGGCCCCGCGACGCTGCCGGCGATTGGGCAGATCCCGAGTCTGAGCAGCAACGCGCCGCAAAGGTAGGCCGCGTGCTCTGCAATACGCCAGTAGGTGGTCGCGTTGATGCGGCCGCCGTAGCCGCCGCAGAAGTCGAGGTAGGCGTCCAGGTCCGACATCGGCACGTCCCACGGGATTCGGTTGAACACCAGCGTGGCGGCGAGCATGTAGGCGGTTTCGACGGGCCGCACGCCGAGCCGGAGGACTTGGCCGAGCAGTACAATCTGCGGCACGACCAGATACGCGACGAATCTCGCCAGATCGGTGCCTCCGTAGAGGGTGAACAGCAAGACGGCCGCCGTGTACGCGACGAGGGCTCCCCGGACCGGTCGTGTCGCTTCCATGACGGTTCGCACCCGCGCCGAGGTCGCGAGCAGCGTGAGCGGGAAGAAGTAGGCGGCCGTGACGAAGGCGATGTTGAGGTTGCGGCGAGTGTTCAGCGGCGTGTCGATGAGGTTGGTGAGCCAGCGTGGATTGCCCCAGGGGTCGACGAGCTGAACGGAGCCGACGACCGGGATGAGCCAGCGCGGCACGACCACGGCGGCGGCCAGGACAATCGCCGCCGCGGCCGCGGGCCACAGATTCCGTGGAGCGCGCTCGCGCCAGGCCGCAACGCACGTCTGCATAAGGTACACGGCCGCGGGGATGATCAGGAACTCCCGCGTCTGGAGCCCGACGACCGTTACGGTGAGCAGTAGCAGCACGCGTCGTTGCCACAGGGCCAGCGCGGCGACGATGAGCAGGGGAAACGCAAGATGGTCCGGGCGGCAGACGTCGAAGAGGAGAAACTTGAGGTTGTGGAAGGAGAACGCGACGGCGGTCATGATGATGAGGCTGTGCGCGAGTCGGAAGCCCAGTGCCCGGCAGAACCAGACGACGCAAAACAGTTGGCTTGCGGCGCCGACGTAGGCGACGAGGGTGAAACCGGTGACGGTGTCGAGGCCCGTGGTGGCGCTGATGGCGCGAACGATGAGCGGAGCGAGCGGGCGATAGGCGTAGTGGGCCAGCAGGGCGTCGTTGCGGGCGAAGCCGTTCTCCGCCATCTGGATGTAGAAGTTGTGATCCCAGGCGAAGCGGTGGATATCCAGCTCGTTGGTCAGCGAACCGACGGCCAGCACGAGCGCGGCGGAAAGGAGCAACGCGGCCAGGACGTCGGTTCGGTTCATCGGTCAGTGCACGCCGTTGGCGGGGGTGATCGGTACCATCCACGGAACGATACAAGCTCATCGCCGGATGTTCGACGTTGCGGTGGGATTTCCGCGTCTGCTCGGGGCGCGGCGGCTGGGTCTTGTCACGGGGCGGGGCGTTCGTGGGCGCCGGCGTCCCAGTTGGCGCCGTAGGGGCGGGGAAGGCGGTCGAAGTCGACGGCCAGGTCGGCGGGGCAGTCGGCGAAGGATGCGCCGTAGAGGGCGCAGAACGTCGCGACGAAGTCGGAGAGGGGCAGCGAGCCGGCGTCGACGGCGGTGCTGCCGGGTTGCAGGTGGAAGTCGGCGGCCGGGGCGTTGGTGAATTGCGGGTCGCCGAGCCGGTTGCCGGTGCCGCCGGGGAAGAAATTGAGGGCGGTCTGGGAGTTTACGATGTAGGGGTCGTAGGCCTGCCCCCAGCTGATGAGGACCTGCCCGCCGTTTTGCCAGAAGACGTTGTGGCTCATGCTGGAGCGCTGGGCCACTTCGTCGAGCTCGATGTTGATGTGGTTGTTGTGCCGGGTTCCGTGGAGGCTGGCGAAGATGTTGTTGTGAATGTACAGGGTGAAGTTGGGCCGCCAGAATTGATCGACGCCGACGTCGGCGTCGTAGACGGTGTTGAACAGGAAGTAGAGGTTCTGCGACTCCTTCTCGAGCCCCAGGGCGAAGCCGTCCACGTTGTAGATCCGGTTGCCCACGATCCAGGCATTGCCGGTGCTCTCGTTGCGGATGCCGTTGGCGCTGTCGCTGATGTCGTTGAAGAGTGCCCATACGCGGTCGGGCCCGCCGTCGCTGCCGAGGACCATGGCGCTGCCGTCGGAGCTGGTGCTTCCGGCGTCGGTGGGGCGGTAGCCGAAGAGGGTGTTCTGCGAGATGACCACGTCGGAGGCGTACTTGATGTCCACGCCGTTTTCGATGTCTTCGTGGAGGAGGTTGCCGCCGACGTACACGAACCGGGGCGGCGAGGTGGAACAGCCGTGGCAGAACTGGATCGAGTCGCCGGAGTTGCCGTGCATGTGGTTGTCGAGGATCCACACGCGTTGGGAGCCGCTGCCCACGGTGATGCCGTGGCGGTCGTCGGGCGGGTCCCAGGTCCCGGCGTCGTGGATGTGGTTGTCGAAGATGACCCAGTCCTGACCCGTGGCCTCCATGCCGTTCGAGCCGTCACGGCCGCGGAGCTCGTTGTGGCGGAAGGCGATTCCGGTGTTGGTTCCGCCGGACGAGACGCGGCAGCGATCGAAGTGGATGTTTTCGATGATCAGGTACGAGCAATCGCGCAGGACGAGCTTCTTGTCGCGGATCACGGGCATCGCGGACACGCTCGGGCCGCGAATGAGGACCGGCCGGCTGCCGGTGCCGGCCATGGTCCAGGTCCAGTCGATGTTGCCATAGGTATAAGGCCCGCCGCGGACTATGACCACGCTTCCGGCGGCAAGACTCGTCGGGATAGTGCATCGGGGCGCGGCGGCCGACCCGCGGCCCGCGTTGTTGCCGTCGTCGCACGCCGCGCTGTTGTCGACGTAGTGCGTGTAGTACCCTGCGCTGCCGTAGAGGTCGTCGACGGTTTCGTAGATTCCGAACGGGGGGACGGGGATGCCGATCGGCGGCACCCAGCTCCCGACGGTGATGGCCTCGCAGCGGTCCTCGAGCTCGATGCATCGCTGGCCCACGGTGCAAGGCGGCGATCCGGGGATGCAGGCCCCGGCGGCGCAACGCTCGGGCCCGTTGCAGTACTGGGCGTCGTCGCAATGGGCGTCGACGACGCATGCACCGGGTTCGACGATGCAGACGTCGTTGAGCTCGTCACAGGTTGCCCCTGCGCCGCAGGGCAGCGGACCGGTCGTGCAGACGGCGCCGACGCACGTTTCGGGTCCGTTGCAGTACACACCGTCATCGCAGGAGGCGGTGGGGGAGAAGATGCAGGGATCCGGGCCCGGCTGGGCGTAGGGTTTGGACTTGAAGGCGTCGACGCACGTCGAGATGTCGATGAAGTTGACGGTGTCGAAGACCGGCGGCGTATTGCTCCGCAGCATGGCCTGCACCTTGGTGGGCGGCAGCAGCGTTTTGTATTTGTTGACCACAGCGCCTATGTCGCGGAACGTCGGGCGGCCGGAGGTGGTGTCGGGGATCACGTCCCCCCACTGGGTTGTGACAACCGTCAAAGGAGTGGAGTAGCAGCTCTCCAGATTGAGATCGGGACAGGTCACGTCGACGAGTTGCACGGCGTAGGTCGAACACGGCAGGACCGCCGGCCCGTAGGCGTAGACGGCGCCGTCGCCCAGGGTCGCGACCTCGGTGGCCCACGAAGCGAAGTAGGGCGCCGTCTGTAAGGGCGCCGCGACGAACCGGTTGGGGTCCGCGCCGACGGTTTCGGGAGCCGACTGGGGCCGGCCCGCCCACATCCGTTGACCGTTGAGCTGCGAGAGGTCGCGCGAGGTTGGCGAGCGCGCTGGGCATGCGTCGGTCCCGGTCGTACGGTAGAGCTGGGTCAGCGTAACTCGCACCGCTACCTGCGTCGCTCCGATGGGCGGCAATCGAAAGCCGATGAAGCGGCACGTGTTCGGATCGCCGGACGGCAATGGTGCGGGCGGGGCGGCGGCAGACCTGGCCGCCGTAACGAGAATACCCATGCAGAGCGCGAAGGTGGGGCCAAGCGTGTAGAATCGCGCGCATCGCCGAGGCCGCAGGGACACGGGAGCGGGAGGGCCGATCGAGTGGGACCGGCAAGGTGTGCAGCATCCGGGTCCACGTGCACTCGGTGACTGTTGCCGTGAGGAAAACAAACCCGACCCCTCTTCCGTTCACTGTGCGGCTGGCAGTTCCGCTCACGCGGTTGCGATGATGACCGCCCGAATTGGTTGATCTTTATCGGTCGTGGCGGTCGAGTCAAGACCGGATCGATGTTTAAGAGTCTTCAAATGCGCCGCAATCCGCGAGAATATCGGTCTAAACAGGACGTTCGGTGTGTTGGTGTGCACCGTGGGCCGAACCCGTTGATTCCGGCGGCGGCGTCGGATCGGGGTTGCCAAGCGGCGGTAAGCTCTAGTTCGAGGTGGCGGCGGTGTGCGTCGACGCGCGCGGGCGGAGGACGTATTGCAGCTCGGGGGCTTCGTCGGCTCCGCCGAACAGATCGAAGCCCGGGTCACACAGCGGGGAGAGCAGTTCGTGGAACAGCTCGACCCAGTCGCGCTTGATGGCGCCCCGCGATCGCGGCGTGATGGCGTTCGCCATTCGTATCAGCAGAGGCGCGATCGGGCGGAGCCCGATGTCCCACAGGTGGGCGTGGGTCCTGGTCACGACAGGCAGCGACTCGCAGATCTCGAGGCCCGCCTGGTCGAAGCGGCGCTCCCACTGCGATCGGTCGGCGAGCGACGGCCAGCAGTCCATCCGACCGCGGCCAATCAGGTTGAGGAATGACGCTCCGAGCAGGCGTCGATGGGCGTCGAGTGTATAGCGCCGCATGCAGTCGAGCTTGACGTGGAGGATGATGCGACCGTCGGGCCGGGTGATCCGCCGCAGCTCGGACAGGAATCCGTTGATGTTCTCGAGCCAGTACGCGGCGTTGGAGTACACGGTGGCGAACTGCCCGTCGGGAACCGGGAGCGCCCGGTTGTTGTCGTGTTGGAGGAGTCGATCGTAAAAGCGCAGCCGGCTTGCCTTGAAAAGCAGGGTCGGTTTGAGGTCCACGCCGACCTCGAAGGACTGAGTCGGTTCGGACAGGATCGCCGGCCGATAGGTATCGTCGCAGTGGTCGAACATGTCCGTGCGCTGGGTGAGGGCATGTCCGGACGTCTTCACACAGGTGAACACGTCGAACGCCGAGTCGAGCACGCCGCCGCAATGCAGGAAACTGAACACGCCATCGCCGCAGCCGAGATCGACCGAGGGGCGCCGTAGGGCGCAGCGAGCCAGCGCCTCGCTGCGGAGCGCCATCCACAGGGCGTTCTCGGGCCGGAGCCAGTAGGCGTACAGCAAGCGCCGGAGCAGATCGGCTGAAGGGCGGTTCGCATGAGTTGGCCGGCATGACGCGGCGGGTGTCACCGTGGTCGGCATATCTTCTCCGGTTCCAGAAGTGCGTCCACGTGAATGGTATCGACCCGTGGAAGGTCGAACGGCGAGTCGGTTCGGACCATGCATCTCGGCTCGGTGCCGAACGCGTGTACGAACCCGGTATCGCGTGCGAGCTGCGCCGGGTCATCCGTCGCGCGGCCGTAAGGGAAGGAAAACGGTCTCAAATCGTGACCCAGTCCCTCGCGGAGGATCGCCGCGGTGCGAAGCAGGTCGCGTCGCCGCTCGTCCGGGGTGAGCCGCGAGTAGGGCTCATGCGCGTCGCCGTGCCCTCCGATCGTGTGGCCCTTGGACCGCATCCGCACGAGGTCGTCCCAGCTCAGGTACCAATGCCTCGCCCAACGCTGGCTGGAGCCGACGTGGCGGGTGAAAAGCGAGGCCACGACGTCATTCCGCAGCGCGATGGGGATCGTCATCGTCAGGAAGAACTTCAGCCGGGCGCGGGCCGTTGATTCGTAGTGATAGAGTCTGCGTCCTTCGATGTCGTCGAGGGAGCCCTCCGGTGCGTCGACCAGATCCCGAAGCCGCCGTGCCCATTCCCGGCCCCCGGCAACGGCAAGCAGTCCACGGTGCAGCTCTTCGGTGAATTCGACGTCCTTGAGCCGCGACAACAACACGTGGATCATGTGCGCCGGTAACATGTTGTGTGCGGCGAGGATGGCGCCCGGCACGAAGAAGACACCGCGAAGACCGCGTCCTTCGAGAATCGGCGCTACGACCTCCGCGTGGTCCAGCAGGCCGTCGTCGAAGGTGAGCAGAAAGCTGCGGTCGGGGACGTTGCGGGTGCCGGTGGTCCACGCATAGAGCGTGGCCCAGTCGATGGGCTCACGCGCCGAGCAGAGCCGGTCGAGCTGGGAACAGAACTCCGCCCGGCTCAGCCCGCGGACGCCGTCGGGCCGCCCGGGGTCGCTGGAATCGAGCGCGGGGGAGCTATCGTGCACGTAGTGGTACATGACCACGAGGCACGATGGCCCGTCGGGCGAGGCTGAGTGAGACCGGACCGCCGCCGGGTTCGAGTGATGCGGGGCAGTATCGGCGTGCGAACCCTGACGCATAGCAATAGTTATCGGAATTCCGTGGTGGCTGCTCCACCGCCGTGGGGCCGGTCGCCGGGATGAACGCCAGAAATTGTGGGCCGCGAACCGAGGCCCCACAATGGAACCGTATGAAACGGATGCAGCCACGATGAGCGGAACTTCAGCTTCGATCGCGAGCCTGTTGCCAAGTCCGCGCCGCCTCGACAAGGCGGGCGGTGTATGCCACGTCGATCAGATCAGTTACGCGGGTTCGCAACGGTCCGACGGCGGCGGCTTTCCGGATGGTCGCGTCGAGCGGGCGGTGGGACGATGGATCGAGCAGGCGGTGCGTCCGGGGGGGGTGGATCGCGACGCGGCCGGCGCACCTGCGACGCAGCTTCGGGTCGCGGTGGACCGCGGGGCGGTCGATCACGAACAGGGTTACCGGTTGTCCGTCCGTCCCGGGCGCATCGACGTGCTCGGCGGATCGGCGGCGGGCTGTTTCCACGGCTTGCAGACTCTTGCGCAATTGTACGATTGCGCCCGAGGCGCGGGCAGGCCCGCGATGCTGCCGTGCTGCACGATTCAGGATCGGCCCGATTTTGCGACACGCGGCCTGCTCTACGACGTGACGCGGGGAATGGTGCCGACGCTCGACACCTTGAAGCGGCTCGTCGACGACCTCGCTGCCTTGAAGGTCAACCAGCTTCAGCTCTACATCGAGCATGCGTTCGTCTTTTCGTTCGATGCGGAGGTATGCGCCGCGGACGCGGGGCTCACGCCGGGCGAGGTGCGCGAGCTGGACGCGTATTGCCGTGAGCGTTTCGTCGAGCTGGTTCCGGCGGTGGCGACCCTCGGGCACATGGGCCGGATTCTGTCCATGCCGAAGTACCGCCACCTCGCGGAGATCGAGCCGGGCCTGGAGTGGGAGCAGATGGCCTGGCCCGAACGGGTGCGCGGGCTGACGCTGGACTGCATCGGGCACGAGGCGTTTGAGGTCGTGAAGCGCATGTGGGGCGACATCCTCGAGTGCTTCTCGTCCGAAACGGTCAACATCTGCGGCGACGAGCCGTGGGATCTCGGTCGGGGGCGGAACAAGGATCGACTGCCGGCGGGCGGGCGAGGTGAGGCGTATCTCGCGCGGATTTGCGCGACAACGAGGTTCTGTGTCGATCGCGGCCGGCGCTGCCAGTGCTGGAGCGACGTGCTGCGCAACCATCGGGCCTTGCTGGATCGAGTGCCTCGGGACCTGACGATCCTGCATTGGGGGTATGACGACCGCACTGATTACGCCGCGACCGGCGGATTCGTGGATTCCGGGCTGGATACGGTGGTTTGCCCCGGCACCTCCGGGTGGAAACGGTGCATCAATGCGATCGACGCTGCCGAGCGCAACATTGCCCGCTTCGCTGACGCGGGTCGGGCGTACGGGGCCAGCGGGCTCTTGAACACCGATTGGGGGGACCACGGGCATTTCAACCTGCTCGCGTGTTCCCGGCACGGTATCGCTACGGGGGCGGCCCGCGCGTGGTGCGCCGACCATCCGGGCGGGGCGGAGTTTGACCGACGGTTCGCGCGGACGGTCCTCGGCGTCGATTCGCAGTGCATCTCGTTGCTGCGGCGGGCGAGCGCTGCGGCGGCGAAGGCCGAGACGTGGCGACAGCTATGGATGCCGCTGCGCAGCGTTGCGGATGATCCCACGCTGATGGACGTCGAATCGGCGCTCGAGTCCACGGAGTGGGCGCAGCAGGCCATGCGGATGACCGAGGCCGCGGCGACGGCTCAGTCGGACGACGCTTCGCGTGGTTCCGGCGCCTCTATCGACCTGCGCGAACTCGCCGTCGCGTGCCGGTTTCAACAGCTCTGGGCCGAAAAGACGATGTTTGCGGGCGACGCTCGGGCGGGCAAGGTGGGGCGGAACCTCATGGCCCGCCGGGCCTGGGCGGATCGACTCGCGGAGGCGTGCCCAACATACGGCGGTTGCTGGCTTCGACGAAACAAGGCATCCGGACTGGGCGACATTCTGGCGGCGCTGGACCGCGCAGCGGAGGACGTCCGGGATGGATGACCGCCGGTGCGGTCTGGCGGCAACGGGCGGCCGCTACGGGGTGAGGGTGGTTTCGGCGTCACTGACCTGATCCGGCAGGCCCACGCGGACTTCCTCGACCTGCTCCGGAGCCAGGGCGAGCGTTTCGAGCATTTGAGCCGTGATCTGGGCGTTGTGCGCGGTGAGGAAGAAGCCGATCTGCGATTGGCAGGCCAGCACGTCCGCGAGTTGAATCAACGTCGCGAGGTTGCGCAGCTCGACGCTGAGCACCTCGGGATTGTGGTGGAAGCCGACGGCGGCGCGCAGGTGTCGCGGGAACTTCCATTTGGTGGTAAGGCCGACTCCGAAGGCCTGATGGTCCGCGCCGATGACCTCGCGCTCGCACTCGAGGAATCCGATCTCTTCTTCGCTGCATCGGCGGATGACCTCGGAGAACTCGTCCGGAAACGCCTGGCGCTCCACGAGGGTTCCGATGTCGTGAATCAGGCCGGCGACGAAGATCTCGTCCGGCATCGCCGGGTGCGGCGAGCACTTGGCGAGGTTCCGGGCCGCGACCGCCACCCCGACGCTATGGCGCCAGAGATCCTGGGCGCTGAACTGCTCCGAGATACGCTTGCCCTTGAAGAGCCGGGCGATGGACGCGGCAATGGCGATGTTCTTCACCGCCGACAGGCCGAGGAGGATGATGGCCCGATCGACGCTGGCAACCTGTCCGGGCAGCCCGTAGAACGCGGAGTTGACCACCTTGAGGACCTTGACCGACAGGGCCGGGTCGTTCTTGATCACGCCGTGAAGCTCGCGGGCGGTGCTCTTGGGGTCTTCCACGAGTTCGATGATGCGGATCGTGACCTCAGGGAGCGTGGCCAGGTCGCCGATCGAAGCGATCGCCTTCTCGACAATGGCATTGGCCTTGTCGGCCGCCTGGGTTGTCATACAACTAGCCTCGGCAAAGTCTGCGGATAGAGCCATCCCTGCACGGAAACCGGCAGGAATGTTATCGTCGCCTTACAACTCGTGGATTAGGTCCGCGGGTGTCCACCGGTGATTGGAATCCCTTGGCGACCGACGCCGGATCGATAGGTACGGTGGCCAATAACCGGGCAATCACTCGACCCGCGTGACCGCTGCCGTAGACCGTCGTGTTCGGGGTTATCGGTCGCTTTCGACGGGCGCGGCGAACAGCCTCCACAATCGAACGATACGATTCGTCCGCCTCGATAACCGTGGGCCCGGCGCGCTCGCGGCCGCGTTGGCGGCGCCCCACATTCACCGACGGTGTGCCGGCAACGGGCGCTTCGATTACGCCGCACGAGGAGTTCCCGACCAGCACCTGGGCCGCCATCAGCTCCCCGAGGAAGGCGTCGCGCTGGAGCGACCGAACGGTCCGCACCGCGCCGTTACCGCTGGTTCGCCGGTGCTCTTGGATCGCGTCGATGATCCCGGTGTGCCCGCGGTCGCTGTTGGGGTAGACGATCGTCCGTGACAGCCCGGCGCGCTCGACGGCGCGCAGGATGGACCGCATCACGCGGCGCTCGACGGCCGGCGACCTGCCGCAAGCGTGTTGCAGAATCAGGGCGTGTGCGGGTCGCTTCGCATCGGGGTTCGCGTCCGCGCGAAGCTCGGCGATGCGGTCGAGCCCGGGCGCGCCGACGCAGAACACGCGCTCGGGCCGCTCGCCCATCTGGAGGATTCGGGCTCGGGCGGCGGGCGTGGCGGCGAAGTGGATGTGGGCCAGCTTGGTAATGGCGTGGCGGAGGTTCTCGTCGAAGTCGCCCGCGGCGATGTCGCCGCCGTGGACGTGGGCGACGGCCCGGCCGGTCGTGACGCCCGCCAGCGCCCCGGCCATGGCCTCGATGCGGTCGCCGAGCACCAGCACGACGTCCGTTCCGGCGTCGTGGAGGAACTTCGCGATGCCGGCGACGCCGCGGGCCAGCCCGGCCGCCTGGTCACAGGGGTCGTCGTCGCCGCGTTGCATCCGGACGGTCGCGTCGATGCGCCAGCCGTCGCGGCGGATCTCGTCGACCGTGCGACCGAACTTGCGCAGCAGGTGCATGCCGGTGACGACAATCTGCAACTGGAGTTCGCGTCGCTCGCGGATGGCCTGCATGGGTGATCGAAGGAGTCCGTACTCGGCGCGGGTGCCGGTGATGACCGCGATGCGTCGCTTGCGTCGGCTCATGTCACCATGTCCCATGAAAAGACCGTGTCCGCGGGAATGTCCGTCGCCGCGCGGCGTCCGACCAGTCGAGACAGCTCGGTCGGGCCCAGGCCCGTGCCGGGGCGCTTCAACGTGAGCAGATCGCGGGTGAGCACCGTGCCGATGGGAATGTCACATGACGACACGATGCTGCGTGATGCGGTCAGGCGAACGTTGCGCTCGAGCTCCTGCATGCCCAGTCGTCCGTCACCGAGCGTCTGCTCACAGGAGCGGATCTGCGCGACATACTCGGCGAACTGTTCGGGATTCAGCGACAGGGCATGGTCCGGGCCGTCTAGCGCCGGATCGAGGGTGAGGTGCTTCTCGACGACAAAGGCGCCGGCCGCCACCGCCCATGCGCCGGTCTGGGTGGAGGTCGAGTGATCACTCAGCCCGCACGGCACGCCGAACGTCTTGCGAAGCGTGGCGACGGCGGCGAGGTTCAACCGGTCCGGCGGCGTCGGGTAGCAGCTCACGCAATGCAGCAGGATCAGGCGCGGCATCGCGCCGGCACGGCGAAACAGGTCCACGGCGAACCGGAGCTCCTCGACGGTGGATGCGCCCGTGGACAGGATCGTGGGGAGGCCGGCGTCGATGGCGGCCTCGATCAAGGGTGTGTTTGTCAGGTCGGTGGAGGCGATCTTGAGGGCGGGGACGCCCAGGTTGCGGAGCGCCTCGAGCTCGCGAAGTCCGAACGGCGTGGCCAGAAACGTGATGCCGACCCGGTCGCATCGCGTCTTGATCTTCGCCCATGCGGCAGCCGGGAGTTCGAGCCTTTGAAGCATCGCTCGCTGGCTCGTCTCGCAGGCGCGCCGGCGCTGATAGTCGGCCGTCGGCGCGGACGGCCCGACCAGGTCCGCCGAATGAAACAGTTGGAACTTCACCGCATCCGCGCCCGCCCGCCTGGCCGCGTCCGCCAGGCTCAGCGCCGACTCGATCGATCCGTTGTGGTTGACGCCGGCCTCGGCGATGACGAACGCCGGTGTGCCGGGCCCGACCCGCCGTCCGGCGATCGTCCGCCCGTCATCTGCCTGCGTCCGATCAACCGCTTCGTTCATGGGCTCGCAGTTCCTGCGCACGCAAAACGGCCTCGGCGACGAACAGGTCGACCGGACCGTCGATATCGACGGCATCCTCGCAGCGTTGCACGATCGCCCGCCGGTCACGACCCAGGAAGGCCTGACGGTCCTCGGGCGTCCGGAGCGCTTCGAACAAGGCGGCTCTGGTCACTGCGGCGACGGCGCCGTCGTGGTAGTAGAGCGGCTCGAGGTCCTGTCGCCGGTAGATGCTGTTCGGGCGGAACTGGGTCATGCGGTCGCCGTCGAGGCGGTGGATCCAATCCGGATGCTGCTTGGTTATGGGGGCCACGCTCCGCACCGAATCCGCCCCGGACTGGATCAGCCGCTCGATCGCGCGGTCGATCAGGTCTCGACTCCGGACCGGGATGTTTCCGTAAAGCAGGACGGCCGCGCCGACCGGCCGGCCGTGCCGCTGTTCCCAGATCTCGATCGCATGGCGGGCCGCGGCGTCGACCGTGGCGGTGTCGGTGGCCAGATCCGCGGGCCGGTCGATGACCTCGATCCCGGCCCGTCGCGCGAGGGCCTGCGCGCGTTGAGAGTCCGTCGACAGGACGACCGCCGTAAGCCGCCGGGCCGCGAGGGCGTGATCGAAGGTGTACTCGATGACCGCCCGGCCCAGCAGTGCGCGAACGCACTTCCCGGGCAGCCCGTTGCTGCCGGCCCGTGCGAGAATGATCCCCAGTACCTCCATCCAGCCACAGATATCGGCCGTTTGGCGGGCGAGGGTCAAGCCAAGGCGGCGGGTGGGGTGGGCCGGATTCGGGCGGGCCGGACGAGTCCGGGGACGGGAATTCGCTTTACGAACGGGCAGGCCCGTGGTAGACTCCTGGCGCAACCGTTCTCGCACGCACGTTCGACGCTCGCAAGGAGCCTCACATGGGATGGCTCGTACTGTTGGCCTTCGTGGCCCTCATCGTGGTGATCACCATTCTGCGGCGCACCGAGCACGACCAGTTGCTCTGACGGCACCGCTCTTTCGCTTGATGGTCTAGTCGGGCAGATCGGGCGGATCGTCATCGCGCCCCGTGCCGCTGAATAGCCGATTGTCGGGCCGATCGGCGACGAGTTCCGTATCCACGAACGCCCCGTCGGGGATCAGCCGGTAGCCGAGCGTCTCGGGCGTGGCCGACTCGGCGTGACCGTCGCAGAATACGGCCGCGACGTTCTTCAGGTGGCGCGGGTCTACCGCGGTACGCGGGCTGTCCGCGTCGCCGGAGCCGCGATCGGATCGGTCGGTCAGTCGTGGCGGATCCAAGGTCCAGGCGTGATTGCCGAGCTGGGCGTAGTCGCCGCCGTTGTTGGCATATGGGAGGCGCTGGCTGCGCGGCAGGCCCGCCGCGGTACCCATGCAATCGGCGGCCAGCACGGTGGTTGCAAAGTTGCGGATCCGTGACCGATTGACCGGGAAGTTGTGGAACTCCCCGTTGGTCCTACGTGCGTTTCCGAGGAAATGGTGGTTGTAGCCGAACGCGTGGTTCCGCTCGTCGAGCCACTCCGGCGCGGCGGGGCAGCGGTACACTTCACCGTCGTAGTCCTGCCGATCATCGCTCGTGCTGGGCGCATCAAAGGCGAACAGCTCGACGTACTTTCCCATGGTGGTGATCCAGCGGGGGCGGTATTTGAGCCCGTTCCCGATCTTGTACCAGTTTGCGCGGTTCTGCGTGCCGCCTCCCAGGTTGGCGAACCGGCCCGGCACGGAGATGTCGTGATGGTCATCGGCGTAGCCGTGCCAGCCGTGCGAGAGCTGGCGCAGGTTGGAGAGACAGACCATGCCTTTGGCCTGCTCGCGGGCCCGCCCGATCGCAGGGAGCAGGACCGACATGAGCAGCCCGATGATGGCGGTGGCGACAAGTAGCTCGATCAGCGTGAACGCCGGGTGTCGTCGCGACATCATCTGCTCCCCTGCTCGAGGCGGTTCGGAACGTCGTACCTAGGTTGTAGCAGTGGTGGCGTCCCGAAAGCCCGTAGGGCCAACGATAGGGGCGGGGGTGAGCGCCCGTCAATGATCGCTCGTCGGGTGTTTATGTTTGTACTTGTCAGCCGGTATGCTGCATCGGCATGGGCGAGTTGTATCAAGCCGGGCCGATCGAGATGCCGCCGCTTTGTCCGGAGTGCGCGTACGATCTGCGCGGACATGCCGATCCGACGACCTGCCCCGAGTGCGGGGCCCACGTGCACGTCAGCGCGGCGCGGGCCGACGCGGTGCGGTGGGTGGATACGCGCCTGCTGGACCTCTGGTCAATCGCGCTGCTTCAAACCGTCGGCACGGTGAGCGCGGTCGTGAGCCTCGCGGCGATGCGTGCGGGCCAGTACGTGGCACTGATTCTGGGGCTGGTGGCTTCGGTCTATACGTGCTGCGCGGCGGTGTGGCTGGTCGCGTGCGCGGTCGGTTTCGCGAGGAGGGTGCGCCGGCCCGCCATGCGCATGGTCGCGCCGGGCCACCGGCAGCGGCTGGGGCGGTGGCTCATGATCGACGCCGCTATCATGGTCGGCTCCGCCGCGGGCATCTTCCTGGTCACTGCGCTGACGCTCGGCGCGTCGCCGTTCTGAGGCTGCGAGCTCAGGCGCACCTGGCTGAGCAGGCCCGACAGCAGCACGATGATCGCGGCCAGGAGCAGAATCGCGCCGAGCCACGTCCGGCTGTTTTCGCGAAGGGTTGCAAAGCCCGGGCTGCGCCCGACCAGGGCCGTGGCCAGAAAGAAGATTCCCAGGGCCATGAGGAACTTCACTCCGAAGATCGCGTGGTAGGGCATGGGCTTGATCCTGGGGGGAAGGGCCAGGATCAGGAAGTTGGTCGCGCCGGTGATCAGCAGCAGGGCGATGCAGGTATGGACCCAGGGGGCCCAGCGCTTGCGCACCGCCTCGCGAAGCCGCTGATGGGCCTCGTCGTCGAGCGTGCTCTTCGCGCTCGGCAGCAAGGCGAGCAGCATGAAAGCGGCCCCGCCGATGGCGAGGATGGCCGCCGAAAGGTGGATCCAACGGGAAACCAACAGCAGGTAGTTGAGATCGTGCATCGAACCGCGCCTCCGGGTCGTGGCTCGATGGTAGCAGAGCGAGGCGACCAGGCAACAGGTGAGCGGAAGGGAAGGAGGGACTGAGGGACGAAGGGACGAAGGGAAGTGCCGGCACGGGCAAGGGATCAAGGAATCAAGGGATCGAGGGAGCCGGAGATCGAGGGTGGGGTCAGGTGCGGATGCGCAGCACGGCGGCGCCGTCGACGCGGCTGCGCTTGAGGGCGAGTAGGGCTTCGTTGGCCCGTTCCAGCGGATAGGTTTGGACCGTGGTGCGGATCGGGATCTCAGCGGCGAGCTGCAACAACTCCTCACCGTCGCGTCGCGTCGCGTTGGCCACACTGCGGAGGCACTTCTCGCCGTACAAGTGGCGGCGATATTCCAGCGGCGGCGTGGCGGTCATGTAGATGCCGGCGAGAGAAACGGTGCCGCCCTTCTCGAGGCTCTCCAACGCCTTGGGGATGATCTCGCCGGCGGGGGCGAAGATGACCGAGCCGTGCATCCGGGCACCCTCCGGCGGGTCCTCGTCGGCCGAGCCGGCCCAGGCGGCGCCCAGCTCGCGGGCCAGCCGCCGGTGCTCCTCGCGACGCGTGAACACATAGACCTCGCAGCCTTCGTGCACGGCAACCTGGATGGCGATATGGGCGGCGTTGCCGAATCCGTAGAGGCCCAGCCGCCCGCCGGGCCCGACGTTGGCGGCGCGGTAGCTGCGGTGGCCGATGATGCCCGCACAAAGCAGGGGGGCGGCCTGCTCGTCAGGGAGCCCGTCGGGCACCGGGTAAGCGAACGCGTCGGGCAGGAGGAGGTACTCGGCGTAGCCGCCGTCGACGGTCCAGCCGGTGAAGTCGGCGTTGTCGCAGAGGTTCTCGCGGTCGGCGCGGCAGAACTCGCATCGGCCGCAGGCGCGGTGGAGCCAGGCGGAGCCGACGCGGTCGCCGGGTTGGAAGCGCGTCGCGTCGGGCCCGGTCTCGACAACGTCGCCGACGGCCATGTGCCCGGGGACGACGGGTGATTTCCGCATGGGCAACTCGCCCTCGACCTGGTGCAAATCGGTCCGGCACACGCCGCAGGCGGCGACGCGGACGAGGAGTTGATCGGCGGTCGGCGCGGGCGGGTCGATGTCGGTCGGGCGCAGCGGGCCTTCCTCAACCGGACGAGGCTTGGACAATACCATCGACTTCATCAGCGTATTATGATCCCCGTGCAACAGGCAGCGGCCCCAGCTCTCGCCGCGTTCGCATGTGTCCATGGAGCCGTTGTGAGGAACGGGAGCCGGTAGTATCTTCCGAGTTGGCGATTTCGCCACCCTCGCGCGATGCCCTTGCGGCTAGCGATATCAAAGGGGCGTTCCGGGCCGTCTCGGGCGCCGACAGGTCCCCGACCGTCAACCGGCGTCCAGGCGACAGTGTGCCCGGTACGTATCGCGGCGCGGGGTGACGGATGCCCACAGAGACGTATGACGAACCTCATAGGATCCGTGGGATCGCGCGTGGCTCGCCGCGTTCAGCTCATCAGCGGGATCAAGGTGGGCCGCTACGACTACCGGCGTGCGGCGCAGCTCGAACGGCTGGTGCAGGACCGGTTCTCGCGCTACAACACGAGCGAGCTGTGCGGAATCGGCCCTGAGGACTTCAGGGCGCGGGTGACGGAGCGGGTCGGCACGGTGGATCCTCAGGTCGAGGGTTACCGCGATGACGAGCTGGCACGGCAGCGTGACCTTTCCATCAAGTTCCACTGGGGCCACGATCACGACTTTGGAGGCTTCCGGCTCTCCGGGAAGATGGGGGCGCACCATCTGCGCCTCGTCGTGGACTTCTGCAGCCTTTTCCCGTTGTCCCCTGAGGACTTTCGCGATCGTGAGGTGCTCGACATCGGCTGCTGGACCGGGGGCACGAGCCTGATGCTTACGGCGCTCGGCGCGCGCGTCACCGCCGTCGAAGAGGTGAAGAAATACGCCGACATGATCGCGTTTTTGAGCAAGTCGTTCGGCCTGGAGGACCGGCTGCGCGCCGTGCCGTGCTCGCTCTATGCGTGTGGCGGAGAGGAGTTCTTCGAGCGCTTCGACATCATATACCTTCCGGGCGTTCTGTACCACCTGTCCGATCCGGTGCTTGCGCTGAGGATTCTCTACAATGCGTGTCGAATCGGCGGCAGGATCCTGCTTCAGACCCAGTGCATCCGGCATCGCAAACCCTATTGCCGGTTCGAGGGCAGTCACATCATCCGGAACGGGAGCAGGACCGACCTCAGCCGGGGCGGCTGGAATTGGTTCCTACCTTCGGCCTCGGCGCTGACCCGGATGCTCGTCGAAGCCGGTTTCGAGCAAGTCGACGCCTGTTACCACGGATCGACGCTCTATGCGCTGGCCACCAAGTCGGCGCGTATCGGGATATGCAAGGCAGGGTTGTCCGTTCCTGAGATCCGCTGACCCCCGTCGCCGGACCTGTCGCTGCCCGCCGGAACCGGCGGACGGTCCCGAACGTCGCTCCGGCGTGATCGAGAGCCGTCGGGCGTTCGGTACGGCATCCGAAGCCTTACCCTGCGCCCGCGCTTACGGGCGGGCATCGCTGACCACCTGCACGCCGCCGGGGAACCGAGCTGACAGACGCTCGAGCGTGTTTCGCACGATCTCGGCAAAGGCTGGAAAGCTGAAGTGCTTCAGCACCTGCTCACGTCCCCGGGTGGCGAGTGCATCGCATCGGGTGCGGTCACCCAGAAGCTCGATGCAGCCCTCGGCGAACGCATGCTCGTCCTTGGCGACCCAGAGCGATTCGCCGTGCACCAGGAACGGGGCGAAGCCGCGCTCGACGTGACTTGTCACGACACACGCTCGCCCGTGGAGCAGCGATTCGAGCGCTTTGATCTTGGTGCCCCCGCCTTCAAAGAGCGGCACCACGGTAAAAGAAGCCTGCGCATACTCGCGAGCCAGGTCCTCGACGAATCCGACCGGCTCGACGCCCGCTGAACGCCTCCACCGGGCCCTTTGCAGGCCGGACATCCCGCTTCCAACGATGCGGAACCTGGCCCGAGGATGGGCGGCGCGGACCGCGGGCCATGTCGCGCTGAGGAACCGGTCCACACCCCGCTCGTTCACCACGTATTTGAGGGCGCCGACCATCAGGAGGCGCGGTTCTTCGGGAGGTGGTGCGGGAGTGCCGGGCGCCTCGCCGCCTTCCGCAACGAAGGGTATGTTGGGAAGGATGCTCACGTTGTCGGCAGGCACGAATGCGCGATCTTCCCGTGAACAGACCCAAAGATGCTGGGCCCGTTGCAAGAGCGGCGGGACCTCGCGTTCCAACTGTGCAAGGCGCTTGCGGAGAATCCAGCGGGCCCAGACCGGCGTGCCTGGGGCACGGAGCTGCGTGCGGCAGCGTTCGGTGTCGATGTCGTCGACGTCGACGATGAGCGGGGCGAAGCCGAACGCTCCGAAGCGGGCCGCCGGACGCAGGTACCGCACAACGATCACGTCATATCGGGTGCGTGAGAGGGCCCGTTGCAAGCCCAGCGAGAGCGGCGGTTCCGCGGCGAAGCTCAGGCGCAGCAGCCCGGTCCCGCCGCCGTAGATCGGCCGGAAGAGCGGGGCCAGTGGCCGCAGGAGCCCGACCGGAAGCCGACTCCGCGAGGCCTCGGTTTGCACGTATTCGACAAGGTGGAAATCGCGTCGCAAGCGCTCGACGACGTCAGGTGCGTGCGCCGTGAGCCCCTGGGGCGTCAAGAGCATGTCGACGCTGCCGCATTGTGCCAGGGCCCGCAGCAGCATGTTCGTCCGCTGCGAGGTTCCGTCGTGCGGTGGCCAGGGGGATATGGCGGTCAGGAAGAGCGTTTTGAACGGCATTGTTGAGTCCAGTACGAGGCTGCCCGGTCGGAGACCCGGCGGCAGCAGGCCCAATGATCCGGCCCGATGCTACTCCAGCCAAGACGGTCGCGTACGCGGGCCAGATTCGCGTCAGCCCCGAGTGGCACGCGTGTCGCGACCTCGCAGGAGCATCCTGTATGCTGCCCCGATGAGCCTCCGGCATGATCGCAGCGGCCTGCGCCACGGGGGTAGCTGCGGCACATAGGCCTCCTGCGCCGTCCGGTTCCGCCACCAAGCGAGGATGGTGTCTTTGAACATGCCAAGCGCGTGCCGCCCCTGGGCGTCTCCTTTCCGGTCATCAGCGTCGATCAGCTCGACCCCATGAGGAGTCCAGAGCATGTTGTGAGGAAGCGGATCCAGGTGCCTGGGGCTGGTTCGAAACGCCGCCGTACCGCATCCAAGCCAATGTTCCGGGGGAGGCCAGACAAGCCGGCCCAGCTTCGTGAGGCTGACGAGGTTCACGCCCGGCACATAGTCGATCTCCTGCCCGCGGATCGCCATCTTCAGGTTCTGTCCGTCGTACGCCATGTGATACTCGTTACCCAGCGGGTGGATGAAGGAGGACTTCCAGTACGCTCGAGAAGACCGCCGCTCGACCGGGCCCTCGACGAGGATGAGATGGCTCGGGTGCGCCGAGGTATGTCGCGATACCCGTCCCAGGAGTGAACACTTGCGCCCCGTGGTGTCCAGGAACCACTTCAGTGGATCGGCCCAGGCCTGAATTTTGTCCTGGCCGCACGCGCCGGCATCCAACGGATCGGGGACTTCGGCAACAAGTCGCGCGCTCATCCGCGACAGATCCCGAACGACTTTGGCCGGATCATCAAACCAGTGGAGGACGGACAACAGCAATGTGACGTCGAACCAGTCGCACGCTTCGACCCAATGTCCGGTGACGACGGAACTGACAAGGCCGTTGATGAGGCATACGCGCGTGACACCGTGCGCGGCGAGGAGCTGCCGCTGCCGCTGTGCGATGGTCCAGTCACTCTCAATGGACACCACCCCCAACGACTCGCTGTTTTGGGTCGCGCGCAGTCCGAAGTAGCCGAGGTTGCTGCCCACGTCGAGGATCATGCCGTGCTGCGGAACGTGCGGGGCGATCAGATCCCAGCGTGCTGCGCAGTCGCGCTCCCCGGGGAGCACCCTGTCCGTGTACAATGCGTCCTGGTAGTTAAGCATTCGTCAGCTTCAACGCTCCTCGCACCGGCCGATCACCAAGTCTACTTCACCCGCTGGATCCACAAGCTCCCCGGACCGACCCAGTCGGCGTCGGCGAGCTTCCGGCGGTAGGAAGCGAACGCCTCCGCCAGTTCTTTGGGATGGTTCAGGTGCATGAAGGTGCCTGCCCAGACGATCCGGAAGCTGTCGTTGAACGCCAGGAACGCCTGCACCAGGTACTGTTCCGTCCAGAACCGGTGTCGCCGCAGCACCCACTCCTGCGGGTATTCCCGCGGGAAGAAGATGTCGTGGAAATGGACGAGAACGCCTTTCTTCAGCCGCGGCACGATCTCCAGCACCTCATACTGCACATCGCTTCCGATCCGCAGCACGTGCGACGAATCGATGAACAGGACGTCGTTCTCGCCGAGCTCCTCGAAGAACGCAAGCGGGACCTCCTGCACCGCAACGGCCCGCAGCCGGTCCAACCCGGGAAAGCCGGCCCGCAGCGTCTCGTTCGCAAAAGGCTCGATCGCGGTCAGTGCGCAGGAATCGCCGTACTGCTCCCGGTTCCGTCGGATCGCCTGCGCGGAAAGATAGGTCGTCAATCCGGAGCCGATCTCGATGATGCGGCGCGGCCGGAATCGGCGGATGATGCAGTAGAGGATCTCCGGGTCAACGCAGCGGAAGTAGTTGTTGTTGTAGTAGAACTCGTGCGGCGTCGCGGTCGGTTCCAACGGAAAGGCGTCGTACTCGCTCACGTACTGTTCCCGGAAGCTCCGCAACAGTTGCAACTGCGCCTGTTCCTGAACGTCGAGGCCGGTCAGCGTCGACCCGCGCCTCCAGAGGTCTTCGTGCAGGGTGCGCGTATCGGGGATGGGCTGGTAGTAATGGACAGGCGTAACGTGGAGGCCGAGCCTCTGGAAGAAGTTGAACCACGGGTTCCGGTCGCTCCTCGGGAGGAGGGGAGCGATCGCTCTCCCGATCGTGCGTCTGATCATCCGCTTCACAGGTTTGCGAGCCCTCGACATCCGTCGGAGTAAGGAAACATCAACCCGCTAGCCGTTGGTCGGCACACTCGTCCTTGCGACGGCGGCCGTCGCGAAATCACGCATCTGCCTGGCGAGTCCCGGCGCCAGCAGGTGAATCACCAGCGCGTACGTCGCGACGCCCGCGACGATTCCGGCGGCCAGCACGATAGGCGTCGTCGTCACCGGCCCCAGAAGCCGCCGTACCGCCAGCACCACGATCACCATCGTCACGGACGCTGCTGTGGGTGCGGCGAAGCGGTCGAGGTAGCCTCTGGTGTCCAGATGGATCAGGTTTCGAACCGCGAGCGCGGGCAGCGGCCACAGCACATAACCACGGATCACGAAAGCGGCGGCCACCGCAACGACACCCCACCGCGCCGCAATCGAAAGCGCCGCGACATTCATGAGTGAATTGACGAGCAGGATGGCCAGCCGCCACGCCGGCTTGCCGCACGCCAGGATCACCACGCCGTCGAAGAAGGTCACGGATTGCAGAATCCCGATGAACACCAGGATCTGCATGATGGGAATGCTGGGCGTCCATTTCGGCCCGAACAGGACGGTGACCATCTCCGGCGAGAGGGCCGCCATACCCAGGAATGCCGGGAACGCAATGGCGGCGGTCATCCGCGACGCTGTGCAAAAGGCCGAGCGCATCTGCTCCCGATTCTCCTGCAGCTTCGACAGTGCTGACAAGGCCACCGTGGACACCGTCTGCGTCAACACCTGGGTCATCACGAGCAGCAGACGTTGAGCGACATCGTAGTATCCGACGGCCTGCATCCCTACGAACAGCCCGATTAACACGCGGTCCAGACGTTGGTTCAGGAACGCGAGCAACTCCGCACCGACGACATGCGCCCCAAAGCGCAGCAGGTCGCGGAAGTGGCGGGCCGAGACGGTGAGGCCGGGACGGAAGCCGGTGGCGGTCCAGAGGACGATGGTGCCGATCGCCGCCGCCGTAAGCTGCTGCCCCACCAGGCTCCACACGCCATAGCCGCCGAGGGCCATGGCGATGCCCACGATGCCGCCGGCGGCCACACCGACGAGCGAGCGGATCGCAAGGCTCTTGAACGCCAGGTCCCGCTGGAGGATGGCCTGGGGGGTGGCGTTGAGGGCCCCGATCGGAAGGGCCAGCGACAGCCAGCGGATCACGGGGGCCAGGCCCGGCTCGTGGAACGCCGCGGCGGCGAGGTCGGCACCCACCACGGCGACAAGCGTCAGGATTACGGCGGCGACCATGTTGATCCAGAAGGCGGTATGGAGGTGGCCCGGTTCAAGGTCCTGCCGCTGGACGATGGCCTGGCCGAAGCCCTGCCGCAGGAAGATCTCCATGAAGTTCACGACTACCGCGGCCAGGGCGAGGAGGCCGAACTGCTCGGCGTCGAGCAGGCGGAGCAGAATCACGAAGACGAGCGTCCCCAATGCGGCCGACCCCCAGTTCTGGACGGCGGACCAGAAGACGCCGCGAATGGCTTGGTCTCGTAGGCTGGGCAATGGGCGATTCCGATGCGTTATGGACGCCGCCACGCAGGGGGAGCGACGCTACGGGCGCTGCAAGCCACACGCGGTTCCGTCGATTGTATCGACAAATGGTCATACGGGGCCGGGCGGCGTTCGTTCGAGTCTCCCACCCTGCGTTCCCGCTCGGGCGCAGGCGGCAGGCGGGCCGGGGGCGTTGCCGTGACTGGAGCCGACGAGTGACGGGGGTAGAGGGTAGGGTGAGCCCCGCCCTACATGACCGCCCCGGAGCGCCAGAGGGCCCGGGCCCGGCTGAGGTCGTCCGGGGTGTCGATCTCGATGGCCCGGAGGTCATCGAGCGGCACCGCGTGGAACGCGTGGCGGTCGAGGATCGGGTCGATGGCGGCCTCGAAGAAGAGGTCCTTCCGGACCAGCCGCCCGACCTGGTGTTCGAGGGATTCGCGGATGGCGGGCCCGGCGTCGGCGGCGAACCTGGCGACGCCGATGAACTCGCCGAGGGACTCGCCCGGCGGGAGGTGCTTGCCGATCCGGCGGACACGACCCTCGGAGTCGGCGATGACCTTGACCTCCTCATCCCCGCAGCGTCCGGCCTCGACGGCGAGGGTGCTGTTCGGGCCGGCGATGAGCCGAGGGATGATGCGCTGGTCGAAGAGGACGTCAGCGTTGAAGAACAGGGCGTCGTCGTCCAGGCGGTGCCGGGCCAGCCAGAGCGAGTAGATCGTGTTAGTCACCGAATAATCTTCGTTGACGATGAGTTCGACGGTGATGGGGCAGCCCGCGATTGCGGCCTCGACGAGTTCTCGCCGGAACCCGACGACCAGGGTCAGGTGCGTGACGCCCGCGTTGCACGCAGCCATGACGATCCGGCCCAGCAGGGTGTGGTCACCGAAGGGCAGGAGGCACTTTGGCTTGTGCCAGTCGGCGGGGGCGAGGCGGCGTCCGCCACCGGCCGCGAGGACGATTGCATTCATGGGTTCCCCGGAAAAGAGCGCCGAGTTCGTTCCGTTCGGATACGAACTGAATTCGGCATCTCGGATTTCGGGCGAGAAACGCGGTTGTCTCGCCTGCCTGACAAAGTCTTACGCATTTTTCGTGAGCGAAATGAAATAGTCGGCGCGTCTATGCGTATGAATAAACGGACGCGGAGTCGTGCCGGAGACGACCGTGATGAGCTGTAACGACAAGGTAACGCAACGCCACGCCGTGACGGTGCACCGACATGAATGTTCGCCGCGCAACGGCCGTGTTTCGATGGACCGGCGGTGTGAACCCGCGCGGCACGGCGAAAGTATAACGACTATCCTCCATTGCCAGGGGGCCGCGCTTGGCGCGGCTCCAGGCTTGCACGAACGACCCAAGCCGGCGTGACGCACCGGCAACACCATGCAGGCCGGGCGGCCATCCCTCCAACCGCCTGGCCTGCACCCCTCCCCTCCTGTCCCGCGGAACCATTCGTCGCTTCATAAGACCAACCCGCCTCCGGGAAGTCAACAAGAAAACCCCTGCGGAGTCGCTCCCGAACCGGCCTGACGCACGGCCCCGAACCGGTCGTGTTTGGCGCCCAGCGGCGTGGCTCGGGCGTCGATACGGGCACCGGGCGCGCGGCCGTTGTTCCGTCCGTGGGCCTGCACGGCGCGCTTCGCCTCACGACGCCGCGCTGCCGGAGCCGGCATACGGACGCTTGGAGCGCGAGACGTGGGCCGGGCGCTTGTTGACCGCGTCGGGCCGGCGTGCCCGGCATTGGTGGCGCGCCTCACTTTCGCGCACGCGGGGGCATCTCACAACGTCTGCCGTCGTCGTGCCTGCGGCGAATGACGGACATTTGCGGAAAAAGGCGAATCTGACTAGATTCCGTGCGGTTGGGTCGAACGAGCGCCGCAGGGAGGTCATGCATGCTCACAGCGCAGTCGATTCTGGATCGCAAGGGGTCGGAGGTCACCACGATCGAGTCTTCGGCGACCGTGCTTGCGGCAGCGCAACGCATGAACGAGAGGCGGATCGGCGCGTTGGTCGTGACCCGCGGCGACCACGTCGTCGGGATCTTCACGGAGCGGGATATTCTCAACCGCATCGTTGCGGCCGGCAAGCCCGCGGACGGGACGAAGGTCGAGGAGGTGATGACCTCGCCGATGGCCTGCTGCCGCCGGGACACGAAACTGTCCGAGTGCAAGGCGATCATGACCCAGAAGCGCATCCGCCACCTGCCGATCGTGGAGGACGGGAACCTCTTCGGCATGATCTCCTCCGGCGACATCCTGGCCGGCGAAGCGGCGGACCAGCAGGCGACGATCGAGTACCTACATGAGTATCTGTATGGGCACCGATGATCCTGAATCCAGGATGCAGAATTCAGAATACGAAGCGGCGTCCGGTGCCCCGCACCCGTCCGTTCATTGCCCTGTTGCCTTGGTTACGGTTCCGCCATGACGTTCGCGATTCTGTTGCCATGCTGATCGGTGTGATCTCGGATACGCATGACCGGCTGCCGGCCGTGGACGCGGCAATGAGGCTGTTTCATCAGCGCCGCGTGGAAGCCGTGATCCATGCCGGCGACTTCGTGGCGCCGTTCGCCGTCAAGCGACTCTTCGCCTACCGCGGACCGCTGCACGTCGTGTACGGCAACAACGACGGCGAGCGCGCCGGGCTCAAGGAACTCATGCCGCAGATCGTCGACGGGCCCTTGATGTTGGAGCTCGGCGGGCGGTCGATCCTCGTCCACCACTTCATCGATTGGTGCTCGCCGGAGGACATGAGCCGGGCCCAGATCGTCATCACCGGACACACCCACGAGGCAGTCAATCGTTTCGAGCGCGAGAAGCTGTTTCTGAATCCGGGCGAGTGCTGCGGCTGGGTCGGCGGGCGCTGCACGGTGGCCCTGCTGGACACCGAAGGTCCCTCGGCCGAGCTCTGTGAGCTGGAGGCATGATGAGGCGGCGTCGGTCAGGCGCGGAACCGAGGCAGCGGGGCCGGGCACGCAGTTCGGCTGCGGCGTGGCCCGGGGCCGGGCATGCCGCAGTCGCTGCGCTTCTTGCCATGTTGATGCTGTGCGGCTGTGTCCGGCGGACGCTGGTCATCACGACCGAGCCGCCGAATGCCCAGGTCTTCCTCAACGATCAGGAGATCGGTCGCAGCACCGTGTCGACGGACTTCGTGTGGTACGGCGACTACGACGTCGTCATTCGCAAGGAGGGGTACGAGACGCTCTCGACCCACTGGCGGGTCGATCCGCCGTGGTATCAGGTCGTGCCGATCGACTTCTTCGCGGAGGTGCTCTGGCCCGGCGAGATCCACGACGTGCGCAGCCGCCACTTCGAGCTCGCCGTGGCCCAGCCGCCGGATACGGACGAATTGATCGGCCGGGCGGCGGAGCTGCGCGAGCGAGCGTTGGACACTCGAAAGTAACCGGCGCGGGCGGGGGCTCACGGCCCGGTCCCGGCGTCGGCCGGCGAACGCAGCAGTTCGAGCGCCCTTTCGAGTTGGCGATCCACCAGAACCCGTCGCGTAACCGCGCAATTCGTTGCGGGGAGGGCTTCGCCGGCCCGGCCGTCCTCGGTGAAGGCCAGGTCGAGCTCATGCCGGCAGCGCCGGACTGCGGCGGTCTCGCCGTCCGTCAACGTGACGGGCACGTCGGGCGTGATGCCCCACGGCCTCGCGTCACCGGAACGTGCGGCGCGATGAATGATGCGTCCATCGGGGAGGCGGTAGTACGCGACGGTCAGCTTTACGGCCGCCTGGTGCTCCTTGAGGGCGATCACATGCTGGACGCTGCCCTTGCCGAAAGTCCGCTCGCCGGCGACGACCGCCCGCCGGTGTGCCTGGAGTGCACCCGCCACGATCTCGGCGGCACTGGCCGAGCCGCCGTTGACGAGCACGACGATCGGAACGCCCTGAAGATGTACGGCCTCCGTGGCCAGATACTCGTCGACCGCGCCGTACCGGTTCACCGTCGACAGGATGATGCCTTCACTGATGAAGCGATCGACCATCGCGATCGCCTGATACATGTGCCCGCCGGGATTGAATCGAAGATCGAGCACCAAACCGCGCAGGTCCGCGGTCCCGAGGACCGCGAGCGCCTCGTCGAACTCGCTCAACGTGTTTCTTCGAAAGCTGCTGACGCGGACGTATGCGATCCGCGCGTCGGGCGCGATGAGGTAAGACCATCGGGCCGAACCGCTCGGCACTGGAGGTCGGGCAAAGCCGCGGACCGAGGCCAGCGTAACCCGGCCCCGGGCGATTTCGATATCCGTCGGCTCCGCGTCACCGGGGTGGAGCACCCGTAGTTCGACCCGCGAGTCCGGCGGCCCGACAAGCATCTCCTCGACGTCAAACACCGATCGCCCGTCGACATTCCGGCCGTCCACCGCCAGCAGCAGGTCGCCCGGGCGGACGCCGGCCCTGGCGGCCGGACTTCCTTCCACCGGAGCAATCACGGTCATGTGACCGTGGTGCACACCGATTTCGACTCCCAGCCCGCAATAGTCACCGCGGCTGCGGCGATCGAAGCCGGGCAGCTCATCGGCCGGGATGTAGCCGCTGTAGGGATCGAGTTGGAGGAGGACGCCGCGGATCGCGCCGTCGACAAGCCGGTCGGTCTCGACGCGCTCGACGAACTGTTGCTTGACGAGTGCGTCAACCTCGACCAGCGCGCCGTAGGTGTGCAGCACCGCGTCCTGCTTCGCCACCATCGGTGGCAGGCGCAGGAACATGATGCCGATCACCACGAAGATGGCGATCCAAGCTACGGTGCTGCGATGAGCCATAGGTGCCGGTTATCGGTCCGCGGCCGGGCGAGGGTCCCTGGAGCGCCCATGCCGAACCCGCGTCCCCTTAATGTTCGACCAACCCGACGGCCGGGTCGCGGCCACCGTGCAGAACCCACCGCCCGTGCCCCGCTACGGTCCGGGAAGCGCCGGCTGCGCGACGTTCACCCGCGGGTTGCAGGATCCCGCACTCCCGATAAGATCTCGGCGTCGAACGTTCGGGCTCGAACAACCCCTGGGGAATGGCGACTCATGGTCGATTCGCAACTGGCCGCGTTCTGCCTCCTCGCCCTTGCGCTGACGCTCACGCCCGGCGCGGACACGGCGCTCGTGACCAAGAACCTGGTGGCCCGCGGACGCCGTGCGGCAATGTATACGACCTTCGGGATATGCCTCGGCTGTGCGGTGCATGCCGTCGCATCATCGCTGGGCCTGTCGGTCATCCTGGCGAAATCCGCGGCGGCTTTCGAGGCGGTGAAACTCGTAGGGGCCGGCTACCTGATCTGGATCGGTATCCGCACGCTGCGAGCGGCGATTCGACATGCCGACGATTCGGCGGCACGGGAAGCCGAGGCACGAACGACCGGGCACCGATGGCGGGCCGGACTGTTCGAGGGGTTCGCCACCAACCTGCTCAATCCCAAGGTGGCCCTCTTCTACCTCTTGGCACTGCCTCAGTTCATTTCCCCCGGGCAGAACGCGCTTGCGCGATCGCTCACGCTTGCCGGAATCCACATCGGGATGGGCCTGATCTGGCTGTCGCTCTACGCGGCCATGCTCGATCGGCTCAAGGGCGTGTTGCGCCGCGGCGGATTTCGGCGTTGGTTCGAAGGGGCTCTGGGCGTCATCCTGATCCTGCTCGGCGGCAGGCTGGCGGTCGAGCGACGCGGCGTCGTTGGCCAAGGGTGACGGCCCGCAAGATGGAGCAAGTCCGAACATGGCCGGCGACAAGTGGTACGGCGCGGGGCTCAGATTCGAATGCACCCAGTGCGGCAACTGTTGCAGCGGCGACCCGGGGTACGTCTGGGCCACGAAGGACGAGGTGCGGGCCATCGCCGGGTTCCTCGGGCGGGAGGACGGCCGGCTGGACAAGGCCGAACTCCGTCGTGTCGGCCTGCGGTACAGCCTGACGGAAAAACGCAACGGCGATTGCATCTTTCTCAAACGGGCCAACGGCAAGACGATGTGTTCGATCTACCCCGTCCGCCCGGGCCAATGCCGCACATGGCCGTTTTGGAACAGCAACCTCAAGTCCCCCCGATCGTGGGCTGCGGCGGGTGAGATCTGCCCCGGATTGAACAACGGGCGGCACTACGACCTGGTTCAAATCGAGGTGCGGCGGTCCAAGGGCTCGTGGTAACGGGCACGGCGCCCAGGCGCAGTTGACACGGTGTCCCGGCCGCCTATGCTGGTATAAGGACCTTGGCCCGTGCCGCTGCAAGCACTACGCGGGCAACCATCCGTCGGCGACGGGGACGGCCCCGGGCGGCTAGGCTGCCGGACGCCGTTGCCGCCCAAGCCAGGTGAGTGACCGTTGAAAAGGGGCGTGCTGATGAAGTTCAGGACCGGTTGGCTGTTGGCCGCTTGCGTGGCGTTGACGTGCGGTGCGTTCGGATGCTACCCGCACGCCAACAAAGTGACCCTGGGGCAGTCGGCCCACGAGCACGAGCGTCAGGTGATGCGGGTGCGCGAGCATGATCGGCGGCTGTTGGTCGAGGATCTCGACCTGCTCTTCCAGGCCGACCGGCCGACCCGGCTGACCCGATGGCATGTGCGCTAGGAGCCTGTTGGAGAACGGGCGGCCCGCGCGTTCGCCACGGAGACGCGCGTGCCACACCGGGGAGTTCCTCGTTTCAACCGGCCACGGCGGTCGCCGGGCGTGTGGAGCGGTCCGGAAGCCACATCCCGATCACTTACTCCAGCATCTACAACGGAACGGATCGATGGACATGAAATGTGTGAGAAATGCGGGGTGGGCGGGGCGCGCGTGTGTCGCCCTCGGCCTGATCCCGGCCGTGCTCAACGCGGCGTGTGCGAGCACCGGCGCGGCTCGTTTTCAGGCCCATGTCGATTATCTGGCGAGCGATGAACTCGAGGGCCGTGGCGTCGGCACACCGGGCATCGCACGGGCCGCGGAGTATATCGCCGCCGAGTTTGCCAAATCGGGGCTCGAGCCGGCCGGAGACGGCGACACCTGGTTTCAGGCTTTCCCGTTCGCCGTCCGGCGGGAATACACCTCGGAGGCGCGGCTTGCGTTCGCCGGGGATAAGGAAGGCCGCACGCTCGCGAAGGACTACATCCCGTTCCATTTCTCCTCGAATGACCCCTTCGACGGCCCCGTGGTGTTCTGCGGCTACGGGATCATCAATGCGGACAAGGACCACGACGATTTCGGCGACCTCGACCTGGAGGGCAAGGTCGTCCTCATGCTTCGGGGCGAGCCGGATTCCTGGTCCGCCGAGGCCGGGGGTCCGACACACCACGCGTCGTTCCGCAGCAAAGTGTACAACGCGAAGGACCGCGGGGCCGCGGCGGTGCTGATCGTCAACCAGGCGCCGGTCGAGGGCGAAGAGGACCGCTTGGCCGAGTTCGTCGAGGAAAGCTCAGAGGCCTACGGCATCCCCGCGTTCCACGTCACGCGGGCGTTCGCCGCGTCCCGGCTCGCGGCGGCGCAGTGCCCCGCGCTGGAGGAGCTCGAAACGAAGCTGACAACCGGCGCGTTCGTCTCGCAGCCGCTCGCTCATCAGACGGCGAGTGGGTTCGCCGGGCTCGAGACCATCGAGGCGCCGGTGTCGAACGTGGTAGCCATACTCCGCGGCCGCGGGCCGCAAGCCGACGAGTGCATCGTTATCGGCGCCCACTACGACCATCTCGGCGTGCGTAAGCCGAGGACGCGGCGGTTCAAGGCCGGCAAGCTCGTCTCCGAAGAGACGCCGCCGCAGGTCCACAACGGAGCCGACGACAACGCTTCCGGCGTGGCGGGGCTGATCGAGATTGCTCGGATGTTCTCCGAAGGCCCGCCGACCAATCGCAGCGTCGTGTTCGCAGCGTTCACCGCCGAGGAGAGCGGGCTGCACGGCAGCAAGTACTTCGTCGAGCACCCTGTGTGCCGGCTTGATCACACGGCGGCCATGCTCAACATGGACATGATCGGGCGGATGAAGCCCGGTGCGAACCGCGTACTGGTGTTCGGCGCCGAAAGCGGCACGGGCGTCGAGGAAGTCGTCATGCAGGCGGCACGGCAGCTCGGGATGACCTACGAGGTGACCGGCGACTCGGGCGGGCGAAGCGACCATGCCCCGTTCGTGCAGTCATCCGTTCCGTCGATGCACTTCATGACCGGCCTGCACCGCGACTACCATCAGCCGTCCGACGACTCGGAGAAGATCAACGCCCGCGGCGGGGCCGCCGTGGCCCGCCTGGTCCATGACGTCGCCGTGGAGCTGGCGGACCAGTCCGAGCGGCCGGAGTTCGTGGCCCTCAAACGAACCCGGGCCCCGGCCGGCGACAGCAGCGGCGGCACGCCGAGCTACCGCGTGGTCATGGGCCTGGCGCCGGGGTACGCCGATGACGGCAAGCCGGGTATGGCCGTGGAGTACGTGACCGATGAGGGTCCGGCGTTCATGGCCGGAATGCGCGGCGGCGACCGCATCATCCGCATCGATGACAGGGACGTCGCCAACATCTACGACTACATGGCCGCCACCCGCGGCAACAACCCGGGTGACACCGTTACGGTTGTGGTCCTCCGCGACGGCGAGGAACTCACCCTCCAGGTCACCCTGGCCGCCGCACGGTAGCGAAGCGCGCCCTTCGGGCCGTACGTCAGTCTCGGCCGGCGATCCCGAACTTCGTCTCGGTCGTCGTCATGCCGGCCACATGGGTGATCTTGTGGTCTGGGTTCGCGGCGGCATGCGCGAGCGTATGGTAGACGGCCTCAACCGCATCCGCCTCCTGCATGGCGTCAGCGATCTGCTCGGCAGTGGCACGATGATCGGGATGCGCCCGCAGATACGCGAGGACCCTCCGCTGGAGATCGAGCAGCGAATCGGCGGCCTTCTTGCCGGCCTCGACACCCGGTTGGTGATAGGCGTTGATGTCGATCAGCTCGGCGTAGAGGCCGACGGCCCGCTCGAACAAGGCGATCAGGGCTCCGATCGCCCGTGCGTCGAGGCGGTCGAGCGTGAGCGTGATCGACTCCCGGCCGTTCTCGTATAGCGCCTCGCGGGTGCCGTGCCAGAACGCGTGGAGATAGTCGCCGGTCGTTACGTCGGCGTCGACAGGCATCGAGCGCTCCCCGCGGTCGCGGAACACGTTGATGAAGGTGACGAAGAAGTCGTTGGGGCCCTCGCGGAGCTGCTGCGCGAACGAGTGCTGATCGCTGCTGCCCTTGTTCCCGTAAACCGTCAGCCCCTGATGGACCTGGCGCCCGGCGCGGTCGAGCTGCTTGCCGAGCGACTCCATCAGAAGCTGCTGGAGGTACTTGCCGAACAGGGCCAGCCGGTCCTTGTACGGCAGTACGACCAGGTTGCGCTCGCCGCGGCCGTTGCCGGCGTAGTGCCACATCGCGGCCAGCAGGGCGGCGGGGTTGCCGAGCAGGTCTTCGCTGCGCGTGGCTTCGTCGCAAACTCGAGCGCCGGCCAGCAGGGCGTCAATGTCGATTCCCTGCAACGCGGCGGGAAGCAGCCCGACCGCGGATAACACCGAGGTCCGCCCTCCGACCCAGTCCCACATCGGGAACGTCCGCAGCCAGCCCTCGCTGTCGGCCTGCCGGTGAAGGGCGCTGCCGGATTGCGTGACCGCGACGGTGTGTTTGGCGAAGTCCAGGCCGGCACGGCGGTAGGCCTCGGCGGTTTCGAGCATGCCGTTTCGCGTTTCCTTGGTCCCGCCGGATTTGGAGATTACCACCGTGAGGGTCTGCGAAAGCGTCTCCTCGAGCTCACCCAGCGTGCGGTCGATGCCGTCCGGGTCGGTGTTGTCGATGAACCGCACCATCATGGGATCGCCGACCTGCTCCAGGGCGTCGCTGACGAACTGCGGGCCGAGTGCCGAGCCTCCGACCCCGATCACGAGCAAAACGTAGAACCCGTCGTCAAGCTGGGAGGCGATCCTGCCGGCGAGGACCTGATCGGAAAACGCCTTGATGTCGGTGATGGTCCGCTCGATCTCCGTTCGGATCGCCGCGCTGGGCGCAAGCTGCGGTGCACGGAGCCAATAGTGGCCGACCATCCGCTTCTCGTCGACGTTGGCCTCCACGCCGGCCTCGATCTGCTTCATGGCGGCCAGCGCCTTCGTCATCGGCCCCGCCATCGACTCGAGGAATCCGTCGCCGAACATCATCCGGCTGATGTCGAGCGTCAGGCCGATCGGCGGGACCCGACACAGATAGTGCGTGTATCTTTTCCAAAGCGATATCGTGCTCATTGGGGCACCTCGACTCGTTCGGCATGGGCCGCCTCCGCCTCTTGCGGGGCCAGGGCTTGAATGGCGTTATAGATCTTCCTCGTTGCGGCCCGGACCGTCTCCCGATTGGCGTCGGTGCCGCCGAACTCGCTGAGATCGACCGGCGGCCCGAACCGGACCCGGGCGCGGTGCCGGCCGAGCACTTCCGCCACAATGCTTCCGCGATGAACCGCGCCGTCGATCCGGGCGGGCACGACGCGTGCCCCGGTGCGAAGGGCGAGCAGGGCGACACCGTCCTTGGGGCGCGGCGTGTCGCCGGGTTTGACGATCCCGCCTTCGATGAAGATGGCCACGGCCCCGCCGTCCCGCAAGTGGCGCATCGCTTGTTTCGTCGCCGACGTCTCCCGCGTCCCCCGGCGTACTGGGATGCAATGGGTGAGGTTGGCGAAGTACCGGATCACGCGCCATTGGACGTATTCGGCCGCAACCAGAAAGGAGAGCCGCCGATAAGGAACCGCCAGACTCAACAAGAGCGGGTCCGCGGCGCAAACGTGATTCGACGTGACGACGACCGGACCCTCGTGAGGCACGGTGGACGGCCCGACGCGGTCATATCGCCACCAGAAGCGGGCGAAGAGCCCGACGGAATGATAGAGGAAGGTCACCCAGGCGCCGTGCTGCCCGCGGCGCAGCCGAACGCGCAGCGTCCACACGCCCGCGGCGAACGTCACGACCGCCACGCCCACCAGGATGTAGCCGACCCAGCGGTCCATGCGGACCCACTGCGGCAGACCGAGCAGGCCGGTGGCGAGCAGGAGGGACCCCGTCGTGCAGACGTCTCGTACACCGAAAACGCGCCCGCGGAATCGGTCGGCCACGGTTCGCTGGAGCAGCGAGTTGAGGCTGGCAATCACACCGACACCGAACATGCCGGACAGCACGATCCCGGCGCCGCCTATCCACATCAGAAGCGTAGTGCCCGCCGGCAGGAATACCGACAACGCGAAAACGGCGATCCCGACGGCGACGCCCATAAACCCCCAGGTGATGGCAAAGACCTCCTGGAGTGCGTCGCCGAGCACGGCGATCGTACAGGCCCCAAGGACAAAGCCGAGCCCGAGCAAGAAACGATAGTCCGCGATCGTGCCGTACGTGCCTCCGTAGATGTCGCGTACGACCGCGGGGATGGCGCTGCTGACCAGCGGGCCGCAGAACCAGACGAGTCCGCTGAGGATCAGCAACTCGGTCACGTGGCGGTGTGACGCGGCGTAGCGAAAGCCGTTCATGAGTTCGCGGACGGGCCGCTGCGTCCGTGCGGACGGTCGCTCCACGGGGGATGGTGGTGGGCGAAGGAGGAACAGACATACGGCGCTGGTGACGTACGTGACGGCGTCCAGGCGGAAGGAGATGACGGCCGGGTAATTGTCCGCGAGATAGCCGCTGAACTTCGTCGACACCATCGTTGCGATGATGCCCAGCCCGCTGATGAGGCCGTTGGCGCGAACCAATTCCCGCTCGTGCACGACCGTCGGCAGCAGGGCCTGGCGCGCGGGCGAGAACAGGCCGGCGAACGTCCCCAGCAGCGCCAGCGGCACGAACGGTCCCCAGGTGCCCCAACCCGCCGTGACCGCGATCAGGCTTGCGAAGACGAGCATGATGAGGCAGCGCACCAGGTCGGCGGCGATCATAACGCCGCGACGGGGCAGGCGGTCGGCCAGCACCCCGGCGAGGGGCGCCAGCAGGAAGAACGGCAGGAAGAACATGAAGGTGAGCCGGGCGTAGAGTTGAGTGATATCCACCTCGGCGTCGAGGGCGTGCTGGGTCTTCAGAATCGCCAGCTCGGAGAGGTGATCGCCCATGGCGCTGATGCCGTAGGCACACCAGAGCAGAATGAAGTTGCGGTTGCCGAGCAGTCCCCAGGAACGATTCTGCGTTTGTGACACCACTGACAACTTCCCGGCGCCGCCCGCCGCGCCGGGGGGGTGGCCCCAAAGCCGGATCTTCCAGGACGCCGATTGACCCTCGCCTGCGCCGCGCCCCGACGGCGAGGTTGCCTGTGACCCGGCGAACCGGTATCCTAATGCCCTTGTCCTGATGGGAAAGCGCCGCCGGTTCCGGTTGAAACGCCCGGCGGCCGTGCCATGACACTGGGAAAGGACGGACCATGACCAAGGTTTCACTGCTTCTCCGCGGCTGCACGGGCATTCTGTTGGTGTCGGCCGGGCTCGGCTATGCCGGGGATGAGGGCGGCGACGGGCTGCATCCGCGGGTCAAACTCGAGACCACGCTCGGCGATATCGTGCTCGAGCTCGACGCCGAGAAGGCCCCGATCACGACCCTCAACTTCATCCGCTACGCGGAGGACAAGTACTACGACGGCACGATCTTCCACCGCGTCATGCCCAACTTCATGATCCAGGGCGGCGGCTTCACGCCCGACGTTGACCAGAAGCAGGAGGGGCTGCGCGACGGCATCAAGAACGAATGGCAGAACGGGCTGAAGAACACGCGGGGCACCATTGCCATGGCCCGCCTCGGGGGTCGGCCCGATTCGGCGACGGCCCAGTTCTTCATCAACGTCGTCGACAACAACTCGCTGGACATGCCGCGGGACGGGGCCGGCTACGCGGTCTTCGGAAAGGTCGTCGAGGGTATGGACGCGGTCGACAAGATCCGCGACGTCGAGACGGTCACGCATCCCAAGTACGCCCAAAAGGACGTCGTTCCCGCCGAGGCGGTGGTCATCAAGTCGGCCCGGCTCGTCAGCGCGTTCGACCGCACGAAGGTCGAGGCGAAGGTTCAGGCCGAGCAGGACAAAGAAAAGGCCAAGGACGCCGAGAAGACGGCCGAGAACGCCGACCGCATCAAGCTCTACGAAGAGGCCAAAGCCAAGGGAACCAAGAGCGATTCGGGCCTGATCACCTATGACGTGACGACCGGTGACGGGCCCGCGCCGAGCAGAACGGACCGCGTCGAGGTCCACTACACCGGCTGGCTGACCGACGGCAGCAAGTTCGACAGCTCGAAGGACCGCAACCAGCCCTTTGTCTTCAGCCTCCAGGGCGGCGTGATCCAGGGTTGGCTGGAGGGCGTCGGGACGATGAAAGTGGGCGGCAAGCGGATTCTCGTGATTCCGCCGGATCTCGGATACGGTCCGAACGCGCGGCCGACGATCCCCGCAAATTCGACGCTGGTGTTCGAGGTCGAGCTTCTGGGGATCAAGTAGGGTATGAACGCCGGGCCAGGAACGTACGAGCCAGGCCGCCGACGAATCGCGGGCGGCCTCTGCCTGCTGATCGCAGGTATGGCGCTCGTCGGTTGCAAGGCGGCCTCACCGAGACCTGACGTTGCGGCGGAGGCGCCCCAAGCCTCGCGGCCCGAGGCGCCGCCGCAGGCCGGTCCGCTTCAAGCCCTGGTCGCAGTGGATACGTCGTTGGGCGCGTTTGTGCTCCGCCTCGACGCTGAGGCCGCTCCGGTGACCGTCCTGAACTTCGTCGCGTATGTCGAAGCGGGGTTCTTCGACGGTACGCTGTTTCACCGCGTGACGCCCAATGTCATTCAGGGTGGGGCTTATACGCTCGGCATGCAGCTCAAGTTGGACGGCCTGCGCGATCCGATCCCCAGCGAGTGGCCCACCGGCATCGCCAATCGGCGGCTGACGATCGGCATCGTCCGCCGGCCCGGTGTGGCCAGCTCGGCTCAGGCCGAGTTCTACATTAATCTCAAGAATAACACGTACCTGGATGAACCCCGCGACGGACTGGGTTACACGGCATTCGGGGAGGTCGTCAGCGGCAGCGACGCCGTGGACCAGATCGCCCGCGTCTCGGTGGCGGCGCACCCGGACTATGCCAATGGCATGAGCGCGGTCGTGCCCCGACAGTCGGTGGTCATCCGCTCCATGCGCCTGACGCATGACTTCAACCGCGACCGGGCCCGGGCCATCGCCGAGGAGCGTGAGTCCAAGGAGCAAGACAAGCTCGAGAACCTCGTGACAGAGCTCGAACGCAAGGCCGGCACCGATGCCGTGCGCACCGCCTCAGGAGTGATCTACGTCGACTTCAACATCGGAACCGGGGCCCTGCCCAACATGGGAAGCACCGTGTCCATCCTTTACCGGGCGATGACCCTTCAGGGCCTCGATGTCGACAAGGCGGTCGACGAACCGCTCGAAATGGAGATCGGCACGGCGATCCCCGGTCTGCGGGAAGGCCTACTGACCATGGTCGAGGGCGGGAAACGGACGGTCATCGTTCCCCCGGAGTTGGCGTATGGGTCGGGCGGCATCCCCGGCGTGGTCCCCCCGAACAGCACTATGATCTACGAGATCGACCTGCTCGAGGTGAACTGATACCAGGGCGTTACAGATGATCCGGACCCATTCGCAGGTCAAGCCGGTAGAATGTAAACCGAGCGGGCCGCGAGCCGGCCAGCGCGTGCGGCTGGTGCGCCGGTTTCGTTTCGAGGCCGCCCACCGGCTGCCCAACGCCCCCGCGGGGCACAAGTGCCGGCGTCTGCATGGGCACAGCTTCGAGGTGGAATTAGTGTGCGAGGGCGAGGTCGATCCGGGGACGGGCTGGCTGACCGACTTTGCGGATATCAAGCGGGCCTTCCAGCCGCTGCATGATCGGCTCGATCATCACTACCTGAACGAGGTCGAGGGGTTGGAGAATCCTACCGCCGAGAACATCGCGAAATGGCTCTGGGACCGGCTCATACGCGCGCTTCCGCCGCTGGCCCAGGTGACTGTCGCGGAAACCTGTACGGCACGATGCGAATACCGGGGATGAGTTCCCGCCATCCGCGCACTGATGACACGAGAATCGGCCGGGCCGATCGCGGCACGGCGACAATGGTGAGGTCACGACGTTTCGGGGTATCTGATTCAAGAGAGAGAAGGAGCCTGGGTATGACGCGCAAGCTGCTGAGTCTGTTGGTGATGGTGGGCGTGGGCACGATGGTGGCCAACGCTCACGCCTGTGACAAGCACAAGTCGGCCGAAAAGACGGCCGAGGCCAAGCCGTGCTCGGAGGGTTGTTCGGGCAAGTGCGATCCGGCCAACTGCCCGCACTGCTTAAAGAAGGCCGAACTGACCGCCGCCGATGGTCGGTCCGATTCGGGGGAGCGGACCCCGTGCAGCGGCGAGGTCCGGGAAACCAAGTCCGAGAAGGCGTCCTGCTGCGGGAGCAAGGCGAAGCTCACCAAGGCCGCGGAAGAGGGCGCTCCCTGCCCCCACGCCGCTAAGGCCGAGTTGACCAAGAGCGAGGAAAAGGCCTCGTGCCACGGTGCGAAGGCCGCGCTCACGTCCGCCGAAGATCACGGCGGCTGCCCCACGAAGCAGCGGGTCGACGCGATTCTGACCTCGCTGCCCAGCATGAAGTACAAGGTCGGGGATGAACTGACCGGTTGCTCGCACTCGGCGTCGAAGCTGGCCGAGGCCAACGGCGGAAAGATCGCCTATGTGGTCGGCGAAGAGACCTTCACCGACCAGGGCGAGGCAACGGCCCGGCTCGCCAAGGTCCTCGAGGACGAGATCGAGTCGATGACCGTCATGCAGTATGCAGTCGGCTCCGACTGCGTCCGCTGCCCCATGACGGCCAAGTCGCTGGCCAAGAAGTCCGAGGCGAAGATCATGTACCGCGTCGGCGGGTTCGACTTCGACTCCAAGGAAAAGGCCGAAACGGCGCTGACCGCGGTCAAGGCCGCCCTGGAAGACGTCAAAATGAGCTACAAGGTCGGTGACACCGCCACCGGTTGCAGCGAGACGGCCGGAAAGCTCGCCAAGGAGAACGGCGGGAACATGCTCTACGTCGTCGGTGACGAGGAAACCCCCTGCGCCAAGACGGCGCAGCTCAAGCTGGACCAGGCCAAGGTCCACGCCATCGTCGAAGCCGCCGCCGGCGTTGCCGCGTCGTAGAACCACCACGGGGCCATAAGAAACGCTCAAACGGGCCCGGCGCTGTCAACGCGCCGGGCCTGCTTCATGCGCTGATTCGACGGGTTGTGTCGCGGATCCGGCTTGGCGGTGCCCGGTGTCCTGCGGCAGAGGGTCGCGCCCGGGCCGTCACGCTCCCAGGACTTCCGCCGCCTTGTCGCGGTCGCTGACGTGGAGGACCAGGGTGAAGGGGGCGTTCTCGGAGCAGCTACCGTAGACGTAGTTGATATTGACGTCGGCCTCCGCCAGGCTCGCGGCGATCTGCTCCAGCCGCCCCGGGCCGTCGGCCGCCAGCACCTTCAGAACCTGCTCCGTGAAAAAGTGGTAGTCGGCCGCCTTCAGTGCCTTCTCGGCCGCCTCGTTGCCGTCGACCAGAAGATTTACCCACGTGCAGCCCTCGTCGTCGGAGACGAACAGGGCCTCGATTTTGACGCCGGCCTCCCGCAGCGTCGCGCAGAGCCGGGCCAGCTTCCCCGGCTTGTTCTCCAAGCCGACGCAGAACTGGGTCGCCTTTGCCATCATTCGAGTCCGTGGGACCGTGCTTTCTTGAAGCGTATTCTGCATCGATCAACCCCCCTCAGCAACCCCGGCGGGTTCCGTGACGAACTGCGTCTCGCAGAGGGTCCGGTACAACGGGCACCGCTGGAACAGGTCGCCGTGCGCCCCGGTGTCGACCACCCGGCCCGCGTCCATCACCACGATCCGGTCGGCGAACTGGATCGTGCTGAGCCGGTGGGCGATGATCACCGTGGTTCGGTCCCTGGCGAAGTCCTGCAAGGCCGTCTGAATCTGTAATTCGGACTCCGTGTCGACCTGACTGGTCGCTTCGTCGAAGATCAGGATCGGTGCGTTGCGGAATATGGCCCGGGCGATCGCCAGCCGTTGCCGCTGCCCCCCGGAAAGCGTGTTGCCCCGCTCCCCGAGAACCGCGTGGTAGCCGCCGGGCAGGGCGCGGATGAACTCGTCCGCCCGCGCCCGCCGCGCCGCCTCTTCGGCCAGCTTGCCGTCGCCGTGGGCCATGCCGTAGGCGATGTTGTCCACCGGGGTGCCCGCGAAGATGATCGTGTCCTGTGTCACCAGCCCGATCTGCGATCGAAGGCTCTTGAGCGACGCCTTCCGCAAGTCCACGCCGTCATGCAGGATCGCCCCCTCGTCCGGATCGAAGAAGCGAAGCAGCATGCTGACCAGCGTGGTCTTGCCCGAGCCGTTCGGGCCCACCAGGGCGACCGTCTCGCCCTTGGCGATCGCGAGGCTCACGCCGCTGACCGCGGGCCGTTCGGCTCCGGGATAGGTGTATGTCACGTCGCGGTATTCGATCGCCCGGGCCAGCGGCGGCAGCGCCGACCCGGCCCCGCTGCCATCCACCTCGATCGGATGATCGAGCACCTGAAACACCCGTTCGGCGCCGGCCGTCGATCGGAGCACGCGAACGTACACGTCCGTCAGCTTCCGCACCGGGTCGAACAGATAGGCGAAGAAAACGCCGAGCATGACGAACTTGGCGACCTCGATGTCGTGCGACAGCACGCGGTTCGCGAGCCACAGTGTAACCATGCATCCGGCGAGGATGGCGAGCGTCTCCACCAGAGGACTGGTCATCGCCTGCAACCTGGCGAGCTTGAGCTGCTGCCGGAACATCTTGAGATCGACGCTGGTCAGGCGCGCCCGTTCGTATTCCTCGGCCGTGTAGGCCTTGACCACACGGAGGTTGTGCAGGCTGGTCGTCAGGGTATCGATCATCTGGCCGTACCCGCGCAGGAGCTTGTGGTTGGCCTTCTTCACGCTTCGCCCGACCAGCCAGAAGATGCCCATCGTCACCGGCACGACCACCAACAATGCCAACGTGAGCCGCCAATCCAGAAACAGCGCCGCCCCCAGAATCAGGATCGCCCGCAAGGGCTCGCGAAGAAACCGCCCGAAGAGCGTCAGCAGCCCCCGCTGCATCTCCTGCATGTCCTGCACGAACCGCCCCACGATGTCCGCGGTCGACTGCCCCGCGAAGAAGGACATCGGCAGGTGCAGTGTCCGCTCGTAGAGCTGCACCCGAAGCGCCATCAGGCCGCGCAGGACCGACTGCGCGATCAGCACCTCGCCCCAGAATCGAAACAGGTTCGCGCTGATCACGACCGTCAGCATGCCAACCAGAATGTAGACGAGCGTCCGCAGCTTCCCCGACGCGGTGTCCGCGTCCGCCGGGATCCACGTCGCCGCCGCGCCCAGTGCGCGCATGCTCCGCGACGGCTCCTGCGGGAACACCTGAACTCGAAACCGCTCGCCCCCGCGCTCGATCTCGATGGGAATCAGGTTGCGTTTGTCGTGGTTCGCCAGAAGAGCCAGCAACTCGCCGATCGGGGTTTCGTCGGTGCCCAGAACCAGGTCGTTCTCGCGAAGTCCATGCGTCGCGCCGGCCCCGGCCGAACGGACGTCCACGATGCGAACACGGTTCTGTTCCGTTGGCGGCGAGAACTCCAACCCGAGCCGATCGCCGGCCACGGTCCGGGCGATCCATCCCCGAAGCCCCTCCTCTTCCAGGAGAATCTTGAAGATCGGGAACGCCCCGGCCAGGCTGACCGTGTGCAGGCTCGCGAACACCATCGTCAGCAGCACGCCGACGATCAGGTAGCCGCGAAATGGCCACGTCACCGCCAGCATGCGGCGGAACTCGCGCGGGTTGAAGTGCCCCTGCCCGACGCGCTGTTTGGTGTTCAGGGCCAGTACGGTGCGGTTCATGGAGTCCGTCGGATCACGCTCTGATAGGTCTCGCCGTATCGGTCGGCCAGGGCGGCCCAGTCCAGCGTGCGGCACGCCTCCCGCGCCCGTTCGCCCATCGACGCTCGCTCCGCGTCGCCGATCGTCACCAGCGACCGCAGGGCCTCGCGCAGGTGGGCCCGATTCGTCCGGCACACGGCAACGGCCTCGCGGAGCTCGTCCGGAACCACGCAGTCAGTCGCCACGATCGCCCGCCCGGCCGCTGCCGCCTGCATGATCGACACGGGCACGCGGATATGCAAGCTCGGAGCCACGACGGCCGAAGCCACCTGCAACCATGCCCGCTGCGAGCGCAGATCGTGGGCGGACGAGAAGATCACCCGCCCCTGGCCACCCTTGCGATGTACCGCAGCCTCGAGCATGGCCCGCCAGGTCCCGCGGTCCGGACCGGCCAGCACGATGTTCCAGCCGTCGACGTCCTTGCCCAGCTCCGCCGCCGCCTTGAGCAGGGCCACTCCGCCCTCGACCGGCTCGAGCGGCCCGAGCATCAAAAGAAAGCGGCCGGCGGGCATCTCGGCCGGGGGCGCGGTCGGGGACGCGTCCGGTGCGTAGGCCTGGACATCGAGCCCGTAGGGGAGCTGAATCACTCGGGACTTGGGCAACAACCGGCGGAGCTCGTCGGCCTCACGGTCGTTCACGCCGATCAGCGCCGCGGCGTCGCGCACCAGCCGGTTTTCGATCATGGCCCGACGGATGCGTCGAACCCAATGATCCCGCTTGTAGGGTCCCGGGGTCAGGTCGCCATGCGGTGCAATCAGATAGGGTCGCCCGGCAGCGCGCGCCAGCCGCGCCAGCCGCAGTGCGAGCGGAGAGCCCCAGCCGTGGAGCCACACCAGGTCGAACTCGCGCACGGCTGGTGTTGTTGCGACCGTGTCCAGCCACATTACGTCGGGAACCGCGCTGCGATCCAGGTTCCCAGCCGCTGCGTGGACGACCGACTCGACGCCGCGCTGTGCCAGCGCCGGGAACATCGAGCGCAGACAGACCCCGACCGACCCGGCCTCGCACGAGAGAGACTCGACGACATGCAGAATCCGAATAGTCATGGATGTTGCGGCGGCACTTCGACTCAGGATCCCGTCGGCCCGGCCGCGGCGATCTCCTTCGGTACCGAGTCGAAGTTGGCGAAGTTCTTGGTGAAGAGATCGGCCAGCTCACGGGCCTTGGCGTCGAACGCCGACGTGTCCTTCCAGGTCGACTTGGGCGCCAGCACCTCGTCGGGAACGTCCGGGCATTTCTTGGGGCTATTCAAGCCGAACACGCGATCGGTCTGGTACGGAACCTCGGCGAGCTTGCCGGACAGCGCCGCCTTGACCATGGCCCGCGTGTAGCGGAGCTTGATCCGGCTGCCGATGCCGTACGGCCCGCCGCTCCAGCCCGTGTTGATCAGCCAACACTTGGCATCGTGCCTGGCGATTCGCCCACCGAGCATCGTGGCGTACGTCTCGGGCGGCAGGGGCAGAAACGGCGCCCCGAAACAGGTGCTGAACGTGGCCTGCGGCTCGGTGACGCCCCGCTCGGTCCCCGCGACCTTCGCAGTGTACCCCGAGAGGAAATGAAACATCGCCTGTTCCCGGGTCAGCCGCGAGATCGGCGGCAGGACCCCGAAGGCGTCGCATGTCAGAAACACGATGTTCTCCGGATGACCGCCCACGCTGGGCAGGACCGCGTTGGGGATATGCTCGAGCGGATACGCGGCCCGCGTGTTTTCGGTCAGCTCGTCGGAGTCGAAGTCGGGCCGGCGCGTCTTCGGATCCAGAACGACGTTTTCCAGGACGCTGCCGAATCGGATCGCCGAGTAGATCTGCGGCTCCGCCTCCTGCGACAGGTGAATGCATTTCGCGTAGCACCCGCCCTCGATGTTGAACACGCCCTGATCGCCCCAGCCGTGCTCGTCATCGCCGATCAGCCGCCGCTGGGGGTCGGCGGAGAGCGTGGTCTTTCCCGTGCCGCTGAGGCCGAAGAACAGCGCGGTGTCCCCCCGCGGTCCGATGTTCGCCGAGCAGTGCATGCTCAGAATCCCAGCCCGCGGCAGCACGTAGTTCATGATCGTGAAGATGCTCTTCTTGATCTCGCCCGCGTACGCCGTGCCCCCGATCAACACCAGGCCCTTGGCGAGATCCAGCACGACGAACGTCTTCGAGCGAACGCCGTGTTTGTCGGGGTCCGCTTCGCAGCTTGGAGCGTTGAGAATCGTGAACTGCGGGTCGTGGCTGCCCGTCGAGCCGAGCGCGGGCCGGATGAACAACTGGCTCGCGAACAGGTTGTGCCACGCGGTCTCGTTGACGACGCGGATGGGAACCCGGCTCTTCTCGTCAGCTCCGGCGAACATATCCCGCACGTAGAGCTTCCGTCCACGGAAGTGGTCGATCACCAGGCGGTGCAGGGCGTCGAACTGTCCCTCCGAAATCGCGACGTTGACCGGCCCCCACCAGATCACGTCGGCGGTCGTGGCATCCTTGACCAAGAACTTGTCCTTGGGCGAACGGCCGGTGTGCGTTCCGGTCGTGCAGGTGATCGCCCCGTCGCTCGCCAACCGCGCCTCGCCGCCGCGAAGCGCGTGTTCGTACAGCTCGGCCGCCGACAGGTTCCAGTACACGTCCGACGGTTCCTCGATACCGTGCCGGTCCAGGCCGATGCGGCTTGGGCAGAATCCAACGTGCTTCAACGCCACGCCTCCTTTCGAAGCGGAACGCGGTGCCAGCGTGTGCAGCCGTCTGATGCCAGGGTGTCGAGCCCCATGAGAAGAGTCGTAGTTTAGCCGTCTAACGGCTGCTGACAACCGACAGTCGGCGAGAGGCCGAAAGCCCGCGTGTCGTCGGCCTACGTGGCATGCTCCACGCTGGCCGTCGACACCGCCGCGCTGCGCCGTCCTGACCTGCTCTGACCTGGCCCGAAGGCCAGCCGCCGGCCATGAGCAGACCGCTCAGGCCTGCTTGACCCGGTCCACCCAGAGCGCGTCGGGCATCGCCCGCGGCCGCCCGTTGGCGCCGACGCACGCCAGCGTGCTCGTCGCCTCGCACATCCGTCGGCCCTCGTGCTCGATGACGTAGGCATGCTCCACGCGCGTCGGCGTCACCCGAGTCACCCGCGCCGTGACCGTCACCACGTCGTCATATCGAACCGGGGCGATGTACTTGCAGGCCGCCTTGTAGACGACGAAGAACAGCCCCTCGGTTTCCATGTCACGGTAGCGGAACCCGTTGTGCCGAAGCAGCTCCGTCCGAACGTGCTCGAAGTACTCCCAGTAGCGGGCGTGGTGCAGGTGCCCCATCGCGTCGCACTCGGCGTACCGCACGCGGAGATCGAGGCTGCACTGTTCCGTTGCTGCTCGTTCAGCCGACATTCAACCATCCAGCCCGCGTGACCAGGCGCTGGGCCCGGGACCGAATATCCCACGCTGGTGCACCTCGATCAAGCCGTCGCGACGCCGACCTCCGTGGGACCCGGACCGCAGGGCCTTTTCCCCGCGGGTTGTGCCTCGGGCCGGGTGATAGCGATCACCGGATCGGGTAACATCGCACGGGATGGGCGGCGGGGCGCGGACCGGCCGTAACCGGACGCAGCGACTTGAGGCAGATGAGCGAGGTGAACCCATGACCCTGGACAACCAACAGCCCCCTTCGAGGAGGAGCGTTCTCAAATCCGCCGTGGCGCTCGGCGCGGGGGCCACGCTGCCCCACTGGTTCGGGTGCAGCGGCGTCCGCTGGGCGCGTGGGCGATCATCGTTGGGCGACAACGAGGCCGCCGCGTTCCTGGCCGACTACGCGAGCGAGTTGCAACGACTCTACACCGACCTGAACGAAGCGCAATGGATAGCCTCGACCGATGTATCCGACGAGCACACCCAGGCCGCGATCGAGGCCCGCAACCGATTTGACGAGTTCGTCGGGGCGCCGGATCGGATGGACGCCATCGCCTCGTTCCGCGAGCGGGCCTGGGCGCAGGCTCCGGTGACCAACAGACAGTGCGACCGGGCGTGGCTCATGGCGGCCGAGGCGCCCGGCACACTGCCGGAACTCGTGAGACAGCGGGCTGCGGCCGAGGCCAGACAGTCGCAGACCCAGGACGGGTTCACCTTCCGGCTTCAGCTCCAGGGTCAACCATCGCGGCCCGTGACCGCCAACGACATCGATGAGATTCTCAGAACGTCCGACGACCTCGACGAACGCTCAGCCGCCTGGTCCGCGTCCAAGGAGATCGGCGTCAAGCTCAAGCCGGGGCTCGTGGAACTCCAGCGGCTCCGCAACGCCACCGCCCGCGAGCTGGATTTCAGCTCCTACTTCGGGCTCAAGGTCGCAAGCTACGGCATGACCGTGGGCGAAATGGTCGACCTCATGCAGACCGTGCTGGCACAGACCCGCCCGCTCTACGAGCAGCTCCATTGTTACGCCAAGCACAGGCTGGCCGCCAGGTTCGGACAGCCGGTACCGCGGCGTATTCCCGCCCATTGGCTTCCCAACCGTTGGGGGCAGGAGTGGCCCGGCCTCGAGGAAAGCGTCAACCTGGACCCGATCTTTGCAGAAAGGAGCCCCGACTGGATCGTTCAGCAGGCCGAGCGCTTCTACGTCTCGATGGGGTTCCCGAAACTGCCTGCCGGTTTCTGGGAGAAGTCGGACCTGTATGCCCTGCCGGCCGGCGCGACCCGGAAGAAGAACTCCCACGCCTCGGCCTGGCATATCGACCTGAATCGCGATGTGCGTTCGCTCATGAGCGTCAAGCCCGATGCCTACTGGTTCAACACCACCCACCACGAGCTCGGGCACATCTACTATTACCTTGCCTACTCCAGGCCCGAGGTTCCGCTCCTGCTTCGCGAGGGCGCGAACCGGGCCTTTCACGAGGGCATCGGCGACCTGATCGGGCTGGCGTCGTCGCAACTTCCCTATTTGAGCGAAATCGGCCTTCTTCGCGGCGGCGACCGGATCGACACCACGCGCTGGCTTCTGTCGGAAGCGATGGGTGGGAATGTGGTCTTCCTCCGCTTCGCCTGCGGCACGATGACCGGCTTCGAGCACGACCTCTACGAGATCGACCTGTCACCGGGCGAGTACAACGCCCGATGGTGGCAACTGGCCCGGGAGTATCAAGGCATCGAACCGACCGAGCCGCGCGGGGAGCAGTTCTGCGATGCGGCGAGCAAGACCCATATCAATGACGACGCCGCCGAGTATTACGATTACGCGATCGGAACGCTCATTGTCTATCAGGTTCACGATTACATCGCCCGCAAGATCCTCAACGAGGACCCGCGCTCCTGCAACTACTACAACCGCAAGGACGTGGGTGAATACCTCAGCGCCCTGCTGAGCCTCGGCGCCACCCGCGACTGGCGACACGTGCTCCGCGACTTCACCGGCGAAGACCTCAGCGCCCGGGCCATGATGGAGTACTTCGCCCCGCTGATCGACTTCCTGAAACGCGAGAACGCGGGCCGCGACGTCTCCTTCGCCTGACCCGGCCGCGACCGGACCGACTAACAAGGTGTTTCAGAAGGGTACTTATCCGGGACTGAGTCGGTAAAGCATGAGATGGATCATGGCAATGCGGATCATCGTCTCACTCGTTTCGGGAAGCGTCTCATAGTCCTTGGAGAGGCGACGATAACGTCCCACCCAGGCGAAGGTCCGTTCCAGGAGCCAGCGCTTGGGCAGGACCTCGAAAGTGCGTGCCGCAGTGCGTTTGACTACCGAGATCACACGGCCGTGCCATCCGGCCGCCCTGTCCACGAAGTATCCGGCGTGGCCGCCGTCAGCGAAGATCACCCTCATCCTCCGCAGACGCTTTCCCAGTTGCCGGATCAGAAGCACGCCGCCGCCGCGGTCTTGAACGTCCGCCCGGTGCACCGCGAGCGCCCAGATCAAGCCCGGCGGGCCCGCGTGCGGGAACGGGTTGTCAGCGTGCTTCAGGTTACCGCACGGTGGATGAGTTCGCCCTCACGGGTCCGATGCGGTGTTGTGGTCTTTGCCGGCGGGCGCCTTTTCGGACAACTCTCGCAGCTTCGCCTGGGCGTTGGCGAACGTAGGATCCACGGCAACGGCTTTCCGGTATGCGGCGGCCGCCTCTTCGAACATTCCGGCCATGGCGTAGGTTTCGCCAAGACTGTCGTACGCGTTGGCGCTCGGGAAGACGAGGGTTTGGAACCGATTCAGGGCGATCGCCCGTTCGAGCTCTCTAGCGAAGTAGTAGTCATACGCGAGTCGGTTGACCGCGGCCTCGGCAGGGCGCGTGGCTGCGTCGGGCAGCGCGGCCCAGGCATCCGCGGCCGCCTGCGGCCCGGTCTCGATCGCGATGCGGGCGATACGATCGAGGTCGGTCGAATAGTCGTCCACGGAAGGCGCTTCGCCCCCGAACATCACGGCGTCGAGCGCGGTCACCATTTCCCGCAATCCGAGCGGCCGCGAACCGCCCGCGCGGACGTTGGCGAGCAGGACGATGGTCTCTCCGGTGCTGTACGCCCGGTGAACGGCCGCGAAACCGGGACAGGAACCGTCGTGCTCCCATCCCTTGCGACCCTGAGCGCCGGACGGATCTGTCTGCTCGAACGTATGCCAGCCGTATCCCCAATCGTCACCGTCGTACGAGGTGAACATTGTGGCGCGACTTCGGTCGGACAGGAATCCTGCGGACCGCACGGCAAGGGAGAAGCGCAGCACGTTCTCGGCGGTCGAGTAGAGGGACCCCGCACCTGGAACGCTCGACTTGTCCTCGTGGCAAGGGCGCACCAGACCGTCGGGAAGGCGCAGGTACCCGGAAGCCATGTCCGGGATGACGGCACGGGGTCGTTCGTGGCCGGTTCGGGTCATGTTCAAGGGCTTGAACACGAGTTCGCGCATGGCATCGGCGTAGATCCGACCGGTCAGGGCCTGAATGATGACGGCGCAGATCGAGTAGCCGACGTTGGAGTACTCGTGTCTCGAACCCGGCTCGAATCGGAGCGGCCGCGACCTGGCGAGCTCGAGGATCTCCGGAACGGTGAACCGGTCGCAGAGCCCCTTGTCCGACGCATCCTCGATGTTCCGCAGCAGGCCGCTGCGATGCGACAGGAGCTGATGCACGGTCAGCTTCTCCCCGAATTCCCGGCCGAGGGCGGGAACGTATCTTCCCACCGGGTCGGAGAGTTCGAGTTTCCCCTGGTCCACGAGGCGCAGCACGGCGGCCGCGGTCATCATTTTCGTCACCGACGCCAGCCGGAACACGGTGGACGGCTTGTTCGGAATTCGGTGCTCGGCGTTCGCCAGCCCGCGTGCTTCGTGCAGAAGGATGCGGTCCCCTGCGGCGACCAACACCACGCCGCTAAAGCGTTCCGCCCGATCATAGGCGTCGACGACGTCGGTCAGTGCGGCGATCTTCTCGGGGGTCCACGGGTCCGAAGCCATCGCTGGAGCCGACAGCCCGAGCCCCGAGCACGCGAAGTACAACAGGAGGTTGACGCGGAATCGATGCGATCTGCATGGATGTCCCCAACCCCCGATCGTGGCGATGGCACGGTGCGTCACAGGAAGGCCTCCTTGGATTGTCGCTCTCGATGGACGACGGAGCTTGCCGATGGGGCGGAGGCGCGCTCAGCGCCGCACGGGCCCGTGGTCGGTCAGCGTACGCGCTCCCACGATCCGGCCCGCGGCACGTCACGCGACGCGCGGGACGACCCCATTCAGAAGACGGGTTGGGCCAGGACATCCGGTCAAATAATCAGATTTCGCTGTCGTGAAGTCGAGCGGGGGGCCGCGCGGGCCGCTGAGGCGGGGCTGTGGGTGGCTTCAGACCCGCTCCGTTTCCGTCCGTGTACGGGAGCCGGGCGCCGCGGCGTGCTTGGGATACGGAGTGGCGGCGCTCCGTTGCCATGGCACGGAGGGGCGGATCAGCTCGGTGCGATTTCCGCCGTGTTGCGGAGGTGGTCGAGTGCGGAGCGGCGGGGTCGGTGTCGGGGAGCACGAGCTGGGAGGCGTGAGCTACGGCGGTGTTGGCGAGTCGGCGGGCGCGGGTTTCGATGAGATCGCGGACGTGGTCGGCGTCCTCCTGGATGGCGTTGAACTCTGGCTGCCCTGTGGGTACGGATGACGGTCGCTTCTTTCGGTCAAACACAGGTGCGTGAGTCGCTGCCGGCGTTTGGGTCCGGTGATGCTGAGAGCGGCCTGGCGAGCTGGAGAAACCGCTGGATGACGGGTGAAAGATGCTTGTCCGGGTGACGCACAAGGTAGATTTTCCGGCGGAGCCGCAGGCCGGCCAAACTCATCTGCGTCAAGTCGCCGCGGCGCAAATCGTCGCGCAAGCCATGGATCGACATGAAGGAGATTCCAACGCCGAACCGTACCAACGCCTTGATGACCTCCGGGGAATGGAGTTCGATCGTACTGCACAAGGCGCCGCCTTGGCTCGCGTACCATTCCTCAAACAGCCGCCGGGTGGCTGAGCCTCTCTCTCGCACCACCCAGGTCTCATCGTCCAGTACGTCGGTCGTGACGCGCTTCCGGCCGGCAAGTGGATGATCGGGCGGCCCGAAACACACGACTTCGTCATCGGCGATCGGTTCGGCAACGAGCCCGGCACTCGTCGGTTTCAGCCCGACGAACCCCAGGTCGAGGTCGTTGTTCAGGACACGTTGCTCGATGGCCGTCGAATTCTCGACGCTGAACTGCATCCTGACGTCGGGATGAGCGCGGCGGAAGCGACCCAGAATCGGCGGGAGCAGGTAGTACCCGGGCGTCATGCTCGCCCCGATGCGCAGCCGGCCGTGGTCCGGCGATCCGAAGCGCCGGACGACCTCGACGGTCCGGTCCGTCTGCGCAAGGAGCTGCTCAGCAAGTCTACACAACTCCCGGCCGGCGTCCGTGAGTTGAACGCTTCGTCCGAGTCGCTCAAAGAGCACAACGCCGAGCTCCCGCTCGAGTTGACCGATCTGTCGCGAGACCGCGGGTTGGGTGAGCATGACCTCCTCTGCGGCCCGCGTAAAACTCGAGCACCGTGCGACGGCGAGAAACGACTTGAGCGTTTGAGGATTCACGGCCCGGCCCTGCTATGACAAGAAATCATCGAAAGTATGATAACAATGCATTGGACGCATGGTAGGGGGCGCGCCAGAATCCCGGGAACGGGGCTTGGATCGCCGGCGGGGCCGGAGTTCCCTTTCGTCGCGGGCAAACGCCGCGCGACGATCGGCCGCAGGCTTCATGACGGACCGTCAAGGCCGTGACGAGAATCGCCCACAAGACCAAGGGTGCCGACATCCGCGCGCAAGTCCGCGACGCGTACTCGGCGGTCGCGCGCGAACCGGCTTGCCGGCACCCGTTTCCCGTCGGCCGAGCGTTCGCGGAGAGCGTCGGGTATCCGGCGGGGCTTCTGGACTCGCTTCCGGGGGCTGCGGTTGAAGGCTTCGCGGGCGTGTCCAATGTCTCGTACTTCGCTGACATCCCGGCCGGGGCCACTGTTCTCGACGTGGGCTGTGGGGCGGGGCTGGATTCAATCGTCGCTGCTCAGCGAACCGGGCCTTCGGGCAAGGTGTTCGGTCTGGACTTCAGCCTCTGCATGTTAGATCGGGCCCGGCGTGCGGTCGGGGACGCCGGCCTTGCCAACGTGGAATTCCGTCAGGCCGAGGCGGAGCGGCTTCCCGTTGCGGACACGTCGATCGATGTAGCACTGGTCAACGGGATCTTCAATCTCAACCCGGACCGTGGGGCCATCTTCGGCGAACTGGCTCGCGTGCTCCGTCCCGGGGGCAGCCTATTCTGCGCCGAGTTGATCCTGACGGAGCCGCTGTCGGCGGATGAAGCGGCGTGTCCGACGAATTGGTTCGCCTGAGTGGCCGGGGCCAAGGAAGGCGTGCCCTTCCTCAACGAGTTCCGTGAGGCGGGCTTTGCCGACGTCCGCCTCCTTCGAACGCTGCGTAACGCGCGGACCAGGAATCCCAAGGTGCTTGTCGCGGAAATCTGGGCGACACGATGATCGACCCGATGGCAAGAAAGGAGCAGACGGATGACAACACGACACGAGGGTGGCCGCGCCGCGATTGATGTTCGTGGCGCGTTCATACTCGTCTGGGCCATCGCCCTGATGACCCCGACGAGTCGGGCGGAGTTCAGCGTGGGCGACGAAGTCCCCGCGTTTTCCTTGAAATCAGCCGACGGCGAGCCGATTGAACTGACGCGCGGCGATGGCAACGTGCACGTCCTGCACGGCGAGCAGCGCGCTTCGCCGAAAGCGGTCATCATTCACCTGCTACAACCGGACTGCCTCCAGTGCCGGGCCCAGCTCGAGGCGCTTACGCCGATCGCAGAGCGTTACCGCCAGCGCGGGGTGGTTACGCTGGGGATCGCGCATCGTGGTGCAGCGGAGGCCGCCCGAGACCTGGCACAGGATTTGCGTCTGCCGTTTCCGATCGCCATGGGCGTCGACTCGGAGATTGCCGATCGCTTTGCGGCGGGCGATACGCTTGGCATCCTTGACGCCGCCGGTGTCGTCCGCTTCGCCCAAGTGGGCTACGGTGACGGCGACGCCGAGTTGTGGCAGCAAGCGGTGGACGAACTGATCGCCGGCAAGCCGGTGACCAAGAGCGGTGTGGACCGCGATCGTCTGGCCGTGGGCGACGTGTTCCCTGCCGTCCACCTGCCGTCGCTGCGCACGGGGAAGCCGATGACCCTGGCCGGTGAAGCGGGTCGGCTGGTGTTCCTGGACGGCGACGGCAAGGCGAAGCGGCCCAAGGCCGCCGTCGGCTTCTTCTCGCGGTACTGAGCGTTCTCGCGCGAGGAGATGGTCCATCTCCAGAAGTTCCACGAGAAGGCCAGCGACAAGGGTCTTCAGGTTTTTGTCATCTCGATGCACCCGGACGCCGACGCCGCGCGGAAGCTGACCGGCGAACTCGAGGTCACGTATCCGATCTTCAACGGGCACGGCTCGGACCTGGGAAAGCACTACGCGTACGGCTGACCGGCGTACATCCTCGACGCCGGTGGCGTCATCCGATACACGCAGGTCGGGTTCGAAGATGGGGATGAGCGGAAGTACGAAGAGGCGTTCAGCGCAATTCTGACGCAGACCAGACCGTAAGGACGGAAGCGCAAGGCATGTCGTAGAGGGTGTCTAAAAAGCCGGGGCGAGATTCCCGTCTGCCGGCTTATCTCTGACGGCGTATCTGCCTCGCGGCGTGGCGGGAAGGGACTCCCGCTCCGATTCGGGTGCGGGAAGGGATTCTCGCACCAGCGACGGTCGGGGCACGGAGGGGGCCCGCTCAGGTCGGTTCCATGTTTGCGGCGGCGCGGAGGTGGTCGAGGGCGGAGTGGAGGGGGTCGGCGCCGGGGAGGACGAGGGCGGCGGCGTGGCTGACCGCGGTGTCGGCGAGTCGGCGGGCCCGGGTTTCGATTACGGCGCGGACGGCGTCTGCGGAATCCTGGACGGCGTTGAACTCTGGGCTGCCGATGAGCTTCTCCTGAGCGGCGGTGACGAAGCGATGAAGGTGTTTCCCGAAGACGGCGCCGGCGCCAGAGGCCGCCACGAGCTGACCGAGTGCCGCGCCGACGGCACCCTTGGCCGCCACCAGGGTCAGGGCCGTGACCGGGCCCGGCGCGGCGAAAAGCACGATGAGCAGACCCAGCGCGCCGAGTCCGGCTGCGCCGCGAAGGTGTGGGCCGAGGCCATGACATTCGGACTCGACCTTCGCGTTCCAGCGGGAGACGGCGGCGTCGAAGGCCCGCAGGGCGGATTCGAGCTCGGCGCGGTCGGCTTGTTCGGTTGAGGTCTCGAGTTGCGGCGGGGCCAAGCCCGTCCATCGGCGGATTTCATCCCAGAAGACGCTTGCGGCGGCGACGCGGCCGACCTCCACCGATTGACGCCGATGCATCGCATGCACGTAGGACGTGCCGATTGTGACGCGGTCGGCTTGCGGCGGCGGAGCGGCTTCCTGGGCTTTGGCCCGGGGCAAGACCGTGCCGAGCAATGGGACCTGGCGGAGCAGGCCGTAGAGGCGTCTCGTGCCGCCGGCGAGCCAGACCCGGGTCTGGTCGACGCGCAGGGCTCGCCATAGGACTTCCAGTTGCCTGCGTTCCTCGGCGGTCATGAGCGCGGCCATGCATTCCGCGCGGGAGGGCAGGGTTCGATCGACCACGGCGCGCAGTGCGTCCTGGAGTTTGTCGCGTGCGGCCCGGCGCTGTTGGTTCTGGTTGAGGAGGTCGTTGGCGCAGCGTGCGACGTGGTCGAGCAGTTGCGGTTGGCGGCGAGGCCCGGATCGGGCGAGGAACTCGACGGGCTCGTCGAGCGTGCCGGGCGGGAAGCGTCGGAATCCGCGGCCGCGGCGGAACTCGAGGATGGTGGCGCCTGTTGCGTCCAGACGTTCGCTTTGTTGGCGGAGCCGGCGGCGGTCGTCGTCGGAGAGTTCGCCTTCGCGGGTTCGGTTGAAGAGGACCCAGCGTTGCTGGCCGAAGCGGACGGATTCGGCGCGGAGCGTGGTGAAGGACTGGCGATCGAACCAGCGTTCATGATCGACGACCATGAGGAGGCGATCGAGCCAGGGCAGAAGCGCTAGGGTGATGTCGCCTTCGGTGCGGGCGGACTCGGAGGTAAAGTCGGGGAGGTCGAGGAGGAGCACGTCGGCCAGCGGATCGACTGAATGGTAGACGACCGCCAGTCGCTCCGGCTCGCCGGTGAGGCGGTCGTCCAACTCGGCGCGGATGGGCTCGAATCCGGGGAGCAGGGCTCCCTCAGCGAGAAGCTGCTCGACGCCGCTGCGGTTGCGCTCGTGGCAGGCCAGGATGGGCCCGAGGGTGATGTGTCCGCGGACCGTGACGCGACTGACCTCGTGTCCTTCGAGGAGGTTGTTGAAGAGGGTGCTCTTCCCGGATGAGGCTCCGCCGACGATTCCGACGAGTTGGGGCAGGTTGGGCGCGCGTTCGTCGAGCAGGATTCGCAGAACGGCGTGATGGGTCGCTGGGGGCCACTCGAAACGCAGCGCGGTTCGCAGTCGGGACGCGGACCGGGCGATGGTACGAAGCGCGTCAGGTGTGGGCAGGTCGGACATTTCCTCGGGATTCTGACCGAACGGGTGGATGTTTGCACGCGGCGGCGGGCGGGACGCCGACGGACCCGGTCGCTTCGGCAGCGGGCGACGTTATACGCTCTTGACGTTGATGACCTCGATGTTGGGGTAGTTGGCCTGCCGTGCGGCCAATCGCCGGGCCTCCTCGGCGGAACTGGCGTAGATTCTGAACTGCCGCACGGGTCCCGGTTTCTTGTCGCCGGGCTGCTGGTATTTATAATACACGATGAACAGACTGAGCATGTTCGTTCTCGCGGTTCACGGACGGGGTCGGCGCGCCGCGTCGAACCGGGCGGTTACAAGAACCGACGGGCTCTGCCCGCAGAGTCCCCCGCGTGAAATCCTGGGAGCCAGTAGGAGAATGTGCGGCACGGGCGTCCCGCCCTTGTTTTCACCGCCGAGACGGCGGCGCCACACCAGCACAGTTCCTTTCTCAATGGGCGGCTCGGTTTCCTGCTCCGCCGGGCAGCGGGCCCGGTCGAATTCGGTATGCAGAACGAGCCGCGACGGAGCCAGCCGCGTACCATTCCTGCGGTGACCGAAATGTAGCGAGTGCGGCCAGCCTCGTCCAGATGGGCGGGGTCGGTGTGGCGGCCGGGATCCTCGACGCGGTCGCGGGCGGACCGGCCCGGCGAGCAATCGTCCGGTCGGTGGATCGGCGGTTCTATCGGACAGAGCGCACGATTGCGGCGGCTTTCATCCGGCCGTGAGCGCGGGTCGATACAGATGTAGCCACCCGTGCTGCACGGGGTTTCCTTGGTTGATGGGCGATTTGTGGGGTGATAAAATTGTCTGTGCTCGGTGAAGCGCGCATGACCATCGGGGAGAAGGCAGCCGGGCGTGCGGATGTTTTTCGGCCTCGGGAGGAGGCGGCGACGGCCGTCGGGGTCGGACGGAGAACGGAGGCGAAAACCACCGATGTTTGAGCGATTCACGGACCGTGCTCGCAAGGTGATGGCGCTGGCCAACCAGGAGGCGCAGCGTTTCAACCACGAGTACATCGGGACGGAGCACATCCTCCTGGGGCTGGTGAAGGAAGGCTCGGGCGTGGGCGCCAACGTCCTCAAGAACCTGGACGTGGACCTGCGCAAGGTGCGCCTGGAGGTGGAGAAGCTGGTCAAGAGCGGCCCCGAGACGGTCACCATGGGCAAGCTTCCGCAGACGCCGCGGGCGAAGAAGGTGATCGAGTACGCGATCGAGGAGGCCCGCAACCTCAACCACAACTACGTCGGCACGGAGCATTTGCTTCTGGGTCTGCTTCGCGAGCAGGACGGTGTCGCCGCTCAGGTGTTGATGAACCTGAACCTGCGGCTGGAGGACGTTCGCGAGGAGGTGCTCAACCTGCTCGGTGCGAGCGAGGAAGGCGAAGAGGTCGGGTCGGCGATGGGGGGCGGCGGCGGCGAGCCCAAGAAGGGCAAGAGCAAGACGCCGGCGCTGGACTCGTTCGGCCGGGACCTGACGGAGATTGCGCGGCAGGGCAAGCTCGACCCCGTGATCGGGCGCGTGCGCGAGATCGAGCGGATCATCCAGATTCTCTGCCGCCGGCAGAAGAACAACCCCGTCTTGCTCGGTGAGGCGGGCGTGGGCAAGACGGCGATCGTCGAGGGTCTGGCCCAGCGGATCATGTCCAACGACATTCCGGAGCTGCTGGCGGACCGGCGAATCGTGGTGCTGGACCTGGCGATGATGGTGGCGGGGACGAAGTACCGCGGGCAGTTCGAGGAGCGGATCAAGGCGGTGATGAACGAGGTCCGGCGGGCGGGGAACGTCATCCTGTTCATCGATGAGCTGCACACGCTGGTCGGGGCCGGCGGTGCGGAGGGTGCGATCGACGCGTCGAACGTGCTGAAGCCGGCGCTGAGCCGTGGTGAGATCCAGTGCATCGGGGCTACGACGCTGGACGAGTATCGCAAGTACATCGAGAAGGACACGGCGCTGGAGCGGCGGTTCCAGCAGGTGATCGTCGAGCCGCCGACGACGGACGAGACGAACCGGATTCTCAAGGGTCTGCGTGACCGGTACGAGGCGCATCACCGCGTGCGGATCACGGATCTGGCGCTGGAGGCCGCGGTCGAACTGTCGGCCCGGTACATTCCCCGGGTGCAGCCCGACAAGGCGATCGACGTGATGGACGAGGCGGGCGCCCGCGTGCGGCTGAAATCGATGACCAAGCCGCCGGACCTGACCGAGCTGGAGAACGAGATCGACAAGCTCGGCGGCGAGAAGGACGAGGCGGTCAAGAACGCGGACTATGAGCGGGCGGCGCAGATCCGCGACAAGCTCGACACGATCAAGAACAAGAAGCGGATGCTCCAGAAGGAGTGGCGGGACCGGAACAAGGAGATCGACGGCGTCGTCGACGAGGAGGTCATCGCCGAGGTGGTCAGCTCAATGACGGGGATTCCGCTGCGCCGCATGGGCCGCGACGAGGCCGACCGGCTGCTGTCGCTCGAGGGCGAGCTGCACAAGCGGATCGTGAGCCAGAACGAGGCGGTGCGGGCCGTGGCCCGGGCGGTGCGCCGCAGCCGCAGCGGGCTGAAGGACCCGAACCGGCCGATGGGGAGCTTCATCTTCGTCGGGCCCTCGGGCGTGGGGAAAACCTACCTGGCCAAGTGCCTGGCGGAGTTCATGTTCGGTGATCCCGAGGCACTGTATGTGCTCGACATGTCGGAGTACATGGAGAAGCACAACGTGTCGCGTCTGATCGGGGCGCCGCCGGGGTACGTCGGCTACGAGGAGGGTGGTCAGCTCACGGAGCGGATTCGCCGGCGGCCGTACTCGGTCATCCTGCTGGACGAGATCGAGAAGGCCCATCCCGACGTGTTCAACATGCTGCTTCAGATCATGGAGGAGGGGCGGCTGACCGACTCCTTCGGGCGGCACGTCGACTTCAAGAACGTGGTTCTGATCATGACCAGCAACGTCGGTGCGCACCGCATCACGACGCAGGACGAGTTCGGCTTCGGGCGGCGGACGGAAGAGGTCAGCTACGACAAGATGAAGAACATGCTCAAGGTCGAGCTCGAGGACCATTTCCGCCCCGAGTTCCTCAACCGGCTCGACGAGATGATCGTGTTCCGCAAGCTGACCCACGAGGACCTGATCCGGATCGTCGATCTGGAGCTGGACAAGCTGGCCAGGCGGATGCGGAGCAAGGGCATCGAGCTGGACGTGCTGAAGGAATCGAAGGACTACCTGATCGAGCAGGGGACGGACGAGAAGTTCGGCGCCCGTCCGCTTCGCCGGGCGATCGAGCATCACCTCGAGGATCCGCTGTCGGAGTCGATGCTCCGAGGCGAATTCGCCGGGAAGAACAAGGTCATCGTGTCGGTCAAGCAGCCCGAGGCCGAGGGTGAGAAGGCGTCGCTCAAGCTGGAAGGCCTGACCGTGGCCCCGGACCAGCCGAGCGAGGCGGAGGCGGTCGGGGCCCACGCGGACGAGACGTAGGCTGCACGACCGTCCCGCCGAAGGCAGCGCCGGGGTTCATCCCCGGCACTTGAAGAACGAACCGCCCACGACGCCCACGCGCCACCCACAACGGGCGGCGCCACAGCCTGTCGGGCGTCCTAGGTGTTCCAGGTCGGCCGGGTCGAGGCGACGAACGTGAGGTGCCGGAAGAGGTAGTGGCGGCGGGCGATCAACTGCTGGAGGCGGTCGAGGGCGGCGTCGTCGAAGCGGCCCGCGCCGCGCCAGGACAGCACGTCATCCTCGAACTCCTGCCAGCGGCGCGTTCCGGCGAGCCGTCGTTTCCGCTTGGGGTCGCGGTCGGCCACGATCGCGCGGACTTCCGCCTCGATCCGCTTGAGTTCGACGGCGATCCGATGGGCTGACATTTCTCGGGCCCAGTTCACTGACTGGCCGGAGGTTTCGGCAAGCTCGTCGGCGGTCTCCTCGATGATTCCCTCGGCGTCACCGGTGGCCTCGTCGGCGAGCGCCGCCTGGGTTTGTTCGTCTCGCGGCGGCTCGTCGCCGGCGACGGCGCCGAGGGCGGGCTCCCCGCCTTCGAGGGCCCGGGCGGCGGGCTGCAACAGCGAAGGATCGTCCTCGGCCACCGGGTCGGATGAAGGCGTGTCGGCCTCGTAGCCGTTCTCGATCTCGACGTCGGCTGGGTCGTGGGGGCCGGGAGCGTGTTCAGTCGGTTCGCGTTGGTCTTCGTCGGGGGTCATGACTCAGTCTGCCATCGCGGTCTGTAGGGTCAGGACCGCGTAGGCGGTCACAAGGTGGGCGTTTCCCTCGTACCAACGGTCCTCCTCGTTGAGCCAACTCCCGTCGGGCCTCTGGAGCGAGATGAGCTTGCTGCACAGTTCCGCGCGCCACGGATGCGGCACGCCGTGCCCGTCGCGGAAGGGCTCCTCGCCCCAGGCCTGCATCGCTTTGGCGAACACGAGGTAGTAGTAATAGAGCCCCTCGCGCGATTGCTCGTTGGGCATGTTGGGGTTGTGGTCCAGGGTGTAGTTGTTGCGGATCCAATCGACGCAGCGCTGCACGCGGCCGTCGTTGCGGTCGACGTCCGCATACAGCATGCTCTTGAAGCCCGCGTAGGTCATCGACCCGTAGCTGCGCAGCCGGGCCTTGCCGTCGACAACCTCCGTTCCGGCCTTGGATTCGCCGCCGTTTGCCGGCGAGTAGATGAAGCCGCCGTCGCCGGTGCCGTCGGCGAACGGCTGATCGTTCGTGCGGTCCAGCATCTGGCAGCGGGAAATAAAGACCATCGCCTTCTTATAGACCGGATCATCGGCGGGGAGTCCGCTGTCGTGGAGCGCCTCGAGCATCATCTGGGTGTTGGAGAGATCCGGGCGTTTGTGCTGCCCGTATCCCTGCCCGCCGTAGAACGTGCTCGACACTTCGTGCCCTTCGCCCCCGTCCCACTGGATTTCTCTAAGGAAGTCCTGGGCTCCCCTGATCACGTTCCGGTGGGCTTCGTCGTTCGTGGCGGCCAGGGCCATCAGTGCGACGCTGGTCATATAATTCCGCAGGCCCTGGTCGGGCACGTAGATCCCGCCGTTCGGCTGCACCTGTCGGAGGATGAACGCGAGTCCGCGCTTCACGATGGGGTGATCGGGCCCGTAGGACGGGTCGCGGGCCAGCGACCTGACGACCAGGGCGGTGACGCCGAGATGCGATTGTCCGAATGCCTCCCACCCGCCGTCGGCCTGCTGTCCGGCGGTGAGGAACTCGAGGGCGCGGTCGACGGCCTGTTGCGTTCGCGTCCGCATGTGCAAGTCGAGCGACTCACCCTCCGCGTGTACGACGGAGTGGATCAGTGCACCGCACACGCAGGCGAGCGCGGTTTTCGGGGCTTGAATCGGCATTGTCGAAGGTCTCCGTCCGTTAAGCAGCGCCATCCGTCGCGTTGATTATAGGGCAGCGGAGCGATCGCCCCAAACGCCGAGGGTCGGCATGGCCGGCCCGTGTCGGCCACGGGCGACGGTTCCCGCAGGGCAGACAGCGCGCGCCGCGGGCGGTACACTGACCGCACGGTCCCGGCCGGGGTTATGCTCTTGAACGCTTCTGCGGCCGACGGCCCGAGCCAACGGAACGGTCACACGCGAGGAGATCGAGGAAGTCAGGCATGAGTCAACCGCTGGTGGAGTGCGTACCGAACTTCAGCGAGGGCCGCGACGTTGCGGTCATCAAGCAGATCACCGACGAGATCGAGTCGGTCGAAGGCGTGAGCCTGCTCGATGTCGACCCGGGCGCGGCCACGAACCGCACGGTGGTCACCTTCGTCGGCGCCCCCGAGCCGGTGATCGAGGCCGCGGTCCGGGCGGGCCGGAAGGCGTGCCAGGTGATCGACATGCGCAAGCACTCCGGCGCACACCCGCGGTTCGGAGCGATGGACGTGTGCCCCCTGGTTCCGGTGGCGAACATCACGATGGAGGAAACGGCCGAATACGCCCGCAAGCTCGCCCGGCGGCTGGGCGAGGAGGTCGGGTTGACCATTTACTGCTACGAACACGCCGCGACGCGGCTCGAACGACGAAACCTCGCCGTGGTCCGGGCCGGGGAATACGAAGGGCTGGCCGATAAGCTGAAGAAGGCGGAGTGGAAGCCGGACTTCGGCCCGGCGACGTTCAACGCCAGGTCCGGCGCCACCGCGGTCGGGGCGCGGGACTTCCTGGTGGCGTATAACGTCAACCTCAACACGACCTCGACGCGGCGGGCCAACGCGATCGCGTTTGATGTCCGCGAGAAGGGCCGCCAAAGGCGTGAGGGCGATGCTCTGACCGGACCGATTGTCCAGGACGAGGGCGGGGATGCGGAGTGGATCCCGGGCGCGCTCAAATGCGTCAAGGGCATCGGCTGGTTCATCGAGGAGTACGGCATCGCCCAGGTCTCGCTGAACCTGACCAACCTCGGCGTGACGCCGGTCCACGTCGCCTTCGACGAGTGCTGCAAGTCCGCGCAGTCCCGAGGCGTTCGTGTCACCGGCTCCGAGCTAGTCGGGCTGATCCCGTTAAAGGCGATGCTCGACGCCGGACGGTACTTTCTGAGAAAGCAGCAGCGCTCTACGGGCGTGTCGGATGAGGAATTGATCAAGATCGCGGTCAAGTCGCTGGGGCTGGACGATCTCTACCCGTTTAAGCCGGAGGAGAAGATCATCGAGTACGCCGTGGCGGCGCGCTCCGCGAAGAAGAAGCGGCTCGTCGATCTGACGCTCGAGGGTTTCGTCCACGAGACGGCCTCGGAGTCCCCGGCGCCGGGCGGCGGTTCCGTCTCGGCCGCGATGGGCGCTATGGGTGCTTCGCTGGCGACCATGGTGGCGAACCTCTCATCGCACAAGCGCGGCTGGGACGATCGCTGGGAGGAGTTTTCGGACTGGGCCGAGAAGGGCAAGGCCCACCACGACGAGCTGCTGCGCCTCATCGACGACGATACCGACGCTTTCGATCAGATGATGGCCGCGTTGCGGTTGTCCGAGGGCTCCCCCGAGGAGAAAGAGGTGAAGAAGGAGGCCGTGGAGCAGGCGACCAAGCGGGCCATCGAGATCCCGTTCCGCGTGATGGAGTCGGCGTATGCGTCGATGGCGGTGATCAAGGCCATGGCCGAGACTGGAAACCCGAACTCGGTCTCCGACGCCGGTGTCGGCGCGATCGCCGCCCGGTCCGCGGTCATGGGCGCGTTCCTGAACGTGCGTATCAACGCCGACGGCGTCGAGGACAAGGCGTGGCTGAAGGATCTGCTCGGACGCGGGGAGGCGATCCAGCGAATGGCGATCGAGACCGAACGCGAGATTCTCGATATCGTTGAGGCGAAACTCTAGCGTGGCATCTCAGAAAAATGGCACCGTATGGCGACCTGGATTTCGAAGCCGAATCGCCGTTCGAGGCTCCGCGCGGACTGAAGTCCGCGGCACGTTCAGACTGTTGGATCCCGAGAGACTACTCTAGTCGCCTCGGCTCGGCTCCACTATGAACCGGACCCTACATCCCGACAAGCTCCTGGACGGGCGACCCGCGGCGCGGCGCATCCGCGAACGCGTGACGGAACGAGTGGCCCAGATCCGGAAAACCACCGGGATCCAGCCGACGCTGGCCACAGTCATGGTGGGCGACAACGCTTCATCGGCGGTTTACGTTCGGATGAAACGCAAACGATGCGAGGACGTGGGCATCCGGTCGTTGAGCGTCGAATTACCCACCGACACGACGACCGAGCGGCTGGTCGGCGAGATCGAGCACCTCGGCGCCGACCCCGCGGTTCATGCCATCCTGGTTCAGCACCCGGTGCCGGTGCCGATTGACCGGCGGGCCGCGTTCGAGGCGATCCCTCTGGCCAAGGACATCGATGGCGTCAGCTCCGCCGCTTTGGGCCGGATCCTTCTGGGTATGGATGCGTTTATCCCCTGCACCCCGGCCGGGATCATGCGGCTGCTACGGGAATACAATGTTGCCCTTGATGGCGCCCATGCCGTCGTCGTGGGCAGAAGCCCCATCCTCGGCCGTCCCATGGCCTCTATGCTGATCAACGCCCACGCCACGGTCACGTTGTGCCACTCGCGGACCCGCAAGCTGCCGGAGATCGTCCGCACCGCCGACCTGCTCATCGTCGCGGTGGGTCGGCCCCGGTTCGTGCCCGGTGAGTGGATTGCCGAGGGGGCGGTGGTCGTCGATGCCGGTTATAACGAAGGGGTCGTCGGCGACGTGGACTTCGACTCGGCCGTGGAACGGGCGTCCCTGATCACGCCGGTGCCGGGCGGCGTCGGGCCGATGACTTTGGCGATCCTCGTCGAACAGGCCGCGGAGGCCGCAGCAAGGCAACTCGGCGCCACCGGCTGATTCCGCCGGTCATCGCATCAGAGCCCCAAGCGCCAGCGCGGGGTATGCCGGGAAGTGCGTGCGCGCGGATAACGGCGAGCGCGGGTCCGGAGCGGTGACGGCGATCGCGGCGTCGGTGGAGACTGGGGGCGGGCCCGTCGCTGGCGCTCAGGGCTCTGAAAGCACGGCGCGCCGCGTTGACTTCCCATGTGCGGCGCCTACCCTGCATTCCAGTGCTTGAGGTGTATGCGACGAGCGGGCTGTGTTGCGCGGCGAGCAGGTGGTTGATAACACCACATTGGAAACCGTCTACGATCCCACGGCCGTGGAGCAGGAGATGTACGCGCTGTGGGAGCGATCCGGCGCGTTCGAGTCCAAGCCGGACGGCCGGCCCCATGACCAGACATTCACCATCGTCATCCCGCCGCCGAACGTTACCGGCGCCCTGCACCTGGGCCATGCCCTCAACAACACGCTTCAGGACATCCTGATCCGCTACCACCGGATGCGCGGCTTCAACACGCTCTGGCAGCCGGGCACCGACCACGCGGGCATCGCCACCCAGGCGGTGGTCGAACGCCGCATCCGCGAAACCGAAGGCAAGACGCGATATCAACTGGGTGCAAACGAGCAGGAATGCCGCCAGATCTTGGTCGACCGCATCTGGCAGTGGAAGCACGAATACGAAGCCCGGATCATCAGCCAGCTCAAGCTGATGGGCTGCTCGTGTGACTGGTCACGGAACCGCTTCACGCTGGACGACGGGCTGGCCCGGGCCGTGCGGCACATGTTCTTCATGTTGTTCCGGGACGGCCTGATCTTCCGCGGCAAGCGGCTGGTCAACTGGGACACCGAGTTGCAAACCGCCGTCGCCAACGACGAGGTCTATTACGAGACGGTCAAGGGGCATTTCTGGCATTTCAAGTACCCAATCATCAGGGACGAAGGGACGGAGGGACGAAAGGACGAAGGCAGGGATCGAGGGATCGAGGGATCGAGGGATCAAGAGAGGGACGGAGGGACGAAGGGACGAAGGGACGAAGGGGGCCTCCCCCCTTTACAAGGGGGGACACCGGGGGGTTCGGGTGAGCCCGCGTTCGTCATCATCGCCACGACGCGTCCGGAGACGATGCTCGGGGACACGGCGGTGGCAGTGCATCCCGACCCTGCGCGGTTCTTCGATGAGACGGAACGTGATCTCAAGGAAATGTGGGACCGACTTTCCAGCCGGTCATCCAAGGAGGCGGCCGAGGTCAAGGCGCGTCTGGATGCACTGGCCGAGCGCCGCGAAACACACCTGCCGACGCTGGTGAAGCTCCGCGACATGGCCCGGGCGGGGCGGACGGTGCTGCTGCCGCTGGTCGAGCGCCCGATCCCGCTGATCTGCGACGAGTGGGCCGACCCGACCCTCGGGACCGGCTGCGTCAAGATCACCCCCGCGCATGATCCGAATGACTATGCGGTGTGGGAGCGCCATCCTGGCATCGGGATGGTAAACGTGCTGACGCCAGACGGTAAAGTCGCGCGAATCGTCGAACCGAATGGGATCGTCAATCCACGGAGCGAACGATACGAGGGGCTCACCTTCGCAAACGAGGGCCGTCAGCGTGTCGTGGCCGATCTCGAATCGCGGGGGCTGGTGGAGAAGATCGAGGACCGCGACGTCGAACTGGGCCACAGCGACCGCAGCAAGACTCCGATCGAGCCGTTTCTGTCGGATCAGTGGTTCGTCAAGACCGGGGATGTGGAAGGCACGGAGGCACGGAGGCACGAAGGCACGGAGGAAGGGATCGAGGGATTGAGGGATCAAGGAATCAAGGAGGGGACGGAGGGACGAAGGGACGAAGGGACGAAGGAGGGGAGGGTAAAGACTCTCTTTGCCCGGCGAGAGAACGGACCGAACCGGTCGGATACGCGCGGTCTGGCCGAAGCGGCTATCAGCGTCGTGGAAAGCGGGCGCATCCAGGTGTTCCCGCCGCGGTACGCCAAGAGCTACCTCGACTGGCTCGGCGAAAAACGCGATTGGTGCATCAGCCGCCAGCTTTGGTGGGGGCACCGAATCCCAATCTGGACAGAAAAACTCCCATTACCCGGACGCGTCGGTGCCGGACGAGGTATCGGCATCCAGATAATGCGGACACTCCGGGGAATGGTCTATCAAGCACCGTACATACAGGCGACGCCTAGCCTCCCACAGCATCGGAGTCGAGACTACGGAATCGCCGAGCAGCGTCTCTGCTGCTGTTGGGCCGAGGAGGCATCGGGAGATGAGCGCGAGCTATTGGCACAGAACGGTGTGCTACAAGACCCCGACGTCCTCGACACCTGGTTCTCCTCGGGTTTGTGGCCGTTCAGTACGCTTGGGTGGCCGGACGACACTGAGCATCTGAAACAGTACTACCCCACGACCGTTCTGTGCACCTCGCGCGATATCATCACCAACTGGGTGGCGCGGATGGTGATGTTCGGGCTGTATGCGATGGGTGAGATCCCCTTCGACCACGTGTACATCCACCCCAAGATCCTCGACGGACGTGGGGAGACGATGAGCAAGTCCAAGGGCAACGGCGTCGATCCGGTCGACGTCATCCACACCCACGGGGCCGACGCTCTGCGTTACACCATGGCCGACATGTGCACCGAGACGCAGGACATTCGTATGCCGGTCGAGTACGTCTGCCCCCACTGCGGGAAGCTCATCGACCAGGCCCTCGCCTTGAAGAATGAGGAGCAGTCGCGCAAGTCACGTGGGGAGAAGCTCACCCGCAAGCTCCAGCCGTCGGACTGCCGCCGCGTCAAGTGCGCAAACAAGGAGTGCGGCAGGGAGTGTGCCACTCAATGGGCCCCGCAGGCGCTGAAGGACGAGTTGGGCCTGGCCCGGGAAACCTCCAACAAGTTCGACATCGGCCGCAACTTCTGCAACAAGCTGTGGAACGCTGCGCGGTTTGCGTTTATGAACCTGGAGGTAGGGACGGAGGAACGGAGGGGCGAAGGCTCGAAGGGAGGGATCGAGAGATCGAGGGATCGAGGGATCGAGGAAGGGGCGGAGGGACGGAGGGACAGTGGGACAAAGGAGGGAGGGGCGAAGATTCTCTCTGCCCAGGAAGGCGCCCTGCAACCGGAAGACCGCTGGATACTGGCCCGGTTGTCGCAGACGATCCGGCGGTACCATGAATGTCTGGGTAAGTACCAATTCTCCGCGTCGGTGAAGGAGCTGCGGGAGTTTTTCTGGGAGTCACTGTGTGACTGGCATGTCGAACTCACCAAGCCGAGATTCGCCGACCGCGCTGCCCGGCCGGTCGCGCAGCAGGTCCTCGCCTTCTGCATCGATCAAAGCCTGCGCCTCTTCCACCCTACGATCCCCTTCATCACCGAACGCCTGTGGCAGCAGCTCAACGCCGTTGCTCCCGAGCGCGGTATTCCGGGCATTGTCGACGTGAAGACGGATACGCCGCTGATTCGCGCCGAGTTTCCACCGCCCGGTGGTTACCCACAGTTCGAGGATGAACGGGTCCTGACGACCTTCTCCGACCTCCAGGAGGCCACTCGGGCCGTGCGCGACCTGCGCGGCCAGTGCGGCGTCTCGCCCAAGGACAAGGTCACCGCCACCGTCGTCGTCCCGGCCGCCCACATCGAGGCCTTCAAGGCCCATGCCCACATCGTTACGCACATGGCGAACATAGGCGAACTGCACGTGACCGACAGCGCCAAGCGTCCGCCGAACGCGGCCAGCATGGCGGTGCACAACCTGCGCATCTACGTCCACGGCATCAGCGACGACGAGGCCGAGCGCAAACGGACCACCAAGTCACTTGAAGCGCTCGAGAAGCAGATTTCCGGCAAACAGTCGAAGCTGGGCAACGAGAAGTTCGTCGCCAACGCCGATCCGGAAGTCGTCCAGGCCGAGCGCGTCCGGCTTGCCGAGCTGCTCGCTCAGCAGGCGTCGCTGAAGGAGCACCTCGCCGAGTTGACGAGCGATGATTGAGAGTCGACGATATTCCGTACCCCGACCGTAGGGGAGTGGGCCTTCCTCAAGGCCTGCCGCCGACGAGCACGATGACACGAAGAGCATGTTTCGGAGTGAAATCATGAAATGCCCCCGATGCAGCGCCGCGCTCAGCAGCGTCGATTACGAAGGCATTCGCATCGAAACCTGTCCTTCGTGCGAGGGTGAATGGCTCGACGCAACCGAGTTGGGTCACATCGTGAAGGCCCGCGGGCAGCGCTTCAGCGAGGAGGAGCGCCGGGCCGTGGCCGCGGCGGTCAAGATCACCGGGGTCAAGATCGAGGACCACGACCATGACCTCACATGTCCCAAGTGCGGCGGCACGACCGATGCCGTCAACTACGGCGGCGACACGGGCATCATCATCGACAAGTGCACGAGTTGCCGCGGCATCTGGCTCGACGCGGGCGAGATCGAGAAGATCCAATCGCTGGTCGAGGGCTGGGAGGACGGCCTGCCGGATTTGCTCAAACAGTACGGCCCGCGCCTCCGCCAGATCGAGGCCGACGTGCACGAGAGGACCCGCTTCAAGGCCTCCCGCTTCCGCTTCGTCAACGCCGTCATCAACGGCATCCTCGATTGGAGCGAGTAGCCGGCGAGCTCCTCGGGACCGACCGCCCTCGCGGGACCGACCACCCTCGCGGGATCAACCACCTTTGTGGGACCGACTTTCCAGTCGGTCCTTGGCGGCTAACCCGAATTCCACGCCCGCGCCGATAGTGTAGTAGACGGTGTCGTTGCTGCGCGCGAACATCTTGGTTGTTGCCGTGTTACGAAGCCGATGATGCCTTACACCGCGTTGACTTTCTGGTTATTGGTGCTGGTGCTGACCGCGGCGGGGGTGCATCGGCTGCTCAGCGCGGTGGTGAGGCCCAAGGTGCTCAACGCCGCGCTGCTGCCCGGGACGCTCGTGGCTCAACTCGGCCATGTCCTGGGGCTTCTGATCACTGGAGCCACCGTCCGGAACAACTCCCTGCTGGGCAACGATTCGTGGGATCCGGAGACGACGACCGACCCCAAGCCGCGGATTCCCGTGGTCGGGCCGATTATCATCGGCATGCTGCCGCTGATGGCGTGCGGCACGGCCGTGTTGCTGGTGGTTCAATACGTCGGCGGATCGGTGTTGGCCCGGGTTCGTATCGAGGCGGTCACGGCGGTTCTGCCCACGACCCTGGGCGGCGGGTGGCAGCTTCTTCGCGACCTGATCAGCCTGGCCGAGTCCTTCGTCTCTGCGATGCTGCGCGCCGACTGGACGAGCTGGGACACGTGGCTCTTCGCCTACCTGCTGACCTGCCTGACGATCCGCATGGCCCCGTTTCCGGGGACCATGCGCGGGTCTCTCGGCGCGACCGTCGTCCTGGGAATCGCCGCGACGGCCGTCGGCTCGCTGTTCGCAACGATTCATGCGCAGGTCCCTACGGCCTGGTCGCTGCTGAACCTGACGGTTGCCGCGGCGATCGTGCTTCTGTTGCTGAGCCTCCTGGTACGCGCCGTCACGTCGCTCGCTCGTTTGTTCGCGCGCGGCGCGTAGCGGTTCATCGATGTTCGCACCGGGGTCGTGGCGCTCTGCGGCGTCGGCACTGGCCCGGTCTGCGTGGTTCGCGTAGAACCCTGACGGCATCGGCGGCCTCAGCGTGCGGCGCGGCACTTCGAGGCGGTCTCGGTTCCGGGAAAGTCCATGCATCTGTGGAACAGCATTCTCGACGTTGTGGCCGTCCTGACCGCCGCCCTGGTTCTCGGCGTGGTCTTCGAGCGGGCCAAGCAAAGCGCCATCGTGGGCTACCTGCTTGCCGGCACGCTGCTGGGCCCGGCCGCACTCAATCTCGTCCACGCGGAAGACACGATCAACGCCCTGTCCGAGTTGGGTGTGGCGCTGTTGCTATTTGCCATCGGCCTGGAGTTTTCCTGGCAGCGCCTTCGCAAACTGGGGGCGATTGCTCTGGGCGGCGGGACGCTCCAGGTGGTTCTGACCGGCGCGCTGGTTGCGGGGTTCTGCATGCTCTTCGGCATCGACGCCCGCATCGCGATCGCCGTGGGAGCGATTGCGGCCCCGAGCAGCACGGCGTGCGTCCTACGGGCGCTGGGCGACCGGGCCGAGCTCGACAGCGTGCACGGACGAACGTGTCTGGGCATTCTGCTGTTGCAGGACATGGCGATCGTTCCGCTGGTTCTGCTGATCAAGACGCTCGGCGGGGAGGGGTCCTTGTGGCGGATTGCGGCGCAGTTCGGCTTCGAGCTGGTGCTGGCTGTGCTGCTCGGTGCGGTGTTCTTCTTCCTCATCAACTACGTGCTCCCGCTGGTGTTCGACGCGGCGTCGCTGGCCCGCAACCGCGAGCTGCCCATTCTGCTGGCGATCACGGTGTGTCTGACCGCGTCGTGGGCGGCGAACCGGCTCCAGCTTTCGCCTGCGCTCGGGGCGTTCGTGGCGGGGGTGCTTCTGGCCGAGTCGCCGTACGCGGTCGGCATCCGTGCGGACGTCTCGGTCTTTCGCACGGTGTTCGTCACCATGTTCTTCGCGTCGATCGGCATGCTGGCGGATCTGGAGTGGGCCCGCGCCAACTGGCAACTGCTGACGATGGCGGTGCCCGCGGTGCTGGTCGGCAAGGCCGCGGTGATCTGGCTCGTCGGCCGCCTGTTCCGGCTGCCACGCCGTCATGCGATCGCGTCGGGCCTGTGCCTGTCGCAGATCGGTGAGTTCTCCTTTCTGCTTGCGAGCGAGGCCGGGGGGGTCTTGCCTGAGGATGGCTTCCGGCTGGTGGTGAGCACGGCCGTAGTGACGCTGCTCTTCACGCCCTACCTGGTGAGCGTCGGGCCGAGGATCGGCCTGTGGGCGGTGCAGCATCTTCCCGGTGGCGATGACGCGGCGGGGACGGACGACGATGCCGCCGGACGCAGTCTGAAGGACCATGTGATCATCATTGGGTTCGGCCCGGCCGGCCAGGCGGTTCTGGATGCTGTCCGCTCGGCCCAGATCCAGCCGGTCGTTCTCGATCTGAACCCGCGCACGATCGCGGCTGCACAGGCGGACGGGATTTACGCCCGGATCGGGGATGCCAGTCAGAGCACGGTGATGAACGAGCTGCACCCCGAATCGGCCCGTGCGGTGGTGGTCACGATACCGGATCACCGGACGGCGGTTCAGATCGTGCATCAGGTGCGGCTGCGGGCGCCGCAGACGCCGGTCTTCGCCCGTGCGCGGTACCACGTGTACGCTTCCGAGCTGGAGCGGGAGGGTGCGACGATCGTGAACGAGGAGAGTTACACCGGGTATCGCCTCGGTGTGGCGGTGTTGCAGGAACTGGGGCTGCGGGTCGGCGTGGACCCCCATGCCGGCGAGTGACACCGCGCAGTGTCAGGGCGCGCTCCTGAAGCGCCCCTGGAAGTCGGCCCAGTCGCGAAGGTCGGTGTCACCGTCGAGATCGGTGTCCAGTGATTAGCAGCCCAGCGAAAGGGGCCGCTGCGGGCCACTGATGCAAGCGCCGTAGTGGCCGAAGTCGTCCAGGGTTACCGCCCCGTCGCAATTCGCATCGCACGGCGCGCCCGGTGCGAGGTCGAGGACGGTGAACTCGGCCATCAATACGGGCAGCGACTTGCCGGTGATGGTCCAGGCGTCATGGAGGATGTCGCCGGCGTCGTTGGTGCGGTTCTCGTCACGGAGGAATGTGATGTACTCCTTACTGGCCGTTTGATAGTAGAGTTGCACAACTGCGCGCGTGGCGCCGGGCGGCACGAAGAAGTGCGTGTCATCCCAGTATTGCCCGTCATCGTAGCGCGCTGCGACCGGGGCGGCCTGCACGGCCATGAACGCGGCGTTGGTGAATCCGCGCGGCGGAATCCGGTTGTCCTTGTAGATCTTGTTGTTCAGCGCAAAGTGAAAGGACGGCCCTTCGGCATAGCCGGTCGCAGCGGCGAGGTCGGCGTCGATACCCAGCTTGACTTCGTACACCTTCGTATCGGAGGCGGTCAGGTCGGCGTTCGGTGCGTCGTAAGAGCCGCGCTCGGCGAGCAACTCGAGCTGGTCGCCGTAGAACCGGACCGTCAGCCACATCCGGCGCCCTTCGGGGTAGCCGGTGGGGAGTTTGTGTCCGGTCTCGTTGGTAATGCGCACGCGGAGGGAGCAATCCTCCTGCACGACGTCGAGCGTGGCGGCGTTCTGGAGCATGTAGGCGGCCCGGTCCTGGCTCTCGGCGAGGTACCAGGGCTCGACCGTCCAAGGATACAGGACGTCCATGAGGATGGGCAGCCAGGTGTTGCCGCCGTTGAAGTCGTGGGCCGGCACGTCGGGTCGGACGAAGAACGGCTCGTGGGTGAAGCCGCTGCCGTAGGCTTCGGTGTCCGGCATGTGGCAGTCCTGGCAGGTGCGCATGACGCCGGTCGGATGGTTGCCGCCGAAGACGCCGCCCGCGTCGACGCCGACGCCGGCATAGTCGCTGTTGGCCCATTCGCTGTACGTCCGCTCGAGCGGGAACATCTCGAACTTGTCACCGGTGGGGTGTTCTGCGCCCGGGGCGTTGAGCGCATACGACCCGTCCGGCTGTCGCACGAAGGCCGGGTTACTCACGTCGTGGCAGGTGCCGCAGAGATCCGCGGTGGTGTGAAAGGGCGAGTAGAGAATGGGCGAGGGGTGGTAGTTCTCCGGAACGTCGTTGAACGGCCCGCGGCGGACGTCGAACTTCTCCACGACGTAGCTGCCGTTGCCGAACTGCGTGGGGAGCAGGCCGGCGGCCTCGAGCGCGGCGAGGATCGGTTCGTCCTCCGGCGGGCTGACGCCGACCTCGTAGATCGGGTCCACCATGCGGTGGCAGAAGTTGCAGTTGACGCCGTCGAAGTCGTTCTGGATCAGGGCCGAGCCGTCGGTCGGATCGGAGCGCCCCGCCAGCCAGCCGCCGGGCGTGTGGCATCGCAGGCAGAGGTCGCCGGCGAACGGCGCGTCCTGTTCGGCGATGGCGAGGGCGGCGTGCATGATTGGGTCCCGTGCGGCCTGGGCCTTGGGGCTGCCCACCCAACGGTTGAAGATCGGCACGTCCTCGGTCTCGTGGCAGTTGCGGCAGTCGTTCGAGATGATGATCTCCTCGAACTCGACGCCGCCGCTTTGATCGGGTTGGGTTCCGCTGAGGAAGAAGTTCTCGATGCTGGTTGCACCCGTGTCGTCCGCCGCGCCGCCGACGGTGGGCGAGCCGGGCTGCGGGGTAAGGCCAATCCGATGAGGATCGGCTCTTGCGTGCCGCCGCTCCTGGGCGGTCTGGCCGCGAAGGCCGGCCGTAAGCGTAGCCACACCGGCAAGCACGATCGCGACGCACGAGAATGACCCCCTGGAGCTACTCAAACCGCGGACTCCCCCCGCGAATTCTAGCCGTCGCGGGCCGCGCCGTTCAACGCGCCGCTGCGGACGGGGTGGCCGGTAACGCCGGCGATCCACCGGTGCGGGGGTGTTGCGGGGGCTGGCACTGGACTGTACATTACCGGGTCTTCGCTCGACTCTAAGGACGCGAACTGATTAGGACTGAACGACGAGGGACCACTGATGTCGCGGAAGTGCCACTTTACGGGAAAGAAGACACGGGCCGGGCGGTCGATCGCTCGCAAGGGGAAGGCCAAGTACCTGGGCGGCGTGGGCCGCAAAACGACCGGCATCACCAAGCGGAAGTTCAAGGCCAACGTGCAGACGGTTCGGGCCATCGTGGACGGTAAAGTCTGCCGCGTAAAGGCGTCGGCGAAGGCGATCCGCATGGGGCTGGTGGTGAAGCCGCAAAGGCGGGACTGGCCCGGCAAGTCCAAAGCCGAGGCCGCGGCGTCTGCGGGGCTCGGCGAGGGCTGAGCGGAGGGCGAGCCGTCCGGCGGCGTTGAAGCGATCCTACCGTAAGAACCTCCTCTTGATGGGCGCGGCGTTCGTTGCTGCGCTGACGGCATCTCTCTACATCGCCCGTGTTCCGATGCAGCCGCTGAGCGCGGAAGCGCTTCGGGCTGCGCGTCAGCGGTGGAACGATATGGGCATGAAGGACTACGAGATCAGCTACCTGATGCACGGGGCCCGGTACGACGTCGAGGTGCGTGACGGGCTGGTGGTTGATCTGCTCGTGGACGGGAAGCCGGGGTATAGCGCGGAGTGGGGCTTGTATTCGGTCGACGGGTTGTTCAGGCTTCTGGACATGGAACTGGAGAACCTGTCGGACGCGAGCGGCCCGTTCGGGCAGAACGGACAGCAAACGACCGCCCGCGTTCGCTTCAACGAGCCGTTCGGCTACGTCCAGCGTTACCTTCGATCGGCAGCGCCCGGCGGCAAGCCGGCGTCGATTCAGATCATCGAATTCACGCCAAGACCCGATAACGGCTGATCGTTCGCGATGCCGGTCGTCGATGTCCGCGCGGACTCTCGGTTTGTTGGGTTTCCTCGCGTTCGCGGCCGGCTTTGGCCCGGAACATCCGCGCGGACTGAAGTCCGCGGCTCGCCGGGGCTCATAACCTCGTGATGCGTGGGGTGTGCGTGGCGGTGGTTTGACTCCGGCGCGGGCGAGGGGAGTGCTTTTTTCGGGGCCACCGGTCTTTGGGCGGGCAAGTCGACGGCGATGGAACGCAGGGCCCGGGCTGCCGATGATGAGGTCGGGGCACATTGCGCGTTGCGGCAACGCAACGTCGGGGTGCCGGGGGCGCTATGCAACCGTCTCACCAGGACATTCTCGAGAGCCTCGATGTCGGCCTCGTCGTCGTCGAGGGCCGCGGGGCGATTCTCTATTGCAACACGGCAGCGCGTCGGTGGCTGGGGGAGGGCGATACGCTCGATGCGGCGTTGGGCGGCGCGCGGTTTCTCGGACGCTTCGATGGGTGGGCGTCGGAGCTTGCACGGGTGCGCGAGTCGAATGAGCCGTCCACGCTGCACTGCGCGGTAACGCCGGCATCGGGCCATCCGGCGGTGCTGCTCAACGTCCGGTGCCGCGGCGTCCGGACTCCGGGCGCGCCTAGGGTCGACAATGTCGTGCTGGTGCTTCAGGAAGGCCCGAGCACGGAGGTGTTCGACGAACGGATCGAGGTGTCGAAACGACTGGCGTCGCTCGGGAAGCTCGCGGCGCAGGTGGCGCATGAGCTGAACAACCCGCTGGACGGGATCCTGCGGTACATCAACCTGGCGCTGCGGATGGTCGGGGACGCGCCGGAAACGAAGCTGAAAGCGTACCTATCGGAGTCGCGCGTGGGGCTGATGCGGATGGTCCAGATCATCGGTGACCTGCTGGAGTTTTCGCGCACGACGGAGGGGGAGTTCGACGAATCGGACATCAACGAGATTCTCGAGCAGGCGATCAAGGCCAACGCCGCGGCGGCGGACGGGTCGCGGATCGTCACCACCGTGGACTTTCAGCGGCAACCGATGCCGTCGACCCGCGGGAGCCGGCTCTATCAGGTGTGCTGCAACCTGATCCGAAACGCGATCGACGCGATGCCCGACGGCGGGCGGCTGTCGGTGACCAGCGGCATCGTGGACGATCACGTTGTGATCAAGGTGGCGGACACCGGCGTGGGCCTCCCGGAGGACGCGGAGAAGATCTTCGCACCGTTCTTCACCACCAAGGGGCCCGGCAAGGGGACGGGGCTGGGTCTGGCGATCTGCAAGGACTTCGTCGAAGACATGCAGGGTACGATCGTGGCGGCGGCGGGTGACGAGGGTGGGGCGGTGTTTACGGTTCGCATTCCGCGGTCGAGTTTCGAGCCGCCGGTCGCGCGGCGGCTCAAGGCGGCGCGGAATCTCGCAGCGGAAGGACGGACGAGTGTCCCCCGACGGATCGGGACGTTGCCGTCGGCGACGGAATCGTAGTCACGCGCAACAGGCCAGACGACAGTAGCGGCCGCCGTCGGTAATGAATATGCGGCGGAACCCGGCGGCCGATTGCGGCGCGTCGGTGCACCAATGCGCCCTTCAGCGTCGGACGGATCAGGGGGCGACGGTACCGTGGGCGGCGTCCCGCGAAGCGAGGTTTGCCCGCGGCTGCTCTGTTTGAGCCCTCCGGGCTCCGCCGGGCCGTCGGCTCGCATCTTCGGGCGAGTCACCGCGCCGTCTCGTTCGCGAATGGTCGGTGGGGACCCCGCACGAGTGGGTTGTCCTGGTATCGCTCTCGGGAAGAAGGTATGACGCAGCAAGACAACGCCGAACGTCATGTGCTTCTGGTCGATGACGACCGGATCATTCTGGAATCGCTGGGCGAGTTCCTCCGGCTGGAGGGGTACAGCGTGGAGACGGCCGCGTCGTTCTCGGAGGCGGTGCGGGCCATGCAGCGGCGGGCGGCCGAACTGGTCATCTGCGACGTGAACATGCCCGGTGGGAACGGGTTCGAGCTGCTGCACACGGTCCGCAAGCAGTTTCCGGAGAGCGTGGTGGTCATGGTGACAGCCTATGGCACCATCGAGAGCGCCGTTGAGGCGATCAAGATGGGGGCGTACGACTATCTGACCAAGCCGATCATCGACGACGAGCTAAGGGTGTGCGTGGAGCGGGCCCTGGCCCAGCAGGTGATTCTGCGCGAGAACCGGATGCTCAAGGAGCGTCTCGACGAGCGGTTCGGCCTGGACAGCGTGGTCGGGCACGACTACCGGATGCTGCGGGTGTTCGACCTGATCGAGTCGGTTGCGAACTCCAGCGTCACGGTGCTGATCCAGGGGGCGTCGGGGACGGGCAAGTCGCTGATCGCCGGGGTGATCCACCAGCGCAGCGAGCGGCGGGACGGGCCGTTCATCGAGGTCAGTTGCGGGGCCATTCCGGAGAGCCTTCTGGAGAGCGAGCTGTTCGGGCACGTGCGGGGTGCGTTCACCGGGGCGGTGGCGCACAAGTCGGGGAAATTCAAGGCGGCCCACGGGGGCACGATCTTTCTGGACGAGATCGCAGCCGCCTCGCCGGGTCTGCAACTCAAGCTGCTTCGCGTGCTCCAGTCCCACCAGCTCGAGCCCGTGGGCAGCAACAAGACCGAAACGGTGGACGTGCGGGTCGTGCTGGCGAGCAACAAGGACCTCGAGGCCGAAATGCACGCGGCCCGGTTCCGCGAGGACCTGTACTATCGCATCAACGTGGTGACCGTGGACATGCCGTCGCTGGCCGATCGGATCGGCGACGTGCCGTTGCTTTCCCGTCATTTCATCGACCGGCTCGCGGTGGAGAACAAACGGGAGATCCTGGGGATCGACGAGGAGGCGATGCGTCTGTTGATGCAGTACGGCTGGCCCGGGAACGTGCGGGAGCTGGAGAACGTGATCGAGCGCGCCGCGGTGCTCTGCAAGGGCCGCTACGTGACGGTGGACGACCTTCCGCCCAAGCTGGTGGCGCAGGCGACGTCGGCCGTGGTGGAGCCGTCGGAGGCGCCGCGGACGTTGAAAGCGGCGCTCGAGGCGCCCGAGCGGCGGGTGATCGAAGCGGCCCTGCGGGCGAACGGATGGAACCGCCAGGCGACGGCTGAACAGCTCGGGATCAACCGCACGACGCTCTACAAGAAGATGAAACGGTACGGCCTGGACCGCGAGCCGCTGGGCCTGGCGTCCCATTAACCGGCGCCTGGTGGAGTACCTAGGCGGTCATGGTCCACAGGGCGACTCGCACTGGATTGCGATGCTCTTGAACGCGTTGACCGCTCCGCCGATATCGATGAAGTTCGCGTCGCGGTTCGGAACGCATCCGAGCAGGTCGGCGGCGTCGAGTGTCAGGCTGGGGCCGAACCTGCCCTTGTAGGCGTCCACGGTCGCGCCGACATCGCGGAAGTTCACCTTTCCGCAACTGCCCGACGGACAGTCCGCGTCGCGGTTGCAGGGAAAGCCCGCCTTCGGCCCGGCCGTGCATTGTGCGCTGTGATCCACGTCGCCCCAGAGCCACGTCGTGAGTACGACGGCCGGGGAGAGTTCGAGACCCGGCGTCGAGCCGCATTCGACCTGCGCTCCATAGACGTTGGAGGGCAGGATCTCGGCTCCGCGGATATGGACGGTGCCCCACTGCTCGGGGGTGAGCTGGACGAACTCGGCGTCGAGCACAGCCGAGGCCGTGCAATGCCCGTTCGGGCAATCGGCGTCCGCCGCGCAGGCGTCGCGATGATTGATGCCTCCCACGCATGAATGCTCGGGCGGCTGAACGTACAGCGACACGCAGGACACCGCCGGATCGGTCGGGTGGCCGATCACGTGAAGGGCAACCGGGTCCGGGCCGGGCGCGGGGGTCATCGTGATGTAGCGGGGGCCGGTGGCGAGCGCCATAGGCGCAACGCATCCGGGGAACTCGATGGTGCAGGCGCCGCCGCAGCCGTCCTGGCCGATCAGGTTGCCGTCGTCGCACTCTTCGCCCGGATTGACGACGCCGTCGCCGCAGACGCCGCCGCATTCGTTGCGGAAGATGCCGAGCTCGATGCCGAACGCGGTCGCCAACTCGACAGTGGAGTCACGGTCCACGTCGGTGCAGGTGACGGAGCCGGGATTGTCCGTAACCGAAGCGAAGACCGGAGCCGCGAAGCTGCCGTTGCCGGCGTTTTCGAACACGCTGATCGTGTCGTCACCCAGATTTGCCGTGGCGACGTCGGCGTCGCCGTCACCGTCGATGTCGCAGCAGGCCAGGGCGAAGGGATCGTTGACGCCCGTGAAGTTCGCCGGATCGGCGAGCGCGCCGGTTCCGTCGTTGTGCAGGACGGTGATCGAGTCTCCACCGCCGTTTGCGGTCACCGCGTCGGGGACGCCGTCGCCGTCGACATCACAGCACGTCACGGCCCAGGCGAATTCACCGCCGGTGGAGAAGGCGCCCAGCAATGTCAGCGTGCCGTCGCCGTTGTTGCGGAACACGCTGACGGTCCGGCCGAGGACGTTGGCCACAACCAGATCGTCGTCCTGGTCGCGGTCCAGGTCGCACGTGTCCACCGAGAACGCGCCGTCACCGGAAGAAAGAGATGTCCGGGCGGCGAACGTCCCGTCGCCGGTGCCGTTGTTCAGAAGGACCGAGATGTCGTCTCCGGTGAAGTTGGCGGTGACGATATCGGGAAAGCCGTCGTCGTTGAGCTGGACGCAGCGGACGCTCCACGGGGCCAGGCCCACGGCGTAGGGCGCGGGCGGCGCGAACTGGGCGCTGCCGTCGTTGAGGAGTACGCTGATCCGGCTGGGTGAGCGGTTGGCGGTGATGACGTCCACGGCCCCGTCGCCGTTGACGTCGCAGCAGGCGAGATCGACGGGCTCGACGCCCGCGCCCCAGAGCACTGCGGCGCCGAACGTCCCATCCTGGTTGTTCAGAAGGACCGAGACCTGGTCGGTCGCGTCGATGGCGGCGAGGAGGTCGGGATAGCCGTCGCCGTTGAGGTCGCAGGCCTGGGCCATGATGGGGCCGTTACCGGCCGCGTAGGTCGTTCCCCCGTCCGGGCAGAAGGCGGCGAACGAGGCCGGCGCAGTGGTGAGCATCACGAGCAACTCGGTTAGGCAGGATGCCGGTCGCGATCGGCATGGGTTCATCGTGAAGCGCTCCTTCCTCAAATGATGCACAATGAAGACCGTGTCGGCGCGAGTTGGACGGAAGTGGAAGCGGACCGACGGCGCGAAATCGCGCCCGCCGGTCCGCCTACGATCCGCGAATCTGCCGTACGTTGCCCCGCGTCCTAGACGCCGAGAACACGGCTCACCGCGTCGATAGCCGTGGTCAGCGCCTGATCCGGCAGGTGCGACGTCAGCAGCGCAATGACGTTCGCGATCGCGTCGAGCAATTGACTGGGCATGTTGCTACTCCTCTCTCCACAATTGATGTCGCAGCCGCGCCCGTTGCGCGACTATCAAACTTATTGAATGACTACACCGTCTTGGACGTCAACGTCCGGATCCGGCCCGTTACTCTTCCGCAACACACGGACATTCAGGCACGGTACGCACCCGTTGTGCGCTCACCCACGAACGGCGAAGCGGCCCGGCGGTCGAGCCGCTTCGCCCCTACGTTGGGACGCTGCGGGAACGTTCGCCGGTTACGATCCGACACCCAGTACGCGGCTGACCGCTTCGGTCGCGGTCGTCAGCGCCTGGTCGGGCAGGAGCGATTCGAGTCGCGCAATCACGTCCGCGATGACTTCGAGCAGTTTGCTGGGCAGCATCGGTCTCCTCCTCTCACCCGAAACATGGAACTCGCCTCGTGACGACGCACCAGCGGGCGCCGCCAACGCACTCGGCTATACTATGCGCGGTCCGATACGCACGGCAGAGAATCAGCCGCTTCTAATCGATCGCGGCCGATAACCTCAGCTCGTCGGCGTCCGCCTCCAGGCACACGTCAAAGCTGTCATTCGCGCCGAAGCCACCCGGCGGTCACGTTACAGGGATGTTATGGGGCAGGATCGGGCATGCATGATGACACGGCGCGAACGGCTCGGCTGCGCAGGACGAGCCGCCGCAGGTGCGCCTATAGTCGAATGTCGAAGTCAGGTCGCGTGAGGGGAGCCGGGGGAAGGAACCATGGAACTCGACGCCTTGCCGCGCCAGGGCCCGCACAGAAGCGGCGTGCAAAAGCGTCGGTATATGCCGGGCCAACGACGCGCGTTGCCACTGATCGCGCTGGCCGCGTGCGCGCTGTGCGCCGAGGCGGGACTGAACGCCGCGCCGCCGGCTGTGGTATCGATTACGCCGTCGCCGAGCGAGTGGGTCGTGGACGGAGGTTCGGTCGATACGGTCGCAGTTACGTTCGATGCTCCTTGCCGGGTTCCCGTCGGTGCGATCCGGGCGCGTTCCGATCGCAGCGGGCCGCTGACTCCGATCGAGATAGCACCGGTTGACGCGCTGACGGATACGATTACCGTTCACCTTCCTCCGGTCAGCGCCGACCGTGTTACGTTGATCATCGACTACACGATCGTCAACGCCGCGGGCGAGGCGCTCGATGGTGAGATCGACGATCCGGGTGTCCCAACACTTCCCAGCGGCGACGGCGCGGCCGGCGGGCAGGCGGTGTTGCAGTACACCGTGATCCAGGGCGACGTGAACCGCGACGGCGCGGTGGACGTGATCGACTACGCGGTCCTCAATTCGGCGTTTGGAACCTCTGACCCGCGGGCCGATCTCAACGGCGACGGCATCGTCGATCAGCAGGACCAGGACATCCTGCTGGCCGGGTTCGGGCAGCGCATGCCCGCGGTCGATCCGACGCCGCCCCACGTCGTGTCGATCGAGCCGGATGCCGCGCCGCTGCCGACGTTGCGGGTGCTGGTGACGTTCAGCGAGTTGATGGATGTGACCACGGTCACGGCCACATCGATGTATCTGAACGACGCCGACGGCGGGTTGCTCATGCCGTCCGCTCCGCCGCAGACCGTGGATGCGCTGGAGTTTGCGTTCTCGTTCACGCAGTTCAGTTGCGACCGGGACTATGCCGCGCGGGTTGCCGGTTCGGCCGCGGATATGGGCGGTGCGCTGCTTCCGCTCGAACCACCGCACGCGATCGAGGTCCGAGACACGAGTCCGCCGATCATCGAATGCCCGGCGCTGACCTTCGTCAACAGCACCACGCCTGACTCGATCCCCCCCGAGGACATTGCCGCCCATGCCGAGCTTCAGGCCGTCCTGGGCTCAGTCAGCGCCGAGGACGAGTGCACCGAACCCGGCGAGATCGCGATGAGCGAGCCGCTCGATGCTCCAGTCGATGGGCTGCGGCTGGGCGTGAACACGCTGACCTTCACCGCCACGGACGGGGCGGGGAACACGTCGGAATGCGAAACCGTGCTGATTGTCGTGCCGGCCGTGCCGCTGGAGGGGCCCGAGGGACAGGAGGGACCCGAAGGCGTCGCGGGTCTGCCGGGAGAGGACGGCGCCGATGGGATCGACTGCTGGGACGTCAACGCGGACGGCGTCGCCGACGCCTCGGAAGACCGCAACGGCGACGGGATCGTCGACGTATGGGACTGTCAAGGCGCGACCGGCCCGGAGGGTGCAGAAGGGCAGGACGGCGCGCCGGGCGAGGACGGCGCGCCCGGCCCGGCGGGTGCGGATGGCGAACAGGGCCCACCTGGCGCTGACGGCGCCGCGGGTTCGCAGGGTCCTCCGGGCCCGCAAGGTGAGCTGGGAACGACGGTCGTCGTCGGGCAGCCGTCGAGCACGGACCGCACGGGCGCACCGAGGGTGCAGGGGCCGCGCCTATGCGGCGCGTTGGGGCTCGTGCCCGCGCTGCTGCTGCTCATGTTGGCCCTTTCGTCGCGCAGGTCGATCCGCCGCCGGTAGCCCGTGTACGGCGGCGCCCACCCGTGTCGTCGTGTACCGGATCAACGGGCGAAGTACGAGCAGTTCACAGCCTGACCATTGGGTGTGCGTCACGTCGGTTGCCGGACAGCGTGGGCGGCCGCATGGCGGCGCAACGGCTCGCCGGATACGACGAGCTTGCCCATGACCCAAAGCTCCAGGAGCAGCAGGCCGATTGCGATGGGCATCATGGTCCAGCCCGCGAAGTCGTGGAAGAACCGCTCGGCGGTTTCGCTGCTCGTGTAAAGGAACAGCATGGCGGTGACGACCAGTCGGATCAGGTTGCACGCGATCGCGACCGGAACGGTTGACAGGACCAGCACGCACTTCTGCCAGAACGGCCTGGCGAACACGTAGGCCATCACGCTCCCGACCATCACGAACGCCGTGAGCATGCGCAGGCCGCTGCACGCTTCCGCCACCGCCACCGGAACCGAGTGGTTCAGCACGAGCACGTGGCCCTCGCGTGTCACGGTGATGCCCAGGACTTCGAGGATATACACCGCACCGGCCGTCGCCTGCGACTGGAGCGGTCCGGAAACCATGTTGTGGATGCGGCCCGGGAGCGGGACCATCAGAAACAGAAAAAGCAGAATCCAACCGACCTGCCGGAAGACGTCCTTCCCGGCTACGAGCAGGACCAGGCCGATGACGGTCAGCACGAGCGCGTACCGTTCGGCCGACTGAAACATGAACAACAGGCCGAACGCCAGACCGCCCTGGGCGACGATGATGATCGGCAGCCCCCACCAGCAGGGCCGGATGCGGCACCGGCGCAGGGCTGTGCGCTCCTGCCAGAGCAGATAGAGTGCGGCGAAGGGCACGAGCTGTCCGACCGAGTAGTTGTCGTCGCTTTGCCAGTCGCGAATGAGTTCGGCGAGCGTCGGTCCGTAGGCCCAGGCCAGCGTGACAAGGAAGAGAATCGACAGCGTGATCGCCTGTACCGGCCAGCGATGGCGTGGGTCTTCAGACGTGGTGCGGTCGGTCATGGCGGACAAGGTCAATCTCCGGCATCGGCCTCAGCACGCTGCTCGGCGTCGGCGACGGCGTCTTCGAGGAAGGCCCGGATCACCGGCGCCGACTCGGCCGCGAATGCACGGACCGACTCGCCTGCCGACGTCCGTGCCGCGTCCGCGCCCGCGGAGACCTGCACCTGCGCCATGTACTTCACTCGCGCATCGAATCGCCACGCGCGTGACCGAATCGCGGAGACGTCGGCCTCGAACTTCCCGTCGATGATGTAGTAGTTCAGCACCGTGGCGTGTTGCGTGGCCAGTCCCCCGCGTGAGAAGTAATGCACGCGGCACCACAACGGCGGTTCCTCCTGGATGGGAAGCGAAATCCGTTCGGTGGTCTCGAGGGTCCAGCCGGCGCCGGGATAACAGACTTCGGGCCGGTGGGGCATCAGGTCACGCATGTGGATCCCATACCCGATGAACAGCGCCACCGGGCTGTCGCTGCCGGGCCGGTTGTAGGACCGGTTGAGATGATCCTGCGTATCGGTGATTTCCACGATCGCTTCGTCAAGGGGAACGTCCTCGCCGCGGAACTCGCCGATCGTCATTGGTATTTGGGAAAGGGTGCCGCGGGCCAAGCGAGCCGTCCCAGCGACGCGGCCGAACCGGTCCGCGGCGGCCCGGTAGCCGAACCCGGCGCCGAGCACGACGACGAGCGCAACGGACGAGGCGAGCCAGACGGATCCGGGTCTGGTACGGTTCACTGACCGACGCGGCATTGGTCCCAGTACCCTCCAGTCGCCATCCAAGCGGGCGCGGTCCGTCCCGCGCCCGGCACGCTCCTACATCATCGCACTGAATTCATGCGCATGACCCGCTCGGCCCCCGTGGCTTGGTTGCCGGCGTCGCCCGGAAACTGTTTCGGCGCGTCCTGGTCCGATAGGACGACCGATTCTCGCCTCGGGACGGGTAACAAGCGACCTTCTTTGTGCCCGGCAGCCTGCGATATCGCATGCTCTCGTTTAGTCTGAACGCCCTGTCAAATTAGGGAGATTGGGCGGATCAGTCAAGACGAAGCCGTTTTGAGGGGGGAAGATCATGAAGCACACCACGCAGGACCGCCCTTCGGCACATGCCCGCGCGACCTTGTTTTTGCTCACGGCCGGCCTCCTTTTTTCTGGATCCGGCTGCGGCATCCCGCCGAGGGACCTTCGCTCCGACACGGACATTTTGCCAGCGACGGTCGTCGAGTCGGGCAATGACGAGTACGTCGCCGTGGCGACGCAGACGGACGACCCGGGGCGTTGGCAATTCACCGTCAAGCCTCGGCGAATTGAGACGGGCAGCCAACTTCTGCGGTTCGAATGGGATTTCGGTTCGGGCGAGACGATGACGGGCCCGACACAGACGTACACGTTCCCGGGCGCGGGGCATTACGTCGTGCGCGTCTCAGGGATCGACCCCCAGGGGGACGTTCTGTTCACGCTGACGTTGAACATCGAGGTTCCGCAGCCGAACCGCCCGCCGACGGCGGACGGAGGCGAAGGGCAGCTTGTCGGCAGCAACACGCTCGTGTTTCTCGACGGCAGCGGCAGTTCGGACCCGGATGGCGACGAGCTCAAGTTTACGTGGACCCAAATATCCGGCCCGGATGTTAGATTAGAGGATTCTGATTTATCCATTTCCAACTTTGTCTCTCCCGTTGTAACGGGCGAGGTGCGGATGGTGTTCACGCTCGAGGTCATGGACGGTGAATACTCGTCACAAGCTACTGTAACTATTGACGTTAACGAGTTGATCGAACCCGGCGGAGCTGGGGATCCTGCCTGTGAATTTTCTGTCACTTTGGTGAAGACGGTTAATCTCGGAGATGATTCATCCGGTCCACGACCCTTGACTGCGTCATGTCAGGTTACTACCGTCGAAAGTGCGCTACCTACCGACAGCTCCATTGCATGGACCGTGGACGGGGCAACCTTGGCAGGACCATTAAGCACCCATAAGAGCAAGACGTTCAGCTTCTCGACCGCCGGCACGCATACCATAGCCGTGGCGTTGTTGGTGGGCGGATCGACCATCGGCTGTCAAAACGCGCAGACGGGCGAGCTCTCGAAGTACGTTGACGTTTGGCCCGTCGTGTCGGGGAAGGTCCAGGACGCGGACGGTAACGGTATCCCTGACGTCGTCGTGGCGGCCAACGCCGGCGGTAGCACGGCCGTGACCGCGTCTGACGGCACCTACGTCGTGCACGTTCCGATGGGATGGTCCGGGATCCTCTCCGCACAGCACCTCGACTTCGATTTTTCGCCGGACACGCTGGCGCTTTCCGGCGTGACGCGAGACACGGGTGGACAGGATTTCGTGGTCCTGATCCCGACCGATGCCAACCCCGTGACGGATTGTGACACTGACGCGGCTTGCGATGACGGCCAGTACTGCAACGGCCGCGAGGTATGCGTCAGCGGGCTGTGCCAGCGGGGACCGAATCCCTGTACGACCAGCCTGTGCGACGAGGCGGCCGACAGTTGCTTCGCTCAGGAGTGTACGGTCAGCGCGGAGTGTGACGACACCTTGTACTGCAACGGCGCCGAATCGTGCTCCGGCGGCGCCTGCGTAAGCGGTGCCCCACCCTGTCCGTTGTCGCTTTCGTGTTCCGAGTCCACCGACCTGTGCGGCCCGGCCGTTGAGGGGTTCGGCGCTGTCTCGGCCGGCGGGGCCGGCGGCGAGGTGTACCATGTGACCAGCCTTGCGGACAGCGGCCCGGGGACGCTCCGGGACGCCGTGGAGAACCGGGCATTCGCCAGCGACGGCCCGCGCATTGTGGTCTTCGACGTGGGCGGGTCGATCACGCTGCAAAGCGACATCAAGGTCGCGGAGCCGTTCCTGACCGTCGACGGAGGGACGGCCCCGCCGCCGGGGATCACCATTCGCAAGGCCGACATGTACGACGGTGAGTTCATCGTCGGCGGCACGCACGACATCATCCTTCGCAACCTCCGGTTCTGGGGCGTCTGGCAGGCGGGCGGCCCGAGCGACAACAACGCGAACACGATCGTGATCGACGGCGACCGGGGTCCGGACTATCACGCCCGGAACATCGTTCTGGATCACGTCACGGCCCGCAACGCGACCGACGGCGGGCCGGACATCTGGGGTGAGGTGAGCGACGTCACGATCTCGTGGTGCTTCTTCTTCTACAACCGGCATCCCACGACGGTGTCGCATTATCCGTCGCCGTACATGGTGCGCGAGCGGATCTCGATGCACCACAACGTCTACGCGAAGAACGGCGAGCGTCATCCGCAGCTACGCGCCGACGTTCGCACGTTCGATTACGTCAACAACGTCATCTACGACTGGGGGTACTTCGAGGGCGGCGGCTACGGCATCCGCGTGCGTAACGAATCGGGCGAGCCGAAGGTCAACGCCAACATCGTGAACAACTATTTCCTGCCGACGCGGGCGTCACAGTGGGCCCTGGTGTACGGCAGCCAGCCGGGGTCAGACGGAACCGACAACGGACCGAGCACGTCGCCGCCGCAGGGCACGGTCGTATCGACGAGCAGCCTGGGCAGCCTTTACGTGCAGGGGAACGTGCTGCCGGCGGACAACCAGGACCAGTACTCGACGGTCAGCGTGCCGTTGTTCGTGCCCGCGTCGGCGCGGGTCACGACGTATCCGGCCGACCAGCTTGGGAGCCAGGTCCTTCCGCGGGTGGGCATGCTGTACCGCGACCTCACGGAGCAGGCGATCCTCAACGAGCTGGCCGGGGCGATGAGCAGCGAACCCGGCGGGTGCAGCGGCAACGCCGACTGTGACGACGGGTGGTTCTGCAACGGACCGGAAACGTGTTCCGGCGGCGTATGCGTGGCCGGGACGACCCCGTGCACGACGGGCCAGACCTGTGACGAGACGGGCGACCGGTGCGTGGATCCCGAGCCGGAATGCACGGTGAACGCCGATTGCAGCGATAGTTTGTACTGCAACGGAACGGAACGATGCGTCTCCGGCGCTTGCGTTTCGGGCAGCAACCCGTGCGCCGTGGGCATGCGTTGCGTGGAGGCCACGGACACCTGCGAAGAGATCGTCCCGGGCGACTGGACGCCGCCGATCGGAATCCCCATGCCGTCCTTCGGCGTCAACGAAACGACCGAGAGTCTCTACGGCAGCGCCACTTACGCAACGCATTACGTGAACAAGTCGGTGGCGTGCAGCGACAGCAACAACGGCGGCAAGGGGTCGGCGAGCGCGCCGCGTTGTACGATCCCGACCAGCCTGCCGGCGGGCAGCGTCGTGGAGTTGCGCGGCGGGCCGTACACGTACGGCAACACGGACTGGAGCTGGACGCACAGCGGTACGGTCACGCGGCCCGTGATCATCCGCGGGGCCGGCGCGACCATGCCGGTGATCCAAGACAAGAAGGTGCTGCTGAGGGACTGCACGTACCTGATCATCGAGAACATTTTCTTCGATGACTGCCGAATCTCGGGCAGCGGGGCCAACCAGGGGATCTCGTTCCGCCACAACGAGCTTCGCGGGCGGGACGGTTCCAACGGGATGGAGCCTTCCGGCGTCGACGTGGTGATCTACGACAACCACATCTACGACGCCGGAACGTGGGACCCGCCGGATGACCGGCACGGTATCACGATTCGGGAGGGTTCGCAGCGGGTGTGGATCGTGGACAACGAGATCCACGGGTGCTCGGGCGACTCGATCCAGTTCTGCCACGGGTGCACCACGGCGCCGCCGCGCTTCGTGTACGTGGGCCGCAACGTCCTGCACGAGGACATCGAGAACGGCGTGGACATCAAGTACGCGTCGGACGTGGTGATCTCGCAGAACTACCTCTACGGGTACCGGCCGACCTCTTCCGGCAGCACGAGTTCCGACGGCAGCGCGATCGTGCTGGGCAGCGACGGCGGGCCCTCGCGGGTCTGGGTCCTGTTCAACGAGGTGTTCGACAGTGACAACGGGATTCGCAACGAGGCCACGAACGGTGCGTGGATCGTGGGGAACGTCATCCACAACATCGGCGGCTTCGGGATCGGGCTGGAGAAGAACGCGCCGGATCTGTACATCGTGAACAACACGATCCACGACGTGGACGTGGGCATCAGCCAGTTCTGGCGTGACCAGTTCCGGCTGCACATCTACAACAACGTGTTCGCCAACATCCGGGGCCAGCGCTTTGCGAACCACATCAACATCGAGAGCGGGGTCGTGTCGGACGCGTCGGTGCTGGCCAGCAACCTGTGCTGGCAGGCGGGCAGCCCGGTCAAGATCCGTTGGGACTCGCTGTACACCATCGACTCGACCCAGGAATTCAGTGTCTTCCCCGGCGGAACCCAGAACCGGCTGGCCGACCCGCTGTTCATCAATGCGGCGGCCGGTGACTTCCGGTTGAGCGCCGGCAGCCAGGCGGTGGACACGGCCGCGACTTCGATCAACGCCGCGGTCTACACGCAGTTCAAGAACCTGTACGGTCTCGACATCTACGTGGACTTCGACGGTGTCTCGCGGGCGCGCGGTGCTGCGCCCGACCGAGGTGCTTACGAGCGATAGGGAAGGAAAGTGGAGGCCCTTGGCGCCGCGTGCCGTCGTGCTTCGACGGTGCGCGGCGTTCTCGTTGAGTCAGCCATGGGCCCCGGCGCCCGCCGCGGATCGTTGCAGCGCACGGACCGGCTCGTGGGCCCGCCCGCGGCCGCGAAGCGACGCGATCTGCCTGAGAACGAGCCAGCCGAGCAAGACCGAGACGGCAAGGCCGTCCATTACGGTGAGGGTGGTGAGGGCGGGGTAGGCGTACAGGCCGGGGCGTTTGATCCAGAGGGTCGCCTCATCGCCGAACATCGACCGCATCCCGGCATGCAGGGCCCGGCCGAACGGTCCGAACTTCGCATAGTGAAAATAGTGGGCATTGTCGAAGCTGTTCTTGATGTGGTTGTAGCTGCGGCGATGCCAGCGGTATTGTTGTCCGTAGCCGTACGCCCAGCCAGTCTGGGCGTTCGACGCCACGAGGTTCGGATCGGCGCGGAGGTCGCGGACCGATGCCGGGCGGCCGTCGGGATGTACGTACAGGATGTGGTACAGCGGATCGACGACGCCCCACGATTCGGCGTAGTAGACCTCGAGCACGGTGTGCCGCGAAACGAGATCTTCGTCTGAGAGGATGACGAAGCGGGACCGGAGTCCCCAGGCCGCGAGCAGTTCCATAAGGACGTTGCAGCTCGAGCCACAGGCACCCCCCTGACGCGTGCCGTGGTCCAACGCCGTTTTCGGGCCAATTCGAAACGGGTTGTAGAGGTAGTGCCAACGCCGGTACCACGGCATCGCTTCCACGTCGTCCAAGTCGCAGTGGTACAGCTTGTCACGGACGAACCGCGACATTTCCGCTACGATTTCCCGCTCGCCGGCCGTCTGCGGAACGACGCGTTCCGCGGTTTCCCACAGACCGTGCCGGTCGGACCACACGCTGCCCAAGAGGAGGCCATTGGCCACAGCGCATCCGCCCAAGAGCAGGGCGATCACCCTGCGTCGTCGGCGGCGGCTGGCGCGGCCATCCCGGGCGCGGTTGCGATATGTGTTCCCTGAGTTTGCCCCCATCGGTACTGTTTATCGATGTGCTGTTGCCCGAATGATGTCCTGGTCGTTAAGGCCCGCCGGCGCACGCCGCGATGCCGTCGTTCTTGTTCCAGGTTCCTCGGGTTCTCGTGCCCTGACACTTGTAAACGAATGGCTCCAAGCAACTTCGCGGACCGACCCCATGTGCCCGGCTGCTCCCGGCTCGCCATGACGTCGCGCGGGCGGCTCTCGAGACAACTCGACGTCGCATTCCAGCAACAATCCGGGCAGGTAAACTGTCTGCCGATCTCCTGTGCCCGACGCGGAATACGGCCCCATGCTGATTCTACCGGAGCGGGGCACGCGTGGCCACTCACAACCACAGAATGGCAGCAGAGGTAGTTGCAGGACTGATAAGATGCGTGGACGGGTGAAGCAGGGGAGGGTGGCGCAACTCGCGCCCGTCAATGGGACACCGGCGCGAATGAGATCCCCGGGCCCGCGACCGTCCGGTGTGTCGCTCGCGGCGGCATAGCCTTCGGTACGAAAACGTGAGGCTGGGGCGCCTGAGGACCGGATGTTATCGTCGGCTGGACACGGCGGCCCGACTCGCTTAAACGCGGGAAGCAATGAGCCAGACGCAGCGTGCGAAACGGGTAGGCGTCCTCACCGGGGGAGGCGACTGTCCGGGCCTGAACGCCGTGATTCGGGCCGTGACCAAGGCGGCCATTACGCGGTATGGCCTGGAGGTGGTGGGCATCGAGGACGGCTACCTCGGTCTGATCGAGAACCGCGTTCATCCTCTGCGGCTTCCGGATGTCGCCAACATCCTCGACCGCGGCGGGACGATCCTCGGCACGTCCAATCGGGCGAATCCGTCGCGATATCATGTCGGCAACGACGCCAACGGCGATCCGATCTTCGAGGATGTCAGCGAACGCGTCGTCGAGCACGTTAAGGAGCGGGGCATTGACGTGCTGGTTTGCATCGGCGGTGACGGGACGATGTCGGCGTCGGCGCCGCTGATCGATCGCGGCGTCGCCATTGTGGGCGTGCCGAAGACGATCGACAACGATCTGATGCACACGGAGGTGACGTTCGGCTTCGACACGGCGGTGGCGACGGCGAGCGAGGCGCTGGACCGGATCCGGACTACGGCCGCGAGTCATCACCGGGTGATGCTCGTGGAGACGATGGGGCGCAACGCAGGGTGGATCGCCCTTCATGCCGGGGCGGCGAGCGGCGCCGACGTGATCCTGATTCCGGAGATCGAGTTCACGCTGGATGCAGTCAGCCGGGTGTGCCTGGATCGCAGCCGGCATGGGAAGGCCTATACGCTGATCGTGGTGTCGGAGGGGGCCAAGCCCGTCGGCGGCAAGGTCGTGGTCGATCGGGTGGTGCACGAGTCGCACGATCAGATCCGCCTCGGCGGCGTGAGCGAGGTGCTGTGCGACCAGATCGCCGAGCGCACGCGGCTCGAGTGCCGGGCGACGATCCTGGGGCACGTCCAGCGGGGTGGCACGCCGACGGCACGCGACCGCGTCCTTGCGACCCAATTCGGGCACCGGGCCGTGGAACTCATCGTCGAGGGGAAGTGGAACCGGATGGTGGCGATGCAGCACGGCCGGCTGACGGATGTACCGATTCGCGATGTGTCGAACCAGGAGCGCAACGTTCCGAACGACGACCCGCTGGTGATCGCATGCCGCGCGGTGGGCGTGTCATTCGGTGACTGAGCGGCAGGTCTGGGCCTATCCCGCGCTTGAGAAGACGTAGAGCGCTCGGCCCAGCTTCACGGAGCCGGCTTGCAGTTCGTACAGGAAGGGCTCGTCGGCGCGGAGGCGGAGCTTCGCAGCCGTCGCGCGGGCTGCGTCCGCCTCGGCCGGGTCGAGGGTGGCGGTCTTGAAGGCCACGAGGGCGCCGCCGCGGGCAACGACACCGGCCGCCGTCGTCAGCAGCTTGGAGAGCGGGGCCACCGACCGGGCCGTGACGAGGTCGAACTGCCGGGCGTCGCTCCAGTGGTCGGCGTGGGCGTGCTCCACCGTCAGGTTGGACAGCCCCAATTCGGACGCCGCCGTGCGTACGAACTCCGCTTTCTTCCGCGTGGCATCGATCGCAGTGATCAGCCAGTGCGGCCGAACGACGGCGATGGGTATGGCTGGAAAGCCCGCTCCCGTGCCGAGGTCCAGCACGGACGCCACCTTCATTCGGCGGGTGACGGCCAGGGCGATCAGCGCGAGCGAGTCGGCGTAGTGTCGAACGGCGGCCTCGGCCGGGTCGGTGATCCGGGTGAGGTTGAGGGTTCGATTGACCTCCACCATGAGGAGGTAATGACGCCGGAGCCGTTCGAGGTCGTCGCGGGTGACGGCGAGTCCGAGCCGGCGGGCTGCCCGGTCGAAGGGCTCCCCGAATTCGTCGGCGGGTTCGGTTTTCGTTTCGGGTTGCGTCACGGTGTCCCGAACTGCGATGCGGGCCGACGACTCGCTCGGGTGCGTCGGATCATGGGCCGGCGGCGCGGTGCGACAGACGTTCGAGGCTCCTCATCGCGACGGCGGTGCCCGTTGCGACCGACCGGTTTTCGCGGGCCGTCAGTTCCGGGCAGGCCGCGAGGAAACGCGTCCAGGTATCGTACAACGTAGGATAGTCGGCATGGGCGATGTCGTCGAAGACGAGCACCCCGCCGGGAGCGAGATGCGCGACGACGTTCTGAAGGTCGGCCCGGGCGCCCGCGTCGCGGTGGTCGCCGTCCACGGTCATCAGCTCGAACGGCCCGGGCGGGTCGGCACGGGACATGAGTGCCGGGAGCGTTTCCTGTGAGCGGCCAGAGAGGATGTGGACCGGCCCGTGATGGCCGACACGACGGAGCTGTTCGCGGACGAACTCGGGCCCGGGGTTCTCGACGCCCGCATACTGCGGGCACCACATGTCCAGCAGGTAGAGCGTGGCCGCAGGGCAGATGGCGGCGACGATGGCAGCCGACCGTCCCTGCCGGACGCCGATTTCCAGGTAGGTCCGGGGCTGGAAGAGCTCGGCGGCGGCCGCGAGCACACAGCAGAGGTCCCAGCAGTCGTCGTTGCGGCGAAGCGCGTTCGTCAGCCGCTCTCGCGTTTTCAGGAGATAGGGGTCGGCGACGATTCGATCGAACACGTCGATCAGTTGCCGGTAGGTCCGCGGCCGCCGCGCGGTGGCCACCAACAGGTCGAGGCGTTGGTCGACGGTCAGGCTTTCATGGCCGGCCGGAGTAGTCCTGGCGAGTCGGTTCATGCTCATGGTCGTTCGGCATCGAATGACGCCGCGACGGTCTGTCGGGCGACGGTTCGGTAGAGGTCGCGGTAATCCTGCGCGGTTCGGGTCCAGGAGAAGTGGGTGAGGCACTTGCGGCCCTGGGCGATCAGGCCGCACCGGACATTCGCATCCTCATAGAGCGTGCTGAGGCCGTGGGCGATGTCGTCGATGGAATCGGGGTCGAAAGTGAGGGCTGCCGAGCCAAACTGCTCGGTGAGCGCCGGCAGGTTGGAACATGCCACCGGAAGGTCGACGCAGAATGCCTCCAGGATCGGAAGGCTGCTGGCCTCACAGAGCGATGGGAGGATCAGGCACCGCGCCGATCGATACAGGGCCACCAGGTCGCTTTCGCTGACACGGCCGAGGAACCGGGCCTGATCCGAAAGACCGTGTTCGGTGATGAACTCCGCGAGCACGGCGTAGTATTCGGTGTGCGCTCCGGTGCAGACCAACGGGATTCGAGTGCCGGACCGATCAGCGGCGTGGATGAGCGCTTGCAGGAGGCGCAGGTGGTTCTTGTGTGGCCAGGTCTGGGCCGGGTACAGCGCGAATCCGGGTTTCAGTTGCCATCGTTCGAGCGTCGTGAGGACATCGCCCTGTGTCGTTTCGTCGTATAGACGAGTCGGCGGGCCCCAGGGAATGACGTGGACCCGGCCCGGATCGACGGCGTAGTGCGTCACCACGTCGCCTTTCACCGCGTGACTGGCCGTGGCGACTGCCGCAGCCGATCGGCAGGCCTGCTCGTAGAGCGTCTGGCGGCGGGCCAGTTCGTCGGCCTCAAACAGATCGGGCAGGTGTACGTGCTGGAGGTCGTGAGGGGTGAATACGGTGGGTACCTCGGTCCGTGTGTAGCTCTGGTAGGGGAAGTGGAGGACGTCGGGTTCGAACGACTCGAAAAAGCCGTCTGAGGGGCGGACGCCGCGGCGGGGGGGCGGCGTGCGGTGCTCGTTGACGATCATCTGCCGGTGCGGCCCAAGATACGGTTCGAGCCAGGCGGCAGACGTAGGGGAGCAGATGAACCGGTAATCGTCGGCGTCATGGAGTCGGCTCAGGCCCGAGGCCAGGCCGAGCAGCGCCTGGGCGATGCCACCGCTCGTGGCGGGATCGAGTTGGGCATTGATGACCACACGCATGAGTTTCGGCGGGCTCCGGTTCGGGGCGAGTCCGGTTTGGCAGGGGTCAGTTCTCGCTGGCGCTCGTGGTGCAGGATGCGCCGACGCGGCGTCCCATCAGCGCATCGTACTGTTCCAGGGTAACAACCGGGTGGCGGACCCCGCCGACGATAACACCGGCGGGCGGGTATGGCGGAAAGTCGAACGCGCGGATGAAACGCTCCACGTAGTTCCTCGGCCATTCCGGGTTGATGATGCCGTCGTAGGGCACCTCTCGCCGGTGGAACGAGGCGGGGCCGCGTTGCGCCCGGCCCGGGAGCGGCCCATCGACAATCCGGTCGAGAACTCGGGCGAAGAGCTCGGCCGCTGCGTCCACGAGGCGGGAGTACAGCGATTTGCCGGTTTCGCCTTCATGTACGGGGATCACGATTTGATCCACAATGTCGCCGGCGTCGAGCTTGCTGGTCATGTGGTGGCAGGTCACACCGGTGTGCCGATCGCCATCGAGAATGGCCCAGGGCGCGGAGAACGAACCGCGGTGCCTGGGCAGGAGAGACGGGTGAAAGTTGTATGCGCCCCAGGGCGCGAGTCGGAGGATGTCCTCAGGCAAGACGTGCCGATAGTAGACGGAGCAGATCACCTGCGGGGTGAAGTCGGCGGCGATGCCTCGTAGCCGGCGCGGGTCCGCTTCGGTGGCCGGAATGTCGAGACGCTCCGCCAGTTCCGCCAGCGACGGCACATCCGGCGGGCAGGGGTGTGTGGCGACAAGAACGTCATGCCCGCGCTCGTGCAGCGCCTTCAATGCATGACAGCCGGCCTGGTGAAACGCGCAGAGCAGCACCTTCACGCCGCACCTGCCGGTTGGAGGGTCGCTGCGCCGACGGCGTCCACGACGCGGTGGATGTCGGCCTCGGTCAGGCCGGTGTGCGTCGGCAGCATGATGCCGCGGCTCGCGATGGCAGGGCTCACGTGACAGCCGTCATCATTGCGGGAGTTGCGGTACATGGGCAGCTCGTGCAACGGATGGAAGAAGGGCCGGGTTTCGATGCCCCGTTCGGCCAATTGCGTGCGGAGCCGGTCGCGCCCGGGCGGCGCTTCCTCGCCGAGCACGACCGCATACATCCACAGGACCGGCTCGGACCTCGGCGTGGCGGCCTGCCGGCGAAGGGGCAACTGAGCGTGGGCGATGGCCGCGTCGTACCAGGAGCCCACAGCCTCCCGCTTGCGGCGAAACGCGTTGAAGCGTTCGAGCTGGGCGAGGCCGATCGCGGCGGCCAGGTTGGTCATGCGGTAGTTGTAGCCGACGCGGTCGAACTGGTACTGGGCATCGGGGACGACGCCCTGGCCGCGCAGTCTCCGGACCCGCTCGGCCAACCCTGCGTCATCGGTGCAGACCATCCCGCCCTCACCCGTGGTGATGATCTTGTTGCCGTAGAAGCTGAACGTGGCGATGTCTCCCAGCGAACCGACCGGCCGGCCGCCGAACCGAGCGCCGTGCGCCTCGGCGGCGTCCTCGACGATGCGCAATCCATATCGCCGGGCGAGGTCGCCGAGGCCCTGCATGTCGCAGGGAACCCCGTGCAGATGAACGGCGATCACGGCCCGCGTCCGATCGGTGACCAGGCGATCGACGCTTTGCGGATCGAGGGTCCAGGTGTCCGGGTCGCAATCGGCGAACACCGGCTCGGCACCGACGTAACGCACGGCGTTGGCGGTCGCGACGTAGGTCAACGTGGGGACAATGACCTCGTCACCGGGTCCGAGGTCCAGCGCGCTTAAGGCCAGGTGCAGGGCCGCCGTGCCGTTGACACAAGTCACGGCGTGCCCGGTGCCGGCGAAGTCGGCGAATAGCGTTTCGAACTCGGCGATGCATGGGCCTTTTGAGGAAATCCACGACGAGTCGAACGCCTCGAGGAGGTAGGCGCGCTCTCGGCCCGAGAGGTCGGGTTGAGAGACCGCGATGGGGCGTTGGGCCGCTGTCCGAGGATCGTGCATTCCGTTCATTCCAGCCGCGTAGCTCGGGTGGGTTGGTGAACCTTAATGAGTTATCGGCACCGGCGCGAAACCGGCTGAAGACGGGCTGGGAACTCGTCCTTGCATGCGTCGGTCGGTTTGCCCGGGCGATGGCTGCGCTGGGCTCTACCGTCCGGCGGCGACCGCCGATCGGCGGGTCGGCCCATGGCGAGCCAGCGGCCCGAGGAGTTCGAGCAGCTCGACCATCCGAGCGTCGTAGCCGTGTTCCGCCAGCGTCCGCATCTGTCCGGCCGCGGCGATGCTGCGGCGGGCGGGTTCGTCGGCGAGGAGCCGTTTCACCGTCGCGGCGCATGCATCCGGGTTCTTGTAGGTGGCGACTTCGCGGCCCGGCTCGAACAGCTCGGCGAGGTTGTCCTTGTGATCGGTGACCAGGCAGGTTCCGACGCCGGTGGCCTCGTACAGCCGCATGTTGGCGGCGACCTTGCCGTCGCGGGATGAGCCGACGTCGATCCGGGCGTGCATGTTCAGGGTTATGCGGGAGTGGGCCAATACGCTGAACATGTCGTAGCCCCACGCCTCGCCACGGTATCGTTCGTGAATCGGCGACGTCGCGGGAACTCGGTCCATCCCGTACCCGAAGACGTCGATGTCAACCTCCTCGGCGAGCCGTTCGAGCCAGGGGATCCGGTCATCGTGCACTTCAGCGAAGCCGCCGACGAAGGTGACCTCATGCTGCGGTGCGCCCCGGGACAGCCGCGTCAGGACCCGCGGGTCGAAGCCGAGTTTGAGTCGCTCGGAGTGCATTCCGTTTTCCCGGAAATGCTCCACCAGCGTCGGCAGGGCCGAAATCATCAGATTGTAGGACCGATAGGTCCGATCCGGCCGCAGTGGCGAGGCGATCTGCCCGACGATCGAACCGACATGGCGGCGCACGCCGCGCAGAAAGTCATCGCCGAGCGGCGACCATTCGAAGACGTAGAGCACGTCGGGCCGGGCCGCCGCGATCTGCGCCTCGACGATGCGCCGCTGCCGCCGGCGCCGGTCGTCGGAGTCTTGCAAATCCAGCCCGTGTTCGCGGGCCCATTGCCGTTGCAGCCGATCTGCGTCAACGATCACCACGTCCACGTCGCAGCCGAGCCGGGCGAGGCCGTTGCGATAGGCGTCGACGGCACTGAAGCCGCTGGTAAGCAAGCGGTCGAGTTGTGCGGCGTAGGCCTGTTCCGCCAGCCCCGGCTCCCGTTCGTAGAGGCGGTTCACGAACTGCGGATAGAAGCTCGTGACCAGGAGAAAGCTCGGTGACATATCCGGCTCCCACAGAACCCGGCGTCGAATGAGGTTGACGCCGTTGACATTCGGCGTTGTTCCTATCGGACATTGGCGATTCCGGCCCGAAGTCAATCCGAGCAGCCCGTGTGGTCGTCCGTAGGCCTGACCGTTCGCAGTGTATGCACGGCTATTCCGCGGCAGTACGAACGGCGCGCCGGTTGCGCGCCGGATCGCGACATCGGTCGCATGGTTCCGCGCGTTCACGACGGAGAGGTTGCGGGGGGACTTTCCGACCGCTGTTGGCTGGACCGTGACATGTGCTTTGCCCGGTAGCCGGTTGAAAAAGGAGCTTTGCTGGTGTGGCACCGCCGTCTCGGCGGTGAAAACACGGGCGGGACGCTCGTGCCACACGTTCTTCGACAGACTCCTAGAGCACCAGTTCCATGTACCGTGCGCCCTCGATCGGGTTGTGGCGGTAGGGCGCGATGTCGTGGAAGCCGAGTGATTCGTACATGGCGATGGCGGTTTGCATGGAGGGCAGCGTGTCGAGTCTCATTCGTTCGTAGCCGACGTCGCGTGCTCCGGCAATGACCGCGTCGGCGAGCCTGCGGCCGAGGTTCATTCCGCGAAAACCGGGCCGGACGTACAGGCGCTTCATTTCGCAAACGCGATCGTCCAGCCGGTGCAGGGCGACGCAACCCGCGAGTTCCCCGTCCCGGCGGGCGAGCCAGAGCTGACCGCCCCGCTCCGCCAAATACCGGCCCGGCAGTTCCGCCAGTTCATTCTCGAAGTCCTGGAAACAGAGATCCACACCGATCGCATTCGCATACTCACGGAAGAGCGCTCGCACGTGCGGTATGGACACGTTGTTCCAACCGGCGATGATCGCCACGGACGCGGGGTTCACGATGTAGTCTCCAACTGCCTCCCCGCGCAGACGGCAACTCGTGCCACGCACCGGAACCAGGCCCGCCGTCCCTCTATCGAAGGGGCACGATGCGCGAGTCTCCTCTCCATCCTCCACCGCGACCCTGCCTGGTTGGCTAGCCTCTGTGGAACATGTGTCCCCCGACGAGCTTGTTACATAATCGCGCTACCGACGACCGGATTCTATACCGCTTTTGCGCGGCTGACACGCACACTCAGCCCCTCGGGTCTTGCCTTATCCGGTGCCCCGCGTATCCTTGGGTGTAGTCGCGCCGTGGCAGAGGGCGGGACGCCGGCGTCCGTAGGTGCCGCGTCGCTGCCTGGTGGGGTTCCACGATGACGCTCACATCCTCAACACGTCGGAGCGGACTGGCGCTGTTGGCGTCAGTTCTGGCGACCGCCGCCGTTGCGCGGGCCGGCCCGAACCTGATGGCCATCGGGGACTTCGGCGACGTTCCGTACCGGCGGGCGGAGGGTCGCGACAGCCTGTCGGGCAAGGAGGTCATTTTCGAGTTCAACGAGCCGGCCTTCGACTTCGGTCGGGTCATCGTCCGTTCGAACCAGCCCCACTCGGTCGTCCGACGCGACTTGTTTGTCGGGTTCACCGGCAGTGCACTGTCGATCGGCACGCAAGGGGAGGACCGGACGCGGGCGGTTCAGGTCAGCGAAGTCGAGGTCTGGCTCAGAATCGGCGGGCGGCTTGAACCGAGCCAGAGTTACGAATGGGAACTGGAGGTTACGGGCGACGAGGAGATTCGCGGCGGGATTCCCGCCCTGGCCCCGATGTTCTGGGCCGACGGCGAGCAGATCGCGGCCGAGATCAACATTCATGACCCGACGCCCCCCGATGACGGACGGATTCAGCGCATGTTGATTCCGCACGGCGTCGTCACCCTGCCCGACTTTCGCCGGCAGACGGGCGCGGCGTGGGTCGTGTTGAAGCCGACCGGATTCGGATCCGAGTTCGGGCTGTTGCGCTTCGCGTTTCGCCGTGTGGAGAAGGATCTCGCGGCCGATCCGCGGTCCGGAATGCCGATTCCCGTTCGCTACATCCCGATTCGCAGCGTTCTGGAGGACAAGATCGCCCTCGCGCTCGATCGTGGCGCGGCGGCGCTCGAAAGTCGCCGAACGCCCGAGTTCTTCTGGGACGGCGGCGACGACGAAGCCGACCTGAGAACCACGGCGGCGGCGATCGGGGCCCTGGGTGAGCTCGGGAGAAGCCGGGACACACTTCGGCCATCACTCGACTGGCTCGCGAACCGTAAGCCGGCAGACGCCAGCCGGTGGAGCGTCCGTACCTTGGCGGGCCGGCTGAGTTGTCTGGCACGGCACGCCGGCCTGTCCCCATACAGTTCGGTCGTTTACGCCGATATCCTGGCGCTCGTCGACGCACAGACGAAAGACGGCGGGTGGCAGGACGGGCCGGTCACGGCCCCCGGTGAAGCCGGCGCCAACGCGCGGCCGGATCACGCGGCGACGTTCGAGGTGCTGCGCGCACTGCGTGAGGCACGCTTCGCCGGCGCCGAGGTCGATCAGCGCGTATGGCGCGGCCTCTTGCAGTACTGGACGGACGCTCAGGCCTACGACGGCGGATTCCGGGAGAAGCTCGATCGCTACGGCGGCGTGGCGCAGGCCACGACCACGACCTGGACGGCAGCGGGCACGGCCGCCCTGATCTCGTCCCTGGACATGGCGTCAGGGCTGGGCGGGCGGCGGTGCAGCGCGTACCTCTCCAGCCGCACGCAGTTGCGTGCGATAGCCTCCGGCATGCAATGGCTCGATGCCAACTACAGGGAGGAGTTCGCGAACATCGGGGCATGGACGCGTGACGCCGGGGCGATGGACGCCATCGACGAGGCATCGTACTTCATCACGCTCGGCGCGGTTTCAGGCGTCGGTCAATTCCACGAGAAGAACCACTTCGAGCACTCGGCCGAGGAGATCCTTCGGCATTATGACGAGGCCACCGGCATGTTCGGCGTGCGCGCCGGCGATGAGGAGTGGGCCGTGGCGCCGTCCGTCGGCCAGACCGCCACGCTGCTGGAGGCGCTCGGGAGAGGCGCTGCTCCGGCCATCTGCCAGAGGATCGTGGTCGGGGACGACGAACAGGGCTGGGGCCAATACAGCGGCGACGCCCAACACCTCACCCGCTACCTGGCCGAGCGCCGTGGGACGCAGTTCAACTGGCGGCGGATGGACATCGACCGGCCCGTTCGGGAACTTGCCAAGACGCCGATCCTGCTGCTGAAGGTCGTCGGCGCGTTCGACTGGTCGGATGAACAGTGGAAGAAGGTCCGGGCGTATTGCCTGGCCGGGGGTTCGGTGTTGATCGACGTGACTGAGGACGACCCCAAGCTTCGCGACCTCGTGACATCGGGGCTGAGCCGGGCGTTTCCGGAGTGGCCGTTGAAGGACCTGCCGGATGACCACGTGCTGTATGGGGCGCCCGACAAACTGACGGAACGGCCATCGGTTCGCGCGATCGGGAACGGGTTTCGTGATTTCGTCTTCCTGCCGGCACAGAGCTGGTCGTGCCAGTTCCACCTGTTCGCGACGCAGGCACATCCCGGGGCGTTCGCGTTCATGAACAACCTGTTGACGTACGTCACGGACGAGACCCCGCTTCGCAACGCCTTCGTGTCGAGCACGTACGCGTCGCCTGCGGTGGCCGCGCGGACGATGGCCGCCGCCCATCTCGAGTCGGGCGGTTCGGTCGCGGCGTACCCGAACCTCATCGAGACAATGGATCGTCTGATGCAGGCCAACTACCGCCTGGGCGTGGACGAGGCGAGCGATCCGACGCGGGCCGACGTCCTCTGGGTGTCGGTGACGGGCGAAGCCGCGGCGGAGGACGCGGTGCGGGACAAACTTCGCTCGGCGATCACCTCGGGGACGATGGTCTTTATCGACGTGGTCGCCGGCAGCAGCGACTGGGACGAGAACTTCCGCGCCCGACTCAAGAGCCTCAGCAGAGGGATCACGCTCGAGGAGCTGGACCGAAGCGATCCGGTGTTCACGGGCGAGATCGCCGGTACGCGTGGCTTCAACGTGGTGCAGGTCGAACTCCGTAAGCCGTTGCAAACGAGGTTCTCGACGCGAGGGCGCTGCGCTCTTTACCGAATCCGCTACAACGGCGACGTCGCCGGCGTGTACAGTGCTTACGACATCGCCTCGGGGATCGGCTACCATTACTTCCCAGGATGCCGCGGCGTCATGCCGGACGACGCCCGCAAGATCGCCATGAACGTGTTTCTGACCGCCTATGGCCGGACCATGCCGCAGCGGACGGGCGAACAGCCAAGAGCGGACGGTGGCTCGTGACGCGGCAGGGAGTCACGTTCTCGCTCTGCTGCACCGTCTTGTGGTCCGCCTCGGCCGCCGCCGAGACGGTGATCCTCAAGGACGGCACCTTTGTCGAGGGGGAGATCACCCTGCGGACCAGTCGCTCGATCCGCGTGGAGACGCGCTTCGGAACGCGAACGTTCCTGCACAAGGACGTCGATCAGATCCTCGAGAGCCTCGGCGGCGGGAATACCGAGCGCGACAGCGATTTCAACGACCTGCCCGCGCCGCTGAAGGCGGTGCTGAACGCCCAGGCCGATTACAAGCTTGGCAACTATGACCGGGCGTTGGAGCGCCTGGAGCCCTACCGCGCGTACCCCGACAACCCCGCCCACCGCATCCAGATCGACTGGCTCATCATCGAGATCCGCGAACGCCTGGGACGCTGGGAGGAGGCCCGGCAGCTCCTGAAGGAGAAGGCGGAAACCGGCACGCCGCGTGAACGGATTCGAGCCAAGGCGCATCTGGACCTGCTGGACGCCAACCCGGGCTACGACCTGCGCTACGTCGGGGAGAAGCACGCCCGGAACTTCATCACTGATGAGGCGCTCCGCGACCGGGCGAAGGAGCCCGGGGCGCTGCGGGATGCGGAGGTCATGCGCCTTGCCCTCGAAGAGTACTGCACGCAGCTTCTGGTTGAGGACCGGCTGAGCGTGAAGAACTTCGCGGACCGGCTCGATGCCGAGGAAACGTACGAGGTCGTCAAGGGCCTCCCACCCACCGGCCGGCTCGGCGACCGTTTGCCCTACATGGACGATCTGAAGCGGGCCGAGGGGTCGCTGTACAAGGCGCAGTCGATTCTGGGTGACTACGGCGTCGCGTACGAGACGGACCTCGTGCGCACCGAGCTGAGTCATCTGCTCGACGTATTTCTTCGCCTTGCGGCCGAGACCGCGGAGCTCAGCCCGGAAACCTACGAGCCGCCGTCCGACCCGCGCACCGGTCAACTGACGCCGGCGGGGCGCACGGAATGGCGGCGCCGATGCGATGAGTTCCTCGAGCGCGTTCAGCCACTGGGGCGCCTGACCGACTATATGCTCGACAAGGCTCAGCGCTACCCACGCGGGCTGCGCAGCCTGAACGAGCTCCTGACCGATTTCCGCGAGCGGTTGGATCAGACAGTCAAGGCCGTCAAGAGAGTGAGGGAGCGGACGCATGCGTAAGCCCTTGATCTTCGCGTGGCTGCCCCTGCTGGCGGTCCAAGGGGGGACCGGAAGCGCGCAGGCGATGAGCCTCGACGACGCCCGTACTTTGGTGGACCAGGGGCGGCTCGACGAGGCCATCCGGCGTTTGGAGGCCGAGACCGACGAGAACCCGGCCTATGAGGCGGCGCGGGTGCTGCTGGCCGAGACCTACGAAAAGGCCGGCATGCTTGATGAGGCGGTCAGCACGCTCAAGGAGGTCATCAACCTGTCCAACAACGAGTCGCGCCTCCACGCGGCCCGGATTGCGATCAGCCGCATCCGCCGCCGGCAACTCGACCGTCTGGAGTTGGAAGACTCCAAAAGTGCGGCCTCCATGACCGACCCGTTCAAGATCCCGATGCCGGAAATCCAGTGGGAAGGGTTGGAAAAAGCCGAGGACACGGATTATCTGCCTCCGATCCTCCCGGAGCCGATGAATGCGGAGGTTCCGCCATTCCCGTACGAGACCGAGCACTTCACCGTCTACAGCACCAACGAACGGCTCTCGAAGGTCGTTGGCGATCGGGCGGAAATCTACCTCGAGTACATGCTCGAGAAGCTGTTCGGGGGACGTGCCTGGGCCGTGCGGTTCCCCATCGTCGTCTATCGCGACGTGCAGGACTATGGACAACACGGCGGGCCGGCGGGCAGCGGCGGAGTGACGATGGGCCACGTGACCGGCAAGACCGAGGCCATCCTGTTCTTTCAGCTCGCGCCGCAATGGGAACAGGGCCAGTCCGGACGCGGCGGCAGCCGAAGCAGCTCGAATCAGATCTACAAGTACGGCATCGAAAGCGTCCTTCCCCACGAACTGACGCACGCGGTGATCAATGAGTTCTTCGGGGGGCAGGAGACGCCGCGCTGGCTCCACGAGGCCGTGGCCGGACGGTTCGAGCAGACCCGCGATCACTACGGCGAGGCCGCGCGCCTGGCCCGTAGCGTTGTCGCCGGCGAGTATTTCCGGATGCGGGATCTGTTCGAGCAGAAGGTGTACCCCGAACGCATCTCGCTGTTTTATGAACAGTCGGCGGCGGTGGTGCTCTATCTGTTCGAGGCCGGTCCGGAAGCGATGCATGTGTTCCTGAGTGAGTTGCGGGCGGGCAACGGCCACGATGCCGCCTGCGCCGCCGCCCTGGGGATTCCGGCGGAGAACGCCGTCGAGGAGTTCGAGCGACGCTGGGTCCAGTGGATGCGGCACCGCTACCTCCTCGACCTGGACCGCAAGGCCGATGACACCGACGTGGCGGAGGCCAAGGTCTCGAAGCACGAGTTCTTTCGGCCCGCGGTCAATGAGCTGGAGACCGTCGCCCAGATCGAGGACTGGCGGAAAATCGAGCCGGCGTCACTCGACGCGTTCCGCGGCGTCGGGAAGGCCAAGGAGCAATGGTCGGCCGAGGGCGGTGCGCTCCGTTGTACACTGCCCGGACAGGACGAACCGTCCACGTTGGCGATTCGAATGAACGAGACGGCCCCGGCCGCCGTGTCTGCCGAGGTGCGCTTCCTTGGCGGGCCCGACGCCATGCATCGCAGCTTCGGCTTCGTGCAACTCGACGCCGACGGGTACGACACACCGGTTCGAGCCCTCGCCCCCCTTCCGGACAACAGCCCCCATACCGTCTTGTGCGTCTGGCTCGACGATCTGGCCGTTTACCTGGACGGCAACTGTGTCGGGCGATTCCCCGCCAACCAGGTGACGGGTGATGCCCGCGACGTGGATTTTCCGATTGGCCTGATGACCTACGGGCCGGTCGAAGTGCAGAGTCTGAAGGTGGCCCGGATCAAGTCATTCTCGGACAAACCGGTGGCTGTCGAGGCCGACGAGGAGCGACGGCCCGGCCGTGATCAGCAGCCCGACCGCCGCCGTCGGCGTTCGACCGAACCACCCTAGCGCCGATTGATCCGGAAAGGCGCCGCTCGTCCCGATCAGGACGGACCCCCGTGCTTCCGGTCCGGCACGTCCACGTAGCTGCCGCAGTGGTGACAGTCTTGGACGGAGCCGGCCTGGCTCGGCGCGAACGAGTTCGTCTTACCGCACTCGGAACACGTGATCTGGATCGGCGGGTCGTGCATGTGCTGGGCGAGATGTGCCGTGACTTCCGCGTCGTGCTCCTTCAGAACCGCCTCGGCGCGTCGGGCCGTATCGTCGTCGGCCACGTAAATCTCGATTCCCTCCGGATCGGTCACGCCGAACGCGAACACGCCGGGGTTGCTCGGATCCACGACCTGGGCCGCGATTCCGTGTTCCTGGAGCCAGGACACGACGATGGACGCTTCCTCCACCGTAACCGCTCGACGTATGCATACCGGCTCGTTCGGCATTGCGTTGACTCCCTGGCGCCGCGGCGACACGGTTCCGGGCTGGTTCGCACGCTGCGGGCTGGGTCCTTGGTACCAGATGCGGTCGGGGCCTTCAAGGCGCATCGAGGACCGCCGTCGATCTGTCGCTGAGCGCGGCGGCGTCCGGGAATACGGGATGCCGGTCGCGGCGCAGGTGACCGGAGCATCGGAGTGTCGGCCGGCAAACGTCGGTGCGCCGCGGGGCGGCGCTCACCGACCGGCAAGCCCTGCCCAGGCCGGTGACCAGTAGACGAGTATCGTCATGACGGCGGACGTGTAGACGCCGGCAACCACGTCGTCACCGACCACCCCCCATCCGCCGGGCAGGGACCGCTCGATCCAATTCGCCGGCGGAACCTTGACGATGTCCAAGACGCGTTCGATCAACACCGCCAGGACGGCCAGAACGAACGTGAACTCGCTCAACAGAATGACGGCGAACAGGAAGCCCGCCAACTCGTCCCAGACCAGCGTTCGACTGTCCTTTGTGTTCAGCATCCGATCGCCGACGGCGTGGACCCAAACCGACACCAGCGTGAAGCCAAGCGCCACCGCGATGCGCACGCCAATCGGCCAGGACGACATCAGGTAATAAAGCGGCACACCGACGACCACGACGGTCACGCTGCCCGACGCCGGAAGGTGCCCGAGTGGCCCGAGCGACGCCATGAGCAGGAACGCGCGCTGTCCGGTAGTTCGAGCGTGAGTCACGGGAACCATCTTGACGGCACGGAATCGAAAGGGCAACGAAGCCGCGGCGAGGGAGGCCGTGTGACATGCGGCCCGACCGGTCAGGACCGTCTGCGGACGATAAACTCGGCCAGCGACGTTAGCGACGACTTCGCGGGGCTGGGCGGAAGCGGCTCGAGCCGGCCCAGCGCCGTTGAGACGTAGTCGGTCGCCGTAGCCATCGCGTAGTCGATGCTCCCCGACTCCGCAAGCCGGTCCCGCAGGTGGTCGGGCGGGCAGCCATCGCGGCCGGCGAGCGCGGCGCGCACGGCCTCTGCGTTCGCGCCCCCCGCTTGCAGGCAGTGGATGACCGGTAGCGTGGCCTTGCCGAGCATGAAGTCCAGCCCCAGCGTTTTGCCAACCTCGCCCTCGTCGCCGACGATGTCGAGCACGTCATCGACGATCTGGAACGCGACCCCGGCGGCCAGGCCATAATCCCGCATCCGCCCGGTGATCTGATCCTCCGCCCCGGCGAAGCGGGCGCCGAGCTCGCACGCGGTTGCGGTCAGGGCGCCGGTCTTGCGGCGAATCACATCGAAGTACGCGGATTCACTGAAGTGCTCCTGCCCGGCCTGCTGGTTCTGAAGCAACTCGCCCTCGCAGACTCGGTTCGTCGTCGCTCCGATGAGCCGCGACGCATACTGGCTCTGAAGGCTGCTGCACAGATGGAATGCGTGGCTGATCAGATAATCACCGAGCAGGACCGCGGCCACGTTGCCGGCAATCGCCCGGATCGTCGGCTGCCGCCGGCGCTCCTGGGCCTCGTCGAGAACGTCGTCGTGCACCAGTGTCGCGACGTGGACCATCTCGACCACGGCGGCCAGCGCGTGGTGCTCCGGCGTGACCGCCCCGGTCGCCTTGGCGGACAACAACAACAGGGCGGGCCGGAGCATCTTGCCCCGGTAAGTGCGCACCGTGTCGCACAACTCCCCGATGAACGGCAGGTCACCCGCAAGCTCGGCGTCGAAGGCGGCCTCGCAACGACTCAGGTCGGCGGCGATCGGCGCATAAAGGTCGGCCAGCGTCGCCCGTGCGTCGGCGCGTCGATGCATCCTGCCCGTCCACAACTTGTTGGAGACTTCTGTGCTCAAGTTCAGGTTTGGCGCCCCGAACGCGACCGGCGCCCGAAACGGGCGCGTCGCGGGTCGGCTCGGCCAGGACATGGTAGCGGCGAACGCCGAAACGCCCCAGTGGGTTTCAAATGTTTTGAAACAAACGGAAACGGAACCGATCGCCCGTGACGTGCAATGTGGGGCTGGGACAACACCGGGGATTCCACGGAAAGGCGGTCCTTTACCTGCCGGCCTTCCGCCGGTAGGTGCCGCTTTTCCCGCCCGTCTTGGTCTCCAACCGAATCGGCCCGATCTCCACGGATTTGTCCACCGCTTTGACCATGTCGTACAGGGTCAGCGCCGCTACGGCAGCGCCGGTCATGGCCTCCATCTCGACACCGGTTTGCGCGCAGGTGCGCGCTGTGCAGAGGATTCGCACCGCGTCCGGCCCGGGGCGCTCGAACTCGACCGCTACCCAGGCGAGCGGCAACGGATGGCAGAGGGGGATCCACTCACTGGTCCGTTTTGCGGCCAGCATGCCCGCCACTCGTGCGGTCGCCAGGGCGTCACCCTTCACAAGCCCGCCCGACATGACCTGGTCCAGGATGGGCTTGGAGATGTTGACCGTCGCCGAAGCCGTGGCGGTTCGTCGCGTCGGCCGCTTGCGGCCCACGTCCACCATGCGCACTTCTCCTGCCGCGTTCACGTGCGTCAGGTCTTTGGGCTTGCTGTGACGCGCCATCGTTACGGACCGCCCACCGGCGGCTCCAATAACCGCCGGCGGGCGGCTCACTTCCACCGGGTGCGATCCGGTTACCGGAACCGTCGCAGCCGGATGTTATGTACCAACGGCAGGTATCCGATACGCCATCCGTGGCTCTGTGTCCAACATCTTCCGTCACGGATCCGGTCCGCGCTCACCCGCTGAACGACCACCGCCTGGCACGGTGGATCGAGTGGGTCGCGCGGGCCCGCGCCCGCCGGGTGGTCCTGCTTCTGGCGGGAATCTGGCTGCTGAACGGGTTCGACCTGACGCTCACGCTCTTCGCCCACCAGCAGGGGCTGCTCCAGGAGGAGAATCCGGTGGGGCGGTACCTGCTCCGGCTCGGCGCTCCATCGCTGGTGCTCTTCAAGGTCGGCCTGGTGCTGCTGGGAAGCTATCCGCTGATTCGGTACCGCGCCGCACGGGTCACGGAGATGGCCGCCTTTCTCATCCTGATCACCTACGCCGTGCTCGCCGTCCATTGGTCGGAGTGCTACGAGCTCTACGCGTACGTCGTCACCGACGGCGAGCACCTCATCGGCGCGATCCGCGCCGCGGGAAGCATGTAGCCCGTTTCGCGCGGCGCTCATCCCGGGTCGCGGACCAGGGCATCGATGCCTTTTCCGTTCCAGAGTCTGTTGCTCGCCTCGCTCGGCTGCGGCCTTGCCGGGTCGATCTGGACCGGCACCGCGGTGTCCGCGGGGATGTTCGAGCCTTCGCCCCCGCCACGCTTGTAGCCGAGTTCGTGCAGTGTCATCGCCGCCGCATGGGCGTCGACGAAGACCACGTTGCCCTGGCCACGGTGCCGCATCTCGACCGGCGAGTACAGGTACTCTTCGGCCAGGCGCAGCCTCGCGACATCGGGCTCATCCTCACGCGGGCCGACGGACCGGGCGCCCTTCTCCGAGGCCAGCCTCGGGGGATCCAGCATGAAGGACACCGGACCGTGCTTGGGGCCGGCGCCGCGGCTGTCGGCGATCAAAACGGTCTGTGGCGGTGACGGGATCTGGTGCAGCCCGACCGGGAAGTTGTCCCAGCGCGCCGAGTCCGAGTCGGTGCGGGTGTTGCCGAGGTACTGGTAATTGTAGCCGAAAGCCCCGTCGCGCCTGTGGTGCGAGAAACGCGGATCGTCCAATGCTGCGCAGGTGAAGACGTCCGTGGTCATCCCGAAACGGACGTCATCGGGCCAGAGCTCGTCGGGCGTGTTCTTGTACCGATCCTGGTTGAGGATGCCGGGAGGGAAGATCGGACCCTCCCCGGTATCGAGGAACCACTGCCACCGTGGTCGGGGGGCGTGGTACTCGTTGATGAACACCTGGTTGTCAGTAGGTCGCAGCCGCTCGAGCCGGACCGGGTAGAACGTGTCGCGGTTTTCGTTCAGGTAGACCGTCGTCGCCGTGCCGAGGCCCTTCAGGACCGACAGACAGGCGTTGGCCTTGGCTTGGCTTCGCGCTGCGCTGAGTGAAGGAAGCAGGATCCCGATCAGGAGCGTCAGGATGGCGATCACCACCAGAAGCTCGATCAACGTAAAGCCGCGATGCCGGTTATTCATACGAACGTCTCCACCCCCACGCCGTGACGCAGCGCCTCTTCCGAGAGTCCCCTGATTATAGCTGTTTTTCCGGCCCCCGGGGCTTCTGCTGGGACAGTTCCTCGATCCGCCGGCTCAGCTCGCCAAGCTGGCGGCGCATATCGGCGATGGTGGCGCCGTTCGGCTCCGACTCCGCCGCAGCCAGGTCCTCGGGGCCCGCTTCACCGGAGTCTGCGCCGTGGTCCGCGGTCTTCGGTGCCCTGGATGCGGCCCCGAAGGCCTTCGCCCACTCGAACGGATTCGGAAACCCCCCACGGAACGCGTCACGCAAATAGGCATCGAACTGCTTCTGGGAAGTGGCCAGCAGTCCCATAAACGGCCCGTAAAACCGCTCCACCCAGGTTCTAAGCATCTGGCGGTTCGAGCGAATCATGGCGTGAAGCAGGGCGGACGGCACGATGTCGAACTTCGGCTGATCCTGCTCCAGGAGGATCTGCGTCAACACCAGGTTGGTGATGTCGTCTCCGCTCCGTGAGTCGGTAATCGCCACGTCCGTGCCGCCCACGATGACATCGTGGATTTCCTTCAGCGTGATGTGGCGGCTGTTGATCGCGTCATAGTAGCGGCGATTGGGGTATTTCTTGATTTGCAAGACCGCAGGATTCGTGTGCTGCGTCATGGCCGCGCCGCCCCGGGCCGGGCGCCCGAAGTTGGAACCCCAGACCATAGTGCGAAAGCAGAAACCGGTCAACAACGAGTCATGCCGTAAGATGAAGCAGACAATAAGTCATTATCGCTTTATTTGACGGCCTAAATTATGCAATTGCAAAAAAGTTCTTGACGCGATCGCAAAATCGATCATAATTAAGTCGAGGTGTTCTGTTGGAAGACACATGGCCGGCGTGCGGACGCCGCGATTCAAGAGGTCATTTCAGAGAAAAGGACAATTGAGATGGTCGCCGAAAGCAACGAGACCATGCGACGGATGTTCGAGTCGTTCAACGACGGCATCCGGGTGATGATGGATGCGGGGCAGAAGTCGCACGACGCCTGGTTCAGGGCGTGCAACGAGGCCTGGAGGCAGCCGGCAGCGTTCGACTTCGACACGGTCACGCATCGTGGCGAGCGTTTCGTCAATGAGTTCGGACCGTTCGTCAGCAAGAACTTCGAGACCTTCGCACAGGCTTGCGACACCGGGTTCCGCAGCGGCATGGAGATGCTCCAGACCGTGTGCGACGCGGCCGCTCGTCCCGACGAGGGCGACTACTATAAGAACTCTCGGCGGGTCTGGGACAAGGCCTTCAACACGTTCCGGTTGAACACCGAGGTGGCCGCCAAGGCCGGTTCCAAGACGTTCGAGAGTTGCTCCGCATTCATGGACTCGATGTATTGCACCGAGCCGGCGGGCAAGACGACGCCGAAGACGGCCAAGGCCGGCGCGTAAGTCGCCGTAATCTGCGGCGCCCTACGATCCGGCGTTTGGTGTCGAACGGCGCTTGCGAGCGTTGAACTGGCTTGATCCGGCCGGTATGAGTGGTCCGTAGCGAGTGGAAGCGCAACGGAGGACAAGGCTCATGCTGAAAGACGTGTATGTAGCCGGCGGGATCCGGACGCCGTTCGGCGCCTTTAACGGCTCACTGGCGGGCCTCACCGCTGCCGAGCTCGGCAGCATCGCGGTGAGGAAGGTGCTCGAGCGTACGGGCGCGGACCCCGATCAGGTCGACGAGGTTCTGTTCGGAAACGTCCTGGGCGCGGGCGTGGGGCAGAACATCGCGCGGCAGATCACGATCGGCTCGGGGCTGAAGGTCCACGTCGGTGCCACGACCATCAACAAGGTCTGCGGGTCGGCGCTGCGCGCGGTCGTGCTGGCCGCCCAGGGCATTCAGTGCGGCGACGCCTCGCTGATCGTCGCCGGCGGCGCGGAGAGCATGTCCAACGCTCCCTACCTGCTGCGCAAGGCCCGGACCGGCTACCGCATGGGCCATGGCGAACTGATCGATGCGATGATCCACGACGGCCTGTGGGACGTGTACACCGGCCGGATCATGGGGACCTGCGGCGATCAGTGCGCCCAAAAATACGACATCTCACGGGAGGCCCAGGACGACTTCGCGATCGCCAGCTACGAGCGGGCGATCCGCGCCTGGGAGGACGGGTTCTACGCCTCGGCGGTCATGCCGGTGGAGATCAAGAGCAAGAGGGGGACCGCCCTTGTCGACCGCGACGAGGACGTGTCCCGGTTCCAGGGCCAGGAGAAGCTCCGCTCGCTCAAGCCCGCCTTCGATCCGAACGGGACGGTGACCGCAGCGAACGCGTCGAAGATCAACGACGGGGCCGCGGCGATGATCGTCTTTGACGATCAGAAGCGCAAGGCGCTGGGCCTGAAGCCGGACGCCCGCATCCTAGGCCACGCGAACGTCGCGGTGGAGTCGGACTGGTTCACCATCGCCCCGATACACGCGATTCGCAAGCTCTGCGACAGACTGAACGTCAAGCCTTCGGACGTCGACCTTTACGAAATCAACGAGGCCTTCGCCGTCGTGACCCTGGTGGCGATGCGAGAACTGAAGCTCGACCACGCGAAGGTGAACGTGGCGGGCGGGGCGGTGGCCATCGGCCATCCGGTCGGCGCCACCGGCGCACGGATTGTCAACACCCTGGTGCGGGCACTGCACCGCCATGACAAGCGGATCGGCATCGCCTGTGCCTGCATCGGCGGCGGCGAAGCGACCGCCATCGCCCTCGAGCGATGCTAGGGGCGACAGGACCGCGCGGAGGGCGGTCGTATTCACGCGCGGTCGGCGCCTCGCGCGGCGGCGATTTGAACCGGTGGGCGCGGCCCACGCTACACGGATCGATGCACATGGATGACAAAGGCAAATCGGGCGGATCGCCGATGGATCCGTTTACCCAGTTATGGACCGAGATGTTGGGCAGGATGTCGCAGGCCGGCATGCAGGCCCAGGCCGCCACACAGGAGGAGATGGGCAAGCACGTGCGCCAGGCCTTCTTCGACGCTTGGGCCAAGTCCTGCGAGGATTTCATGCGCTCCGACGTCTTCCTGGAGGGGATGAGGAAATCGATGGAAGGCGCGCTGGCGTTCAAGCAGCAGATGGACGAGATGGTCCGCAAGGCCATGGGCGAGAGCCCGCTGCCCTCGCGCGACGACACCGAGTCGATCATCATGGCCGTGCGGCGACTGGAAGAGCGTGTTTTGGACCGCCTCGAGGAGTTGTCCGAGCGCGTCGAAGCGCTCGAGGACCATGTGGGAGCCAGGCCGGCCGGCCAGAAGGCCAAGCCGCGATCGAAGGGAGTCGGGCGATGAGCGCGACGCAAGCCTCACCGATGCCGTTTCTGCCGTGGATGATGACGCCGGCGTTGATGCAGAAGCAGTGGGAGGAGGTCAGCCGCAAGCTGGCGCATCTGCCGAAGGTCGCGGAGACGGCCCGCAAGGTCCGCGTCGGCGTCACCCCGGCCGACGTGATCTTCCGCAAGGAGAAGCTAAACCTCCTCCACTACACGATCAACGGCGAAGTGAAGTTCGATACGCCGCTGATTTTCGTCTTCGCTCTGGTCAACCGCCCCTACATTCTGGATCTCAAGCCCGACAAGAGCGTCGTCGGACATTTCGTGCACGGCGGTTTCGACACCTACAAGCTGGACTGGGGCGTTCCCTCGCGCACGGACCGCTTCCTCGGTATGAACGATTACATCAACGGCTACATGGACGAAGTCGTGGACTTCGTGCGCGAGCGAACCGGGCGCGACAAGGTCAGCATCCTGGGCTACTGCATGGGCGGGTCGATGTCGGCCATGTACACGGCGCTTCATCCCGAAAAGGTCAAGAACCTGATCCTGCTGGCGGCGCCGGTGGACTGGTCGGACCGCAACAACCTCCTGGCCAGGTGGTGCGATTCGTCGGTGTTCGACGTCGACGCCCTGATCGACGCCTACGGCAACGCGCCTGCCCACCTGCTCCAGGGTTCGTTCCTGCTGCTTAGGCCCGTCGCCAACCTCGTCGAGAAGTACTTCATGTTCTATGAGAACATGGAAAACGAGAAGTTCCTCGAGGATTTCTTCGCCATGGAAACGTGGCTGAACGACAACATTCCGGTGGCGGGCGAAATGTTCCGCGAGTTCGTCAAGTATTGCATGCAGGAGAACCGGCTGATCGAAGGGCGGCTGCGCATCGACGGCGAGCTCGTGGACCTGAAGAACATCACCTGCCCGATCCTGAACCTCGTCGCCGACCACGACCACCTCGTGCCCTGCGGGCAGAGCCTGCCATTCAACGACGCGGTCGGCTCGACCGACCGCAAGTCCATCAACTTCAAGGCGGGGCACATCGGCCTGGCCGTAGGCTCCCGGGCCCAGCGCGAGCTCTGGCCCGTGGTATGCGAATGGCTCGCCGAGAGATCGAAGGCAACCGACTGACGAGCCGGGCCGGAAGAGAGGCTCGTTTTCTGGAAATACGCAGATGCAACTTAAGGACAAGGTAGCGGTCATCACCGGGGGGGCGAGCGGCATCGGCAAGGCCACCTGTCTGCTGCTGGCACGCGAGCGGGTCAAGGTGATCGCCGTCGTCGACATGGACGAGCACACCGAGACCGCCTGCGAGGAGATTAACGCCGAGGCGGGTCGCAACGTAGTCGTCGCCTTCCGCGGCGACGCGGTCGACCCCGAGTTCCGCGAGCGGGTCTTCAGAACCATGGAGGAACGCAGCGGGCCGGTGAGCCTCTGCGTCCCGGCGGCCGGAATCACGCTCGACCGCCTCTGTGTAAAGGTCAATCAATCGAACGGCACCGTCGTGCCGGATATCTACTGCGAGGAGGACTTCCGCCGGGTCATTGACGTCGACCTGATTGCGCCGATCTACTGGGCCCTGCGCACGGTCGCGTCGGTGGCGATGGACCGGGTGCGCCGCGGCCTGGGGCCGTGGGCGCCGGACGAGTCGGTACAGGGTGCGATCGTCATGATCGGCTCAGTCTCGTCGGTCGGCAACCGCGGGCAGATCTCTTATGCAACTGCAAAAGCGGGGCTCGAAGGTGCCCAGTCCACCCTGGCCAAGGAGGCGATCTACTACGGCGTGCGCTGCGCAATCATTCATCCCGGCTTCACCGACACGCCCATGGTCCGAAAGATGGGCGAGGGCATGATCCGCGACCACGTGCTGCCGAATACGCAGCTCCGCCGGCTGATTCGCCCCAACGAGATCGCCAGCGCGATCGTGTTCATGCTCCAGAATTCGGCGGTCAGCGGCTCGCTCTGGGCCGACGCCGGTTGGCACCCGCGGGCCTAGGGGAACGGCAGAGATCCACTCTGCCAGAGGAACGAAGGCACGCGCAGGCACGGAGGGCACAGGGGAGCGGTCAAGGGGATCGAGTCGCGCCCGTCAGGGAGCGGGCCACGAGTCCTAGATGAAGAACGGGCCACGTTACCCAGCACGGGAGACCTAGCGCGTAAACCGTAGCTGCAATGCGTCGCCCGCCAAGCATCCCCGAAGCAGTAAGGAATCGGCAGTACAAGGGCGACAGCTCGAATTCCCGCCAAACTTCGTCCGAGTGCGGCCTGCAGCCGACCTTGCACCTTTGGGGCGATTTCGGGGAATCGGCACGCCCGGCCTTCCCGCGGTGGCAGAGGTGCTCTGTTTCGCGGGCTCGTGGTCGCCTATAATCGCCGTTCGGGTCGTTTAGGTCGTTTCCACTCTTGTGGGTGGGCGTGAAGGCCGGACGGAACATCGCCCGGCACCCAAACCGCTTCGCGCACGACAGCAACGTCGTTCACGTTCCTGCCGAAACGTGTCCGCCTCGCTCGGTTGGCGAGAGGGCCTTCGCTATGCCTCCTCGATGGAGAATCGCTTCTGCGCTCATCGTCTGCCCGCTGATTGTGCGATCGGCCGCGCTGGGAGGCATTGGCCGGCGTTCGGCCCGAAAAGGAGACAGGAAGATGCTCAGACTGATCATCGGCAGCGCCGTCATGGCGACGGGGTTGAACGCTCTTTCGGCGTTCAGTCAGCCCACGCCTTTTACCTACCAGGGCCAACTCAAGCAGCAGGGCTCACCGCTGACAGGCCTCGTGGACGCCACATTTTCGCTCTATGACTCCAACGTCGCCGAAACGCCGGTGGCGGGGCCGCTCGTGTACGACGGGCTGGTTCTTCCAGCAGTCCAAGTCACGAACGGGTTGTTCTCCGTCGAACTCGACTTCGGCGTGGAGGTTTTCCAGCAGGGCGGGGAGTGGCTGGAGATCGAGGTGCGGGCACCGCATGATGCCAACGACCTTGGGGCCTACACAACCCTGACCCCACGCCAGCGGATAACCGCCGCCCCGTTCGCCCTGAGCGTGCCCGGCCTGGCAACGAACGAAGCCGGGGTCGAAGTCGAAGGCGATATCCACGCGGTCGGCGAAATCGCGGCCAGCGCGTACACCAGCAACAGCCCGTTCATCATCAAGGTCAATCCGCTGCAAATGGAGTGCGCGCGATTCGACGAAGCCAATTGCTTTATGGGCGTGGGTACCGACGCACCGCAGGCCAAGCTGCACATCGGCGGCGTCGCAGGAGTGGATGGCCTCATGTTTCCTGACGGCAGCCTTCAGAAAAGCGCTGCAACCGGCGGCGGCGGTGTCAGCGGTAGCGGCACGACGAACAGCATTCCATTCTGGAGCGCCGGTACGACGCTGGGTAATTCGCAGATCACGCAAAACGCCAACGGCGTCCAATTGCCCAATGGCGTTCAACTGGCGGTAGGAGCACAGGGCTACCAGCTTGCTTTTGGCTCACCCAACGGGGAAACCGGCCTCTCCATCGCGGGGCCAACGGCCCTGAAAAGGGCCGATCTCAGGTTTGATGGCATAACGCTCAAACTGAATGCCGGTCCGGCGGGCTCACCACCGGCCAATGGCATCGCCATCGACACAACGGGCAAAGTCGGCATCGGGACGACAACCCCGGCCTCGAAACTCGACATTTGGGCTTTGGGAGAGGGTGCTGAATTGTTGCGATTCAGCACGGAACGACCGTGGGTTTTTCGCCAGATTCGCACCGGTCCCTCGGCTGGTCTTCAACTTCTATCCACCAGCGGGTTGAAGGCGTTTGAAATCACAGCCAACGACGGAAACAACGTGGCAACGTTCGTCGCGGACTCCGTATCCTCGCGGGTTGGCATAGGCACGACCAACCCAATTGCCAAGCTCGATGTCTACGGCTCTGGTGGGAATGCCGTGGTGGGAACGCACAACGGAAATGGCTTGACCGCCGGAGTGTTCGGATTCTCTCCGATGTTCGGCGGTAACGGGGTCATTGGCCAGGCCGACGTGGGCAGCGGTGCCTACGGCGTTTGGGGGCGAAGCGCGAACGGCATCGGCGGATTCTTCAGCGGCGGAACCTATGCCTTGGTCGCAGACGGTCGGGCCAAGGTGGACATTCTCGAAATCGCCGGCGCCGACGTCGCCGAGAAGTTCCTGAGTAGCGACGAAAACGTCGAACCGGGAACGGTCATGGAGATCGACCCCGAACACCCCGGACAGCTCCGCGTGGCGCGCACCGCGTACAGCACGCTCGTTGCGGGAATTATCAGTGGCGCCGGCGACATTCCGATCGGCGCGGTGCTCGGCAATTTGCCCGGTCACGAAAACGCCCCGCCGGTTGCCCTGTCCGGACGAGTTTGGGTGCGTTGTGACGCGACCCAGGCCGCGATCGCACCAGGCGACCTGCTGACCACCTCCCATACCGCCGGAAAAGCCATGAAGGCGATGGACGTGCCCCGCGCTCAAGGGGCCATCATCGGCAAAGCCATGACCTCACTGGCCCAGCAGGAGACCGGATTGGTTCTTGCGCTTGTGACGCTTCAGTAATAGTCGGACCAATGTTCGGGCGCTGCAATGGCACTTGGCCGATGCAAATTGGACACCATGAGGGGCAACGATATTCGGAGTACCAACATGCGAACCCGCAATGTGCTGCAAGAGCCGAGGCCTAATCTCCTGCTCGCGGGAGCCGCGCTGATTCTAAGCGTCGCGTCACCGACTAGCGCGCAGGACTTCGCCGACCTTAATCCACCAATCGTCGAGGACATTCCTGATGGGTTCGTACTGATCGACGGAGATATGCTCCTCCCCGAGGAATCCGTCGGCCAAACCGCGGCGGCTTATCAGACCAACCTCTGGCCTTCCGGCATTGTTCGGTTCGAATTCGATGACAACGTGACTGCCGCGAACCGGACGGCAATGATCTCGGCGATGGGGTTCTGGGAGGCGGTCGCGAACGTCCAATTTCTCCCACGCCTGGGCGGCGAGTTGTTCTTTGTCCACATACAGAGTTCTACGGGGAACAACTCGCAGGTCGGCATGATCGCCGGAGGGCAAGTGATCAATATTGTAAGCTGGGGATCGCCCTACATCATTGCCCACGAACTCGGCCACTGCCTGGGTTTTATCCATGAGCACCAGCGGGGGGACCGTGATTCTTTCGTGTCGATCACCGCCGGCAATGTCCAGGGCGGGTTCGGCAATCAGGTTTCGCTGCTCGATCCTCTCGTGTACGGCCCGTACGATTTCGACTCGCTTATGCATTACGACGGCTGTTCGTTCTCCGTGTGCTGCCCGGCTGGTTCCACCTGCAATTGCTCCCCAGCGTGCCAGACAATTACGGTCCTTCCAGCCAACAATGCCCAGTGGCAATCGCAGATTGGGCAACGAACGCACCTGAGTTACTGGGATGCCCTGGTGATGTCGTTCGCGTACCCACCGTCCGATTGGCGATTCCAGCGAAACAGCAGCGGCAATGATGTTGTCTTTCCGGGCGCATTCTTGCTTCCCTATTCTTCGTTCGGGAAGGGATATGCCGAGACGCCGCCGGGCGGCACGCTGTGGATCCTGGAACCATCCTCCCACGCAGTGGGCCCAGTGCTGGACAAGCCCATGACGATCGGCGCTCCCTTAGGTGGCGTGATACTGACGAGATGATCGACAAGCCGTCCGCTTCGCGGCTGGCGCCGATCGCGCCTCCGGCTGCCGACCGTCGCCGCTTCGTGGCTGAGGCGAATCGGGGCGAGGTAGCGGGCCACGCAGCCTGGTTTGGGCGGGCGGGTCATCGCGAGTCGATCATCGTGATCCCACGCATCGTTGGGCGATGCATGGGCCGCCCTGCGTAACGCCCAATCGCGCGGCGGATCGCGACGGAACTGCGGGTCCCGACCCGGTGCGATCACCATGCGCCGCGGCACCGCGAGATCCGCTTGGCAATCCGCAGCGCCGGGCGGTTCGCTTGACAAGCCGCTGCGCCCGACGGACCATCCACTCAGTTGCAGGCGGGTCCGACATCGCGGCCGCAGCCGCGCGGCACCGCACCACGGACCTTTCGCATCTTTGGGAGAAGGTCATGGACCTGAAGGGAAAAGTTTGTCTGATCAGCGGGGCCTCGCGCGGCATCGGACGGGCGTGTGCGATCCTGATGGCCGAGGCCGGGTGCGACGTGGCCGTCAACTACGTCTCGAACCGCGACGCCGCAAATCAAGTCGTCGACAAGGTCACCCAGATGGGACGCAAGGCCAAGGCCTATCAGGCGGACGTGTCCAACCGCGAGCAGACCAACGCCATGGTCGATCAGGCGCTGGAGGACCTCGGGCCGATCCAGATTCTGGTCAACAATGCCGGCATCACCCGTGACCGGTCGTTCATGAAGCTCAGTTTCGATCAATGGCATGAGGTGCTGCTGGTCAACCTGGATGGGGCGTTCAACCTCACCGGGCGGCTGCTACCCCAGATGGTCGAGTCGAAATGGGGGCGGGTCATCAACATGACGTCGATCGTCGCCCAGATGGGCAACTTCGGGCAATCCAACTACGCCGTCGCCAAGGGCGGACTGATGGCCTTCACCAAGTCCCTGGCCCGCGAGGTGGCCCACAAGGGGATCACGGTCAATGCGGTGTCGCCGGGATTCATCGACACGGACATGACCCGCGCCGTGCCGAAGGACGCGCTCGATCTGGTCTGCAAACTGACCCCGATGGGACGGCTGGGCTCCGCCGAGGAGGTCGCCATCGCCGTCCGCTTCCTGGCCGACCCACGGGCCTCCTTCATCACCGGCGAGATCATCAACGTCAACGGCGGGCTCTACATGTAGGCCCGGACGACCCATCCGAGCCCCGAGCGCAAGCGAGCGGGTCTGCCCGACGAAGACCAAGGTACCAACGATCACTACATCGCTATATGCGCTCTTCGCGGCGTGCTCTCCTGGCCCACGGCGTGAGCCGTGGGAGACGCCGGTGCCCGCCATCCGAACGCCGAAGGTGTGCCAGACAGTAGCCGGCGGTCCGCCGAAGGCGCACCGCCGGAAACCGTACCGCCCCCCCAACACCCCGACCCCGCAGGGGTCGAACACCGTTCACATCAATCGCCCCGAACGGGCGCAGGTCTGTGGCCATCGAACTCCCAAACCCAAAAACCACACCCCGCCCCGGCCGGGGCGGAGGAATGCGGAGGAGGCGCGCCGCTCTACGAAGTCACGAAGACCGGCGTTTCCTGCCGGCCGTCTTCCCCACGGCTTTCGCCGGAATGCGGCTGACCAGCGGATAGCGCTGCGGCTGCTCGAGCGATTCGACCGCCAGGTCGACGTCCAAATCGGGCCAGTAGAGGTGATGCGCACTCGGGAGTTCGACGTGGGTCAGGGCCGCGATCGTGGCCTCACGAAACCAGGGGAAATGCTCGAACGCCACGAAGCGTTCCCGCTCCCCGATCAGCAGCCAGAACCCGTGCACCGACACGTTGGTCACCTCAACCGCCAAAGTGCCGATCCCACGCCGCCCGGATGCCACGCTGATGCTCCTGGATGATCTTGAGCGCTGTTCGTACGCGCCTCGCCCCGAGGCCGTAGTCGCCCGCCAACTCTACCCGCGGCTCCAACCAGAACTTCGCTTCCCCATCCGCATGTTGTACATGGACATGCGGCCGCGGCTCCTCGCGCGAGAAGAAATAGAACCGATACCCGCGGACCCGAAGAACGGTCGGACTCACCGGTGGCAGTATACAACCGCCGACATCCCACGCCAACGACGCCCAGGAACATCCTCCCGCCTCGGCGCCACCGCACGCCGAAGGCGTTGTAGAAAGTAGCGGCCGCCCCGCCAAACGCGCACCGCCGCAAACCCGCGAGGTAGGTGACGCTCCGCGCCGTCCGCCCTTTGCACGCCGAAGCGCAAACCCGCGTTCCGCCGAAGGTGCACCGCCACAAACCCGCAAGGCACGTGACGTCCTGCCGCACCCGCCATCCGCACGCCGAAGGTGTGCCCGACAGTAGCCGGCGGTCCGCCGAAGGCGCACCGCCGGAAACCGTACCGCCCCCCAACACCCCGACCCCGCAGGGGTCGAACACCGTTCACATCGCTCGCCCCATCGGGGCGTCGGGCTGTAGCCACGGGTGAAGCGGCGCGGCGGCGCAGCCACCCGACGCGGAACCCGTGGTAATTGGGCTCACCTATCCTGTCCTCGCCCCGGAGGGGCGAAGGAGTCTCCCAAGCCGACGAAAGGACAACGATGCCCGGCGCCTACTCCCAAATTCTCCTCCACATCGTCGTCAGCACCAGGCACCGCGAGCCATGGATCACGCCGGAGTTGGCGGGACGCCTTTACCCGTACATGGGCGGCATCGTCCGGGCCGAGAAAGGCGTACTCTACGACATCGGCGGTGTCGAAGATCACGTCCACATATACCTGTGTTGGCGGCCTGACGAATCGGTGTCGGACCTGATGCGCACCGTGAAGGCGCGTTCGTCCCTCTGGGTGCATCAGACCTTCCCG